>Ga0224505_10001724_pt1 | contig 13512 bp, 12 predicted proteins | sample SF_Jan12_sed_USG_FD_169102 | JGI IMG/M metagenome (GOLD analysis project Ga0224505, IMG submission 169102) | Sediment microbial communities from San Francisco Bay, California, United States - SF_Jan12_sed_USGS_4_1 | ecosystem: Environmental > Aquatic > Marine > Sediment | place: USA: California... | reverse complement strand
CGGCGCCTCTTCGATGACTTTCTGATTGCGGCGCTGGGTTGAGCAATCGCGCTCGAACAGATGCATGGCGCCGCCATGCGCGTCGCCCAGCACCTGAAATTCGACATGGCGCGGGCGCTCGATCAGTTTTTCCAGATAAACCTCGGCCGTGCCGAAGCCGCGACTGGCCATCGAGCGTGAACGCTCCACCGCTGTCAACAGTTCCGTTTCGTCTTTCGCCGGCAGCATGCCGATGCCGCCGCCGCCACCCGCGGGTTTGACCAGCACCGGAAAGCCAATCTGGCGCGCAGCCGCCAATATTGCATCGTTGTCGTCAGGCAGCACACCGGAGCCCTGTGACATCGGCATGCCGTACTGTGCCGCGATATCGCGTGCACGGGTTTTGTGGCCCATCGCGTCGATCCATTTCGGCGACGGACCGATGAAATGCGAACCCGCATCGCCCACTTTTTGGGCAAAACCGGAATTTTCCGAAAGAAAGCCGTAGCCCGGATGCAGGCCGTCGGCGTGCGATTTGCGCAGCACGTCGATGATTAAGTCCTGATTCAGATAACTTTCGCGCGCCGGTGCCGGGCCGATGGCATAAGTTTCGCTCGCCATTTCCAGATAAGGCGCACCCGCGTCAGCTTCGGAATAAACGGCTACCGCGGGAATATTCATCGCATTCAACGCGCGCAAAACGCGCGCGGCGACGGCACCCCTGTTTGCTACTAAAACCTTATTGAACATGCGCCAAATCCGCCTTGAAAAAAATAGTAGAACTACCAGGAAGCTGCACTGTCGTTCCGAGAAACAAGATATCGGGACGAATGGACGTTTCCGGGCTAGTAGCTAGTGGGCCAGCTGCGCATCAAATGCTGCCCCACACCTTTGGTCATGCGCAGCTTGTAGACATCAAGCATGCGGATCAGATAGTCGCGGGTATCCTGCGGTTTGATCACCGCCTGCGCGGCGTACACCGCGGCCAGGCCCCAGACATCGGCGCCTTTGCGAATGTCTTCCAGCGCCTCGTCATAACCGGGCTCGCCGACACCGACGCCATGGACGATTTTGGTGGCGAAATCCGGGCTCATGAAACTGACTTCGGCCGTCGGCCAGGCCGCGATTTCGTCGGAGTGGCGACCGCCGCCCATGCATACATAGGCGCGGCCGTAACTTTTGCGCACGATGACGGTGAGATGCGGCACAGTCACCAGCGTCATGGCATTCATGAAATTCATGATCTTGCCGGGCGCGCCGGCACGCTCGGCATCGGTGCCGATCTGGAAGCCGGGCGTGTCGACCAGCATCACGAACGGGATGTTGAACGAGTCGCACAGCACGATGAAATCGACGATCTTTCGGCAGGCATCGGCATCGAGCGCACCGCCGCGATGCAGCGGATTGTTGGCAACGATGCCCACGCTTTTGCCGCCGAGGCGGGCCAGGCCGGTCACCGCACTTTTGCCGAAGCGCGGCTTCAGTTCCAGCAGCGAATCCTTGTCGACCACGCATTTGATCACGCGCTTCATGTCATAGACCTGCTTGCGGCTTTCCGGCAGCAGGTCGAACACTTTGCCCATGTCGGCGCCGGAACCCGCGGGCACCGCAGCATCAGGCGGCGCTTCCTTGTGATGTCCCGGCATGTACGACAGAAACCTCTTGATCTGGTCGAAGACTTCCTCTTCGGTATCGGCGACCTGATCGATCAGTCCGGTGGTTTCGGCGTGCAGGCGCCAGCCGCCCAGGTCCGCAGCGTCGACTTTTTCACCGAGGGCCATCGATACCAGGCGCGGGCTGGATACCGCCATGATCGCGCTTTTGTGCATGATGGCGAAATCCGACTGGCACATCAGCCAGGTCGACGAGCCGAACGACGGCCCGAACGCCGCCGCCGCCATCGGGATCTCGCGCAGACGGCGGAACTGGGTATTGTCATTGCCGAGCAGCAAGCCCATGCCACGCGAACCCATCGCATCGGGCAGGCGCGCACCGGTGGATTCGCCGATCAGTACCAGCGGCATGCCGCGCTCTGTCGCAGCGCGCTTCATATGGCCGATTTTCTTGCTGTTGGTCGACGAAGTGGATGCCCCTTTGACCGTGAAGTCGTTAACCACCATGGCAACATCGCGCCCATCGATGCGGGCAAAACCGGCCAGCTTGCCGTCGGTCTGGGTTTCATCCGCCTGTTCCGGATACACACCCGAAGATCCGAACAGGCCGGATTCGATGAACGAACCCTGATCCGCCAGATAGGCAATGCGCTCGCGTGCAGTCCACATGCCCTGCGCCTTGCGCTTGGCGTATTTCTCGGCACCGCCACCGGCCAGTGCCTTGGTGCGGCGCGCTTCATATTCTTCCAATAGCGCTTCGAAAGCCATATTAAATATCCAATAAAATCAACAGGTTATATCATGGCCGCACGCCGGCACGCTGTTTCGGCCCGAGCTGGCTCGCAAGCCGGCCCTGCAACGCATCGATGAACTGGCATAAATACGGCCGCGTCTCGCGCGGATCGATCAGGTCTTCAACGGCAAAAGCCTCGGCGGTGCGGAACGGCGACGCCAGTTGTTTCAGTTCGGCTTCGATTTCGCGTTCACGTGCTGCGGGATCCGGTGCCGCCTCGATTTCGCGGCGATAGGCGGCCTTGACCCCGCCTTCCACCGGCAATGAACCCCACTCTGCCGACGGCCACGCGATCTTGAAATTGAGGCCGCCGCGATCAATGAATCCGCCGCCGGCGACGCCGTAACATTTGCGCACGATCACTGAGAACATCGGCACCCGTGCCTGCAGCGCGATGTAGCGGGCGCGCACGCCTTCGCGCAGGATCGCATCAGCCTCGGATTCGCGCCCGACCATCAGGCCCGGTATATCGGCAAACAGGACGATGGGGATGTTGAACATGTCGCAGAGCTCGGTGAAGTGTCCCTGCTTGCGCGCCGCCTTGTAATCCATGATGCCGCCGACCATGGGATTGCTGGCGATGATGCCGACCACCTTGCCGTTCATGCGCGCCAGCGCGGTGATGATCGCGCGGCCGAACGTCGGCTGGATTTCGAACAGCGATTCCCGGTCGACGATCATGCCAACCAGCTTTTTCATGTTGTAGGCCTGACGATTCGAGCGCGGCACGATGCTGGCCAGCGCATCCTCGCAGCGGTCTACAGGATCATTGCAGACCACCTGCGGCGGCAGTTCCCACACGTTCTGCGGCATGTATGACAGAAATCTGCGGATCTGGTCAAAACAATCTTCTTCGCTCGCTGCGACATTGTCGATGGTGCCCGCGGTATCGACCGCGACTGCGGTGCCGCCGAGTTCATCCTTGTGCAGCTTTTCGCCGAATGCGCGCTCGACCACCGGCGGACCCGCCGCAAATATCTGACCGGTGCCTTTGACCATGATCGACCAGTGCGCGAGGATTGCGCGCATCGAAGGCCCGCCCGCCGTGGTACCCATGACGGCGCTCACCACCGGCACGATGCCGAGCAGATCCACCGACCGCTCGACCCCGTCCTGGCCATAGCCTGGAACCACGGTATAACCCTTGCGCTTGGCGGTATTGACCGTGCCGCCGGTGCCATCAATCAGGTTGACCAGCGGAATTCGGTACTCATAGGCGAGATCCTCGATGAATCCGCCCTGACCGCCCTTGCGCCGGTCACTGCCGAAGCCGGTGCCCGCGCGTATGGTGTAATCCTCGCCGCCGATGGCCACCGGACGGTTGTTAATCCGTGCCAGGCCCATCACATACGGTGCCGGCTCGAACGCCGTCAATTGTCCGGCGGCATCATAGTTCGCCCTGCCCGCCAGCTTGCCCACTTCGCGGAACGACCCCGCATCCGCGAGGCAGGCGATGCGTTCGCGCACCGTCAGCTTGCCCTGACCATGATGTCGCGCAACCGCTTCCGCACCGCCGCAAGCTTCCGCCATCAGCCGTCGTTGCTGCAACTCCTCGATTTCAGGTCGCCAAGTCATTGCGGAACGGATTTGGAATATTTACGAATAAAAACAAAATGTTAGATTGTATGCGTGCGCTCACATCAGAGCGCTGGCGCACGCTTACTCTTCGATAATGGCAACGACCTGGCCTTCGGCAACTGGATCTTTTTCCTTGACCAGGATTTCCTTGACCGTACCGCCATCCTCAGTAATGACCGGGATTTCCATTTTCATCGACTCGATCACAATCAGAACATCACCACCCTCGACCTTGTCTCCCGGTTTGGCCTTGAGTTGCCAGACGGTGCCGGTAATTTCAGATTTGACTTCGATGCGTGCCATGGTTGGAACTCCTCATATTGGCCAAAAAGATCTGCGGGATGCTAAGCGCCGCCCATATTGTTGTCAAGAAGATTGTTGACAATAATACAAATGGGTCGTATCGTTACGCCACCATGGTCACTGCTCAATCCGTATCGAATGCCGCGCGCGCCGCCGACCTGCTGGCGCAACTCAGCGGCACTGCGCCACTAACGCAATCGCTCCCGGAGCAGATTGCCGCCCGGCTGTCAGAGCGCATCGTGTCCGGCGAGTATGCGCCGGGTCAGCGCATCATGGAGCAGACCGTCGCGGAGGAGTTCGAGGTCAGCCGCGGCCCGGTGCGCGAGGCGCTGCGCCTGCTGGAAAGAGAAGGCCTCGTAATCATCAACGCGCGCCGCGGCGCCCAGGTAACCAATCCCACAATCAGCGAAGTCAACGAAATTTTCGATATCCGCGCGATGCTGAACGGGCTGCGCGACCGTCTCGTCGCGGAAAGCCCACAGCGGGGCCAGCTGGTTCAATTGCTGGAGCCGGAGATCGTCAGGCTGGTACAGGCTGCGGACGTTCCCGGCGCCGGCGACGAATACATCGAAATCGTGCTCCGGCTCAACCGTCTGCTGACTCAGGCAACCGGCAACCGCCGGCTGCAGGCCATCCTCGGTTCGCTGGCGATTCAAACCGTCCGCTACACCCGTCTTGGCTTGTCAACGCCGCAGCGACGGCGTCAGTCGGCGCAGAACTGGCAGCGCCTGTTGCGCGCAATTCGCGACGGCGATGGCGACACGGCAGAGCGCATCGCGCGCCAACGCGTACTCGATTCGCGCGATGCAGCGGCAGAGCACCTGCGCGCACAAGCCAGCACCGCTGCCTGATCACAGGCGGCGCGCCGGTTGTGCGGTGCTGTGCCCGCCCTTAAGATAACGCTCCCGCACGCCTACACGACCGGAATCTTCCCGATGACCGCATTACCCAAGCTGACCGACGCCACTCTGACCATTGACAACCGCGTGGCCACACTGACCTTCAACCGCGACGACGTGCGCAACGCGCTGACCAGCACTGAACTGGTGTCGGACATTGTGACGACGCTGCAATGGGCGAACAGCACCATCGACGCGTCGGTCCTGATCATCACCGGCGCCGGCAGCGCATTCTCCGCAGGCGGGAATATCAAGACCATGGGTGAGCGTGCGAAAGCGCCGCCGCATGAGCTGCAACGCAATTACCGGCTCGGCATCCAGCGCATTCCGCTGGCCATGCAGGACACGGACATTCCGGTGATCGCTGCTGTCAACGGGCCGGCGATCGGCGCGGGCTTCGACCTCTCCAACATGTGCGACATCCGTATTGGTTCGACCGATGCGCAGTTCGGCGAAACCTTTGTCAATCTCGGCATTATTCCCGGCGATGGCGGCGCATGGTTCCTCAATCGCCTTCTCGGTTACCAGCGCGCCGCCGAGCTCACGCTGACCGGCCGCATCATCAAGGCCGACGAGGCCAAGGCGCTGGGCATACTGCTCGAAGTCACCGAGCCCGGCGAACTGCTGCCCGCCGCAAACAAAATGGCGGCTAAGATCGCGGCCAAGCCGCCGCTGGCCATCCGTTACGCCAAGCGCCTGTTGAAACTCGCGCAGCGGCAGAATCTGGACGAACATCTGGATGCGTGTTCGGCATTCCAGGCGATTTGTCACAAGACCGAAGATCATCAGGAGGCGCTGCAGGCGTTTTTTGACAAGCGCAAAGGCGCGTTCAAAGGGCAGTGATGCATGCAATGCCGTATCGGTGCGGATGCGCACTGTTGCTGCTGGCGATACTGGCGGCACCGGCGCTGGCACAATCGCCAACCCCCCCGCCCAAGGCCCTGGACAGTGCGTTTGTGCCCCGCGACGAAGGTGCAGCCGACCAGTCCTGGACGCGGTTTCGCGACCAGTTGCTGCATGCCGTGCAGCAACGCGACAAGAAGTTCGTGCTCGGCATCGTTGACCGTAATGTTCGCAACGGATTGGAGCGACCGCGCGGGATCGAAGAATTCATCCGCCAGTGGGAACCGGATGCTGATGACGGTCCGCTGTGGCGCGAATTGCCGCGAGCGCTGCACCTGGGCGCCGCGTATTACCGCCACGAGCACATGCCCCGCAGCCTGTGCGCGCCGTATGTCCTGCCGCAATGGCCGAAGAATGTCGATCCGCACGGCAACGGTGCGATCACGGCCCGCGAGACATCGATGCGCGCCGGCCCGTCAGGCAGCGCGAATGTGTTGGTTAATCTGAGTTACTCGATCGTCCGCGTCACCGACTGGGAGGTTGCCGACAGCGCGGCGGAAATCAAACAGAAATGGGTCAAAATCCGGGTGCAGGACCAGGACGGTTATATTCCGGAAGAGCACATCCGCAGCCCGATAGAACATCTCGCGTGTTTTCGCAAAAGCGAAGCGGGCTGGCGCCTGACGTCCTTCCTCGCCGCCGGCGAATAGTGTGAGCCTCGGATGTGCCACCTACTCGTCGCTGCAGCGCTGCTGGTGACGACCATCACTGCGCAAGCGCTTGACTTACAGGGTCACCGCGGCTGCCGCGGCCTGATGCCGGAGAATACTCTCCCGGCTTTTGCCGCGGCGCTGACGATCGGCGTCACTACGCTTGAGCTCGACACCGCTGTTACGCGCGATGGCGTTGTTGTGGTCAGCCACGATGCAATACTGAACCCTGACATTACGCGCGGACCCGACGGACAGTGGCTCGCACGCGCCGACATTGCCATCAACTCGGTGACCTGGGCCGAGTTACAGCAATACGATGTCGGCCGTATCCGCCCGGATACTGCTTATGCGCGACGTTTCCCCGGCCAGCAGGCGATCGATGGCGCGCGGATCCCGCGCCTGACCGATGTATTCGCACTGGCGCATCGCGCCGGGAACAAATCGGTGCGATTCAATATTGAGACCAAGATTTCGCCCGAGCATCCACAGCGCACGCTGCCGCCGGCGGAGTTTGCGCGTGTGCTGATCGACTTGATCCGCGCCGGGCAGCTGGAGTCCCGCGTAACAATCCAGTCGTTCGACTGGCGCACCCTTCAGGTTGTGCAGGCGGAAGCGCCGCAAATCGCCACTGTCTACCTGAGCGCACAGCAGCCCTGGCAGGACAACATTCGCGCCGCGGAAACAACATCAGCATGGACCGCTGGCCTGCATGTCAGCCGGTACAGCGGCTCAGTGTCGAATATGGTGCAAGCCGCTGGCGGCGGCGTCTGGTCGCCATATTTTGGTGAAGTCACGCGCGAATCCGTACGGGCGGCACAACAGGCAGGACTAAAAGTGGTGGTGTGGACCGTCAATGAACCGCGCGATATGACGCGCATGATCAGTCTGGGCGTTGACGGCATCATTACCGATTACCCCGACCGGTTGCGGCGGGTCGCCGGTAAGCATAGCCTGCCGCTGCCCCGGCCAACACCGGTCACCCCCTGAACTTCTGCCACGGCTCATGCGCCGGACGGCGACGTGACCGCACGTCACATGAAAAGGGGAGGCTCAATAGCCTCCCCGTGATCAAATTACTGTGTCGTGCTTAGCGCAGACCTGCGATGTACTCGGACACTGCCGTAATTTCCTGATCGCTCATTTTTGCAGCAACACCGCGCATCATCTGCGCTGCATCGTTCGCCCGCTGTCCGCTACGGAATGCCTTCAACTGCGCCGATGTGTATTCGGCGTGCTGTCCAGCCAGACGGGGAAATTGTGCCGGCATGCCGGCGCCATTCGGTGCATGGCAGCCGGCACAGGCGGGAACGCCCTTGCCGGCAACACCACCCCGGTAAATTGATTCGCCCTGCTTGGCCAGCGTCGCATCGCGTGCCGCACGCGGCTTGACCTTCTGCACGGCAAAGTACGCCGCAAGATTTTTCATGTCGTCGTCGGACAGATTGGCGACCATCCCGGCCATCACGCCGTTGTTGCGCTCAGCGGGCTTACCGCCCTGCGGCTTGAAATTGACCAATTGCTTATATGCATACTCAGGATGCTGACCGGCAAGCACTGGGTTGGCTGGAATCGTGCTGTTGCCATCGGTAGCGTGGCAGGCCACACAAACCTGGGTCACAATCTGTTGCGCTTTTGCCGGGTCACCCTTGATCACCCCTTGTGCCAAAGCTGCATGCATCGTCAGCGCGCCCGCCACAGTAGCCACTATCCGCCAGATTTTCGGGCGGCGGTTCAGGTGGCGGTGTTCCATGCGTACTCCTTAATCATACGGTCGGTAAAAAAGGCCTGTATTCTATAGCATTTTGTCCAGCCTATTCCCGCCAGCCTAGGATATTACCCTGTGTCCCTGTTTTCTCAGCTTGAATTCCGCTATGCCGTGCACCAGCTTGCGGACATGCCACCCGACGATGGCGCCGAAGTGGCGTTCGCCGGACGATCCAATGCCGGCAAGTCCACGGCAATCAATGCGCTGGCCAATCGCAGAAAGCTGGCGTTTGTCAGCAAGACCCCGGGACGCACGCAGGCTATCAATTTCTTCGACATGGGAAACCAGTGTGCGCTGGTGGATTTGCCGGGTTACGGCTACGCCGCAGTGCCACGTCAGGAACAGGCGCGCTGGGGCGAGCTAATAAGCGCTTACATATCAAATCGTAATTCATTGATTTTATTGGTTTTGGTCGTTGATGCACGCCATGGCCTGATGCCGCTCGACCGGCAAATGCTGACCTGGCTGGCGCCGACCCATAAGGCCGTGCTGGTTTTGCTGACCAAGTCAGACAAGCTGAACCGGCAGCAGGCCGACGCAATACGACGGCAGACCGAAGCCGAACTGGCACGCCACCCGGGTGAAACCGCCGTGCAAATCTTTTCGGGCACGACGAAGGCCGGTGTGCGTCAGGCGCAGGCCGTAATTGCCCGGCATCTGAGGAAATAAAAAACCCCCGGTTAAGGGGAGTAAACCGGGGGCGAAGAGCCTTAATTAGGATTAAGGCACCCGCTCAGGGAGGAGAGGCGGGAGATAACCGAAGTCATCTGATGTTTGAGACGACTATAATCTCGAATAGTTCCCGTGTAAGCGGGGCACCATAAACTTTGCCGTATTTCCAAGGTGTTAGCTCAATGTTGCCACTAGGTCGATATCCCGCGGTGCGCATGCGCCGGATGCGCAAGGACGAGTTCTCCCGCCGCATGATGCGCGAGCACCGGCTGACTACGGATGATCTGATTTACCCGGTTTTTATCATTGAAGGGAAAAACCGCACTGTTGCCGTGGATTCCATGCCCGACGTGCAACGCCATACCGTCGACAAAATGCTCCATAAAGCGGAGGCCTGCCTGCGCGCCGGGATTCCTGCGATCGCACTGTTCCCGGTAGTCGATCGATCCCTGAAAACGGCAGACGGGCGCGAAGCGGTAAACCCCAAAGGCCTGGTGCCACGCGCCGTAGCTGCGCTGAAAAAAAGGCTGCCCGAGCTGGGAGTGATCACGGACGTTGCACTGGACCCGTACACGACGCATGGCCACGACGGCATAGTGGATGCCCGTGGCTATGTGCTAAATGACGAAACCATAGTGCAGCTGGAACAGCAGGCACTGGTCTGCGCAGCAGCGGGTGTGGACATTGTCGCCCCATCCGACATGATGGACGGACGCATAGGCGCCATCCGCTCAGCGCTCGATCGAAAACGTTGCATCCATACGCGGATCATGGCGTATTCCGCGAAGTACGCCTCTGGATTTTACGGGCCGTTCCGCGATGCCGTTGGTTCCGCCAATCAATTAAAGAGCGACAAGCGCAATTACCAGATGGATCCGGCAAACAGTGACGAGGCGTTATGGGAAGTCGGGCTCGACCTGCAAGAAGGCGCCGACATGGTCATGGTCAAGCCGGGGATGCCGTACCTCGATATCGTGCGTCGCGTAAAGGATCAGTACAAAGCGCCGACGTACGTGTATCAGGTTAGCGGTGAGTATGCGATGCTCAAGGCCGCAGTCGCCAACGGGTGGCTCGATGAGCAGCAGTGCGCACTTGAAAGCCTGCTCGCATTCAAGCGCGCCGGCGCCGACGGCATCCTGACCTACTTCGCGCTGGACGCTGCCGGCTGGATCAGTAATGGCAGCGTTTGATCTTCGCCCGGAAGCCTCTGACCAATTAATTCTTCGACAACGCGCAATTTGGCGTGCTCAATTACGCGGCCTCCTGGTGTTGCGCGTAATGGCGCACGCAGGTCACGCGATTCCAGAACAATCAGTTCAATATCAGCCCCGTCATCGGACACGCTGAATACCGGCAGTACGCGTGATTCATTGCCGGCGTATAGTCTGATCTGATTCGATTTGTAGGCAATCTTTCGGTCCAGCAAGAACAGTTCGACGGCCTTGACGCTATCCGTAAACAGTTGCAGATGTATTGTCGCGTAGGGTCCGGCGATTCCGGACAGGACCGAACCGGTCAGATGCGGACTGAAATCCGCCAGATCACGCATGACCCTGACCGCGTGCTCACGCAGGCGTCTAATCCGCACGGCCTGGTCGTCGTTCTGGTAAATCTCCAGGTACTCGCGCAAAGCCGCATCGATTTCGTCGTTGTTGGGGAGGCGGCGCGTATCGGGCATTCCCAGTTGTCTGGCCGCCTTGCGCTTGGCAAGTCCGTAATCCTCAATTCCGTCCTGCGCCATCAGCCGTGCCGCCTGAACGGCAATTGCACTGCGGGCATGGTCTCGGCCCCGCTCTCTGGACATCATGCTCTCCTGGCAACGCGCTGATTGATCGACAGTCTTGTCCTGCTAAAAAAGCTGGTTTCTCGCATCTTCCGGCAATTTCCCGCCTCCGGCGGCGGCTTCCCCCGTCTGGTCAGGTGCCGGAAACTCCTGGAAAAAAAACTCCGGAATGCCGTCCGTAGCACGTAATCCCGTTTCAGGGTTGACCGGCATCACGATGACCCCGGGCGGGGGATTGAAGGGTTCCTCAGGCAGACCTTTCACAGCCACTCCCATATAGTCAATCCAGATTGGCAGAGCCGCGCTTCCTCCGGTTTCGTTACGGCCCAGCGTCTTGGGCTTGTCGAAACCGACCCACGCAATCGCAACCAGATCCGGATGGAATCCGCAAAACCAGGCATCGACAAACTCGTTGGTAGTTCCTGTCTTTCCCGCGAGATCGCTTCGTTTCAGACGCATGGCTCGTGTCGCGGTTCCCGAACTCACGACATCGCGCATGATGCTCGACATGATGAAGGCATTGCGCGCATCAATGACGCGCTCTGCCGAATTGCCCGCCACCAACGGCTGGTTGACCAGCAACGCATTGCCTTTGTCGTCCTCTACACGCTCCACGAAATAAGGCGCAATGCGATAGCCTCCATTGGCAAATACCGAGTATGCGCCAAGCATTTGTAGCGGTGTGACGCTGCCGGCGCCCAGCGCCATCGTCAAATAGGGTGGATGCAGTTTGGGATCGAAGCCGAAACGGGCAATGTAATCCTGCGCATATTGTGGGGTAATAGCCTGCAGTACGCGCACGGAAACCAGGTTCTTGGATTTTGCCAATGCTGCGCGCAACCGCATCGGGCCTTCGAATTTGCCATCGTAGTTCTTTGGCTCCCACGGTTCCGATCCAGTCTGGGCGGCGGTAAACGTCAACGGCGCGTCGTTGATTACGGTGGCCGCCGTAAAGCCTTTTTCAAGCGCCGCGGAGTAAATAAACGGTTTAAGGCTGGACCCCGGCTGTCGCAATGCCTGGGTGACATGATTGAACTGATTTCGATGAAAATCAAATCCGCCAACCAGCGCCTGAATGGCACCGGTACGGGGATCAGCCGCAACCAGAGCGGCCTCGACCGCCGGCAACTGGGTAATCTGCCAGCGATTTTTCTCATCCCGGAAAACCCTGATGATCGCCCCGCGGCGAATACGCTGGTTCGGTGAAGCTTTTTCGCCAAGCTGGCGGGCGGCAAACTTCAATCCGTCTTCGGAAATCGTGACGCGCTCACCGCCTGAGCGATAAGCCAGCACCTGCTTGGATGTTGCTTCCAGCACAATCGCCGAATGAAGGTCAGCCACGTCCGGCGTATCCTGCAGCGCCTCTTCTAGTCGTTCGTCGGTCAGCGTCCCCGTCAGTTCAACGTAGGCCTCCGGGCCTCGATAACCATGCCTGCGGTCGTAATCCATGACCCCTTTGCGCAGGGCTTCGTAGGCAACCCGCTGATGATCCGCGTGCAGAGTCGTATGTACTTTCAGGCCGCGCGTGTAAGCTTCTTCGCCGTAACGCTCGACCATCTGGGCTCGCACCATTTCCGCGAAGAAATCCGCACGCACATCGAAATCATTGAGCGCCTGTCTGGGAACCAGTTTTTCCTGCTCGGATTTGACAAATTGCTGCGGCGAAATCATGCCAAGCTCACGCATGCGCCGCAGGACGTATTGTTGGCGCAACTTGGCGCGGGCCGGATTCGCAATTGGATTAAAGCGCGACGGCGCCTTGGGTAATCCGGCGAGCATGGCATGTTCGGCAACCGACAGCTGATCCAGGGGCTTACCGTAATAGATCTGCGCCGCCGCAGCAAAGCCGTACGCCCGCTGCCCCAGATAAATCTGGTTGATATAAAGCTCGATAATCTGCTGCTTGCTCAGATTGGATTCAATCTTGAACGCGAGCAGCACTTCGTTAAACTTGCGCGTCAGCGTTTTCTCCTTGGTCAGGAAAAAATTGCGCGCTACCTGCATGGTGATGGTCGATGCGCCCTGGCGAACACCGCCGGAAGCAAAATTCGACAACGCCGCCCGCGCAACACCGACATAATCCACGCCGCGATGCTGATAGAAGCGTTCGTCTTCCGCGGCAACGATGGCGTCCACCAGACTTTTCGGTACTTGCGCGAGCGTTACCACCGCGCGGCGTTCTTCGCCGAACTCTCCGATCAGCCTGCCGTCCGCGCTATAAACACGTAAGGGGATTTTCGGCCGATAATCGGTCAGTACTTCCAGCGATGGCAGGGTCGGATAAACCAGAACCGCGGCGAAACCGACAACCAGACTGCCGGCAGCGGTCAGTAAAAACACAAGTAATAGTGGGAAGGCCCACCAACGGACAGACATCTAGTGGAATCGTAAATATGTGAAAAAAGTCAAATGAATCTGTGGGTTACGCGCCACATCTAATGCAAAATCTTATTGCCTGAATGCCAAAAATCCTGCAGAGTAGTTGGTGCCGCGGAAGCATTATAGGTGGATGAGATCACAAAGGGAACGCAGCATAAACTCTTTACTTAATAAAAGCTTGCTGTTAATGTC
>Ga0224505_10001722_pt1 | contig 13520 bp, 6 predicted proteins | sample SF_Jan12_sed_USG_FD_169102 | JGI IMG/M metagenome (GOLD analysis project Ga0224505, IMG submission 169102) | Sediment microbial communities from San Francisco Bay, California, United States - SF_Jan12_sed_USGS_4_1 | ecosystem: Environmental > Aquatic > Marine > Sediment | place: USA: California... | reverse complement strand
GCTTTCTTCCCCTCTCAGTCAGTATCTATTTTACTCTTATCACTCTCCAAACGGCACAACAGAAAAGACTCGCAATTCATTAATTCTCCATTGGGCCGTCTCTCCTGGACGTGGGAATTGATAATTTCTTTCTCTTGCAACTGCTAACCACCACCGGTGATTTGCTTAAATCGAATAGTCACAACAAGTTTTCACTTGGGCAATGATTGAGGGAAAAACAATACGACTTCAGTCCCGTTAGCCCTAAAATAAGTCACTACTCATGTCAGACCCCATCCCCCATGTCGTTGACAGAAAAACAGATGCCATGCACGGGTCGCTTTTCCCCTTTATCGCAATTCTACAGCACTACCTTGATGACCAAGCGCTCCGTGCAAACGCTCGGTAACTATCTGCATTTCATTCCCACTGAAGTGGTGGAGACGCAGATTATTTTCCCTAAGCCATTGTTGACACTCCCTGATTGTCCAGCCCTCTCGAACAGCCAGTGCCCTAACAGCAGCTTGATAGTCAGCGCGACCATTGCCCGTCAACCCTTGGACTTGGAAATGGCCAGGCTGACCAGAAGGTGTATCGACCGCGTAGGCTCTAAAATCAGGAACCCCCTCACTGAAGGGTATCGATTGGCCCCTTTCCAATCCATAAGCACCTGGATCATGGGGTTGCCAGCGCCCGTCACCCGGACCACCTTCAATCCACTCTCCTCTGTTGCGGGCAGGAAAGCGGTGACGTCCTTCAGGGGCCCAGTTTGGGTCGTAACCGGGATCGAATTCGGGGATCAGCCCAGGCTCATATTCGGGGATCAGCCCAGGCTCATCAATGGCGTCAGCAGCCATGTGCGAGCCCATGCCAAGACGAGAATCGTCAGCTCTGTCTATGCGATTTTGCAATTCATCAAAAATGCGCATATAGCCTTCATCATTATCTACCTCTGCCAAACGCGCACGTAATGTTTCTCTCGACATACCAATGTCATCGAGCGACAGTCCCTTGGTGCTGAGGTTTTCCATAAGATCATCGAGATATTCCACAACCCAGCTTTCGAGATTCTCTGGCCAACAAGGGGAACTACAGTGTTTTAATAAGCGTGCAGCAACAGGATTATCGGATAACGTGCTTAGTAACGAAGGGTTGCGTTGAAACATATCCAATGTTTCTTCGTTAATTGTGCCAAGCCGCCCCACATCGCTAGGATCAATCATCAAGTCATCAATTAAAGCAGTTAACTCATCTGCAGAACCTTCACTTAGGCGTAATGCGTCGAGAGCCATTGCTCCTCTAGCGGTACGAAACTCCCGCGCCACCATGCCAAGATCCACCGCAGTCAAAATTGTAGTCACAGCCAATAGCGCATAATCGAGTGTGCCGGGGCCACTTACCCCCAGCAGTTCACCCTCCGGATTTGTGGCAGCATCGCTGAGGGCGTACTGGTCCATCGTCTCCTCAACTTGCATCGCCAAATCCAGTAACCCAGCGCCAGCGGCCAATGCGGGTCCCACTACGGGGATAAAAACCAAGGCGAGTTGTGCGAATGTCCAGCCTAACGTTTTCCAAAACTGCGTTAGCTCGTGGGCGCCAATCACTTCATCAAACGCACTTTGCAGATTCTCCGGCAGACTGGCTCGAGTATAATTTACCGCCTCAGGTAAATCGAAAGGGTGGGTATCTCCTGATCCAATGTTAACGATTGCGACATCAATATCGTCAAGCACTTCTAGATAAGCATTTCTAACAGCAAGCTCTAATGCATCGTCATTTTCATATTCGCCTTCTGCAAAGTTTTCTGCGCCCACCTCACTAAAGAAAGGATAAGCCTCGTACAGCTCGCTTAACGCCAGCTTCACACCGTTAACCTGCCCCCGCCGCCACTCTTCGAGATAACCGGAAATGACGTGCGCATATAACCGCAATTCATCCTCGGAACGCCGCTGTCCAAACACCACACGAGCCGTTTGCCCTAAATAGGCGCGTATATTCTCCGACATATGTGGTTCGGTGTTGTCAAGAATATCGTTATACACACCGGTAATACTGCCCCAATAACTGCCAGTGATTGATTGCGCGCTGATAACTCCAAGCTCACGGCGATAGTCTTCCAATTCGTTCTGTAATTGCTGTAGCTGGTGCACTCTAGCACCGGTTTGGCGAATCCTATTTATAAATGCTTCGCGTCCCGGCACAGCTGAGTCAAACTCACCTTCCGGTTCTGTGCGATTCTCGAAGCTACGGATGGCTTCTCTTTGGCGAAACTCGATAGTCGCTCTATGCGAAGCCATTAAGCCCAGTGCATTGAGACGCACCAATCGGCGCATTCTAGCTTCGAAAACTTCTCTCTCATCATCGCTCTGCGGCACACTTTCTTCCCTGACACTGTGTTCCAAAGCCATAGACGCGCCGGTTGCCGCGCTTAGGGTTTCAAGAAAAGTGTCTTGCATGTAGCCACTTCTTCGAAAACTGGGAGCCATATAGCTCCAAGCCACTTCGTTGGCTGGATCAAGTGGCGAGCGACGTAGCGATGGGTTGTTAGTATCTTTCCGTTGAACCACATGGGATAACTCATGAGCCAGCAACGCCTTGCCTTCATGACTTTCTGGCGAATATTGATTTGTGGCAAAAAAGATGTCGGAATTTATTGTGTATGCTCGGGCATGTATCGACCTCGCTGACTCTTCAGCTTCTTTGGCTGTATGCACTCGCACATCACTCAGGTCTCTTCCAAACCTCGGCTCAAAAAACGCCCGCACAGAGGGCGACAAGGGTGCCCCACCTCCACGTAACCCTGTAAACAAAGAATGGCCCGACGTACTCGCCTGCGATGTCCCTTCTGGACTTTCCTTTCGACGTATTGTTTCCTCTTCCGCACAGTTTGTGCAGCGCGTGCCGCCCACGTCGCAGGCAGCGCACTTGCGATGAATGTCGCCAGCCGATGAACTGATGAGGCCAGGGTCTTCCATGCGCATGATGTGGTCGGCCACCCGGTCGGCTTCCTGTTCATCCGGATCGTTGGGCTGGCTGATGGTGAGCTTGGCCTTAATCGCGCCGGCATTCAGCAGTTGCTGAATTGCCAGGTTGCCGGCTGGTTGCTGGATATGGGCAAGCCCTCCGGTGCCCGCTCCAGCTGAGCTTGTTGCTTGGTTGTGAGTACGGGCTGGTGCAGAACTGTGGGAAGGACTCTCACTCTTGGATGGTGCTTTGGTCCCGGTCGACATTCGCCATCCTCCTCACGAGAACGTCAGATTCTCTCTCCGGTGAAAGCCATGATCAGCTTTCTCTCTTGAGAAGATTGTAGTATTCTCGAAAATCTGCTGCGCAGGGCACACGCCCTTGTTTGACGAGTTGTTGTTCGATCGCCTTCAGCATGTGTGGCATTGTGATCACTTGTCCATCCTCCGCCGCGCGGAATGCCGCATCGAGCACGACATTGCGAATATCTCCCCCAGCTATAGGGAATTGTGCCGCGAGAAACTGAAAATCGATGGCCTGATCCACAGGCGCTTCCTTCGGCACCATGCCTCGCCACAGTCGTTCGCGCTGCTTTTCATCCGGCAGCGGAAATCGCACGACAAAGTGCATGCGGCGGGCAAAGGCTTCATCGATATTCTTCATCAGATTAGTCGCGAGAATGACGGGGCCGGCATGATCTTCGATCTTCTGCAAGAGATACGAAACTTCGATATTGGCATAGCGATCGTGCGCGTCTTTCACCTCTGAGCGTTTACCGAAAAGTGCGTCGGCTTCGTCGAAGAAGAGAATGGCATTGCTGCCTTGCGCCGCACGGAAGATCCGATCGAGATTCTTTTCCGTCTCTCCGATGTATTTACTCACCACGCTCGAAAGATCCAGGCGGTAGACATCGAGTCCCACGTCGCGCCCCACCACGCCCGCGGTCATGGTTTTCCCGGTACCGGATGGTCCGGCGAACATGATCTTGATCCCTTCGAGCGAGCTGTGCTTACGTCCAAACCCCCAATCGGCATACACGACCTGGTGGAACCGGATGGCATTCGTGGCCTCACGTACCTGCCGCAGCGTGGCTGCTGGCAGTACCAGGTCGTCCCACGTTTGGCGGCACGCCAGCCGCTGTGCCAAGCGCCCCAGACCGGTATCGGACTGCCATCGGATAGCTTCCAGCATCTCTTCCCAGTTCGGGGTCCGCTGTTCTCCTCTCAGGTACAATGCGTCACGCGCGTATGCTGCCGAGCTGCGAATCACACCAGCATCCAGCACAAAGCGCGCTGCCAGTGTGTCGTGTAGGTCTGGTTCTGCATTCGGGAGTGCGTCACGCCACAACCGTCGCCGCTCCGATACGTCGGGTTCAGTCAGTGACAACACACGCACGTCTTGGCCGGGCATTGCCGTCCTCCATGGAGCCTCTCTTCGAAAGACAACCCAGACGGGACCGTATGGAGAGGCAAGATCCTCGCAGAACTTGCGGCCTTCGGGCAAAATGGTCTCCGCCCCCCACAGAGCTTGCGTCCCCGTCACACAGAGCGCGCAATCTTCCAGCCGCTGGATGAGCCGGATCTTCCGCGCCAACCCGTCTAAACTGGTACGCGACAGATCGATCGTCAGTAGACGCTTGCCGCTCGTCGCACAAGCGGCCTCTGCCATAGCCTGTCCCAGCGACTGGTCCGGGGATTCGATCACGAACAGGCCGTTCATCTGACTGGCCCTTACGAAGCTGTCTCGGCCGGTCTCTTGCGGCCACGATGTCGCAGGGATCGAAGATTCACGCGCCAATCCGGTGAGAAAGCGCATCGTGGAAAGCTCCGCTACTAACTCACGCCCCAGGAAATGCGTGTCCGGGCCGTCCTGAAGAAGTCCATCACGGAACAGAGCTGCTTCGGGGAGCAGCAGATTGCGCCTCTCTTCGCCAAACAGACGCAGGACCAGTTCCCGCGTCGGTTTTTTGCGAGTGATATCGTTGTTCACGTAGGCATAGATGGTGTCGTACTTGAGGTGCATTTCACGTGCGATTGCGACGAGCAACACGTCGAGCTCGAAATCTGAAAGCAAGAACTCGGCTTGCACTCTGGCCCATTCAGGCGGCTTCATCTCGGCATTGCATGCACGCAACTTCTCCGCAGCCTTCGTCATCTCCTGCACATCCGCATGCGGTGCAGACTGACGAGCGATCAACGCGTCGACCTGATGGTCACTGACATAAAGCCCGCGAAATTCGTCGAGCGACAGCTGGTAGCGGGCACGCAGCCTTAGAATCTCCCGGTGCAACAGAATATCAAGCCGTTCCAATTCAGCAAACAGCCAAGACTGAAGCGCCGTGGTCATGCGACCTCCGTGGTTACTGCAATCGTGCATCTTTCCATCCAAGGCAATTGGAACTCACGATTCATCATGCCAGAGATGTTCAACACGACGTGCAACGGGGGTCTGCCCAGTGAGACCTTCAGTGTTCCTTCCTCTCGTTCGAGGTTGGCGTGCATGTCATAAAAGTTTGCTGCCAAATACGGAATCGTGGAGCCATGGAAACCCGGAAGTCGCCAAGAAAAATTCCGCAACAGCACGTTCGCTATGCGGGAGAACAACAGATTTGTACGTGTGTTTGCGGGGATACTTGCTGGGAAGTCCAGGTAGTCTAACTCTGAGCCGATCATCTCGAGACGCTTTCTCTGAACCTCCGTGGGATCCGACCTGGGCTGATCCATACACGGGACTCGCTTGCCAAGTGCCACCCAGATACCCCGGCCCAGATCGGCAGTGGCGTGAATGCGGCGTGCGGGAACCCCGATCGAAACCGTCTCGCCGGTCAGGCATCCTTGCTGTCGAAGCCACTCGTCGAGGACACTGGCGATACGTCCGGTGTGACGCGCGCACCACTTAAAAAACTTCGCCACGCGATCGCTGGAAACCGGCGCCGACACACCGAGGAGATACGGCATCATCGGATCAGCGAAGAACTCCTGGGCCCGATCCCGACCAAAGCATTTCAAGGCGGTGAAGAAGCGCATCCAGGCTGCCTCACCCCTGGCCATCGCATCGAACGGCATTTCTGCAAGTAATGGTAGCAGGAGAAAGATGCCACCAAAACGTGTCATCCCGCGGTCGGTTGGAACCGACCGAACTGCTTGCGCGACTTCTTTAAGCAACGAGGATGGCGCACCCGCCAATGCACCAAGCGGTTCGGCCTCGTCCACGCCGAAGGTCTTATAGAGCAGTGGTATGTTTCCGGCCGCTGCCCATTCGATGAGGCGCTCCGTCATCCTCGTGCTGAGAGCTCGGCACAAATGTGCGAACCTGGTCAACGCGCGCGCGCTGTTGGCAGGCACCGAATCCTGACCGTCGCGTAGCGCCGCCGCTGCCAGTCGCAGTGCCGTTCGCGCTTCGTAACCTCTGGAAGAGGTCGAGAACGAGCCATTCTTCCACAAACGCCATAGCCTCGGCAGGGCTGACGCATCGTCCACTCCTGAACCCCATGCCCTCAAAATGTAACTGGCGTCACTTTCGGTCAACGCCGATGCAATCGTCATCCACTCTTGGGACGAGGGCTCACTCGCTGCCGCAATGCCGGCTGCAACATCGGCTGTAAGCACTGTGCGAATCGCAGCCGAAGGTTGGAGGACCGCCAACCCATCGAAGCGCTGGAAATACCATTTGCCGGAGGCAGTGCCGGTAGCCTGTTCACGAATGTAGCGAGCGATGAGGGCCGCGCTGCTGGTGAAATGAATAACGTCTTCCGAGCAATTGGTCGCTGCCATCGCACGCTCGAATTCACGTGCGATGGCATCTGCCCAGCGCTCCGAAATACGCTCCGGGTCGCCACGGGCGTCGATATCGATTTCAGCGTGCAAGCTGCGGATCATCCAGATCGAGTCGTCCCGCAGTACGTCATGACGGTGCAGGCGAGCCGACAGAGCATGTGCGAGAGTACCCTGCACCAACCGGTCAAGATTCTGTTTCAGCTCAATCGCGTTGATAGCCTGCTTCGGAATGTGATACTCGGCCGTAAACTGGTCGATCTTCAACATGGCGATCAGAACGGGAGTTCCATAACCGTCAGACTATACCGGTCGTGAGCATCTGTGGTCGTACCAGCGAGAGAATTAAGGCTGATAGTGTGATTTCCTGACGCGAGCCCCTGCACCACCAGCGCATTGGCGACAAAACTCCTGTGGCTGTTGGCTTCATTCGTGCGGCACTCGGCCCGGCCGCGCTCGACGCCGTCAATTACGATACTCATCCCGATCTGTGCCGGAGCCGTCCCCGCCAAGCCGGAACCAGACGCAAACAGCATTAGCGATCCCCCATGTGTGACGAAATTCTTGGTGAGTGGTAGTGGTCCGACAATGTTGCTGAGCAATTGCCCGATGGTCCAGCGGTCACAGCGCAGGTCGCCTGCAACATGCAGTTTGGCTTGCGGAGTGGTGGTCCCCACGCCGACATTACCGATATCGTTGATAACCATATCTGCATTGTTGTCACCGCTACTCATGAACAGCCCAGGTCCGGCTTGCGGTCGTGACCAGATACGCGCTTTCTGAGTACCGGTCGAATCCTGGAAAATGATGTCGCCCGGATCGTCGCCGGACGCCTTAAATAATAAATTGCCGTTATTGGCGATCTCGACGGCCTCCCCCGGTGCGTCCGTGCCGATGCCCAGGCGGCCCGAGGCGGAGAGCACGGGTGCTTCTATCCTGAGCCGGCCGTCTGCATCATTGATAATGCGTGTATTGAAGTCCTGCTGAAGGCCGTTGAAATGGAAGTCGATGTAGGGTGTACCAACCCCGGCGGTGCTGTCATTACCCCCCAACTCGATCGATCCACCCTCTGCTGGATCGAGTTCAGAGTCGCCCCACCGAATTTTACCCCCCACCACATGTAGCTTTTCGTCCGGCGCTGCCGTACCGATGCCGACATTGCCTGAATCCAGCACCGTGAGATTTGGTGTGATCGCTCCGGCATTGTCCAAAGGGCCAACCAGGAAGCGGTTATTGGCGGGATTCATCTGCCCAATCGTCACTTGCAGGTCCTGCCCAGGCAGGGCGTTACCAGTGCGGCGAATTTTGAGCGGCAGATTGTCGGCACCCCCGCTTGTATCGCGGAAATCCACCGCGCCGCCGAACAGCCGCACATCCGCATTCACCCGCAGCTTGCCTTCAACCCACACGAGATCGTCTGAAGGAATCACAGCCTTTACCAGCCGCCGGTCCTTCAGCCGCAACACCCCGCCTGGTGCCTCCACGGAGGCGCCGACCACGCCGATATAGCTTCGCGCCCGTGCACCCAGTACCCGATCATTCTCGGTCATCGGCAGAAACGAACCAGGCAGGGACGGATCGGTGTTCGGCAGCCAGCGTACCTTGCCAACCGGCACCAGCCACCAGGCAGTCGGATTATCGAGAGGGAATTCCTGATGGGGCACGGACTCGTCGAAGAGCAAAAAGGCGGCTGGATCGAACCGCTGTACGGCCAGGTTGGGAGCGACGGATATGCCACCGATCGTAACGTTGTCCCGGCGCGCTGCAATGCCGAAGCGGCCGACCTCAATCTGAAACGTCTCCTGGACACGTGTGTTCTGCTTGGCTACCCCGCAAAGCCCAAACCCATTGCCTGGCGGCAGCGTCTCGAATTCGCGATACCGGACCCAGATGTCGACCAGCCTTCCCGGCGTCGCAGTCGCATCGAGAGCCGCATCGAATACGATCGATTGGAACCACTCGGCCGCAAGACGCGTCGGGCTGAGCACGATGATTGGCCGGCCGTATCCATCCCATGCATAGCCGGGTTGGATCGTGACAACGACCTGGCCCGGGGTCTCCGGCGACGGCTGCTCGCGCAAATCCAAACCGAGTGCGATACCCCAGGTATGCCCACTCAGCATGTGACGGGCATCCTGCACCTTCTGATACTGAAGAAGTTGGGTCAGGTCCTCCGCGCCGAGAAACTCTCCTTCGTAAAATAACGGAAATTGCGCCTGGTTACCTGACATGTTCAGCTCCTAATCTTTCTTAAAACGGTTCAAAAGCTCGTTAATGACGTTTTGTTGCTCATCGATGGTAGCTTTCATTGCAAGCACACTATCGCGAAGGTCCGAGGAGTCTTCGGCTGGTTGGGACAAATTCAGTCCTAATGTGCTCCAATCGATTGGTAAAGCTTCTCGCACCAAAGGCGCGAAGACCTGGTTCATCAAAATTGCCTCGATCGGATGATCGAGCTCGGCCTGTGTCGCAAATGGGCGGTTCTTATCATCCAGCACACCCAACTCTGCCAGGATAAGGTGCTCCGCTGAAAGACGGGTTTCTCGCGTCGCTGCCGAGTAGAATGAAGAAAAGAAACTCTGTTCTGACTTAGCAGCGGCGGTGCGTCGGGACTGACTGCTTCTTCCCAATACGTGACCCGTGCTGATACCGGAGGCCCGAATCGGATCACAACACAGGGTTTCCAACAGACGCCGCAGATTTCGTCCAAACGGCAACATAGAAAGCCAGTATTGCAAATTCGGAAACGTGGTAGCGAACTTTCGCTCACTCAGGTTGCAGATCTTCACCACACGGCAATCGTGTTTGCTGACCGTCAGTACGGCCAGCGGTACGCAATCGTCCTCCTCAGGACATGGACATGGCGGCAGCAGCGCGGAGCATATGCAATGCCTCCAGATGTAAACGACGATTTCTAGCAGTTGCCTCAGAACCGCTTGCTGGTCCACAGTTGTGCCGGCAGGAGGACACAAGGTCGCCAGCTGATCGTGGATTCGGCACTCAGTAACAGGGTGGGATACTAGATAATCCAGCAATGCCGACTTCTGGCGGCAGCACCAATCTCGAAGCTGGTCTTGGTTGGTTGTATTGGGAATCGCAATCAGAGCCACCACTAGATCCTTGAGGCAGCACATCGCCCGCTGCACCATCTCCCCCATGCTCGCTTGCCTCTTGTCCCGTGGTGGTCGCCGACAGAGCTTAAAGGAGTAGCCTTCACAGATGAGTGTAGGTTCACACTGAGCTGGCTTCCACTTGTTTGCCGTCTTCACGCCGTTTGCGTTACGTGCGCAGCTGCACTTACCGCTTCCGCCGCAACCACACGACGGTTTCTTCCCACGGCAGGAACAAAGGCCTGAACCTCCGCATGAGCACGGAGTGCAACAGGCTGATTCGCTGCTCCCCTTTAACGGAGTGATGCCGCGAGACTGTCTTTCTTCGTAGCAGATCGAGAGAATCCATTCCTGCTCGCCTTCACCGCAGGGATCGGAGGCAGGTGTTGTCGAGTGACCGCCAGACGGAGCCGACGATGGCGGTACAGAGCTTGGCGGCGCGGGTTCGCATTCCGGTTCCCTGGGACGGCATCGGTTGATCAACTCGCAGATATCCACCGACGTCGTGTCGCATACGATGATGTCATTGCCGCAAGGGCTCAGCGCATAACCTGGATTCACCGTTACGAAGCCGGATTTGCAGAGCGTGCACAGAACCTCGAGTCCACAGACAACTCCCCACCCATGAAGATACCGATTATGCAAGCGGTTCTTCTTGACGACATAGTCCTCCAGCCGAGTCAGGTCCTCGTCGGTGAGCAGTTGCCCGGAGAAAAAGCGTGGACGGCAAAGGCACTCCAGTCCACCGCAAGCTGGACAGGCCGGCAAGCACTGGTCCTGTTTGCTTCGAACCTTTCCCGTCGCGCGCACGTTACGGCCTAGCAGACTCGACATATGATGTTCCATAGAGCGCTCCGTTTCCTATTCAAAGGCCAACAGGGGTTCAATCAAAGACGCCTGCTGGTCGTCCAGCTTTAGCCGTCGGCTGAAGTCCGAGAGATTTCGGAACGGCCGGCGTTTCCGTTCCTTTACGATACGGTCAGCGAGGCCTGCAAACCGTGATTCAGTGAGCGCCACCAATTCACTCCGGTCGGCCATGTTCGCGTTACTTTGGATGCCGCGAAACGGAGACAGAAATCCCAACCCTTGCCTCAAATGTGTCATATCAAAGTGATCTCCCGCTGGACCATCTGTCGGCCTCGTCAGGAAGAACCAACTTTCAAAGTCGCCACCGATTACCATGTCGCCCGACGGATTTTTCCCCCCGGTAACCAATCCACTGCGTGTGATATTCAGTCCAACACGCCCACCGTAATTATCTGCATCCAGCATGCGGTCTTCGGAGAACGAGTCCCCGGCCTTGCCGGCCCACAGAAAATCGCCCTTCAGCGTCACGTGGACAGATAGCGGATCCAGATCAAAGTTCGCGTTGGACAGCCATCCGCCTCCCTCGATCAGGAGACGTGTTGAAGGATTCAGGAAGATATTGTGGTCGGGAATAAATGCCCAGGCCGATTGGTAGTCCTCGCCTGTGTGAGGAGTCAGGTGACCAGCAGGCTTTGGCAGAGAGAGCAAATAGCCGTACACGTCCAGGTTAAATAGGTTGTAAAGACCGCTGAAGACTGGGCCGGTCGCGCCAGTCTGGGACTGAACCAGAAACGATTGAGGATGTTGTAAGCTCACGCGGAACGTTTCGCGGTCGATATTACGCATCGGATTGTTGAAATAGACTGTCAGTAACGGGCGGACGTCAGGCCAGCGCTTCACGACTTCATTGGGGTTGGCATCATAAATCAGATTCTTCCGAAAGTCTGTCCAGGATAATGTCTTGCTCCCATGTAACCAACCTATGTCGAGGATCTTGGGCAGATTCGGATTGAGCCCAATTCCATCTTGCCCGTTCGTACCCGGCTGGCCATCCGCTCCGGGTTGCCCATCCGTGCCGGTTCCGCTGTCTGACTCGCAAAGGCACCGGATTACCTCCGCCAGCACTTGCGTGCTAGGCAGTAGAACGCGGCCGTCACGGTTATCGATGCGCGTGATGGTACCGGCGATGTCGTTCGCCGCCCCCGGCAGATCGAGCATCTGAAACCCGGGCCGATAATTCCGGACGCTCGCCAGCACCACGCAATCGCCGGTATCGCAGGACGGACAACCGTTCAGCGAGTCCCAAAACTTTTCACAGCACGCCTGTCCGGTCATCTCGAGAATAGCCAGGCTGCCATCCTGCACCGAATTCGGTTGCGACCCGAGATAGGGCGCGAATAACAACGTGCCCTCCACGTTGATCTCCAGCTCCTGCGTCTGGTCGCCCACAGGGGTGAGTACCCCTGGCGCCACCGACAGACCGGTGCGGATCGCCGACAAGTTAACCGGCTGCACGAAATCGTGAGCGGTGGTGTCACGCACCAGCACAAAAGCCCATCGGCCGTCCGGCGTCGCTACAATGTCCACCGGCCGGTGCGATACCTTCGAACTCCCGCGCAGTGCGGCCAGCGCCACGTTCACCAGGTAAATGCGCGGAGTCGGCCCGGCATCCCCCACCGCCAGTTCGTCTTGACCTCCGGATCGAACCAACGCTAGCGACGAAGGCGTGGCCGTCGCGGGCAGAATATTGATGGGCGTAAGCGCCATCCCGGTCGCCGTATCGGCCGAAAGTATGATCCGGTTGGGGGAATCAAGAGCGTACGCGCGGGCGCTGTCGGTAGAGAGCACCAGTTTTTCTGCCTTGATCACTAGCACCACGTTGAGCAGCGGAGCGGGCGCCGGCACCACGTTGGTGTTGATATCAAGATCCCATCGCTGCAATCGGCCGGGCAGGTTCACCAGCCCGTACAGGTGCCCGTCGGAACCGCACGTCAGTTCCACCGGGCTGCCCCCGCTGTCCGGAATGTCGATTGTCCGCACCGGTGTGAAGGTCGACGTATCGACCACCAGTAGCTGCCGCAGTGGGGCTGCCTCCAGCGCCACATACAGACGGCTGCCGTCCGGCGAGACCGCCACGTCCAGTCCTCGCGACGGTAGTACCAGTGGCGCCAGCACCACGTTATTGTCCAGGTTGAGTTGATAAACTACGTTTGGGTTGGTGGCCGTCAAGACATACAGACGCCGGCTCGCATCGTGCAACGCGACCCGGAACACGTCGGTAATGTTAAACAGCGTATTCGTCCACTCCACCTTGGGAGCGTTCGGCGAAGGCGCACCCGTCGGCGGGTCCAGGATAAGATCGAACTCGTACGACTCTAGAATGCGGTTCGGCGCGCATGCGGCATCGTTGCAGCCACAGTCGTCGTACAGCACCGGAATATCTTCTGTCGGACACTCTCGGTACTTGATGCACAATTGAAAATCACGCAGGTCCATCGTCGATGGTTGCGTCAATTTCTTGTATTGTGGCAGCTTGGTGATGTCGACGCACTCGCGTTCGCGCACCACGATCTCACGCCCGCAACAGTCAATCGCGGTTCCTGGCTCCACGCAGAGGAACCGGGCGCGGCAGGGAGGCGACTCATGCTGGACCACTTTCAGACCGCAGACTACGCCCGATCCGTGCAGACGCTGGTGATGGTGTTTGAACTTGTCGACGTAGTAATCTTGTTCCTGACGAAAATCGCGCTCCACCAGGAGTTTGCCCGTGAAGTAGTGGTTGCGCTGAAACGGCCCAATGGTGCATTCCGGGCACCCGGCATCGCAGCTGCACGGTTTCCATTTCTGCATGCGGATCTCCTTCTCTGTATCACTCCAGGGTGGACGT
>Ga0224505_10001720_pt1 | contig 13542 bp, 11 predicted proteins | sample SF_Jan12_sed_USG_FD_169102 | JGI IMG/M metagenome (GOLD analysis project Ga0224505, IMG submission 169102) | Sediment microbial communities from San Francisco Bay, California, United States - SF_Jan12_sed_USGS_4_1 | ecosystem: Environmental > Aquatic > Marine > Sediment | place: USA: California... | reverse complement strand
GGTCGTGGGCCCGTACCCCAACGAGTCCGCGTACCAGAGGAGGGTACCGTCGAGCGCGTAGGAGTAGAGTGCCTCCTCGTTTTGCACGAAGGCGATCAGTCCGTCGTGTACGGGCGACGATGTGCGACTGGCGGCGGTGGACGCGGGGAACGCTCGGTCCCACGCGATGGTCATTGACGAGTCGAGGGCGAACAGCCCTCCGGGGCGACCGAAGACGAGGCGTCCGGCTGCCACTGCGGGACTGCCGGGCGAGAGGCCCGGGACGGCCACACTCCAGCGCAGCGTGGCATCGATCCCGAACCGAGAGACGGAGTCGGCGCCGCCGGCGGTCCACCCCACGTAGACATCCCCGCCCGGACCCACCACGGGCGCCGTCCGTGGCGTACCGCCCAGGGGCGCGCCCCAGGTGACCGAACCAGTCGATGCGATGCGGTAGAGTGAATCCCCACCGACGGTGAACGCACCGCCGTCGTCGGCTACCGCGACACCCAACGCCGCGCTCCCCACCGGGGCCGCCCACAGGCTGTCGCCGGCCTGATCGTGCTGCCGGGTGCACTGTACCCCCGTCGTATACGCGACGTCCGCTGTCCCGAGGCTTGGACCAAGCGTCGAGAAGCAACTGGCGACGGATGTGCCCACCCCGGAATCGGGCGCCAACACCCACAGCGCGGGCGCCGCTCCACCGGTCACCACCCGAATCAGGGAGTCGACGCCAAGTGCGGGATAGAATCCGATCGGCACCCCGCCGAATGCCCTCCGCCAGCGGGCGGACCCTGGACGTGCGACCGTGACCACCGCGCTGTCCACGAACTCCGCGTTGATGAGCGCGATCACCCACGCGGTTCCCGTATCGAGGGCGGTCACGCGCGCGGTGTTGTCCGCGAGATTCTCGACCTCGATCACCGCGGGGTCCGACGTGGTCCACACGGCGGCAGACGGCAGCCCGGGCCCGAAACCGTAGAGCGCCTGGGCGGAGTAGACGATCTGCTCGCCGCTGAACAGCACCACGTCACCGGTCACGATCCGTCCACCCACGGTGCAGGTGGCGCCGCCAAAGGGCCCGTCTTCACACGTCTGCTTGGACGAGCACGCCATGGCCAACACGGTGGTCATGGCGGCCAAAAGCGGTGCGTGGCGGCGAACAGCAGAAATCGGCGGCATGGGGTCATCCACTTCGGGTGGTAGGGCGATAGGGGACCTTTGGTGCTGCCAGCGCGATGGCCCGGGTGAGTCGCTCCCGGCGCAGGTCCCAGTGCCAAGCATCTACCCGCAGCCGGGTGCGGGGGTCCTTCAGGGGCCGGTACTGCAACCACGACTCCGGCATTTCCAGCAGGCGGCCGGCCGCGAGCAAGGCCGCCCGGTCGGCCGAGACCAGGTGAGCCCACGCTTCGCCAAACAGCGCAAACCGGTGCAACCACAACCCACCATCGAGCGCGTGGGTTACGCCTGCCCGCCACAGCCCGAACTCACGCCAGGCGATCATGCCTTCGCGTCCATCCAGTTCGGGCCGACGCCCACGTCCGCGACGAGCGGAACCCGCAACTCGGCCGCGCCTTCCATGCACTCCCGCGCCAACCGCCGCACCGTGTCGGCTTCGGCGGCCGGCGCCTCAAGCACCAACTCGTCGTGCACCTGCAGCAGGAGGGCCGTGTGCACCTCGCGCCGACGCAACGCCTCGGCGAGCCGGACCATGGCAATCTTGATGAGATCCGCGGCGGACCCCTGCATCGGCGAGTTCATGGCCGTGCGCTCCCCAAAGCTCCTCACCTGGCGATTCCGATCCTGAAGCTCCGGAATGTAGCGGCGGCGGCCCAGGATCGTCTCGGCGTAGCCACGGTCGCGCGCCTGAACCACCGCGTCATCCAAGAACCGCCGCACCCCCGCGAACCGCTCGAAATAGGTGGCGATGAAGTCGCGGGCCTCGTCATGCGTAATCCCGAGCTGCCGGCTCAGGGCGAAGGCCCCTTGCCCGTAGATCGTCGCGAAGTTGATGGTCTTGGCCCGCGCACGCATCTCGGCCGTGACCGCATCGACCGGAACGTCGAAGATGATGGCGGCGGTCTCCCGATGGATGTCGCCGCCGCGCCGGAACGCCGCAATGAAGGCGGCGTCTTCCGAGAGGTGCGCGAGGATTCGCAACTCGATCTGCGAGTAGTCCGCCACCACGAGTTGGTGCCCGGACGCGGCCACGAAACAGCGCCGGATCTCCTCCCCGCGCGGCGTGCGGACCGGGATGTTCTGGAGGTTGGGATCGACGGAGGACAGCCGGCCGGTCGCCGCGCCTGCCTGATTGAACGTCGTGTGGATGCGCCCCGTTTCCGGTGTCACGCGGGTTGGGAGTGCGTCCACGTAGGTCGAACGCAGCTTGGCGAGCTCGCGGTACTCGAGCAGCAGCTTGGGTGTCGAGAAGCCCATGGCTGCCAGCTCCTCGAGTACATCGGCGTCGGTCGACGGACCCGTCTTCGTCTTCTTCAGCACAGGGAGCTGAAGCTTCTCGAACAGGACGTGCCGCAGCTGCGGATTGCTGTTGATGTTGAAGTCGGTTCCCGCGTCGGCATAGATGGCGCGCTCGAGCGCACGCAGCTCTTCCCCGAACTGCCGGGATAGCTCCGCGAGCCTCGCCGTGTCCACGCCCACCCCCTCCCACTCCATGTCCACCAGCACCTCGACCAGCGGTAGCTCGACCTCCCGCACGAGTCCCGCGAGCCCCTGAGCCGCGAGGTCCGGTTCGAACGCGGCGTGCAGGGCGCGGATCGCCCCACCCCATGCCGCGCACAGGGTGGCCGCCTCCTGCGGCGTCACGTCCGCGGGGGCCCGCGCCGACCGGCCTGCACCGACGACCTGCTCGCGGGCAGGCAAGTGATCACCGAGACGCTCCAGGACGAGCGCCTCGAGTGCGTAGCTCCGGCGACCGGGCTCGAGCACGAAGGCGCTGAGCAGCGTGTCCCCCACGACTCCGCGCAGCTCGGCCCCAGCCCGGCGCAGCGGGAGCCAGTCCGCTTTGATCTCGTGCCCGAGCTTGGGCACAGCCGGGTCGGCCAGCAGGTCGCGCACGGGACGCATGGTGGGATCGCGCAGCGACGGGAGATTGCGCGGCGCCTCCGCGCCGAGTTCCGCCGGTTGTCGATGCGCCAAGGGGAGGTACCAGGCGCGGGACGCACCAACGAGCGTCAGTCCGACGAGTTCGGCCGCGCGGTGGTCTCCCTCGGGAACCCAACCGGTGACGGCGAGGGGACCGTCGGACCGCATCGCCGCGACGGCAGCAGCAATGGCGCTGGGGTGTTCGAGCACGACGACGCCCGCCTCCGGGCCGTGCGCCTCGACGGGCCCAGCTGGCTCGCCGTCGGGCTCCGGCACCGCGAGCTGCGGGATGAGTGAATGGAACTCGAGTTCCGTGAACAGCGCGGCCAACGCGTGGCGATCCGGGGTGCGGACCTCGAACGCCGGCAGATTGGCCGCCACGGGGACGTCGCATCGAATCGTCACCAGGTTGCGGGACAGCCGCGCGGCGTCGGCATACGTCACGAGTGCCTCGCGTGCGCGGCGCGTGGGGGCCTCCTCCGCCCGCGCCAGGATCGCGTCCAGATCACCGAACTGCTCAATCAAGACCCGCGCGGTCTTGTCACCGACCCCGCGGACCCCCGGGATGTTGTCGGAGGAGTCGCCCACCAAGGCCAGGTAATCCACGACCCGCTCGGGAGGCACACCCAAACGGTCGGACGCGTTACTGGGATCCACCCACGTCTCGTCGACGGCCGCCGGCCCGCGCCGGCCGGGGTTGAGCAACGACACCTCGTCCGACACGAGCTGATAGAAGTCCTTGTCGCCCGAGACGATGACCGCATGCGCGCCCTGCGCGGCAACACGCCGGGCCAGCGTCCCGATCACATCATCCGCCTCGTATCCGTCGACCGTGATCAGGGGAATGCGGAATCCGTCCAGGAGCTGGGCGATACGGTCGAGGGAGCGATCAAAGGCCTCCTGCAACTCGGGCTCGAGCTTCTCGCGGGTGGCCTTGTACTCGGGGAACACCTCGTGCCGGAACGACGTGCCGGCGTCGTGCACCCACGCGACATACCGCGGCTGTCGGTCACGGAGCAACCGGAGGAGGAAGTTGGCGACACCCCAGACCGCGGACGTGTTCTCGCCCCGACTGGTCGTAAGGGGACGTGCGATCATCGCGAAGAACGCGCGGTAGATCAGCGCGTAGCCGTCGATCAGGTAGACGTGGGGGCGCTCGGGCATCGTCGGAGAACATACTCATGGGAACGCCCCGTCCGGCGGCGCCGGCGGGGCGTTCCACGGGGTGCTGTCGCTGTCAGACGCGGGTCACGTTCCGCGCATGCGCACCGCGATCGCGGGTTTCGACCTCGAATTCGACGTCCTCACCCTCGCGCAGCGTCTTGAACCCCTCCATGTGGATGGACGAGAAGTGGACGAAGACATCGCCGCCTGACTCCGGCGCGATGAACCCATACCCCTTCGAGTCGTTGAACCACTTCACCTTCCCACGCATGTACTCACTCCGTCAGATGGGTCCGCGATATTGTCCCGAACTCGCGCGAGTGTCAAGCAAGCACGGACACCACGGCGGCCGTCACCGGACCGACGAGGAGGTTGTCATCCAGTGGCCCAGACCACCGCTCGACCACCGCGGCCGCCACGCCGGCGACCAGTGCCACCGTCCACGGGGCACCTACCACTGCGGCCATGACGAGCGTCGAGCCCGCGACCGCGGCGGATCCCGGGATGCTCTTTGGCGCCCCCCGACCATACCGTGTGCCCACCATGGCACCCGCCGGATCGCCAAGACCGGCGGCCAGAATGCCGGCAACGGCCCCGGGACTCGGAAACCAGGCACAGACGGCGTATCCCAGCATCAGCCACAGCGCTCCACTCGGGCGGCGGCGCTCAGGTTCTCGGTACACGGGGATCATCCTCGCCATGATCGCCGCGACTCCGGGGACGCGGAGCCGCACGATCTCGAGCACCACCGCGGTCACCGCAAGGTACGCAGTACCCGCGCGGAGAGCCGAGGGGGAGACGAGGGAGAGGAGGGCCACGATGGTCGTCGCCGCATGCAAGGCGCGACGCACCGCGGGACGGCTCACAGGCCATCACCCGCCGGCCATGATCCATACAACCAGCGGTAGAGCGCGGCGTTCCGCACGACGGCACGCACGTACGCCTGGGTTTCCGGGTAGGTGATCAGCTCGACGAACCCGGCGGGATCGGTTGCGCCTCGTCTGCGGCGCCAACGCCGTACCGGGGTTCCTCCAGCGTTGTACGCCGCCAAAGCGGGCGCAACCTCCCCGCCGTAGCTCCGGAGCAGGCCGGCGAGATGTGCGCAGCCCAAGTGGAGATTGGCGTCGGCCAGGGCAAGCATCGGCTCGGCCCAGGGCAGGCGTCCGCGGCGGGCAATCTCCTTAGCCGTTGCAGGCATCAATTGCATGTATCCGATGGCACCCGCCCGCGACCGGGCCGTCGCCAGAAACCAGGATTCCTGGCGGATCAACCCCGCCACCAGGAACGGGTCGAGCTCGAACGCCTGCGCCTCTGCCTCGACGAGCTCCCGGTTGGGCCATGGGAAGACCGCCCGCAAGACCCGGGCATCATTGAGCGTGAGGTCGCGGCTGGCAGCGTAGCCGAGTCGGATGGAGTAATTGGCACGCCCGAGCCCGCCGAGGCCGTCCGCGACATCGAGCAGCGCCTGTGGATCACCCCAGCCCTTGTCGAGGAGGCTCGCGAGCATGACTTCCGCCTCCCGCGAGAACCCGATGGACTGCAACAGCGCGAACTCCTCGAGCCATCGAGCCGCGCGAGGATCCGGGACCCGAGGCGGCGGCAGGGCAATCGTCGGATCCGGTAGGCCCGCGGCCTGGCGGCCGAGCAGGCCGTAGTACCCGAGGGAGTCAGCCATCGCGAGCGCAACGAACGCCTTCGCCGCGCCTTCACGGTCGCCACGCACCTGGCTGATGCGTCCGCCCAGATACCGCGCCTGGTCAGCCGCCAGTCCCGCGTAGGCAACCTCATCCTCCAGGATCGGCGCGGCGGCGACGGAGTCCCCGGCGTTGAGGCGGCGCAGGGCAAACCGCATCCGGGCGCTGGAAGCCATCGCATGGCGCGGCCAGCGCCGCGCCACCTCCCGAAACAGACTGTCACTCCCCGTGGCATCTGCCGCCGCGAACAGCGCAACAGGCGCGGCGGGGTCGTCCGGATTATCCGTCGCGAACTGCCGTAGGGTCGAGATCGCGGTGCGGTCCCCGAGGCGCAGCCGGGCGCGCGCATGCGGCACCCGCCCGGCAGCACCCGCGAGCGCATAGGGTTCGAGTGCCAGCCGCCGTTGGCCACTCGCCTCCAGCCAGCCAGCGACTGCGAGGAGAGTCTCCGGCGTGCTGTCACCAAGCGCGATGGCGCGGAGGCCCCAGGTGGCGGCCCGACGGGTTTCCCGCAGCCCCGCAGCCCCGCGGGCTATGGCGATCGCCGCGGTAGCGGTGGGTGGATCGAGCGTCTCCTGAAACAGCACGAGGGCGCGCCGCACCTCGCCGGTATCTGCGGCCGCCATCGCACCAACACCCAAGCGGACGGCCTCGGCCGTATCACCTCGGGCCAGCGCGAGCTCTGCGGCGTGCCCGGATCGTCCGGCTGCCTCGAGGAGCGTCTCGGCTCCCTGCGGATCTCCCACGAGGAGGCGGAGCCGCGCGCGCGCCTGAAGGGCAAGGGACCAAGCCTGTGGCGGCGCAGCCGCCAGCAGGCTTTCCGCCAGGACCGGGTCCGTGGCGAGCTCCGCTTGACGGAGGCTCAACCACCCAGCAACGGCGGGGAGCCTGCCACGGGCCCGCGCGTAGGCGGCCGCCGCAGCATCCCGTTGTCCCGCCTCCTGGAACATGGCCCCCGCCCGTGCGTCGAGGCTCCCGCGTTCCCGATCGGCCCGCATGGCGGCGGCGGCCTCGAAGGCATGGGCCGCCGGCGCCCACCGCTGGCTCGCCGCCGCGATCGCGCCGGCCAGTTCCATTCGCAGTGCGGCTTCGAGCCGGTCGCCGTACCGGGCGAGGAGCTCGGCAGCGCGCCCCGGGTCATCGAGCGCAAGCGCTCCGCGAATCGCGACCGGAACGGAAAGCGAATCCGCCAGCGAGTCGGCGAGGCCGGTGGCGACATGCCACGGGCCGAGCAGCCTGGTTCGGTGCTGCTCACCGATCTGCGCGACGAGCTGTGCCGCGGAGCCGAGTCCGAGCGTGACGGCAACGAGGAGGGTGCTGCGGACGCGCGGGAACATCCGTCTCAGCCGCGACTCCGCAGCATGTTCAGCACACGTTGAAACTCGGAGCGGGACGACGGTGTGAGTCGGAACCGGCCGAAGCCGGTATCGTCCACAAAGTCGAGGATGAGGCGTTCACCGAGGTAGGTCCAGCGGATGATCCGGGCAGGCCCCTGGAGGTCCGAGCTGGAATCAAAGATCTCGTCGGGCTCCCCCAAACCGATGAACACCTCACCTCGCTCGGTGATCCACCCCGGCTGGCCGGCTTCCCGAAAGCGTTCATTGGCCTCCTGGACCCGTCGGAAGTACAGCTCCAAGCTCTCGTTCTGGGGCGTGAGCGGATTGGGATCCGTTGCCCGCCAGAACGCCCGCCACAACTCGGATCGCTCACTGGGATCGGCCGCGCGCATTTCGGCGATGGCTCGATCCTGGCCAAAGAAGCGGAGGAGCGCGAGGATCTCATCGAAGTTCGTGATGGCCCATTGCTCCGAGAAACTGACGAGCGCCCGGAGCGAGGTCGAATCCGCGAGCCCGGTTACCCGTGCTTCCGCGCGGATCTCGCCGACCGGGAGCTCCTCGGGGAGGAACTCGAACAACGCCCAGGCCAGCGCGCCGTCCCCGGTGAGCGGGACCTCGCGGGCGAGCACGGAATCACCCAACGGTCCGAACAACGTGGCGTGGGCCATCCCACCCGGTGCGGCACCATAGGCCTCAAGGTAGAGCCGCAGCGTGTCCAGCCCGAACGGCACGGTCGCCCTCGGGTTCAGCAAGAGTGGCGGCGCCTCGTCGGCCGTCACTCGTCCCTCGCTCTGGTAGACGGGAACCAACCCGGACATCCCCGGTCGCTCCAGCCGTGGGACCGTCACCACCTGCTCGATGCGCCCAATCGTCCCCGTCTGCGCATCCCGCACGGACACGATCGCGTCGTAGGTGCCCGGAGCGACGCGAACCAGTTGCTGGAAGATGATGCTCTCGTCCGAACGACGGGCCTCCTCGCGCGTTCCCAAGAGGACCCGCTCCTCGGAGCCGGACCGGGCAATCACCCGGCCATCGCGACGGAGCGTGAATTCAGGGGTGTAGCTGGCCTCGAAGCCGTCGGGGGTACGTCGGAAGGACAGGGAGCCGTTGGCAAGTGACAGGGCGAACACCACGAGCGTCGTGTCCGGGGTTCCCGTCGCCAGATAGCGGAGGCCCCCCACGTAGGGGAGCGGGGGACCGCTCGCCAGAAACCCCATCCTGCGGTAGAGGCCCGTAGGGTCGAAGAGGGCGGGCACCACGACCGACGGGTCGGGCTCCGGCTCGCTGCCGACGCGCTGCCACTGGCAGGCGCTCGTGACCAGCAACACCACCAAAGCAGCGGGCGCCAACCGGAGACCGCACGGACTGTCCATAGACCTAACTAATGCCGCGCCTTGCCGTACTTCAAGTACGGCCTTTACCTTCCCCGACTACTATGGGTGCTGAAAACCTCTCCGGCCGGACCATTGCGTCCTATCGCCTCCTTGAGCGCATCGGGGAAGGCGGCACCGCCACCGTGTATCGCGCCGAGCATGCCGAGCGCGGTACCTGCGCCGTCAAGATCCTGCGGGAACGGATGCGGGCGGACAAGATTGCGGTCAAGCGGTTCCTCCGCGAGGCCGACTACGGTGCGCGTGTCTGTCACGAGAACGTCGTGACTACCTACGATTTCGGGGAAGAAGACGGGTTGTTCTACCTCGCCCTCGAATGGGCAGAGGGCGAACCGCTCGCCGACTACGCCGAGCGTGCGGGGAGCCTCGAGCCGTCGCTCGTGGCCCACATCATGGCGCAACTCGCGGGAGCCATCGCGGTCGCTCATGAGGCGGGCATTGTCCACCGCGACCTGAAACCCGAGAACATCATGTTCGATCCCAAGGCGCGGGTGGCGAAGCTGCTCGATTTCGGGATCGCGCGGGACCAGCAGGAAGATCCGTCGGAGCGCCTCACCCGGAGTGGCTTCTTCGTGGGCAGCCTCAACTACGTCGCCCCCGAGGCACTCTCCGGCGCGCTCGTTGGAGAGTCGGCCGACACCTACAGTCTGGCCACGATCGCCTACTACCTGCTGACCACCGAGCATCCCTACGGTGGCCGGTCGCCACGGGAGATCTTCCAACAGCTGCTGACGCAGCCGCCCCAGCCGATCCGCGAAACGACCGTTGGAAGCCGCCTGTCCCCCGCGATCGCGGCCACCATCATGCGCAGCCTGTCGCGCGAACCGGCGGAGCGACATCCCTCGATCCGGGCGTTCGCCGACGACCTGCAGCAGGCTGCCGCTGCTGGTCCGGGCGCCCTCTCGGTGTCCCAGGCACCCGCCGCCGGGTCATCGGGTTCTGGTTTCCTGGGGAGCATCAAGTCGCTGTTCGGGCGAAAGCGGGAGGAATGAGCGCGGAGGACCACGCCGCACTCGTGGCGTTGCTCCACGCGCACTCGTTCCGACGCGGGCACTTCACCCTCGCCTCCGGGCGACCCTCTTCGTACTACGTCGACGCCCGCCCAACCACGATGTCCGCCAATGGTCTGAGCGTGATTGGGCGGCTCGGCTTGCAGGCGATACGTGACGCCGGCTGGGCCCCGGCGCTCGTGGGTGGTCTCACGCTCGGAGCCGACCCCGTTGCCTATGCGATTGCCGCGGCCAGTGTTCGCGAGCCCCCCGTGATCGACGGGTTCACCGTTCGCAAAGAGGTCAAGGACCACGGGACTGCGCGCCGCATCGAGGGCCCGTTTCGCGCCGGTGTCTCGGTCGTCGTGGTCGAGGACGTGATCACGACGGGCGGATCCGCCCTTCGGGCCATCGAGGCCGTGCACGGCGCCGGAGGGCAGGTCCTCGGGGTGCTCGCGGTCGTGGACCGAGAAGAAGGCGGGCACGAGACGCTGACGGCGGCGGGCTATCCCGTCGTCGCGCTCGTCCGCCTCGCCGAACTCACCGACTGAGCCGCCGGTCCCCGCCCGCGCGGTCCCACACACCGTGTCCGGATACCGTCTGCCCCTGGGTTTCGAGGGGGTGAAAGGCGTGTAGAACCGCCCGGAACGGGGCGATCAGCTCGGCGTGAAACTGCTCCAGCGCGAGCTCGAACGTCACTCGCCGCCGGAACTCACTGGCGGAGAGACCGGTGAGGGTACGGAGGTGGCGGCCAAAACTCTGCGGGGACGAGTACTCCAGGCGATACACCACGTCCGCGATGGACAGGCCGCGGGCTTCGAGCATGGCGGCCACGTAGACGAGGCGCACCCGGGCGAGGTAGCGCTTGGGCGACGGCAGACTCGCGCGGAAGAACCGGGAGACGAACGTGGACGGGGCGAGGCGGAAGTGTCGGCACAGTCCCCGGACCGTGGCCACGCTCGGTGCCAGACGGACCACGGTCTCGAAGCACAGCCGGCAATCGTCCGGAGCGCCGCGCAGGTCCGGCACGATCCTCCCGAGGATCCGCGCCGACGCCGGGGAGGCGGGATGCGTGAGTTGCTCGCGGAGATGCACCCACCCATCGCGCTGACTGAGGTCCACCATCGTCCGGACGCCTGACGCCCCGAGCTCCAGCAGCCGCTCCGACGCCCGGGCATCGTGCCGCGAGACGACAGCCACCGTGCGGACGGTGGGGAACGCACGCACGAGTGTCGCGACGGTGGGCACGTGCTCGCGCTGGACGTAGCTGGCCGACAACAGCACGGCGTCAACCGGACGTTCACGGACGGCACGGATGGCGTCGGGGATGGTATCGGTGTGGATCGTCGTGAATTGCCCGCTGGCAGCGGCGTCGAGCCTCGGCCGCTCATGGGGATCGAGGACGGTGGCGACCATTGGCGAGACCCGCGCGACGTGCATGGACAACTCCGGCGACGTTCGCGAGCACAATCGCGATCATGGCTCAACGCCGAGTCAACCACGCGCTCGTCACACCCAACGGGGCGGTCACGCTGTCGCGGCCCGGACCATTCGAGCGCGTGCCGGTGCCCGCGGTGGCCAGGGCTGGCTATCTTGCGGGTGGAAGCGGGTGGTGGGGCGGATGGTCGCGGTTGGCGCTTCGGTACCAATCGAGGAAAGTCCGAGCTCCACAGGGCAGACTGCCAGGTAACGCCTGGGCGCCGGAAGGCGACGGACAGGGCCACAGAAAACACACCGCCTGCCTCGGCAGGTAAGGGTGAAAAGGTGGGGTAAGAGCCCACCGCACGCCTGGCAACAGCGCGTGGCACGGTAACCCCCAGTCGGAGCAAGGCCAAATAGGCGGCGATGGTCCGGCCCGGACCGCCTGAGCCGCGGGTAGGCTGCTAGAGGTGTCGGGTGACCGACATCCCAGAGAGATGACCGTCGGCCCGGCAACGGGCCACAGAACTCGGCTTACAGCCCCGCCACGCCCGCTTCCTGTCCGCCGAACTCTCCACCCGAACGGGGCCGGATGCGCCACGCTAGTTGCATCGCGATTCTCGCCCTGACGGCGTGCGGCCATACGGCAACCGTGCCGGCCCCTGCGGTCCCTCAGGCCGCGCGCATCCAAGCGGGGGCGACACGGTACGTGATCGTGGAGCACCAACACGTGGCGCAGGAGTTCCGGGGCCAACCCATCGTCACCGACGCGACGATACGTGTGATCGTGACCGTGGTCGTGGATTCTGCCGCTTCGGGATTCGTGGTCGAGGCCGTCGTCGATTCCGCGGCGGTGGTGGGAGACGCCGGCTTCTCGCCCGAGGTGGTGCCGGCCGCCATCGGCGCCCGCTTCCTGGCACGGCTCTCGGCTGGCGGGAGCGTGATGGAGTTGACTCCACCCGCGAGCAGCAGCCCGTTGCTCGAACAGCTCGCACTGGACATGTATGACGTCGTGCCCCGTCTCCCGTCCGACGGAGCCCTACCCGGTGCCGGCTGGAACGAAACGACCACCGTTGGCGGCCGGAGCGCGGGAATCCCGATCACGTTGGAGAGACGGGCGACCAATGGGGCCGACTCGTGGATCGTCGGCGCCGGTGAGCGCACACTCCCCGTCACGACGGTGACCGACTACTCGCTCACCGGCGAGGGGGAGCGGTCGGGCCAGTGGCTCACCATAACTGGAACCGGGAGAAGTCATCACTACCGCCTCCTCACGGCGGCAGGCGTGGTTGCCCACGGAATTCGGAGCGACACGCTGCGCGTGGAAATCGAGTTGCCGGGGTCCGGCCTGCTGATCCCACTCACCCAGATTCGTACCGACACTGTACGCCGAGTGATCCGATGACCCGTTTCCTGCTGCTTCTCGCCTTCCTGGGCGTTGCCATCGGCGCCGGACCCGCAGCGGCTCAATACCGTGGTCCGCGCTCAGCAGATCATCTGTTCGCGGCATCCCTCTGGGGGGCACGTGCACTCTGGCAGAATCCCGCGGCACTCGGGGCCGTGGACGAAGCCTCGATCATGTTGGAGGGGCTCGTCGAGCGCGATACCGTGGGCGACTATCCACTTTCACAATACACGATTGGCTTCAACAGCCGCGGCTTCAGCCTCGGATTTCGGAGAGACTTCTTTCGTGTCCTCGTCGGGCCGGCTGACAGCCTCATCTCCTACGGAGGCAACACCTGGCGGGTGGGGTTCGGACGCGGGCTCGGCACCCTCGGCATTGGGGCGGCCGTGAGCATCTACAGCGGCCCCAAGACAACCCAGGATGTCGATCTTGGCCTCCGCTACCAGATCGGGCCAGGCCTGGCGCTCTCGGTGGGGGTCGAGCACATCGGCCAGCCGACCGTCCGGGATTCGTCGCTCCGGTTCGGCAGCGGCGTGGGCGTCTCGTGGACCACGCTGAACGGCATCCTGGGCCTCGACGCGGAGGTCCAGGGACACGACAAAGAGGCTGACGGGGGAATCCTGATGGGATATCGGGGTGGTCTGCGGCTGCGGACTCCCGGGACGATTCCCTTGGCACTTACCGGCGTCCTCGAGCTGAACAGCAGCTTCGACATCCGCCGGCTTCTCATCGGGTTTGCGGTCGGTGGCGAGTACCTGGCAAGCCTCGTCGGCGGCGGACAGGTGAACGGCACCAATCGGCTGGAGACCATCAGCCTACTGGGCCAAGCCAGCCGGCGCTTCCGCTGACGGGCCTGCTCGAGCCTAGTCTACGAGGCGCAGCGGCATCACCAGACAGAGATACGACGCCGGGTCGTCCCACCCAGCCGGTTCCAAGGTGGCGGCACGCTCCGGAGCCTTCATCGTGATCCGCACCTCGTCGGTCGGGATGAACTTCAGAATCTCGAGCAGGTAATTGGCATTGAAGCCGATCTCGAGGGGTTCACCGTCGTAGCTCGCGGCC
>Ga0224505_10001719_pt1 | contig 13542 bp, 11 predicted proteins | sample SF_Jan12_sed_USG_FD_169102 | JGI IMG/M metagenome (GOLD analysis project Ga0224505, IMG submission 169102) | Sediment microbial communities from San Francisco Bay, California, United States - SF_Jan12_sed_USGS_4_1 | ecosystem: Environmental > Aquatic > Marine > Sediment | place: USA: California... | reverse complement strand
GTTGGAGTTCTTCTAGCGCATCGAATCGAAAGGGAGCCATGGCCATCGTGGAGTGTCGGTCGCCCGCTACAGCATCTTGAAGCCGAACGGCTCGGGCTCGACCGGGGGAGGCGTCCGTTCGGGGGGCGGCACGCTGCGGAATTGCGACTTGATGCCGGTGATCCACGACCTCGCCCGGTCGACGAGCTCGTGATCATCATCGAGGAACCGCCCTCGCGTCACCAGGATACCCAGGTCCGCCCCCGGATAGCGGTAGCCGCCGGCATCGGCGATGCGGAGGTAGAACGCCTCCGAGCCGTCGGCAACCGTGTGCCAGTCGGTGTCGCGCCGAGCGAACGAGATGGTTCCGTCATGGCCCATGCGCCAGATGCCGGACGACGGGGCCTCCGTGATCAGCTCCACCGTGTCCTCGGTCTGTTTCAGGATGAACTGCGTCCATTCGTCGAGGTTGCCCGGGTGGGCCCACCGTCGGTTGAGCTCCTCAACGTCGATCTCATAGTCCACGTCCATGAACTCCAGCAGGTGGAACAGGAACAGAGGCATGTCCCCGTAGGCCACGGCGGTCACGTTCGTGATGCTGCTTGCGCCGGTAACCCGTGGGTTCAACTCACCCAGGTACATCTCTCCGGAACCTGCGTCAGCCAGGAAATCGAGCTCGAAGTACCCGCGGTACCCCTCCCGGCGAAGCCGCTCCCCGACGGCGTAGGTGCGCTCACGCGCCAGCAGCCTCTGCCCGGGGGTGAGCACGTCGGGGAACACGTCGTTCCCGCACCACCCGCCGTCGTACGGCGTGAGCTCGGGGAACCCCGTCAACTCCGCCATCAGAGGCCCGACCAAGGTGCCGTGGCGAGTGATCACGCCCTCGATCGCCGTCTCGCGCGGATCGATGCGTTTCATCACCTTCAGATCCTGGCCGACGATCTGGTCCTCATCGGCCTTCCAATCGGACTCGTCGGCGATGAAGAACGTCGTCTGTCCGGAATCACCGTAGGGCGTCTGGATCACGAGGTCGTCACCGAGGCCCGCGCCCGCGGCGAGATCGAGCACATCTCGGTAGTTCGACGCCCGCCCCATGACGTTCGGCACGCTCGGGACCCCCGCCTCGTTCGCAAGCCGGGTGGTCTCGATCTTCGAGTCGAGGCGATGACGAAGCTCCGCGGGCGGGAACGCCACCTCGAGGCCGAGATCGGCGGCCAAGGTCTCCGTCTCCTCGTCGAACATGAGGAACGCGACCTTCCCCCCGGGTCCGCGACCACCCACGTAGTCCACGACCTCTTTGTGCCCAAGCAGGTAGTTGCAGATGTCTTCGATCGACTCGAACGCGCGAGGGCTCTGCTCCGCTGGCACGAAGACGTTCGGATGCCAGCCGTCGAACGAATCGTAGTAGTTCACGAACTTGAAGTTGCGCACCCAGCGGTCGATGCCGAGCAGGTTGAACGCGGTCGCCGACACGAAATAGACGGGAGTCTCGTTCGTGCGGAAGAAGTGCCGTATCGCCGGGATCCCTACGAGCGGCGAGACACCGGTCGAGCGATGAGGGTGCGAGGTGGGAGCAGCCGTCGAACCCTGTGGATCCGTGCGCCCGGGCGAGTCGTCCGACTGGCTTCGCCGACCGGCGTCACCACGCGCCACCCGCTGCTCGCGGGCGACGTACCAGCGAGCGACGGCGATGGACACGACGAGCGCGGCCAACACGGCCGCGATCAGCGCAGGCCGCACCAGTCTCTGACGAACAGGCCCAGCACCTGGGCGGTCTGCATCACGGACGGAAGGTACACCCGTTCCCCCACGCCGTGCGCCGACTCCGCATAGGGACCGAAGCACACGGTCGGGATGCTCGCGACGTTGCCCAGGACCGCCGCGTCGGTGGTGCCGGTCGTGGAAACGAGGGCCGGAGGCGCGCCGGACTGGGTCGCGAACGAGTGCGCAAGGGTAGTCACGAGCGGATGGTCGTCAGCGATCTCGTATCCGTTGCTCGAGAATCCGTTGTACCGCACCTCCGCTGCGCCGGGCTGGTCGCTCGTCGCTTCTGTGACAGCCGCCTCGACACGGCCCTTCAGTTCCTCGATCGACATGTGCGGGTACATGGCGATGCGGTAGCCGGTCTCACATTCCCCGGGCACCGTCGAGGCCCAGTCGCCACCCGAGATGGTTCCGACGTTGAGGTTGATCGGGTGAGTGAACAGGTCGTAGGGCGCTGGAGGCACGGCGTTGAGGTCCGCCTCGAGCGACCGGAGCGCACCGATGACGGCGAGGCTCTTCTCGATCGCGTTCGTCGCGTGTTGACCCTCGGCAGCGTGTCCGGGCACGCCCGTGATCCTGACGCTGAACCACAGGACCCCGACCTGCGACGTGGTGATCGCGGCCCCGAACGGCTCTGCGATCACGGCGGCGTCTGCCGTGTAGCCCGCCAACACGGTCTGAAGGGTTCCGTTCCCCGAACATTCCTCCTCGACCACCGACTCGATCGTGAGCGGAGCACCTGGCACGACGCCGAGCGAGCGCAGCCCCTTCACGGCACCCAGTATCGCGGCCAAGCCGCATTTCATGTCGGCGGCGCCTCGGCCGATCATCCACTCGTCCTCGCGACGGGCTCCGAACGGATCGTCGGCGCCCCACTGTCCCAGGGGCTCCGGACTGACAACGTCGATATGGCCGTTGAGGATCAACGACCGGCCCCCCGAGCCTTCGTCAGGCGCCCACGTCGACACGACGTTGCGCTTGCCGCTTACATCCCAATCGAACGGGGCTGCGAGCGGGTGAGCCCGCAACTGGTCGGCGTCCAGCGGGACGTCGACCGGATCCATGCCGATATCGAGGAGCGCCTGTTCGATGACCTTCTGCCCCGACTCCTCGTTGCCCAGCGTGGTCGGCGCGCGAACCAGGTCGGCGAGCAGGTCGGTCATCCACGACGCTTGATCCGCGATCGCCTGCAGGATCTCCCCATCGAGCGCGCCGGCGTCGCCCTCAGGTTCGGCGGTGGCGAGGTCGCCTCGGCCGGCGAAGGCACGCGCATCCGGGATGTCGAACCCGGTGGTGAGCCGGCTGCCGCCGTACGCGCCTGGGGGCGCCTCTTCAGGCAGTGGCTCCATGGAGCCGCAGCGTATCAACCCTGCTCTCTCAGTCGAGGCTGCCGCTTGACGTGTGACGTAATTATGTAATCATCCTCCTATGCGGAAACGGAACGCAGCAGGAGGTCGGCCTGATCCCACCGTTGACGAGATCCGAGGGTGGTTCGCCGGGCGGTTGCCGGACGATTGGTTCGCGGGCCCGCTCGATATCAGGGGCGACCGCGACGAGATCCTGGTGATGGGGCCGATCGATCCTCCGAAGCTCGCTGATGGCGAGAGCCCGGAAGCACGCGCGGCTGCCGTCGATGCCCGCATCAGCGGATTCCGGGAGGACACGCGCGCCAGACGCATGAAGATCGCGCACGAAGCGCAGCATCGATTCGGTCGAACGGTGAGCTGGGGCGTGATCTGCGACGATCGGCGCACGCCGTTCACCACGCTGAGCGTGCCCGCCATGACTCGCTTGCGACTCCCCGAGCGACAGGTACTCGACACGCTTGTCGACGCCGGGGTCGCCCGGAGCCGCAGTCACGCGCTCGCATGGTGTGTCCGCCTCGTGGCGGAGCACCAGGACGAATGGCTCCGCGAGCTCCGCGAGGCTCTCACGAAGGTCGAACAGGTCCGAGCCGAGGGCCCCAAGGACTGAGCGATCCCCCTCTAGGAAGGAGATCGTTCGATGGCCACGATCATGTTCGCCGCCACGCGGACGATGATCTGCTCCCCCGGCACGAGGTTCTCGGGCACGCTCTCCCGGCCGAGCCGAGCGCTCGCGGTCGATCGATCGCGGTAGGCGACGGTGACGTCGACGTAGCCCACCCCGTGCACGTCGAGATGGTTCACATCGACTACGAGCGCCTCCGCTTCTCCAAGCACGGGGCGAGCCTACCGCACGACCCGTAGCCCTCTGCCGCGCGTGAGTCGACGGCCTCCACCGTCGCTCAAGACCTGCGGGACTCGTGCCGAATCTATCCCCATGTACCGAGGGGGAACCCGGCTCCGCCGACGGCTGGTGACGCTCGTGCTGGTGGGCGCGACGGGGGCGATGCTGCTCCCCAGCGGCGCTACTGCGAACGCAGCAGGCTCGATATCCGTTGCGGCCCTACCGCACATGGGGGAGCCCGGATCGGGTCCCCCTGTGCTCCCGGTCGAGGTTCCTGCGCAGATGCCGCGGCGGGCGGCCGGATTCACGTGGAGCGATCTCGACGGTGCCGACTCATGGGCCAAGCGGGCGATCGACTTCGTCGGCAAGGCGCGTTCATGGATGCGGGATTTCGCCGCGAACCCCGATGGGAGCCGGCCCTTCAAACCCGACATGCTCGAGACGCGGAAGTATCTGGCCCGCGCGCTGGTCAAAGCGTTCGCCCCCGGCGCCAACGTCGACCCCATGATCACGTTCACCGATCTCGACCCGACGCACCCCTTCTACAGATGGGCGAATATCGCCGTGCAGCGGAGATGGATCAAACGAACGAGCGACGGTCGGTTCTTGCCCGACCAGCCCGTGGATACGGGCGCGCTGCACGTGGCGCTGATCGACGTGTTGGGGATGAACCACATCGCCAGGCAGCTCGACTCGCTCCACACGCGCGACGGGTACGACTTCCCGACGCCGCGCCGGTTCGGCGCGCTCACGCTGGGTCTTCGCCTGGGGCTGCGCTACAACAACAGCAACGAGGCGATGGATGTGGGACCGCGGACGCCGCTCAGCCGGGCCCAGGTTGCGTACTCCCTCTACAGAGCTGCGACGCTTCCCTCGTGGGTGGTTCCGTGGGTGAACGGCCAGTACGACGGCATCGTCCTACCGAAGATGGGATCGAAGCGGAAGGCGATCGTGCGCTGGGGCATGAAGTACGTCGGCTATCCCTACGTGTGGGGTGGCGAATGGGGGATGGCGAACGCTCCGTCGGCGCTCGGTGGCCAGCCAGTGCCCGGGTTCGATTGCTCCGGCATCGTGTGGTGGGCGCTGCGCGCCAACGACGGAGCTGCGTGGAAGGTCCATCCGCCTCGCCCCTACGCGGGTTGGTCACTCGGACAACGAACGTCGGCCGACATGGCGAGGTTCGGTAGCGTCAAGTACGGCCGTTTGATCCCCGGCGACCTGATGTTCTATGACGGGAACAACGACGGGACCGTCGACCACGTCAACGTCTTCGTCGGCAACGGCTTCGCCTTGGATTCTTCGAGTTCGACGGGTGGAGTCACGATCATGCGCGTCGGCGATGGCTGGTACCGCGACCATTTCGTACACGGCCGGCGGATCATACCGTCGGGCTGATCACGCACTCCCGTCCCGCACGGCAGCCTCCAGCAGGGTTCGTTCCCGGTCGGATAGGGGCCGGCTGACGGGGCGGTCGGACGCTCGCGGGACGATCACCGACTCGGCCTCGGCAGCAACGGTGCCGTCGGCGATGCCGATGCGCTCACTCGTACGGATGCTCGATGTGCCGAAGCTGACGACCTCGCAGCGCACGACGACCTCCCCATCCTCCTGCGTGAGCTGGCGCCGGAAATCGATCCCGACGTGCACGAGCACGAAGTCCCATGCCCCCTGTTCGCCGAACAGATCCTCGATCAACCGGTCACGACACTCCTCGAGGTAGTTCAGGTACACGGCGTTGTTCACGTGCCCGTAGTTGTCGATGTCGCGCCAGCGGATGCGGATCCTCTCCTCATGCATGCCGCGTATCCTGCCACGCCGTCGGCGAGGATCGGCCCCGAGCATGGGAGAAGGCCCCGGGCGGGGGGCCCGAGGCCTTCTCTGTCGGAGAGAGGGGCTCCACCCGTACTTCGGTCTCTCCCCATCGCCGGTTCACACGGCATCTGTTGCGGTTGTGTGACGACCTGCGCTCATGGTCCCCCGTCGGCGAGCCTGCGATCGATCTCGTCGTTCGCGCGGCTGTGGCTCGGCACAGACCCGGTGACAGCGGCGAGGAACGCCTCGCGCTCGAGCGTGAGCAGTTCGATGTCCTCGAGCGCCGTTACAGTCGCGGTCCTCGGCACGTCGCGCAGCAACGCGATCTCCCCGAAATAGTCACCGGGGCCCAGCTCGGCGACGCGGACGCCGGCCTTCGTGATCGAGACGCGACCCTCCTGCACCACGTAGAAGCGATCACCGGCTTCCCCTTCGGCGATGACGACCTTCCCTGCGTCGACACGAACGGCCACCAGGTGCGACGCGAGCTGCTCCTGCACGTGCGGTGCGAGAAGCGCAAAGATCGAGACCCGCCGCACCACGTCGAATTCGGGACCGGGCCCGGCCGTCGTTTCGTCGATCCGCCGGAGGCGTGGCCACGCAGCGCTCGCCGCGAGTGCCAAGAGACCGCCCGCCGCCAACAGCGCCCCTTGTGCCCCGAACACCGAGACCAGGAGCGGGGCCGCGGCCGCACCGACTGCGAGGCCGACCATCTGAAGGGCCTCCTCGAGTCCGAAGACCCGCGCGAGCACGACTTCGTCGGCAGACCGCTGCAGCAGCGTTCGACTGGCGACGGCGAAAAGGCCGATGGTGGCCCCGCACAGCGCCAACACTCCGACGGCCACCGTCATGGTCGACGCGAAGGCGAGCCCCGCCAGCGAGATGCCGGAACCGAGCAATGCGACGAACACGGATGGGGCCAGCCGACGCACGCCGACGAGCCCCACCGCCCCCATCGCTCCGATCAACAGCCCGAGACCGAAGCCTCCTGCGAGCACGCCGGCCCCGCTTTCCCCCGAGCCGAGCACATCGATCGCAAGCAGGGCGAAGAAGACATCGAGCATGCCCACCATGACGAACTGCACTCCGCCGACGCCCAGCAAGGTGGCAACATCCGACTCCGCACGAGCCTCCATCAGCCCACCGACGGCCTGCGACACGAACGTGCTGACGTGATCCTCGGGGTGCAGCTCTTCCGCCCGATGTTGATGGATGCCGAGGGCCGCGATGGCAGCCAGCGCGGAGACGCCGGCCATGGCCAGGACGACTCCCCCCGGTCCGGAGAGTTGCATCAGGATCGCTCCGGCGAGCGGTCCGATCAGGGTTCCGACCCCATCCATCGTGCTCGAAGCCGCGTTCGAGGCCGTGAGTTCCCCCGGGGTGTCGGCGAGGCTCGGCAAGATCGCGTTGTGGGCCGGCCTGGTCAACGTGATGGCACTCGCAGCGACGACGGCCGCGGCATACGCCATCGGAGCGGGAGCGAGGACGAGGCAGATGCCGAGCACGAGGTTCGCGAGCGTCTGGATCCCGTATCCGAGAACGAGGGCTCTCGCCCGTGGGATGCGATCAGCGAACACGGAGCCGATCGGGGCCATGATCGCTGCCGGCACAAGCTGCAGCACCAGCACCGTCCCCGCTTCAGCCGCGCCGCCCTGCTGGAACGCGTAGACCGCGACGGCAATCCAGACCGCGTACTCCTGTGTGTTGAACAACAGGAAAGCAAGGAGCGCCCGGCGGAGCGAACGGTTGCGCAGCACGACTCGGAGCGCACCGATCGCAGTGGCTCCTCGCCCTTGCACAGCTTCGCGCTCCCCGCCCGTGGGTCGGACCATCCTTGCGGCGCAGCGCGCGCCGGTCAAGTTCGCGAGCCCGAGAACGAGAACGGGGCCCGAGGGCCCCGTTCTCGTGCTGCCGTGTTCCGAGCGGACTCAGAAGTCCATGTCACCGCCCGGCATGCCGCCCGCGGGCATGGCCGGCGCCTTCTCTGGGCGCTCGGCGACGAGCGCCTCGGTCGTCAGGAACAGCGCGGCGATCGAAGCGGCGTTCTGCAGCGCCGAGCGGGTGACTTTGGTCGGGTCGATCACGCCGAACTTCAGCATGTCGCCGTACTCACCCGTCGCGGCATTCAGCCCGTTGCCCGGGTCGAGTGCACGCACCTTCTCGACGATCACGCCACCCTCGAGGCCGGCGTTCACGGCGATCTGCTTGATGGGCTCCTCGAGCGCGCGGCGGACGATGTTCGCTCCCGTCGCCTCGTCGGCCTCGAGGTCGACCTTGTCGAGCGCAGCCTGTGCGTTCAGCAGGGCGACTCCGCCGCCGGGCACGATACCCTCCTCGACCGCGGCTTTGGTCGATTGCACCGCGTCCTCGATGCGGTGCTTCTTCTCCTTCAGTTCGACCTCGGTGGCCGCCCCGACCTTGATCACAGCGACCCCGCCGGAGAGCTTGGCCAGACGCTCCTGGAGCTTCTCGCGGTCGTAGTCGGAGTCGGTCTTCTCGATCTCGCTCTTGATCTGATTGATGCGACCCTGGACGTCGTCGTCGTTGCCCGCACCTTCCACGATCGTGGTCTCGTCCTTGGTCACGATGACCTTGCGAGCGGTGCCGAGCAGGTCGAGCGTGGCGTTCTCGAGCTTGAGGCCGACCTCCTCGGAGATGACCGTGCCGCCCGTGAGCACCGCGATGTCCTGCAACATCGCCTTGCGACGATCGCCGAACCCGGGGGCCTTCACCGAGGCGCTCCTGAACGTGCCGCGGATCTTGTTGACGACAAGGGTGGCGAGAGCCTCGCCCTCGACGTCCTCGGCGAGAACGAGGACCGGCTTGCCGGCCTGCATGACCTTCTCGAGGACCGGCAGTAGGTCCTTCACCGCCGAGATCTTGGAGTTGGCGATGAGGATGTACGGATCTTCGAGCACCGCTTCCATGCGCTCCGAGTCGGTCACGAAGTAGGGCGAGATGAAGCCCTTGTCGAACCGCATGCCCTCGACGAAATCAAGCTCCATGCCGAAGGTGTTGGACTCCTCGACCGTGATGACGCCGTCCTTGCCCACCTTGTCGACGGCTTCGGCGATCGTGGCACCGATCTCGGGGTCAGCCGCCGAGATCGCGCCGACGTTGGCGATCTGCGCCTTGTCGTCCACTTCCTTGGACTGGTTCTTGATGGCCTCCACAGCGAGCTCGGTGGCGCGCTCGATGCCGCGTTTGAGGCTCATCGGGTTGGCGCCCGCTGCGACGTTGCGGAGGCCTTCCTTGATGATGGCCTGCGCCAGAACAGTGGCGGTCGTCGTGCCGTCACCGGCCACATCGTCGGTCTTTTTGGCGACCTCCTTGACCAGCTCGGCGCCGATCTTCTCCTCGGGGTCGTCGAGCTCGATCTCCTTGGCGATCGAGACGCCGTCGTTCGTGATGGTGGGGGCGCCCCACTTCTTCTCGAGGACCACGTTGCGGCCCTTGGGACCGAGCGTGATCTTCACGGCGTTGGCGAGCTGGTCCATGCCACGCTCGAGCGATCGCCGTGCCTCCTCGTCGAAAGAGATGATCTTCGCAGCCATCCCTTCTCCTTTCTTGCCTGGCGGCGGTAGGTCGTCGGCTTCTCAGCCTGGGCTCGGGACTGCTAGCACTCCTGGGTACCGAGTGCTAACGATTGTAGCCGGAAACCCCGTGCTGGTGGCAACGCCGGTCGTCCGAGGCACGGACATCGCCCGTGAACGGGACGGTGCTGGATCTGTCGGCTATCCGACACCGGTGAGCGCTCCGTTCGGCGGTAGGCTCCTCGGGCGCCGAGCGAGGGGGTCCGGATGGTCACCACCACCGATTGGAGACGACGTCTGACCGCTCCGACGGTCAGCTCCGCCCGGTGGAACCCTGCGGTTCCCCACCGCCTCGCGATCGTCTCGAACGAGAGCGGCGCGTCGCAAGCCTGGTCGTGGGATCTCGTGACCGGTGCGCGATCGCAAGCCTCCGCCGGGGGAGTGGGTGCGGAAGAGGCTCATGTCACTCCCGACGGCTCGGCCGTCGTCTGGTGGCTCGACCCGCAGGGCGACGAACGTGGGCGCTGGATGGCCACCCCGTTCGAAGGAGGCGACCCCCGTCCCCTGTTCCCAGGGCTCGGCGACATGTGGGCATCTGGTCTGTCGCTGGTGAGGAACTCGATCGCGGCCGGCTTCGCGGACGACGAGGGGTACGTGGTGGTGGTCCGGACCGGGAAAGGCCCCGTCAACGAGGTCTACCGGCACACATCTCCCGCAGGTGCGGGCCAGGACTGGCCCCAGGGACCGGGGGGTCTCTCTGCAGACGCGTCGCTGATCGCCATATGGCATTCCGAGTCCTCCGATATCGAAAACCCGGCCGTGCGTGTCCTCGACGCTGTGACGGGCGCGACGATCGGCGAGGTGGCCGATCCGGGCATGGCTGTCGTGGCCGCCGGGTGGAGCCCGATACCGGGCGACGACCGACTCGTGGTGCTCCGCGAGATCGGCGGGCGCACCAGACCCTGGATGTGGTCACCGCGCGACGGCGAGCCCGTTCGGATCGAGAGCGACCTGCCCGGCGCGCTGACCCTGGCGAGCTGGTTCCCTGAAGGGGAGGCGCTCCTCGTCCACCGCGACCACGACGCCACGCACAGCCTCGTCAGGCTCGATCTCGAGGACGGCACGGACACCACGATCGTCGAACCGGGCGGCACGATCGACGGGAGCGGGGTGCGACCCGACGGACGTGTGTGGTTCCGACACCAGGACGGCGTGCACCCTCCCGCCTGGCGCGATTCCATCACCGGGGAGGAGGTGCTGCGGATCGCCGATCCGGCACCGGCCGGCCGGCCCTGGGAAGCGATCTGGTTCGACAATCCCGCGGGCCAACGCATCCAAGGGTGGTTCATGCGACCGGACGGCGAGCCACCCTTCCCCACCGTTCTGTCGGTGCACGGCGGCCCGAACTACCACAACACCGATGCTTTCGAGCCTCGCCGACAGGCGTTCGCCGACGAAGGGTTCGCCGTGCTGCTCGTGAACTACCGAGGTTCGACCGGCTACGGGAGGGAATTCCGCCAAGCCCTGTATGGCAACATCGGGTTCCCGGAGTCCGAGGACATCAATGCCGGGCTCGATCACGTCGTCGCAGCCGGCCTCGTCGATGCGGACCGGGTGTTCCTGGAGGGGTGGTCATGGGGCGGATACCTCGCCACCCTGAACGCGGGGCTCCACCCCGAGCGATGGCGAGGAGTGATCGCGGGGATCCCCGTCGGCGACTCGGTCGTCGCCCACTACGAGAGCGCCCCTGCGCTTCAGGCGTGGGATGTGGCCGTGATGGGCGGAACGCCGATGGACGTACCCGAGCTCTTCCGGGAGCGGAACCCGATGACGTACGTGGACAGGGTGCAGGCCCCGATGCTGATGATCGCCGGGGAGAACGACAGTCGGTGCCCGCTCGGGCAAGTGATGACCTACGCACATGCCTTGCGCGCGCGCGGGCACGAGGTCGACGTGCATCTGTATCCCGGCGGACATCATGCGAACGACGTGGACGAGCAGATCCGTCACATCGAGCTGATGCTCGCCTTCATGCGTCGTCACTCGTGACGCGTCGGTGTGCAGCGGTCCGACGCAGCTGGGTGATCTCGGCCGCGAGCAAGAACAGCCACATCGCCGCGTAGATGAAGGCCAGCAGGCCGAAGATGGCGCCGATCGTGCCGTAGAGGGTCGTGCTGCGAGTCACGACACCTGCGACGTAGGCGCCACCGAAGCGCTCCAGTACGAGGAAGCCCACCGAGAACACGGCGCCGCCGATCAGATGCTCGCGAATCGTCGGCCCCGGAGACGGCGTCAAGAGTCGATACACGAGGCCCCAGATCGTCGCCCCGAAGCCCGCCAGCACGGCCAGCGCCCCGACCTCCACGAACGCTCCGATCACCCCGTCGAGGCGCAGGCCCGTAACCCAAGCGGCAGCGAGGCCAAACGCGATCAGCAGCGCCAAGACCGGCACACCGATCAGTGCCCCGCTCGCACGTCCGACGACGAGTCCAGTGATCCGGGTCCGGAAGATCACCCCCAACCCGTGCCGCGCGCGAGCCACGAAGCCGGAGGCCGCGAAGATGATGCCCACCACACCCACGAGGCCTGTACCGACCTGCGAGGCGGTGGTGAGTTCGAGCTGGGTGGACACGACCTGGTCGAATCCGGGGACCAGCTCGCCGATCGCATCGAGCAGATCCTGCTGCACCGTCTCCGCCTGCTGCTGGAACGCGATGCCGACGACCGAAACCAACAGCAGGAGCAGCGGCGGCAGGGACAGGAACGCACCATAGGTGAGCGACCCCGCCTCCACGCCGAGCTGATCACCCTGCACCAGGTCCGCAAGCGCGAGTCCCGGCCGCAGGATACGGCGAGCCACGGCACCATCTCGGGCGGCGCGATCCTCGAGCCGCGCCTTCACCCGTTCCGCGCGCGTCACGAGATCAGCCGTCGAAACCCCAGCTCACGACGCGGTCCACGCGCACCTCGACGATCACGGATGTTCCCTCCTCGATGGGTGCCTCCGACTCGTACTGGGGGAACTTCTCGTAGAGCAAGGAGCGATCGCGCTCGAACTCGAAGCCGGAATCCAGGAGATACGCCTCGCCGTGCACGATGACCTGTCGCAGCTGCGACCAGTCCTCGTGATACTCGTCGAAGCTGATCGCGACGGTCGCAGACGCCTCGAGGTTGCGCACCTTCTGCGTGTCGGTCTCCGTGGCGAAGATCAGACGGTCGAGATCCAGCACGGTCGAGATCGGCACCACGTGAGGACGGCCATCTGGGTAGTTCGTCGCCAGGGCCCCCGTTCGTGCGACGGCGACGAATGCCGACTCGGCACCCGTGAACAGCTGCTCGTCGATCGTCATGCGGCACGGTCACTCATGCGCCACCCTCACCGGCCTGCCCGCGGATCTGCTCCACGATCTCGGCGTTCGCCAGGGTCGTGACGTCGCCCAGGGTGTTACCGCGTGCAACATCGCGGAGCAGTCGACGCATGATCTTGCCTGACCGGGTCTTGGGGAGATCCGGAGTGAAGATGATGTCGTCTGGTTTGGCGATCGGTCCGATCACCTTCGACACATGCTCTCGCAACTCGGCCAGCATGGCGTCATCACCGTCGTACCCACCCTTCAGCGTGACGAACGCCACGATGCCCTCACCCTTGATCTCGTGGGGCTTGGAGACCACCGCAGCCTCGGCGACCTTGTCGTCGTCGACCAATGCCGACTCGATCTCGAACGTCGAGAGCCGGTGTCCGGCGACGTTCATCACGTCGTCGATGCGGCCGAGCAACCAGAGGTAGCCGTCCTCGTCACGCCGCACGCCGTCGCCGGCGACGTAGACCTCCGGCCCGTACCGGGAGAAGTAGGTCTCGACGTACCGGTCGGGGTCGCCCCAGATCGTCCGGGCGATCGAGGGCCATGGATGCCGCAGCACGAGGTATCCCCCACCGCCGAGCCCCACGCTCTTGCCAGCCTCATCGACGACATCGGCTTCGACCCCCGGGAACGGGAACGTGGCGGATCCGGGCTTCAGTGGGGTGATGCCGGGCAACGGCGTGATCATGATCGCGCCTGTCTCGGTCTGCCACCAGGTGTCGACGATCGGGCAGCGCTCGGTGCCGATCACCTTCCAATACCAGACCCACGCCTCGGGATTGATCGGCTCGCCGACCGAGCCCAACAGGCGCAACGACGACAGGTCGTGGCTCTCTGGATGTTCGGTCCCCCAGCGCATGAACGCCCGGATCGCGGTCGGCGCC
>Ga0224505_10001715_pt1 | contig 13575 bp, 12 predicted proteins | sample SF_Jan12_sed_USG_FD_169102 | JGI IMG/M metagenome (GOLD analysis project Ga0224505, IMG submission 169102) | Sediment microbial communities from San Francisco Bay, California, United States - SF_Jan12_sed_USGS_4_1 | ecosystem: Environmental > Aquatic > Marine > Sediment | place: USA: California... | reverse complement strand
GCTCGCGACGCAGGCGGAGCGCGCAGTTGCGGCGGATCACCTGCCGCAGCACGGGATCCGGCACGAGCCGGCGCCGGAGCAGCGCGTCGCTGATCACGCGGCGGCGGCGCACGCCCACGCGACGATGATGAGCATCCGGTTAGGAACGGGGTTGTCCGCCCGGGAGCCCGGGTAGCATCGCTGCATGCCAACCTGCGTCGTCACCGGCGGGGCCGGCTTCCTGGGCTCCCATCTCTGCGAGGCGCTGCTGGAGCGAGGCAACCGCGTCGTCTGCATCGACAGCCTCGAGACCGGGTCGCTCGGGAACATCGAGCACCTCCGCGACGGCGCGTTCCACTTCATCGGCCACGACATCACCGAGCATATCCGCGTCGACGAGCCGGTCGACGTCGTGTACCACCTCGCCAGCCCGGCCAGCCCGATCGACTACCTGCGCCTGCCGCTCCTGACCCTCAAGGTGGGCTCCTACGGGACCCACAACGCGCTCGGGCTCGCCAAGGCCAAGCGCGCCCGCTTCCTGCTCGCCTCCACGAGCGAGGTCTACGGTGACCCCCAGGTGCACCCGCAGCCCGAGACCTACTGGGGGCACGTGAACCCCATCGGCCCTCGCGGGGTCTACGACGAGGCCAAGCGGTACGCCGAGGCGATGACGATGGCGTACCACCGCCAGCAGGGCGTCGACACCGCCATCGTCCGCATCTTCAACACGTACGGGCCGCGGATGCGCCCGCACGACGGTCGCGCGATCCCGACCTTCCTGCGCCAGGCGATCGACGAGAAGCCGCTGACCGTCTTCGGCGACGGCTCACAGACCCGCAGCTTCTGCTACGTCGACGATCTCGTCCGCGGGATCGTCCTGCTCGCCGAGTCCGGGGAGCACCTCCCCGTGAACATCGGCAACCCGTCGGAGAAGACCCTGCTCGAGCTCGCCGACGCCGTGATCCGCGTCACCGGCTCGTCGAGCCAGATCGTGTTCGAGGCGCTACCGGTGGACGACCCTCAGGTGCGACAGCCGGACATCACGCGAGCACGACAGCTGCTCGGCTGGGAGCCCGAGGTCGAGCTCGACGACGGCCTGCGCAGGACGCTCGCCTCCATCGGTCGGGACGCAGCGCGTGCGTAGGCTCGCGCTCCTGCTCGCCACGGCGGTGTACGCCGTGGCGCTCGTCCTTGCCCCGACCGCCGACGCCTCGCGCTTCCTCCGCATCGGCATCTACGACGACGCCGAGATCCTCTTCGGCAACCCGGACTACGTGTTCCCGATCTTGCAGCAGATGAGCACGAAGCTGATCCGCGCCAACCTGCGCTGGGGCGGCCCCAACGGCGTCGCCAACACGCGCCCGGGGAACCCCTCCGATCCCGCCGACCCGGCCTACGACTGGTCGGCCTACGACAGGACGGTGCTGCGTGGGAAGGCGATCGGCGCCGAGGTGATGCTCTCCATCGTCGGCACCCCCTCGTGGGCCAACGGCGGCAGGCCCTGGAACACGGCGCCCACCAAGGCGATCGACCTCCGGAGATTCGCGGTCGCGGCCGCACGGCGCTACAACGGCACGTTCGTCGGCCCTGACGGACGGCTGCCGGCGGTCCGGCTGTGGCTGGCCTGGAACGAGCCCAACAACCCCGTGTTCCTGCAGCCGCAGTACGCGCAGGTCGGCAGCCGCTGGGTGCTGCAGAGCGCCAAGGACTACGCGCGGATCTGCGACTCCATCGCATCGGGAGTGAAGTCGATCCAGCGGAAGGCGCGCGTCGCATGCGGTGTCACGGCGCCGCGGGGCAACAACAACCCGACCTCGAACAGGCCCTCCTCGTCCCCGATCACGTTCCTGCGGGCGATGAAGGCGGCCGGTGCGAGCGGGTTCGACGCCTATGCGCACCACCCGTACTACGGCACGCGCAACGAGACGCCCTCGACGCCTCCTCCGCAGGGGGCGCGAGGGCAGGCGGCGACCGCGGTCACGCTCGGGAACTTCGAGGTGCTCGCCAAGGAGGTGAAGCGCCTCTACGGCAACGTCCGGCTCTGGGTGACGGAGTACGGCTACCAGACGAGCCCGCCCGACCGGCTCTTCGGCGTCACCTGGGCCAATCAGGCCAACTACATGCGCGAGGCGTACCTCAAGCTGCGCGCCAACCCGAAGGTGGACGTCTTCGTCTGGTTCCTGCTCCGCGACGAGGCGCGGCTCGGCGGCTGGCAATCCGGCGTCTACACGCGCCGCTACATACGCAAGGACGCCCGCGAGGTGTTCGAGCAGATCTCGAGCGGCCGCATCCGTTAGCGCTCTTTCTCTTCTCGCAAGACCGGCATCCGCGGGGGCGGATGCCGGTCGCGCCAAGATCCCTGAAGGCGTCCGCTTCGCGGCCGCGGCTGGTTGGGTGGCCGATCGCGGTGGTCTTCCCCGCAGAGGCGCGGATCCGCCGGGCGGATCCTCGCCTCGCGAAGGTCCCTGAAGGCGTCCGCTTCGCAGCCGCGGCTGGTTGGGTGGCCGATCGCGGTGGTCTTCCCCGCAGAGGCGCGGATCCGCCGGGCGGATCCTCGCCTCGCGAAGGTCCCTGAAGGCATCCGCTTCGCAGCCGCAAACGGCGTGGATAGTCGCGGGTCTCGGCTGCGAGTCGTCGCGCGAGCGGGCGGTGGTTACCGGTCGCCGGATCCGAAGGAACGGCGGCGCTCGAGGTCGTCGGGGTCGACGAGCTGGCCGTCCCGCTCCACGTAGCCGCCCTTGCCGCCGACGACGAGCAGCACGAGGTCGTCGTCGCCCGCGTTCGACACCTTGCGTGGCGTCGTCGACTCGACGTGGCAGAGCCCGCCCGGCCCGAGCACGCGCTCCTCGTCCCCGACCTCGAACCGCGCCGTGCCGCGGTGCACGAAGTACAGCTCGTCCTGCACGTCGTGGTAGTGGGCGAACCCCTCGTGCCCGGGCGGATAGACGATCACGTTGATCCCGAACGCGGTCACGCCGAGCGCCTGTCGCACCTTGCGGAAGCCGTACCCCTCGCCGAGCTCGTCGATCGAGCTGAAGCCGTGGCTCACGACGCCCTCCTCTCCAGGTGGTCGATGGTCAGGCGCAGGCCCTGCTCGAAGCCGACGGACGGCTCGTACCCGATCGTCGCGCGGGCGAGCGTGACATCCGCCCAGGACTGCAGGACGTCTCCGGGCCGCGGCGGCGTGTGCTCGCGCGAGACGGGCTTCCCCAGCAGGCGGCCGATCGTCTCCGCGAGCGTGCTCACCGTCTCCGATCCGCCCGCGGCGACGTTGAGCACCGTCCCCGCCGCGCCGTCGGCGTCCGCGGCGAGCAGGTTCGCGTCGACGACGTTGGAGACGTACGTGAAGTCACGCGACTGCTCGCCGTCCCCGTGGATCGTCACGGGCTCGCCGGCGGCGATCGCCCGGATGAACAGCGGCACCACGGCGGCGTACTGTGAGCCGGGGTCCTGCCTCGGCCCGAACACGTTGAAGTAGCGCAGCGCGACCGTCTCCAGGCCGTAGACGCGCCAGAACGTGACGCAGAACCGCTCCGCGGCCAGCTTGGCGACGGCGTACGGCGAGATCGGGTTCGCCGCCTGCGACTCGACGCGCGGGAAGGTGCCGCCGTCGCCGTACACCGAGGACGACGAGGCGGCGACGACGCGCCGCACGCCCTCGTCGCGGGCGGCGAGCAGCACGTTGAGCGTTCCCTCCACGTTCACGGCGCTGGACGTCAGTGGATCCTGCACCGAGCGCGGCACCGAGCCGAGCGCACCCTGGTGGAACACCACCTCGACGCCGCGCACGGCGGTGTGGACGCGCTCGTAGGAGCGCAGGTCGCCCTCGACGACCTCGACGTCGTCGGCGAGCTCGAGGAGGTTCCCGCGCAGGCCCGTGGAGAAGTTGTCGAGCACGCGCACGCGGTGGCCCCGCTCCAGCAACGCGCGGACGAGGTTCGAGCCGATGAAGCCGGCGCCCCCGGTGACGAGCGCGAGGGCGGCGCTCACGATGCACGCTCGGCGACGACGTGGTAGTTGGCGGCGAGCGTCCCCGGCCGCGGCTCCCGGAGGAGCGACACACGCCGGTCGAGCGCGCGGCCGAGCCGGTTGATCGCGGACACGGCCCCGCCACGCAGGAAGCGGAGCGGGGTGCGGCGCAGCACGTGCTCGACGTAGATCGCGTTCAGCATCGCCAGCGACGCCGCGGTGCCGGCGCCGGGTGTCACCCTAACCGACGCCCAGTCGCCGTTCTCGCGGAGCAGCCGCTCGAGGCCGGTGTGCGTCCAGCGCCAGTGGTCGACGGGAGCGGGGTGGAAGACGTAGGTGCCGTGGGTGGAGAGCAGCACCCGTCCCCCGGGGCGGGTGACCCGGGCGAGCTCTCGGACACCCTGTGCTGGATCGTCGACGTGCTCCAGCACCTGGGCGCAGAGCACGACGTCGAACGACGCGTCCTCGACGGGCAGGGCCTCGATCGGGCCGCGCAGCTCGGCCAGCGGGTTCGCCACCGGGTCGACGCCCACGTGCTCGGCCGCGTACGGGGCGAACAGGTCGCGGTAGGGCTTCTCACCGCAGCCGACGTCGAGCAGCCGGTAGCGCCCGAGCGCGTCGAAGGCGAGCCTTGCCTCGGCGGAGAGCCAGCGCACGAGCGGCTCCCGCACCGCGTAGGTCGGCATCGAGAGCGGAGGATCGAGGCGCGGGTCAGCCACGGACGCTCGTGAGCCCGAGGGCGACGAAGGTGAGCGCGGCGAGCGGGATCCCGGGGACGAGCCCGACGCCCGCCCAGACGCCGGCGGCGACGAGCAGCCACGCCAGCCCGACGAGCGGGATCGGAGAGCCACGCGCCCCGCGCAGCGCGGCCGCGACCGCGACCACGAACAGCGCCACGAGCGAGGCGAGCCCGATCACCCCCATGTCCGCCGGCACCTGCACGTACAGGCTCTGCACGCCCCACGGCCTGCCCGGCGAGGGAAACGCCTCGGCCGGCTCGTCCGGGAAGCGGCGGCGCGCGTCGTCGAGGTAGGGGGCATAGGCCCACTCCTCGCTCGACGCCTGCCAGCCGACGCCGGCCACCGGGTGGTCGAGCCAGATGCGCGCGCCGATGTAGGCGAGCAGCGTCCGCTGCGCGTAGCTCTCGATCCCGGTGTCGGCGCCGCGATCGCGGATGCCGAGGAACTCGGCGAAGCGGGTGATCGTGTCGGCCCGCATCACGGCTGTGCCGGCCGTGACGACGACCAGGATCCCCGCGGTGGCGAGCGCGCGGCGTCCGTCGATGCCCTGTACGGCACGCAGGACGAGGACCAGGGTTGCGGCGCCGAGCCAGATGCCCGCGACCCCCGTCATCGCGCCGGAGAGCACGAGGCCGAGCGCGCCGGCGGCCAGCGCGGCGATCGTCCACCGCTTCCCGAGGAGGGGCCGCCCGTCGGCGAGCAGGAGTGCCGCCACGCCGAGCGTGAGCGCCGCGCCGCTGAGCGCCGCGAAGTCGTGGATGCCGACGAAGGACGGCTCGCGCTGCCCGGGCCGCTTGCCCTGGAACTCCGCCACCACGCCCACGAACTGCAGCAGCCCCCAGGCCGTGGCGGCCGCGCTCCAGAGCACGACCGCCCGGAGCAGCGGCACGGCGTCCCCGGCGCCGCGGACGACGAGCACGACAGCGGGCAGCAGCAGCGCGTACCAGGCCAGCTTGAGGGCGCTGACCACGTGCGGCGCGTACGCGTACTCCTCGCCGAGCACGGCGGGCGTGGCGAGGGCGAGCAGCGACAGCGCCGCGAACACGCCCGCGGCCGCGAGCACCCAGCGTGCTCGCCGCAGCGGCCCGAAGCCCTCGCGCCGCCCGCGGAGCGCCGCCGCCACGGCCACCGCGGCAATGGCCGCGTCGGCGAGCGTCACGTCGACGGTGGTCGAGGCGGCGGCGATCGACACGTGCGGCTGGTACGTGGCGTGCAGGAAGAGCGGCGGCACGGCCGCGGCCAGCACCAGGGCCTCTACCGGTGCGCCAGCCGCCAGGTCGCGAACGCGCGCCGCGAGGGTCGGGCGGCTCGAGACAGGCTGCGCCGTCACCGGCGCACTGTAGACCACCTGCCGGTGGCCCTCTCGCGCGGGCCGGGGCGCCGCCAGGGCGCGCTCTACACTGGCCTGCGAGATGCGCTCCCGCCTGCTCTGGCGACGCTCGACGACCGCCGCCGGCCTCTATGCAGCGGTCGTCTTCGGGCTCCTCGGCACGATCGTCGCGGCGAACGTCCTCGGCCTCGCCGAGTTCGGCGTCTTCGCGACGGCGCTGGCAGCTGCGTCGTTCTTCCAGACCCTGCTCGACCTCACGGTCGAGGACTCGCTGACGAAGTTCGGCTTCCGCTACGTCTCGCGGGAGGAATGGGGCAAGCTGCGCCGGCTCTTCCGGCGCGCCCTCGAGCTGAAGCTGGCGGGCGGTGCGGTCGCCGGGCTCGCGCTCGTCGTCCTCTCACGCTTCGCAGACGACGTCTTCGACACGAGCGGCCTCCAGGCCGCGCTGCTCGCGGTCGCCGCCCTGCCGTTGGCCCAGGCGCCCGAGAACGTCGCCGGCACCGCGCTCCTGCTCCGCGGGCGCTACGACGTGCGCGGCGCCTACCTCGCGCTCTCGATGGCACTGCGCCTCGCCGCGATCGCGGTCGGCGTCCACTTCGGGGTCTGGCAGGCGCTGGCGCTCGTCGTCGTCGCACAGGCGGCGTCGACCGCCACCGTGTCGCTGGTCGGGCGCTCCGCGTTGCGCCGCTTCCCCTCGTCTCCGCCGGTGTCGCTCGGGGAGGATCGCCGCCCGATCGTCTCCTTCGTGCTCGGCTCCAGCCTCGCCACCGGCGTCGTCTCGCTGCGCACGACGCTGGCGCCGCTCGTGCTCGGAGTCGTCGCCGGGACGAACGCCGTCGGCCTGTTCCGGGTGGCGCAGGCGCCGCAGAGCGGGCTCACCGCCGCCACGGCGCCCGTGCGCCTCGTCCTGCTCACCGAGCACACGCGGGAGTGGGAGCGCGGCCGCGAGAGCGCCGTGATGGCCGCCGTTCGCGCGTACACGACGCGGGCGGCCGCGCTGATGGCGGTCGCGGTGCCCGTGTTCTTCGTGCTGATGCCGTGGCTGGTGCGGACGTTCTTCCGCGACGATGCCTATGAGGCCGCGATCACGGCCGCGCGCATCGTCCTCTTCGCGGGCGCGATCCAGGTGATTCTCGGCTGGTCGAAGTCCCTGCCCACCACCATCGGCCGTCCCCGGTTGCGGGTGATCACCCACGGCGTCGAGGCCGTGGTGCTACTGCCTCTCGTCGCCGTGCTCGGCGCGGAGTGGGGCGTCACGGGGGCCGCGGTGGGCGTGCTCCTCTCCGCCGTCGCCTTCGCTGCGACGTGGGCCGTGCTCCTGGTGGGCGTCCGCGCGGACGTCCGCGGGCGGCGGGACGGCGTCGTCGAGGGCGTCTCGCTTCCGTGAACGTCGTGGTGGTGAGCGGGATCTGGCCTCCCGACGTCGGCGGGCCGGCGGTGCACGCCCCGGCGTTGGCGGGCCACCTCGCCGGACGCGGTCACGGGGTCGAGGTGGTGACGACCGCCGACCGGCCTCCCGCGCCGCGCCCCTACCGTGTGCATCGGATCGCCCGCACGCTTCCCGCCGGGTTGCGCCATCTCGCAGCCGCGATCGCCGTGGCACGCGCGGCGCGCCGCGCCGACGTCGTCTACGCGACCGGCATGGTGCGCCGTGCGGCGTTGGGGACGGCTCTCGCTCGACGCCCGCTGGTGGTCAAGCTCGTCGCCGACGAGGCGTACGAGCGCGCCCGGCGCCGCGGCCGCTTCCACGGCACGCTGGAGGAGTTCCAGGAGCGGCGGCCGGGAGCGCGCTCGCGGGTGCTGCGAGCGACGCGCACGTGGGCGCTCGCCCGCGCACAGGCGGTGATCTGTCCGAGCGCGTACCTGCGCGAGATCGCGCTCGGCTGGGGCCTCGACCCGGAGCGCGTCTCCGTCGTGCCGAACGCTGCCCCCGCCGTGCCCGAGTTGCCCGACCGGGCGGAGCTGCGGGCGGAGCTCGGCCTGGACGGCCCGACGCTCGCCTTCGCGGGCAGGCTGACCGCGCAGAAGTCCCTGGACGTCGCGCTGGCATCGCTCGTCGAGGTGCCCGAGGTGGCGCTCGCCATCCTCGGCGACGGGCCCGAGCTGACGGCGCTCGAGGCGTGCGCGGCCGAGCTCGGCCTCGGCGGGCGTGTGCGGTTTCTCGGCGCCGGCACACGCGACGACGTGCTCCGCGTGTTCCGAGCCGCCGACGCCGCGCTCGTCGCCTCCTCCTGGGAGAACTTCCCGCACACCGTCGTGGAGGCGCTCGCCGTGGGCACGCCCGTGATCGCGACGGCCGTCGGAGGCGTGCCGGAGGTCGTCGAGGACGGGATCAACGGGCTGCTCGTCCCGCCGGGCAACGCGGCCACGCTCGGCACCGCCGTCGCTCGCCTCGTCCGCGAGCCGGGGCTTCGCGAGCGTCTGGCCGAGGCGGCCGCCCCGTCGGTCGCGGCGCTCGCCGAGGGGCCGCTGCTCGCGCGGATCGAGGCGATCCTCGAGGAGGCGGCACGCCGATGAGCCCGACGCTGCTGATGGCCGGCCGCACCCGCTACGGCCTGCCGCTGTCGCCCTCGCTGGCGCGGAAGTTCGACGCGCTCGAGCAGAAGCTCGACGTGCACGTGCTCGCGGCGGCGCGGCGTGGCGGCGTGCAGCAGCAAGACCCGCGGTTCACGCTCGTGCGGCCGTCCCCCGTCCTCGACGGGCCGCTCTTCTACCTCCGCCTCCCGTTCCTCGTGGCGCGCGAGCTGCGGCGCCGCAGGCCGGACGCGGTGCTCGTGCAGGGCGCGCCCGAGACGGCGCTGGCGCTCCTCGGCCGCCGGCTCTCGCGCGTCCCGAGCGCCGTCATCCTCGACCTCCACGGCGACCCGCGGGCACCCACACGGCTGTACGGGTCGCCGCTGCGCCGGCTGCTCGCGCCGCTCGCAGACGCGCTCTCGCGCTACGCGGTGCGCCACGCGGACGGCGTGCGCACCCTTTCGCCCTTCACGTCGCGGGTCGTGCGCGAGCTAGGGGTCGAGCCGGCAGGCGAGTTCGTCGCCTTCATGGACCTGGAGACGTTCTCCGAGCGGCCGCCGGCACCGCTGCCGGAGACGCCGCAACTCCTCTTCGTCGGCGTGCTCGAGCGCTACAAGGCCGTGGACGTGATCGCCGACGCGTGGCGGCGAGCCGCTCCGCGCGTACCCTCCGCGCGACTCCATCTCGTCGGCGAGGGCACGATGCGCGCCGTCCCCGAGGCCCTCGTCGCCGAGCTCCCGGGACGGGTGCGCTGGACGCCGAGGCTGACCACGCCCGACGTCGCGGCTGCGATGGACGACTCCACCGCGCTCGTGCTCGCCTCGCGCTCGGAGGGGCTGCCGCGGATCGCCGTCGAGGCGTTCTGCCGCGGTCGCGCCGTGCTCGGCGCGCGCGCGGGCGGCATCCCCGACATCGTCGTCGACGGCGAGAACGGGCTGCTCGTCCCGGGCGAGGATCCAGATGCGCTGGCAGACGCGATGGTGCGCCTGCTCACGGAGCGGGGGCTGGCGGAGCGCCTCGGCGCCGGCGCCCGGCGGGACGTCGAGCGCTGGCGCGCGACCCCCGAGCAGCACGCGCAGAGCACGCGCGAGCTCGTCGACCGCGTCAGCGGCGCCGGGGGCGGGACGTGAGGCTCGTCGTCGTCACGCAGGAGATCGACCCGGCGAGCCCGGTGCTCGGGGCGACCGTCGCCAAGGTGCGCGCGCTCGCCGAGCGCTGCGACGAGGTGGTGGTGCTCGCGGACCGTGCCGTCGAGGGCGCCCTGCCCGCGAACTGCCGTGTGCGCCTCTTCCGCAGCCCGCTGCGCGCCGGGCGCGGCGCACGCTTCGAAGTCGCCCTTGCGCGCGAGCTCGCACGCAGGCCCCGGCCGGCCGCGGTGCTCGCGCACATGTGCCCCATCTACGCCGTCCTGGCGGCGCCGCCCTCACGGCCGCTCGGCGTCCGCGTCCTCCTCTGGTTCACGCACTGGCGGTCGAGCCGCCTGCTCGCCGTCGCCGAGCGGGCCTCCAACGCCGTGCTCACCGTCGACCCCCGCTCCTTCCCGCTCCCGTCGACGAAGCTGCGGGCGATCGGCCACGGCATCGAGCTCGACGGGTTCCCCTGCGTCGACCGCACGCCGCGAGACGGGCTCGAGGTCGTGGCGCTGGGCCGCACCTCGCCGGCCAAGGGGCTGGAGGTCGTCGTCCGCGCCGCCGCCCTCGAGCCCTCGCTGCGGGTGCGGCTGGTCGGCCCCTCGCTGACCCCGGAGGAGCGAGCCCACCGATCCGCGCTCGAGCGGCTCGTCGCCGAGCTCGGCGTCGGCGACCGCGTCACCGTGAGCGGTCCGGTGCCGCGCGACGAGGTGCCCGATCTCCTCGGCGGCGCGGACGCCCTGGTCAACAACATGCGCGCGGGCGCCACGGACAAGATCGTCTTCGAGGCGGCCGCGACCTGCCTCCCCGTGCTCGCGTCGAACCCCGCCCTCGACACGCTGCTGCCGCCGGAGCTCCGCTTCGAGCGCGACGACCCGTCGAGCCTGGTGGCCCGGCTGCGCTGGCTGGCGGGAGCCGATCGGCCTGCCATCGGCCGGGAGCTGCGCGCCGGCGTCGAGCGCATGCATTCCGTGCGCGCGTGGGCCGACGCGGTGATCGAGGTGGCGCAGGGGTGAGCGGCACGGTCGTCCTCCACGTCGCCAAGGCGTCGGGCATCTCCGGCTCGGAGGCACACCTCCTGCTGCTTCTGCCGCAGCTCCGCGAGCGCGGGTGGGACGTTCGCTTCCTCCTCTTGCACGAGGACGAGCCAGGGGCGTGGGAGCTCGCAGCCCGCCTCGACGGCGCCGGCGTCCCCGTGCAGCGCGTGCGCCTGTCGCGAGCCGCCGATCCGCTCGCGTTCGGCCGCGTGCTGCGGGTGGTGAGGCGTCAGCGGCCGGCGATCCTGCACACCCATCTCGTCCACGCCGACTTCCACGGCCTGCTCGCCGGCCGGCTTGCGCGGGTGCCCGTGCTCGCGAGCACCAAGCACGGCTTCAACCCGTTCCGGGCCTCGCGCGCCTTCGCCGCCGCCGACCGCGTCGTCGGCCGGCTCGTCGACCTGCACATCGCGATCTCGGGCGGGCTCGCGCGCTACCTGGCCGACACAGAGGGGTTCGCCGAGCAGTCGTTCGAGGTCGTCCACTACGGCATCGTCCCCGGGCCCGAGCCGTCGCCACCCCCCGACGCGCCGCGCGTGGCCGTGGTCGGCCGCCTGATCCCCATCAAGGGGCACCACGTGCTCCTCGAAGCGGCAGCCGCCGCCGTGCGCGAGCTACCGGGCCTCGAGGTGGAGATCGCCGGCGCAGGGCCGCTGGACACGGAGCTGCGCGAGCGCGCCACCGCGCTCGGGCTCGACGGCAAGGTGCGGTTCCTGGGGCACACGCCGGCGGCCGAGGTGATCGAGCGCGCCGCCGTCGTCGCCGTGCCGTCGCTCGGCGAGGGCTTCGGCATGGTCGCGCTCGAGGCGATGGAGCGCGGCCGCGCGGTGGTGGCCAGCGACGTCGGCGGGCTGCCCGAGATCGTCGCCGACGGCACGACGGGGGTGCTCGTCCCGGCCGGTGACGCCGCTGCGCTCGCGGCCGCCCTCGTCGACCTCGCCGGCAATGCAGAGCGCGTGCGTGCGTTCGGCGAAGGCGGGCGCGCGCGGGCGCTCGACGCCTTCCCGCAAGACCGGTGTACGGGCCGTACGGAGGAGCTCTACGAGGCGGCGCTACGCCGGAAGGGCCTGTCCCCCCGAAGCTGACGCTCGGCCAGCTGCCACGCACGGGCGAGCGCGAACGCGGCGAGCACGGCGAGCAGCAGATCGAACGGGGCCCGGTAGCGCACGGTGCCGGCGAAGACCATCGCCACCGCCGTGTTCGTCCCCAGCAGGAGCAGCGCCAGCGCGACGAAGTGCGCGGGCGCGAGGAACAGCCCCCAGAGCGCGAGCCCGTAGACCGCCACCATGAACACGGGCTCGACGACGTCGCGGCCGAAGGCAGCGGCCCCGCCGCCGGCCGTGTCGGCGGTCTCGGTGGTGAACGTGGGGCGCCAGAGCATCCCCACCGCCTGCGCGGCCAGCCGGGCCTTCTCCCCGGGCTGGTCGCGCCAGAAGTCGATCACCTCGTCTCGGTAGAAGCGCATCTGGGCGCACTCGTCGACCGCCCGGGCGGCGGCCGGGGAGATCTCGGCCGCGCGCTCCGGCCAGGGCGGCACCCCGGGCAGCTCGGGGACGTCGTCGATCCAGCCGCCGCGCGCGAGGACGTCGTACGTGCTCGCGTTGTTGGCCTTCCAGAGCGCGCGGGCGTCGGTCGTGATCGCGACACAGCCGATCTGCGTCTCGTTCCTGAAGACCCACGGCGCCAGCGCCGCGCCGGCGAAGACGAGGACGAGCCCGACGCCGACGATCGCCTCGAATCGGGGCCGGACACGCCAGATGAGGTACGGCGCGAGCACGACCGGCAGCACGAGCAGGCGTGCGTTGCCGAGGATCGCCACCCCGCACACCGCGCCGACCGCGCAGGCGATCGGCACGGAGCGCCGCTCGTAGGCGGCGAGGGCGAGCAGCGTCAGCAGCGCGACGAGCAGCCCGTCGAGGATCTCCCGGTTGACGTGGACGTCGTGCCACACGACGTACGGGTGCAACGTGGCGATCAGCCCCGCGACGACGCCGATCCCGACCGAGCGCAGCCGGCGCCCGATCTCCACGACGAGCAGCGCCGTGACCACGGCGACGACGATCTGCGCGATGCCCACGACGACCCAGGAACGATCGAGCGGCCAGTAGAGGCCGGCCAGGAAGAAGGCGTAGAGCGGCTGCGTGTAGGCGGAGGGGACGTCGGGCAGGAAGCCGAAGGTCCCGCTCGAGGCGAGCGTGCGCGCGAACGTGTCGCTCTTCTCCACGAACTCCTCGAGGATCGTCCCCCGCTCGAGCAGGAGCACGACCAGCCTCGGCAGCGCGGCGGCGAGGCCGACGACCAGGTAGGCCTCACGCCGTCCCCATTCCGACGGGCGTGGTATGCGTTCGCGCAGAGTGGACACGTCGGGGAAACGGTACGCGGTGGTCTCCTGCCACGTCGAGCGGCCTCTCGACGATCATGTGTGGGCGGCGTTCGCGCGCGTCCAGGAGCGGCGTCCCGGAGGCTTCGCGGTCGCCGCGCTGCTGCGGCCCCCCGATGTGACCGCGGGAGAGGACGAGCGCGTGTGGCTCGAGCGCGCTCACGCCTGCGCCGGCCGTGGGCCGCTCGGCCACCACACACACTGGACGAGCCCGACCCACGCCCGGCCGACGACGGAGACCGGCGACCCGGGTGCTCGGGTGCTGCACGAGGGCCGACGGCTGCGCGAGCACGGGGTCGAGGCCACGCTCTTCTGCGGCGGCGGCTGGTACACCGACGCGTCCGTTGCCGCTGCGTGCGCCGCGCTCGGCTACTCCGACTGCACACCGCGCGCGAGGAGGCCGCCCTCTCTCGACGGCGACGCGGCCTGGGCCGAGCTCGCCGCTCCGGCCCGCCTGCGCCTCGCCTCGAGGCGCGTGCTGGTCGCCGTGCCGACG
>Ga0224505_10001712_pt1 | contig 13582 bp, 10 predicted proteins | sample SF_Jan12_sed_USG_FD_169102 | JGI IMG/M metagenome (GOLD analysis project Ga0224505, IMG submission 169102) | Sediment microbial communities from San Francisco Bay, California, United States - SF_Jan12_sed_USGS_4_1 | ecosystem: Environmental > Aquatic > Marine > Sediment | place: USA: California... | reverse complement strand
CTCCCACCGTCCAGACAGATCGCACAGGATGACAGGGGCACGCGCCACGATCGGTCAGCCGTCACCATTCGCGCTGCCTGACCAGGCACTCTGCGCACTACGCGTTCGTATGACTACGTTACGTCGACCTTTCGTCGCTGGCGGCGCAACGGAGAGCGATCCCGCAGAAACGGTGTGCAAGGCTGCGCCACGAAATGCCTTCCGTCACCGGGTTCGAGGTACAACGCGCTCAACTACCCACCCAGGACGCCGCCGGCACCAACCGGGCCGAGGGTGTCGTCGTCGTCACGCTCCGCACCGACGACGGGAACTTGCGCGGCCACGGCCTGGTGGCGTGCCCGCCACCCGCGCTGCGTCTGGTCTCGAACGTCGCCAACCTCGTCGGACCGGCGACGATCGGCGCCGACGTCGATGCGCTCGTCACCGACCCCGCAACCGTCTGGAAGACGCTGCGCCGGCGACCCGAGCTCCGCCTCATCGAGTCCGAGACCGGGTGGATCCGCCTGGCGCGCGCCGCCGTGCTCGACGCGCTGTGGGACCTGGCCGCGACCGCCGCCGGTCTCCCCCTGTGGAAACTGCTCGCCGACCTGTCACCAGCCCGGCTGGCCGCGTGCGTCGACTTCCGCGACCTCAGCGACGCACTGAGCCCCGACGGCGCGGTCCAACTGATCAGCCAGCGGGTTGCCGGCCGGGCTGCGAGGGAGTCCCAGCTGCGCCGCGACGGCTACCCGGCGGCGGTATTCGTCGCCGTGGACGGCGGCTCCGAGGCCGTCAACCGGCGGGTCACGACCGCGTTGCAGGCAGGCTGGAGCCGCCTCCGCATCGAGGTGCCGCGACCCATCGACGAGGCGGTGCGCGTGCTCGATGACGTGCGGCGGGCCGCGGGGGCCAACACCACCCTTCAGATCCAACTGGGCGGCGGCTGGGAGGTCGAAGCCACGGCGACCCTCGCCCGCGCCCTCGTGGACCGCCCAGGGTGCTGGCTGGTCGAACCGCTGACCGGCAGCGATGCGCCCAACCTCGGCGCCTGCCGGGTCGACGGCGGCCCGGAGCTCGCCGCCGGCGCTGGCTCCGTCTCGCGAATCGGTGCCAAGCATCTCCTGCGGGGCCAGGCCATCGACGCGTTCCGCCTCGATGCGGCCCGACTGGGCGGTTACGACGAGGCGATCGCCGTCCTCCTGCTGGCCGCCCGATACCGCATCCCGGTCTGGCCGAGCGGCACCGGACCGGGCGCAGCCGAACGGTGCGCGCAACTCGGCGCGCTCGACCATGTGGCGATCGGTGCGAGCCTCGACGCGCGCGCCGCCGACGCCCGATCCGGCGGGCCCCAACTCGTCGCCCACCCCGCCATGGCTGGAGCCGGCCGGTACACACCGGCACTCCACCCGGGTTCGGGTTCCCGACTGCGCGACGACGTCGCGGCGCGGGTCGGACTTCGGGCCGGTGCGGGGGCTGTAGGCTCCTCCTCCGGTGAGCAGCAAGCGTGATCTCAGTGGGTTCGCGGGACAGCTCCCCCCGCCTCCGCCGCCTCCTGCGACGATGCCGAGCGCGCCCCGCCCCGGGCCGATGCCACCGGCGCCGGCCCCTGCCGCCAAGCCCGGCCGTACCCGCGAGGCGCGTCGAGCCACGACGGACCGCTCCTCGTCTCCGGCTCGACGCGGCGGCGGCTCCGCGACGACCGTCACGCCGAACCCACGGGCCCCGGCGGTCGTACGGCCCGGACGGCACCGCGTCTGCGTGTCGCTCACCGTGTGGGTGTCCGAACAGCTCGATCAGTTGGCCTCCGAACGCGAGTGCTGGAAGGTCGACGTCGTGCTGGAAGCCCTCGAACGGTGGCTCGACGCACCGCTGTCGACGTTGGCGTCCGGAAGCGAGGCTCGGCGCACCCGACGCCGCTCTTCGCCGACCCCCTACGTGATGGATCTCAGCGGGACCGATCTGACGCGGCTCGACGGGTTGGCCCGGCGGGCCGGGCTGAGCCGATCGGCGCTCGTCCGTCGCCTCGTCCAGCTCGAGGCCGGTTCGGCGAGCGCCTCCGATCCGGACGCGACCTGAGGCCATCGTGCTCGACCACATCTTCACCGAGGCCATCGCGGCGCTGAGGGACGGCCTCGAAGGCGCCATGCTCGAACCCCAGCTCGCCGAGGAGCGCCTCCTGGTGGACGTCCTCGCCGGCGACCTCACCTGGCAGACGAGCTACAGCCTGCCGGGCGAGGGCGAGCCGCCGCGCGTGCGCGCCGATCTGACGCTCGAATGGTCGACGTGGTCCCAGGCCGCCTACCGGTCCTGGCGCCTCGGCGAGCCGCTGGTCGAACCGACCCGGGTCGGCCTCGAGCTCGTCGTCCGCCTGCAACGACTCGCCGCGGCCGCCGACCCGGACCAGATCATCTCGTCGCTGGTGCCGATGCCGTGGTGGGGGACCGCGCTCGACCTCGAACGCACCGGTCCCCGCCTCGAGACCACGCTGGACAGCGACCTCGGCGAGCCCGAGCACGCCATCGAGATCGGCTGGGAGGGCGGCTTCGGCCTCGACGAAGCGCTCCTGAGCGACCCCAGCCGGCTCGACGGGCGGTTCGCCGACATCGGCGGGTGGATCGCGGCGACGCTGGTCCGCCTGGCCGACCTCCGGCTGGTGTTCCTGCCCCCCGATGCGGAAGATTCCGATGGGGATTGAACATCCGATGATCCGTACGCACCGTGGTCGACGACCACGAAGAGCGCGAGGAGCCCGCCCGTGAGCGAACCGTCCGTCATCCTGGTCGACGTGGCCGATCGGGTCGCCGTCGTCACCTTGAACCGGCCCGAGGCTCGCAACGCGCTGTCGTCCGAGCTGATCCGCGAGCTGCCGGTGACCCTGCAGGCGGTCGACGACGACGACGACGACGTCGACGTCATCATCCTCACCGGCTCCGATCCGGCGTTCTGCGCCGGGCTCGACCTCAAGGAACTCGGATCGTCGGGGTCGAACCTCGGGGCATCGGGCAACCGCTCGCGCGGCCCGTGGCCGGCCCTGCGCAAGCCGCTCATCGGCGCCGTCAACGGTGCGACGATCACCGGCGGGCTGGAGCTGGCGCTGGCCTGCGACTTCCTCGTAGCGTCAGAACGGGCACGCTTCGCCGACACGCACGCCCGCGTCGGTGTGATGCCGGGCTGGGGCCTCACCGTGGCGCTGCCCCAGGCCGTCGGCCTGCGCCGAGCGCGCGAGATGAGCGTCACCGGCAACTTCGTCGACGCCGCGACCGCGCTGGCGTGGGGCCTGGTCAACCATGTGGTCCCCCACGACGAACTGCTGCCGTTCGCCCGCTCGCTCGCCGCCGACATCTGCGGCAACGACCAGCCCGGCGTGCGCCGCGTGCTCGAGACCTACGCGGCCGTCGCCGAAGCAACGGTGGCGGACGGTTGGCGCACGGAGGCCGAGATGGGCCGCGCCTGGCTGCGCGACCGCGACGTCACCGGCGAGGTCGCCCAGCGCCGCGACCGGATCATGGCGCGGGGCCGCACGCAGCTCTGACCCGCCCGTCCGAGCTCGCGCGCTCTGGTCGCCGCCTCAGGTCTCGTCGGCGTCGAGCCACTTGTCGACCGGCACGGGCGCGTACCGGTCGAGCGCGTCGAACAACTCGTCGACCGATGCCACGCACGCGACGAGGCTGCGCTGGGGCGCGGCGAGGAAGCGCTGGTCGACCGCGTGGTCCAAGAAGTCGAGGATCGGCCGCCAGTAGCCGGCGACGTCGACCACGGCGATCGGCTTGTCGTGCACCCCGAGCTGGGACCAGGTGGTGATCTCGGCCAGCTCCTCGAGGGTGCCGATGCCACCCGGCAGCGCCACGAACGCGTCGGCCAGCTCGAACATGAGCTGTTTGCGCTGGTGCATCGACTCGACCTCGATCAGCTCGGTGAGCGACCGGTGGCCCACCTCCCGGCTGAACAGCCCGGTCGGGATCACCCCGATGACCTCGCCACCGCCGTCGAGCACGGCATCGGCGACGGCTCCCATGAGACCGACCGCTCCACCTCCGTACACGAGCCGCACCCCGCGCTCGGCCAGCATCGCCCCGAGCCGGCGGGCCGCTTCGAGGTAGCGGGGATCTGCACCGGGGGATGACCCGCAGTACACGCAGAGGGAACGCAGCGCCGACACGGTCGCCGACCGTAGCCGCCACCGCCCGGGCCGCCGGACACCCGACGCCCCGGAACCGGGCCGGGAGCGCCGGACGGGACGGACGTGGCCGAAAAAGGACGAACTGCCGGCTCCCGCCGGGGCCGACAGTTCGTTACCGCCTCAGGTTCCCGCCTGTTGGTTCCCGCTGATCTCGTCCAGCCATCCGGTTCCACGCCCACTCGGCGTGGGCCCCGAAGGCCGGATGCGTTCTCTGCTGGCCCTCGCTGGCGCTCAGGCTGCGACCGGGCCGGACACCTCGCCGTTGCGGGCATCGGTGAGCCAGGCCTCGAGTTCGAGCTCGGCGGCGCGGCGCCGGTAGGCCTGTGCGACGAGCTCGTGCATCCCGTCCGACATGCGCCGGAGGCTCTCGGCCCGATGCCGGAGGACCCGTCCGCTCACCTGCGGGTCGGTGGTCACGAAGACCGCCAGTTCGTCGATGTTCCCGTGTGCAGCGTTCACGATGCGTACAACGGCGCACGCCGGCGACGATTACGCACCCGACCACAAAATCTTGTCACTTCGTTGGTTTCCGAGCACCGTCAGTGCGCATCGCCGCAGGCCAGCCGCCCACCCTGGACCGCCACCAGTCGAGCTGGTCGCCCCCGTCCGGCCAGCCGTACGCCCGGCACGACGCTCGCGCCGCGGCCGCCAGCGCCGCGAGCCAACCGGCCTCGTCCTCGGCCGCGGCCGCCTCGCGGGTCCGGGCGGCCGCCTCGTCCCAGGCGCGCGTGTCGGCGGGAAGCGGCAGCTGTCGCACCTGGCGAGCCGAGAGCTTGATCGACAGCGCCGACAGCGCCGTCCCGCCGAAACGGTGCAGGGCCCACGCCGACGCGAACGGCGAGTGCAGCGCGGCCGCCAGGCGCCACAGGTCGGCGACGTCGCGCGGCTCGATCGACACGGTCGGCACGGCGGGCACCCACCGTCCGTGCTCGTCGACGGCGCCCTCGACCACGCGCGACTGGGTGGCGAGGACGATCTTCGGCCGCAGCCGGGCGACCACCCAGCCGTGCAGGCGGCGATCGCTGCGCTCGAGGGAGTCGAGGTCGACCATCGGACGCTCCCACCTGCGGCCGCCGACGCGGGTGCTCGCCGACCCGTGGAAGCTGCGGGCCGGCCCGATGAGGCCCACCGTCACCAGCGGCGCCCACCCATCGGCGGTCGGGTCCGGCGGCGCCTCGACGAGGTGATCGAGTAGCCCGTAGAACTGATCCCGAAAGCCGGCGGTCGCCTCGGCGAGATCGCCCAGCGTTCCGCTCGTGCGGGCCGTGCGCCACACGGGTACCCCGGCGACCGAAGCGGGCAGCGACGCCCACCGGTCGGCGTCATCGCCGTCCTCGGCGTCGTCGTCGTTCGAGTCGTCATCTTTGGAGTCGCCGCCGTTGGAGCCGCTCAGGCCGCGCTCGCCGACCTCGAACGCCACCGTGCCCCGCGCGGTGAAGTCGGGCCCCTCCCAGACCATCACGCCGCTGGCCGCAGGGTCGGAACGCGGCGCGGTGCCCCGCTGGAACACCGGGGCGCAGACCCGTACCTGGGCTCCCGCGAACACCTTCGCTCCGCCGAGCCACAGGCCCCGGAGCTTGCTCGCCGCCGCGATGTCGCGCCGCGCCGCTCGCCCGTGCGCGGCAGCCAGGAACGACTCCGGCTGGATCAGCGCTACGACGCCGCCGGGGTCGACGTGGCGGCAGGCGAGGACCGCGAACAGCGTGGCGCTGTCGACGTAGCCCCGCGCCACGGCGCCGAGCTGCGCTTCGAGCGCTGCCGCAGCGTCGCGGGCTCTCGCCGTGCGGGTCGACAGCTGGCCCAGGAAGGGCGGGTTCCCGACCACGACGTCGACCGGCGGCCAGGACCCCGGATCGCGCAGCGCATCGACACAGCGCAGCGCATCGACACAGCGCAGCGCATCGACACAGCGCAGCGCTGCCGACCCGGCCTCGCCGAGCCCCCCGTCCCCGGCCACCTCGCCCCAGGAGCCCGCGCCGCGAGCCGCCTCGTCCCAGGCCCCCTCGTCCCAGGCCCACCAGTGCAGGGCCACGGCGGCGACGGCGACGGCCAGCGGGTCGACGTCGAGCCCGTGGATGTGGCGGGCCAGCACTTCGGACACCCCGACGCCGCGCCGCCGCAGTGCCCGCGCGCCCGCCAGGAGGAAGGCCCCCGCACCACAGGCGGGGTCGAGCAGGCGCGGCGCCCGCTCGGGCAGGCCGTCCCAGAACGTCAGGGCGGCCTCGACCAGCGCCGCAGCCACGGGCGTCGGCGTGTAGAACGCGCCCGTCGCGCTCTTGTCGGCCGGCGCCCGGAACAGCTCGTAGGCGAGACCGAGGTCCTCGGGCGCCTCCAGCGCCGGCACGACGCCGCCCAGCCGTCGACCGCCCCCACCGTGCTCGCCGGCCGCGGCCCGGATGCGGGACACGAAGCTGGCGGTCAGCCCGCTGGGCCAGCCGTGCAGCCTCCCGCTGGCCTCCACCAACCCGACGAGACCGGCGGCCGCCGACCACGACCGGTCCGCGAGCTCTCGGCGCACGGCCGCCAGGCTGTCGAGCAGGTCGGCTCGCGGCGTGGCGGTCGCGCCGCCGGGGAGCGCCGGCGTCGCAGCGCCGGAGTGGCTGGTGTGGTCCACGACCCTAGGCTGGCACGTCTCATGCGTTGGACCGTGCACGGCGAGCGTGCCCTCTACAGCTCTCCCTGGGTCAACCTGCACCTGAGCGACGTCGAGCTGCCCGACGGGCACCGTTTCGAGCATCACGTCGTACGGATGCCCCACCCCGCGGTGGGCACCGTCGTGCACGACCGCGGCCGCGGGGTGCTGCTGCTGTACCGGCACCGCTTCATCAGCGACGTGTGGAGCTGGGAGATCCCCGCCGGCCGGGTCGAAGCCGGCGAGTCGTGGGAACAGGCCGCCGGGCGCGAGACCCTCGAGGAGACCGGCTGGGCACCGCGGGGGCTGCGCGAGCTCACCGCCTACCGGTACGCCATCGGGACCTGCGACGGCACCTTCGCCCTCTACTTCGCCGACGGGGCCGATCCGGTCGGCGCACCGACCGACCCGGCCGAGTCCGAGCGGGTCGTCTGGGTCCCCGTCGAAGAGGTCCGCAGCCTGATCGCCCGGGGCGAGGTCGTCGACGGGCTGAGCCTGTCGGCGCTGCTGTGGTGCTTCACGTTCGGGCTCTTCGAGGGCGCGAGCGTTCACGGCCCGCCCGAAGGACCGTGATCTACGATCTGGCCAGCTCGTGACCGTCGGCCGGCGCACCGGGTGCGGGCCGGTCCGAGCGGGCGCGAGGCCGAGGGCCACCGCCGTCGACGGGAGGTGTGATCGATGATCACGAAGCTGTTGGTGGCGAACCGGGGCGAGATCGCGATCCGGGCGTTCCGGGCCGCGTACGAGCTGGGCATCGCCACCGTCGCCGTGTACACGTGGGAGGACCGCAACTCGCTGCACCGTCTCAAGGCCGACGAGGCCTACGAGATCGGCTCGCGCGGCAACCCGGTACGCGCCTACCTCGATCCCGATGCGATCGTCGCGACCGCGCAGGCCTGCGGCGCCGACGCCATCTACCCCGGCTACGGATTCCTCAGCGAGAACCCTGCGTTGGCCGACGCCTGCACCGCGGCGGGCATCACCTTCGTCGGCCCGCCCGCGGCGGTGCTGCGCCTCACGGGCAACAAGATGCGGGCGCGCGCCGCCGCCGACGCGGCCGGGCTCCCGGTGCTCGCGCAGTCGGGCGCCGTGGGCCCCGACGACGCCACGGCAGCGGCCGAGGTGCTCGGCTATCCCCTGTTCGTCAAGGCCGCCGCCGGCGGCGGCGGTCGCGGCCTGCGCCTGGTGCGCGAGCCCGCTCAGCTGCGCGCGGCCGTCGACGCCGCGATCCGCGAGGCGGCGTCCGCGTTCGGCGACGCCACGGTGTTCCTCGAGACCGCCGTCCCCGATCCCCGCCACATCGAGGTCCAGCTGCTGGGCGACGCCGGCGGCGGGGTCGTCCACCTCTTCGAGCGCGACTGCTCGGTGCAGCGCCGCCACCAGAAGGTCGTCGAGATCGCGCCGGCGCCCAACCTCGACCGTGAGCTGCGCGACCGCATGTGCGACGACGCCGTCCGCTTCGCCCGCGAGATCGGTTACGTCAACGCCGGCACGGTCGAGTACCTGGTCGACGCGGCGGGCAACTACCGCTTCATCGAGATGAACCCGCGCATCCAGGTGGAACACACGGTGACCGAGGAGACGACCGACGTCGACCTCGTGCAGGCCCAGCTGCGCATCGCCGCCGGCGAGACGCTGGCCGACATCGGCCTCGACCAGGCCCACATCTTCCAGCGAGGCGCCGCGCTGCAGTGCCGCATCACGACCGAGGACCCCGCCAACGACTTCCGGCCCGACACCGGCACGATCGTCGCCTACCGCCAGCCCGGCGGCGCCGGGATCCGCCTCGACGGCGGCACCGGCTACGCGGGCGCCGTCATCTCGCCGTACTTCGACTCGCTGCTCGTCAAGCTCACCTGCCGTGGCGCCACCTTCGCCGACGCGACCGTACGAGCGCACCGCGCGCTCGCCGAGTTCCGCGTCCGAGGTCTCAACACCAACCTCGCGTTCCTCCAGGCCGTGCTGTCCGACGCCGACTTCCGGGCCGGCCGGCTCACGACCTCGTTCATCGACGAGCGACCCGATCTCGTCCGCACGCCGGCTGGCAGCGACCGGGCGACCCGGCTGCTCCGCTACCTCGCCGACGTCACCGTCAATCGCCCCTACGGGCCGGCACCGTCGACGGTCGAGCCGACCGACAAGCTCCCGGTCCGCCCCGACAGCCCGCCACCCGCTGCGAGCCGCGACCGGCTCGTCGCCGTCGGACCCGAGCGCTTCGCCGCGGAGCTGCGGGCGCAGGACCGCCTGGCGGTCAGCGACACGACCTACCGCGACGCACACCAGTCGATCCTCGCAACGCGCATGCGCACGATCGACATCGTGGCCGGCGCGCGCCAGGCCGCCTTCGTCCTGCCCCAGCTGCTCAGCCTCGAGGTCTGGGGCGGCGCTACCTTCGACGTGGCACTGCGGTTCCTGCAGGAGAACCCGTGGGAGCGGCTCGAACGGCTCCGCGAGGCCGCACCCAACCTTTGCCTGCAGATGCTGCTGCGCGGGCGCAACACGGTCGGCTACTCGCCCTACCCGGACCTCGTCGCCGAGCGTTTCGTCGCCGCCGCGCACCGCAGCGGCGTCGACGTGTTCCGCATCTTCGACGCGTTGAACGACATCGAACAGATGCGGCCCGCCATCGCGGCGGCGCTCGAGGTCGGCGCGCTCGTCGAAGGGTCGCTGTGCTACACGAGCGATCTGTCCGACCCTTCCGAGCACACCTACACGCTGGACTACTACCTGCGCATCGCCGAGGCGCTCGTCGACAGCGGCGTCCACGTGCTCTGCATCAAGGACATGGCCGGCCTGCTTCGGGCCCCGGCGGCGCGCACGCTGGTCGCCGCGCTGCGCGAACGGTTCGCGCCACCCGTGCACCTGCACACCCACGACACCGCCGGCGGTCAGCTCGCGACCTACCTGGCGGCCATCGAGGCCGGCGTGGACGCGGTCGACGGTGCGGCGGCGCCGCTGTCGGGCATGACGTCGCAGCCCTCGCTCGCGGCCATCGTCGCGGCGACCGACCACACCCGGCGCGCCACCGGCATCTCGCTCGACGCCCTCGCGGACCTCGAGCCGTACTGGGAGGCGGTGCGGATGCTGTACCGGCCCTTCGAAGCGGGCCTCGCGGCGCCGACCGGCGCGGTCTACCGCCACGAGATCCCCGGCGGGCAGCTGTCGAACCTGCGCCAGCAGGCGGTCGCGCTTGGCCTCGGCGACCGCTTCGAGGACGTCGAGCGGCTCTACCGTGACGCCAACCGAGCGCTCGGCAACCCGGTCAAGGTCACGCCGACGTCGAAGGTCGTCGGCGACCTCGCCCTGCACCTGGTGGCGTCGGGCGTCACCGCCGAGCAGCTGATCGACGATCCCGCGTCGGTCGACCTGCCCGATTCGGTCGTCGAGTACCTGCACGGCGAGCTGGGAACCCCGGCCGGCGGCTTCCCCGAACCGTTCCGCCGTCTGGCGTTGGCCGGGCGGGCGCCGGCGCGCGACCGCGCCACGCTGGCGGAAGCCGACCGGGCCGAGCTCGACGGCGACGACCCCCGTCCCACGCTGAACCGCCTGCTCTTCCCGGGTCCGGCCGCCGCGCAGCTCGCCCACCGCGACGAGTTCGGCGACGTGTCGAGGCTACCGACCCGGCTGTTCTGGTACGGGCTCGAGGACACCGACAGCGACGTCGCGGTGGGTCTCGACCGCGGCGTGCGGCTCCTCGTCGGCCTCGAGGCCATCGGCGAGCCCGACGACCGGGCGATGCGACGCGTCGTGCTGCGACTGAACGGCCAGATGCGGCCGATCGACGTCGTCGACCGATCGGTGCAGAGTGGCTCGGTCGTCGCCGAGAAGGCGGATCCGGCGCAGCGCGGGCAGGTCCCCGCCCCGTTCAAGGGGGTCGTCAGCGCCAAGGTCGGCGTCGGCGCCTCGGTGGATGCCGGCGATCAGGTCGCCGTCATCGAGGCGATGAAGATGGAGTCGACCATCGGCGCGCCGATCGCCGGCCGGGTCAGCCGGGTGGTGACGGCGGCCCCCACCGCAGTGGAAGCCGGCGACCTCGTGCTCGTCATCGACCCGGGGTGAACCGGGTCGGCGGCGCCGCGCTCGGGTCGGCTCAGGCCGCCTCGCCGGGGTCGAGATTGACCAGGTCGGCGAGGCGCGGGTCGTTCGAGAACATCTCGACGAGGGGCTGTTCGAGCTTCAGCCGCTTCTGGAGCCGGCGGACCTCGAGCTCTTGGTTGTAGAGCACCAGGCTGACGGCCAGCCCGGTCTCGCCAGCCCTCGCCGTACGGCCCGAACGATGCAGGTAGGTCTTGTGGTCCTCGGGCGGGTCGTAGTGGATGACCACGTCGATCTCGTCGACGTGGATGCCGCGCGCCGCCACGTCGGTGGCGACGAGCACCGAGATCTCGCCGTCGGAGAAGCGCTTCAGCGCCCGCTCGCGATCGCGCTGGCGCAGATCGCCGTGCACGGCCGCGACCTCGACGTTCTCGGCCTTCATCTGCAACACCAGCTTGTCGCAACCGCGCTTGGTCCGACAGAACACCAGCGTGCGCTTGGACGCGTTGGCGATCGCGGCGGCGACCCGGACCTTGTCCAGCTCGTGCACCTTGATGAACCGGTGGGTCATCTCGTCGACGGTGACCGTCTTCGACGCGACGTTGTGGAAGACCGGGTCGTGCTGGTAGCGCCGCACCAGCGAGCCGACGACGCCGTCGAGCGTCGCCGAGAACAGCAGCGTCTGGTACTCGCCCTCGATGTGCCGCAGGATCCACTCGACCTGGGGCAGGAACCCCATGTCGGCCATGCGGTCGGCCTCGTCGATGACGACCAGGTCGACATCGGCGGCCGACAGCTCGTCGTGCTGCATGAGGTCGATCACGCGGCCCGGCGTGGCGATCACGAAGTCGACGCCGTTGCGCAGGCCCTTGATCTGGCGTTCCATGGAGGCGCCGCCGTAGATGGCACCGAGCGTGACGCCCTTGGTCGCGGCGAGGGGCAGCAGTTCGTCGTGCACCTGTAGCGCGAGCTCGCGGGTGGGCACCAGCGCGATGGCGGAAGGGCGGCGGGGCTGGGCCTTGTGGATGCGGTCGAGCACCGGGAGGCCGAAGGCGAGCGTCTTGCCCGACCCGGTCTTGGCCTGCCCGCACACGTCGCGGCCGGCCAGACCATCGGGAATCGTCAGCTGCTGAATGGGAAAGGGTGAGGTGATCCCTCGTTTGGCGAGCGCTTCACACAGGGGTTCCGAAACCCCGAGCGCCTGGAAGCTCGGCTCCGTCATCTTCTCGCTTTCGTTGGATGATCCGTTCGCTGGGACCGCTCGCTGTACTCCTCACGAACGGTCACCCGACCAGGCCCGGGCGCGTGATGGCCGCGCAATGGTTCCGGGGCTTGCCCAGACCGGTCGGACGGTGCCGCGCACCTGTGGCACCATCGAAGAACCATCGTAGCAGTGCGGCGTTCGTTCGGCTCAGGGCGCGCTCGGGCCCCGGCGGGCCCGGTCGGCGTCCGGCCAGCGAACACGTCCGCCGCGCACCTCGACCCCTTCGGCCACGAGCCGGCGACGATGCTCGTCCTCGTGGCCCGGCACCAGCCGACCCGATGCATTGACCACGCGCCACCAGCTGTAGCGGCCCCCGGACCGGCTGAGCAGGCGGCCCACGGCGCGGGCGGCGCCCGGGAAGCCGGCCTCCTCGGCCACCTCGCCGTAGGTCACGACCTCGCCCGGTGCCAGCGCGGCGAGGACCGCCTCGACCGCCTCGACGAAGTCGGCGCTGTCGGCCACCGGTTCACACCGACACGTCGTCGTCGCGGGCACCGTCGGGCTCGGGCGCGGAGTGCGCCGCGGCGCGCCCCGCCTCCCGCCGAGGCAGACGGATCTCGAAACGGGCTCCGCGGTCCACGTTCTCGGCCGTGAGCGTGCCCCCGTGCAGCGCGACGAAGCCCGCTGCTATGGCGAGGCCGAGGCCGCTGCGGGTCTGGGCGGCGTCGTCGTCGGGGGTGCGGGCCCGGTCACCGGTGTAGCCCGGCTCGAAGATGTGTTCGAGCTCGCCCGCCGGGATGCCCCCTCCGGTGTCCTCGACCGAGATCAGCGACCAGGGACCCGACGCGCCCACCTGGACGGTGACCGTGCCCCCTCGGGGGGTGTGACGCACGGCGTTGTCCAGCAGGTTCTGGATGACCCGGCCCAACTCGCGGGCCGCGACGTCGTGCACGGGCGCCCGGGGCCCCGGCTCGGCCCTCACGGCGACGCCCTTCGCCTCGAAACGGTGCGAGACCGAGGCCACCGCGTCGGACACCAGGTCGCCGAGCGACATCGGCGCCACCGTCAACTCGACCGCGCCCGCGTTCAGCCGTGACAGCTCGAAGAGGTCGTCGACGAGGCTGGCCAGGCGATCGGTCTGCTCGCGCAGGGTCCGGTGGTAGCGCTCGACGGTGGCCGGGTCGTCGGCGACCCCGTCCTCCAGCGCCTCGACCAGCGCTCGGATCCCCGCCATCGGCGTGCGCAGGTCGTGGGACACCCAGGCCACCAACTCCTCGCGCGCGGCCTGGGCGTCGGACAGGCGTCGCTCCATGTCGGCCAGCTCGCGGGCCAGCCGGGTGAACTCCTCGGGCGCCGGCACCGCCGAGCCGGTCCCGGCCTCGTGCGCCCCGATGCGTCGCGTGATCTCGGTGAGCGAACGCGTGGCGCGACCCACCCGCTCCCCCAGCACCATCGCGGCGAGCACGCCGACCGTGGCCGACGCCGCGATGACGACGACCAGCACGTCGAGGTCGTGGTTCGACACGAACATCGACCGGCTCGCCACGAGCAC
>Ga0224505_10001709_pt1 | contig 13598 bp, 4 predicted proteins | sample SF_Jan12_sed_USG_FD_169102 | JGI IMG/M metagenome (GOLD analysis project Ga0224505, IMG submission 169102) | Sediment microbial communities from San Francisco Bay, California, United States - SF_Jan12_sed_USGS_4_1 | ecosystem: Environmental > Aquatic > Marine > Sediment | place: USA: California... | reverse complement strand
GATGTAGCTCGAGCCCGCTACTGCGACGTCCCTCTCGAGCACCACCCCTTCGACGCCATCGATCAGGTCGAAGGTCCTGCCATCTTGCTCAACGCTCAAAACTTCGGTCACCAGCGCAAGCGTTCGCCCGTCGGGAGCAAAGCGCGGCGTCCAACGCTCCGGCTTGACACGGACCGAGCCCAGCTCCGGCGGACCATCGACAGTCACGTCCCACACCCTGGTTCCGCCATTCAGCATGAGCGCGAACACTTGCGTGCCATCGATCGAATGGGCTGTGGTCCAGCTCCCACCCGCGTGCCCCCTCAACTCCAACGCTCCGGCCTCGGAAACGAAGAGAACCCGATCGTCGTTGCCCTGAGCAACGAAGCTACTCCCATCGCTCGAGTAATTGAGACCCTGGACGCTGGGGGTGTCCCACGTCTCGCGGATGGTGCCGTCGAGGTCCATCTCGATGACCCGCTCTGATACATCGTCGGCGATGAGCATCCTCTGGCCATCCGGGTGCACCGCAAGGAAGTTGACGACCATTCCCGGGATCGGAACCGACCGCACGACCGACAGATCGCCCACATCAAGGAACTCGATCACTTCCTCATCCCGTTTCCAGACAGCCGCTATGTCCCCGCCGGGCACCCATGTCACAAACCCGAGTCCTTCCACAAGGACCTGGTCCGCCGATCGGATCCCCGTGCCGTTGAATCCATTGACCGCCAAATACTCGCCCGATGCAGAGAAACCGACGTTCCATCCGCGAAGATCGCCGTCGAACGACCGTTTGGGAGCCCAAGTGGCCACGTCAAAAAGCTGAATGCCCGTGACGCCGTCAAACACCGACGGGTCGAGGTCACTCCAGTCGTCGTGGAACGACACTGCGAGTTCGCGCCCATCGGGATTGAAGGCGAGAGCGCCCACCACCCCGCCTGCATCGAACGAGTGACGCAGCACGAGCGTCTTGGCGTCGTACACATGGACCATCGTTCTATCAACGGCATCATCGAGTACTAGCAACGCGCCGTCCGGGCTCACCGCCGCTGCAAACCGCCCGTGAGGGATCTGCCCCACCAACCTCGACGCCTGGGTAGTCACGTGGAGGGCTCGCATCACCTCACCCGGCGTGCGTTCGAGGTCGAGCTGTTCGGAGAGTTCGTAGGCCTCCAGGGCGAGGAGAATCGCCAGGTCCGGATCCTCGTCGATGGCGACCTCGGCTTGCGTGGCCAGCTCCTGCATCCGAGCCGTGATCGCCTCGCGTTCTGCCACCCCCCGCTGCACCCAACCGAACGAACCCAACGCCACCGCCAGTGCCAGCGCACCCGACAACGCCGTGACCACCCGGCGCCGCACCGTGCGACGGCGGACCATCGCTGTATCCGCCGACCGACGGGACGCGACGATGAACCGCTCCCCCTCCTCGTCGATCGCTCCAGCCCGCGACCGCCACCCCTCTGCCTGCTCCAAGCGACCGCCACCGAACAAGAACGCCGGATCCTCACCCGATCGCACCCAGTCGCCGGCAGCGATCTCGACCCGGCGGCGAGTGAGCAGATCGTCACGAACCTCGTCCACCCAGGCGCGCAATCGCGGCCAGTGACGAATCAGCGCCTCGTGCGCCACCTCGACGGTGGGTCCCCGGGTCGAGGCATCCCGATCGAACACGAGCAGCCGATGCCGGCCAAACGCCTCCAACACCCGTTCCACAGACCCTTGCGGTGCACCGATAGCCATCAACTCCGAACGGCGTACGCGACGTCGGGTGTCCTCAGCCTGCTCCTCTACCGTCACCAGGCGCAGGAACAGTTCTCTGGCAACCGGCTGGTCCTCCTCGCCGAGATCCTCGAACGTCGCCTCCGCCCGGCGACCGACCGAGCCCGACAGACCCCCTGCCTCGTGGTACGACTCGAGGGTGACCCGGTTGCCGTTCCGGGTTTCGAACAGTTCGGTGAGCGCGTGTTGGAGAAGCGGGAGCCCGCCCACCTCCTGTTCGGTGTCAGCGACCAGAGCCGCCACCAAACCCTCCTCGACCGCCACTCCTACGCCCCCGGCCGGGCCCACGACGATCTCTGTCAGTTCCTCCCGCGAGGGAGCCGGCACCGGCACGACGGCATCCTCCAGCAGCGACGCAAACTCGGGATGCTGCATCGGTCGGTCGAAGAAGTCCGCCCGGATCGTGACCACCAATCGCACCTGAGGGTTCGAACGCGTGGCCTCATCGACGACCAGGTCGAGGAAGCGCCGCCGGACCTCGACGTCGAACACCTGCGTGAACAACTCCTCGAATTGGTCGATGATGAGCACCAGTCGGCTACCCGGTGGCATCAACCCTGAGAGCGCCTCCGAGATCGAGAGTTTCCCCGACCTCATCCGATCGACCGCATCACCTGGCGGCACGAGCGCCACCCGCGACAAGGCGAGCTCCAGCTGGTCGAATGGCCGAGCCCCGGGAATGGTGTCGACGATCATCCAGTCTGGCCGGCGGCGGCGCAGTTCCGGCACCAACCCGGCGCGGACCAGTGATGACTTGCCGATTCCGGAGGGACCCACCACCACCGTGAGGTTCCGCTCGAGGACCGCCTCGGTGAGATGCCGGGCGAGCGCCTCCCGGCCGTGGAAGTCGCCGGCGTCGGCTTCCTGGAATGCGGCGAGGCCCTTGTATGGATTGCGGGCATCTGGGGCGAGCGTGGACCGTCCCGTGGCACCGTGAAAGGCCTCGAGGAACTCATCGACTGACTGGAATCGCTCGACCGGGTCGGGATCCGTGCACACCCGGACGAGGTTGTCCAGCCCCGTGTCGAGCCGCGGAAGTGAGGAATCGGAGGGAAGGCTCGACCCGCTCGCCAGTTCCGCCACCAGTACCCCAAGCGAGTAGATGTCTGCCGCTTGCGACACGTCACCGCCGATCGCCTCGGGTGCGGTGTAGGCGTCGGCGGGGAACGTCACGAGGCCATGCAGCATCGATGCCAGACCGAGCTCGCCAACGTACGGATTCGCGTCGGAGTCCACGATCACCGATTCCGGGCGCAATCTGCCGTGGACAACACCAGCGTCATGAGCAGACCTGAGGGCTCCGGCGATCCGGTCGACGTAACCAACCATCTCGTCGCGAGTCACCGGCCCCCGGTTCAACACCGACCGCAATGACGACCCTTGGATGAGCCGGTGGATGAAGAACGCGGAACCCGGGTCGCGCCAATAGTCGAGCAACGGCACGAGGTGGGCGTGTCCGGTGGCGGCGATTCGCTGGGCGTGCGCCTCGAACCTCCGCACGAACCGGGGGTCGGAGACGAGTTCGGGTCGGAACAAGCGCAGGATCACCTCGCGACCCACCGAAGCCTGATAGGCCCGGTGGAGAGTTCCGGCCGGATCCGTTTCCAGGGTCCCCCGGATCTCGTACCCGGGGACCGCTCCGGTCCGGTCGTCGGGCATCGGCGGAGGCAGCCGGTCGATTTCGAGATCGGGGAATGACCGGGGGGAAGCCTGATCGACCAGCTGGAAGACGTGAGTCGTGCCGTCGAGCCCCTTCACATCCTGGGCGCCGAGCCCTTGAACCGTCCACCCGCTCGCCGGCGAAGAGGCGAGGACAGCCTGGGCGTCGGCCGACAGCAGAATCTGCCCGGGGTGGGCGATGGCGGCGAGACGGAGAGCTCGGCGGATGGGCGGACCCGACACCTGGCCGTCGGCGACTTCGACGTCGCCGTGGTCGATCGCCAGCCGCAGCGAGCCGCCGGCGAGCTGACCGGCGGCCCGAGCGGCGGCGTCAACGGAATCAAACGACGCGTATACGGCGATCCCGCGCACGCCGAGCGGCCGGCCGGCGGCGCCGGCGACTGCAGCGCCGAAGCGCTCGTCCCGGTCGATCAGCGCAACATCGCGTTCTCCGTGCGACCGGTACACCGCGCCATCATCCAGTTCCGCGGCCAGGATGGCCCGTCGCTCGACCGAAGCCTTGATCCGGACATCCAGCTTCGGATCCTGCGTGAGGATCGCCTCCTCCAGTTCCCGCAACTCGGGCGAAGGGTCGATCCCCATCTCTTCGGCGAGGACGGTGCGGGTCCTCCCGAAGGCGCGAAGCGCGTCGCTCTGGCGGCCCGACCGATAGAGGGCCACCATCTGGTGAGCGCGAAAGGATTCCCGCAGCGGGTGTTCTGCCGTCAACGCCTCCAACTCGCCAACGAGATCTCGATGGAGGCCGAGCGCCAGGTCGGCTTCGACCCGGGCATCGAGCGCCGACAGCCGCATCTCGTCGAGCCGATTGATCTCGGAGGACAGCGCGGAGCGGGTTTCCACATCCACGTAGGCGTGGCCTCGCCACAGGCCGAGAGCGTCCCGGAGCATCGACGCCGCCCGCCCCGGGTCGGAGACCACCAGCGACGACCCCGACCGATACAGCTTCTCGAACTCGACGGCGTCGACCTTCACTGCCGGGTCCAGCTGATACGAATCGCCCAACCGGAGGATGGCGTCGCCCATCTCCCGCCGGAGATTCGAGATGTAGGTGGCGATGGTTCGGCGGGCGCCTCCCGCCGCAGCGTCTCCATACAGGCCTTCGATGAGAGCGTCGATGGGGACAGGTCTCCCCGCCGAAGCCGCCAGGAGCGCAAGGACGGTTCTCTGTTTCAGACCGCCTGGCGACAGTTCGACTGCGTCCCGGTGCAGGACGGTGGGGCCGAGTACCCAAACCTCCATATCGGAAACATATGCGACATCGCGATCGGGTGCGGATGCGGGAGCCATGCGACCGAACATCGCACACGACCGTCAAACGAATGCAAAAGGCTCCGCGGAGCTGCCGATTCAGTCGGGGCGGCGGCCGATTTCGCCAACGCGGATCTTCGGGCCGCCGAGGTCGAAGTCGGTGACGCTGGCCGTGGGAATGTCGACGTGACCTTCCAGCACGCCGGCGAGGGCGAGGAAGGCCATCACATTGCCGAGATGAGCGGTGACCACCACCGTGCCGGTCGCACTGTCCCCGATCCGTTCGAGGCACGGGCCCGTCCTCTCGACAAGTGACACAAACGACTCTCCGCCCGGGAACGTGAACTCACCCGGGCGAGTCTGGAACGTTCGCCAGTCAGGTTGCTGCTTGGCCCAGACCAGGGCCTGACCCGACCACTCGCCCATGTCGACCTCGGCGAGGGCCGCGTCGACCTGGGGTTCGAGGCGGTGGCGTCGCGCGATCGCCTCTGCCGTTTGACGGGCCCTGACCGCGGGAGACGAATGGATGGCGGTGATCGGTTCGCCGGCCAGCATCGACGCCAGGGCCTCAACTTCGACGACGCCGAGGGGCGAGAGGGGTTCGAGTCCGTCCCGAGCCGGGAACTCGACGCCCGAGGTGGCGATGGCCCCGTGACGGATGACGAGCAGACGCGGCATCCGCCCATGCTACGGACGCTCAATCGATGGGCCGGCGGACGGCGCAAAGACCAATCCGCGGGCTGGGGACTTCGCTCAGCGGTGTCTGTTACCCAGGGTTTTCGACCTCGCGACGCGGGTTCGGGTCGTCCACCCCCCCGGGACGACCCGAATCCGCCATGTACGCAGCCGGAAGGAAGTCGGCTACGGATCCTCCCCGTACACCGAACAGTCGGCATCGGAGAGGAACCTCTCACACTCATCGACGGTGAAGTCACGGTTGAGTCGGGCACGGGCGAGATCCGCTAGATCGACCGAACGGAACGGCAGACGTTTGAGCACGCTCGAGCCATCCTCGTACCAGAGCACGGTCTCATCGGCAGCCAAGATCAGTGCGTTCCCATTTTTCGCATTGGTGGGTATCGAGAACCACAGGTCACCCTGCCTCCGATCCCAGATTTTGATCTCGCGACCCGAATGAGCGGTCACGGCGTAGCTCTGCGATGCCCTGATTACCTGCGCAGGGGAAGGACCTCCGTCAAAGGACTGCGTCAGTGCGACTTCTCCATCGGTCACGGCCCCGGAAGCGAAATCAAGAATGTGCGCGACACCCGCCATATTCGACGGTGTCAACCACCGTCCATCAGCGGAGAAGAAAGGAAAGAGGAAGTCAACTCCGTTACCTTCGAAGACGCCTGTCAGTTCCCACGTGTCGACGGAGTAAACCTCGATGCGGTCGAACCAGGCGACCACCAGGCTGTTCTCCGAGGGCGTACCCGGGATACCAAAGGCGGCAGACGGCAGCTCACCCGACGGGAGGCGGAAGACCTCCTCGTCATCGATGAAGTCTATGACCGCTGGGGTTCCGGGCGTCTTACATGCAGTGGTGCGATCAACCACCGCAAGCCCTCGCGTTCCATCGATTGCCTTGACCGTCTCGCAGCGCCCGAGCAGTGTCTCCTCCAAAGTGTCCAGTTCGACAATCACGCCGCGGTCGGGGTCGTCGCTGATCAACCCTCCATACCGACCATCGTTGGAAACAACCGGCCAACGCCAGGTATCCCACCCGAATGGCCGGGACCTCTGATCGATAGCGCCTGTATCGAGATCGACTCGCCGTACGTCAGCGACGCCTGGGCCGTTCGTGGTCGTAATTGCCAGCCGATCCGACTCATCGATCGGTCCCACGTTGACTATCTCGGTTTCGGATGCGAATGCACCTAGTAGGCCTGGCCCGGCGTCAGACGTATCCCATACGAACAGGTCATCGGGTGTCGGGATCACGACATAGCCGTCGTACAACGCTGCTGTCCACACCCCACCGGTGTGACCGAAGAGCGAGACGGCCTCGGCGCTGCTCAGGTCCACAAGCTGGTGGACCGTTGTGTTGCCGAGAACCAGGATTCTGTCACCTTTCGGGAGAAACGGAGCAGCGAGCACCCCTGGCCCGGGGAGCGCCCGCTCCGGGACAATCGATCCGAACGCCCACACCTGGACCTCGCTGTTCGTCCGGGACGTGAGCGAAAGCCGACTCCCGTCAGGGCTCACCGATATCGAGTCCGCCAAGAAGTCGCCGGTATCGATCACATCACTGACGGCCCCTGATTCAACTCTCACCAGACGAACGCTCGGCGTGACGAAATCGATAGCGGCGAGCGATGCCGAGTCCGACATCCAGGTACCCCATCCCTGCTCGACAAGCCATTCGTCATCTGTTGATGGTCTCCACACATGAGAGAGCCCTTCGGGAACGTCGTTGACGACGGACAGCACCATGGTGCCATCAGGGCTGAACTCGATCGCCCAGGTGCAACACTCGTGGGGGACGTCTGCCACATGCTCGCCCGTGGCGACATCAAACAGTGCGCCCGCCGGAACATCCTCGAGCTCGAGTACACCGCCGTAGGGATCGCCGTACCCGATTGCCAGCATCGAACCATCCGGGTTGGCATCGATAGCGGCCACGGGTCCTTCGGCCTCGATAGTCGTGACCAGCCCGCCGGATCGTAGTTCGCGAATCTCGACGACGTTGGAGGGCTCGGTCAAGGTTGCCGCAAACAGCCCCTCTGAAACGGCGGTCGCCAAGACGTACGAGCCCTCGATCCGCCGTACCAACCTCGAAGCTTGGGTGGTCACGTGCAGCGCTCGCATCACCTCGCCGGGGGTGCGGTCCAGGTCGAGCTGTTCGGAGAGGTCGTAGGCCTCCAGAGCGAGAAGGATCGCCAGGTCCGGGTCTTCGTCGATGGCGACCTCGGCTTGAGTGGCGAGCTCTTGCATCCGAGCCGTGATCGCCTCCCGTTCTGCCACCCCCCGCTGCACCCAACCGAACGAACCCAACGCCACCGCCAGTGCCAGCGCACCCGACAGCGCCGTGACCACCCGGCGCCGCAAACGGCGCCTACGAGCCCGGTCGGCGTCCACCACGCGGCGGCACTCGGCGAGGAAGGCCTGTTCCTCGTCGGACACGTCGATCCCCGACGCCTCCCGCCACGACTCCGCCCGCTCCAACCGGCCACCACTCAGCAGGTAGCTGGCATCGGCACCCGAATCGACCCAGTCCCGGGTGGCGACCTCCACCCTTCGCCGCATCAGCAGATCGTCCCGCACCTCGTCGACCCACCCCCGCAGCCGGTCCCAGTGCCGGAGCAGCGCCTCGTGCGCCACCTCAACGGTGGGCCCGCGGGTGGCGGCATCCCGATCGAACACCACCAGCCTGTGCCGGCCGAAGGCATCGAGCACCCGATCGAGACCACCCTCAGGTCCGGGGATTCGCTCCAACTCGGAACGACGGACCCTCCGTCTCGTGTCCTCCGACTCCTCATCGACCGTGACCATCCGCAGGAACACCTGCCGTGCCAGACGCCGCTCCTCCGGCCCGAAGCCGAGAAACAGATGCTCGGCCCGCCGGCCGATCGAGCCCGCCATCCCCCCGGCAGCCCGGTAGTCCCCGATCTCGATCAGATCCACATCACGCTCGTCGAACAACTCGGTCAGAACATGCTGCAACAGCGGCAGAGCGCCGGGTTCGTTTTCGCAGTCCGCGATCAGGCTCTCGACCAAGGCGTCGGACACCATGACCCCGACACTTGCCGCAGGCGCTCTGATCACCTGTTCCAGGTCGGCAGCCGTGGGAGCGTGCACGGCGACCGTCGACCTGGAGGCGACCTCGCCGAAGTTCGAGTAGCCGAGCGGACGGTCGTAGAAGTCCGCTCGCATGGTGGCAACGACCCTCACGTTCGGGCCGGCGTCGGACACCATCGACAGGAACCGACGGCGCGACTCCTCGTCGATCACGTGAGTGAACAACTCTTCGAATTGGTCGACCACGAGCATCAGGACGGAGCCTTCGGGCAGGCAATGGTCGACGAGATCCGACAGCGAAGCCGTACCCGATCGGAGGGCATCGATGCGGCCGGAGGGCGACGACAGCGCCACCCGTTCGATGGCGGCTTCCAGCTCGTCGAAAGGCCGGGGACCGGGGAACATATCGGTCACGACCCACGACTCGAAACCCGGCGTCGATCTCACAGCGGGAATCAGTCCCGCCCTCACCACCGAAGACTTGCCGATCCCCGACGGACCCACCACCAGGGTCAACGGTTGGGATCCGACGGCGGCGACGAGAGAGGCCACGAGTTCTTCGCGCCCGAAGAAGTCGGCGGCGTCAGACTCCCGGAAAGCGGTCAGCCCTTTGTAAGGGTTCCTCACCGCCTGCCGGAACGAAACCGCCGCTCCGTTCCTCGTCAACACCCGGCCCAACTCGTCGATGAAGTCCTCGATCGATCCCGGGCGAGAAGCCACGTCGGAAGCCGTCGCTCGAGAGAGGACTCGTTCGAGCTCCGGATCGGCCAGCGACAGCGGCCGGTCGAGTGGAGTGGCCGCCCCACTCACCAGCTCGCTCACCATCACACCCAGCGAATAGATGTCGGAGGCGACGGTGGCCGGCGACCCGATCGCCTCCGGTGCGGTATGAGCCCCGGCAGGGAACTGAACGAGCCCACCGAAGATCGCCGCAAGGCCGAGGTCGGCCAGGTACGGGTTGTCGTTCTCGTCGAACATGACATTCTCGGGCCGCACCCTCCCGTGAACGAGACCCGCCGCATGGGCCGCTGCCACTGCCGATCCGATCCGCTCCACGATCGCCATAGTCTCGGTGGCATCGAAGGCATGGAAACCGATTCGGGAGCGAAGGTCGCCGCCCCGCATGAGCCTGGACACCATGAACGCCGCCCCGGGGTCCCGCCAGTAGTCGAGCAGCGGAACCAGATGGGGATGGTCGACAGCCGCCACACGTTGGGCCTCGGACTCGAATCGGCGGATGAAGCGAGGGTCTGCCACCAGTTCCGGGCGGACCGACCGGATCGCAACCTCCCGACCGACGGACGCCTGATAGGCACGATGGACGGCGCCCACCGCGCCTCCACCGATCTCCTCCCGCAGCTCGTATCCGGCCACCGCCGCAGACGAGGTGGGCAGGGGAAGAGGTGGCGGCAGCCTGTCCAGCAGCAGGTCGGGGAACTCGACGGGGCCTCTGCCGCCGACGAGTTGGAAGACCTGGCGATCGCCGTCCAGTCCTCGGATCACGTGCCGTCCGAGCGACCGCATCGTCCAACCCGATTCCGTCGACGTCGCCAAGGTCGACTGCGCCTCGGCCGACACCAGCACCTGTTGAGGATGCCCGACAGCGGCCAGACGTAGCGCCCGGATCACCGGCGGGCCGGTCACACCGTCGTCGCCTACCTCCACGTCGCCGTGGTCGACCGCCATCCGGAGTGGCTCTCCCATCAACTGGAGAGCCACCGTGAGCGCCGTCCCTACCGACGGGAAGGCCGCATAGGCGGCGGCTCCGCGTACGTCGACGAGTTCGCCGCCCGCCTCCGACGCTTCGAGGCTGAGCAAGGCGTCGCGACGGGACAGGGCCGCATCACGGTCGGCGGCGGTGGCGTGGGCGATGGAGTCATCCAGTTCGACAGCGAGAATGGCTCGCCTCTCCACCATCGCCCGAATTCGAACCTCGAGCTTCGGATCCTGGGTGAGGATCGCCGTCTCCAGATCCTGCAGGTCCGGTGAAGGATCGATACCCAACTCCTCCACCAGGGTCTGTCGCATCCGCCCATATGCCCGAAGCGCCTCGCTCTGGCGTCCCGACCGGTAGAGCGCGACCATCTGGTGGCCTCGGAAACTCTCACGGAGCGGGTACTCGGCTACGAGCGCCTCCAACTCCCCGATCAGGTCACGATGCATCCCCAGTGCCAGATCGGCCTCGATGCGGGCGTCGAGCGCCGCTAGGCGGAGCTCCTCCAACCGGGTGATCTCCCCGTCGAGTGCGGATCGCCCTTCGACATCGCCGTAGGCGTGGCCCCGCCACAGGGCGAGAGCCGAACGGAGCTGGATGGCGCTCGAACCCGGATCTTCGGCGAGGGTGTCGACGCCCTTCCGGTACAGCTCCTCGAATTCCCGGGAGTCGATGTTGTCGCATTCCAGGACGTATCCGTCACCACTGCGCCGGATGATGTCCCCCACCTGACCGCGCAGGTTCGAAACGTAGGTGTGGATGGTGCGACGCGACCCGGGCGACGCATCGTCGCCATACACCCCTCCGATCAGAGCGTCGACGGAAACCGGTCTGCGAGCCGTCGCAACGAGCAGCGCAAGCACCGCCTTCTGCTTCGGCCCACCCAACGCCAGCCGCGCTCCGTCGTGGAGTGCCTCGACAGGTCCGAGGACACGAAATTCCACTCCCGAAACATACGCATTCAACGGGGTCGGACGCGCTGCGTTTTCCATGAAGCGGGACTGTGAAGGGTTCCTGTCAAGAACTTGCAAAGGAGCCCGGGCCGGCGGCGCCGACCAGGGCCCTTTGCTCTCCTCACGTCATCGAAGAACGACGTGGTTCTCTCTATCCGAAACAGCGGGTGCATTCAGCAGACATCCCCTGCTGCAACCGGCCGGCATTCAGGAGCTGGGAGCGTCCTGGCGATGTCGGCGATGTCGAAATCAGGCAGCCGTTCCAGGACGACCTGTGAGTATGCGGGGTTGTCGGCCAGCACCTGAGGTACGTGCGACGCCCCCGCCACCTGGGCGATCCCCAGGGTGAGAGCCACGACCGTTGCGGTCAGTGCGGTGCGATTCTTCGGCATGATTGCCTCCCTTCCTGCCAACCGGCCCTTCCGGTCGACGAGGCCACCATCCGGGAGGGGCGACAAGAAACGGTCCAGCCCCCGTCAAGAGACGGTCAAAAGAGGGCCTCGCTTCGGTTGTCCCCCACGAAGTGGGGGAAGGTCCCTGCCAGCGACCGAAGGGAGCTGGGAGGTAGGGGGCATGCTCAACGCCGAACCACCATGCGAGATGAACAACCCAAACCCGCCAGCACTCAAAACCTCGCAACGGCGCCATCCCAGGAGATCTGCCACCCAGGAAACCCGACTCCCGCGTTGAGAAGCTGTCGACGACGGCTGAATACTGAGCACTTATCGCCGGTCGAAAACTGCGCGATTCCCTGGAATCGGGCTAGTTGACGACAACCCTCGAGTCCGTCGCGGATTTCGAGGAGGAAAGGTGTATGAGGTGCATGATTGGGCTGAGGTCCACCGTCTCTTCGATCGGGAGGGGTGGGCTAAGACGAGGATCGCTGAGAAGTTGGGGATGAGCCGGAACACGGTGTCTCGGCTGCTCGACTTGCCGGAACCGCCACGGTATGAGCGGGCTCGGCAGGGTTCGAAGCTGGACCCGTTCAAGGGGGCGATCCTGACGATGTTGAACGAGGATGCGAAGGCGCCGGCGACGGTGATCATCGAGCGTCTTCGTCGTGATGGTTATGACGGTGGGATCACGATCCTCAAGGATCATCTCCGTGGGGTTCGGCCGTTGTTGGTCGAGGCGGAGGCCCGTCAACGGACCGTTTATCTGCCGGGCGAGATCGGTCACACGGATTGGTGGGACACGCGGGTGTGGGTGCCGGTGGGCAAGGGAGCGACTCGGGAGGTGTTCGGGCTGGTGACCACCCTGCCTCACTCGGCGGCTCACGCAGCGGTGTTCTCGTTCTCCAAGACGATGGCCGACTTCCTCCCTGCCTTCTCCGGGACGCTGCTGCGTCTGGGTGGTGTGTCTGAGAAGATGGTGGTCGACCGGGACTCCTCGATCGTGGTGCCGGGTTCGCGGCCGGTTCGTCTCCATGACGAGGTGGCTGCGGTGTTCGGCGGCTTCCGGGTCAAACCGGTGATCCTGGGGGCGAGGAAACCGCAGTCGAAGGGTCAGGTGGAACGGACCATCGGCTATCTGGAGACCTCGTTCCTGCCGCTCCGCCGGTTCGCAGACATCGAGGACCTCCAAGCCCAACACGATCAGTGGGCCACAGAGGTGGCGTTCGGTCGGTATCACCGGCGGGTCGGAGCCAAGGTCGGGGACGCCTGGATGGTCGAACGTGGCTTCCTGGCACCGCTCCCTGATCCGTTGCCCGATACGGATCGCAAAACCGAAGTGCGAGTGACCAAAGACGGGTTCTGTCGGGTCGGTGACGTCGACTATTCGGTGCCACCGGGACTTTCCGGCCGCCGTCTCGGAGTGAAGGTGTCGACCACCGAGGTGGTGATCTTCTCCGAAGGCACCGAGATCGCCCGTCACCGAAGGTCGTTCGTTCCCGCTGATGTGGTGTTGGCCCCCGCTCACGTCCGGGCGCTGCGCTTGGCCCGAGAAGCCAAGACACGACTCCGCTCAGCAGACGCTGAGATCCCCGACGTTGACCTGAGCCGCTACGACATCGTTGCCGGGGTGAACTCATGAGCGGATCGTCCACTGATGTCGCCTATCTCACCCGGGCCTTGAAGATGCCCCGAGCCCGACAGGTCGCCGAGTCACTCGCCGAGACGGCACGTTCCCAAGGATGGGATTACACCGAGTTCCTCGCCAAGGTGCTCTCAGAAGAGGTCGCCTCCCGGGAGACCCATGGTGGCGAGAACCGGGTGAAAGCCGCCCGATTCCCCCAGACCAAAACCCTCGACGACTTCGACTTCTCCCACCAACGATCTGTCAGCCGCCCACAGATCTCGCATCTGCACCAGCTCGATTTCCTCCGAGAAGCCCACAACGTGATCTTTCTCGGCCCGCCCGGCACCGGCAAAACCCACCTGTCCATCGCATTGGGCGTCCAAGCCGCTCGAAGGGGTTATCGGGTGGCGTTCGCCACCGCCACCGAATGGGTCATGCGACTCGGAGAAGCCAAACGAGCCGGCAGACTCGCCGACGAACTCGAA
>Ga0224505_10001708_pt1 | contig 13601 bp, 8 predicted proteins | sample SF_Jan12_sed_USG_FD_169102 | JGI IMG/M metagenome (GOLD analysis project Ga0224505, IMG submission 169102) | Sediment microbial communities from San Francisco Bay, California, United States - SF_Jan12_sed_USGS_4_1 | ecosystem: Environmental > Aquatic > Marine > Sediment | place: USA: California... | reverse complement strand
GACCGTCGTCCGGATGTCCCGTTCCGAATGCTGGATGAGCAGCGGGGTGCGGACCCGATCCGCGTAGGTGATCGGCGAGATCTCACGGAAGTACTCGGGATCGCTCCAGGGCGTGGCATCGAACTCGAACACGGACCAGTCGCCCCCGGAGATGTCGCCGGTCAGGAACAGCATGGACATGTCACTGACACACCGGCAGGTCATCGCCGCGGCGAACCGGTCGTCGTGGCCGATGATCCAGTTCGTGAGATAGCCGCCATAGGATCCACCGGTCAGACCGAGTCGAGCCGGGTCGGCGAGGCCGTCCGCGACGACGCCGTCCACGCCGGCGAGGACATCGCGCATCGGACCGGGGCCCCAGTCGCGGTGATTCCCGTCGTTGAATGCCTGGCCGTATCCCTGGGAGCCACGGGGATTGCTGTAGAAGACCCCCATCCCGGCCGCTGCCAGGACCTGGAACTCCCAGACCGGCGCCCAGCCGTACAGGGAGTGGGGCCCACCGTGGATCTGCGTGACGAGCGGACCCGATCGGGACCCGGCGATGGGCGGCAGATACCAACCCTGGATCGACCAGCCATCGACCTCCCAGCGACGCTCGACCGGGGCGACGAGATCCAGCCCGTCCAGGACGTCGCGATTGAACGCCGTCAGCCGGCGAGGCTTCGCCGGCCCGTCCTGCAGCCACACGTCGGGCATCTCGGTCGGCGTCGATCGGAGATAGACGAGTCGAACCCGCCCGCGCGGTCCGGCGACCGCATCCCAGCCGCTGAGGAAGTGCTGCCCCTCGGTCAGGCGCTCCACCGCCCCGTCGGCGACGGCGATCCGCCACATCTCGTACGCACCGTCGATCGGTGCGCTGAAGACGATCGCGCGGCCGTCCGGTGTCGGCCATAGGCGTGGCGCCTCGCTCGGTACGATGTCGCTGTTCATCGAGGAGCCCGGCATGAGGTCGTGCCGAGCGGACAGGTTCCGCCCTCCGTCGGGACTCGCGTCCGAGCCGTCGGCCGCGAACAGGTACAGGTCGTTCCGGCTGCCGGCGCGCCCCTCGAACCGATGCCCCAAGGCCGCGATCGTGTGCCCGTCCGGCAGCCACGCGGGGGTCCCGAACTCGGACCGCGATCCCGCGGTGATGGCCGTGACCTGTCGACTGTCGACGTCCACGACATGGATGGCCGGCCGGAAGGCGAGGTCCGGGTCGCGCCGGCGGTTCGCCACGAAGGCGATCCGCGAGCCATCAGGCGACCATGTCGGCGCGTCGTCACTCACGGCACCCTCCGTGAGCCGGCTCGCCGCGCCCGTCGCGACGTCGATCAGCCAGAGGTGATTGACCCGGTCGTACAGGAACCCCTTCCCGTTGAGCATGTACTCGAGCCGGTCGATGAAGCGGTAGTCCGACGGCGGCGGCTCCCCCGGTCGTGGCCTCGTCCGCCGCCCGCGCCGCCGGGCGTCCTCCTCGAACGTCGCCCCGACGGAGCAGCTGACGGCGACGATCCGTGCGCCGTCCGGAGACCACTCGAAATCCGAGACCCCGCGGGGAAGGTCCGTCAGCCGCCGCGCCTCGCCGCCGGGCGCATCGAGCGGCAGCAGGTGGATCTGATGGACGTCCTCGCGCTCTTCGGGATCGTCGTGACGCTCCGGCTCCTCCTCGAGGATCGGTCGGCGGTCGGACAGGAATGCCAGGGTCAGGCCGTCCGGGGAGAAGCGCGGATGCCAGTCATGCCGGACACCCAGCGTCAGGCGTCTCGGCGGCGGTGCGGACGGGCCGGGATCCGTTGATACGAGCCACAGCGCGCGCCGGTATGCCGCGAAGGTCGGCGCCACCGACTGGAGCACCACCACGGCCCAACGGGCGTCCGGGGAAAGGCGCGCCTCGGTCGCGACTCGCAAGCCGTACAGGTCCTCGGGAGTCGCTGTGCGGGACATGGATCGTCCTCCTGGGAGCGCTGCCTGTGTCTGACCTCCGAGTCTAGCCAGGAGCGGACGACGCTACCCGGCGTACCATCGACCGGATGGCCGACCAGCTCTCGCTCCCGCTCGACGCCAGGGCCGACCTGATACCGGAACTTCCGGCGCTGCGGCCGATGCTGCCGCGTCCGCTGGCGGAGTCATTCGACTCCGAGCGGCATCTGTTCGAGCCGTGGTGGGGCGGCTTGCGCGCGCTCGTGTACATCGGTCCCTCGGACACGCCGGGCGGGGGGGCCGTGCGGATCGTGGACGTTGACGATGTGGACCGGACGGCGGACTTCCCCGAGCTCGCCGGGACCGCTGTCCGAGTGGCCGCGAGATCGGCGATCCTGGACGGTGAGCTTGTCGTCGTCGATGTCGATGGGCGCGCCGATCAGGATGCGCTGGCCGCGCGACTCGGCGGCACCCGCACAGGACCGGCCGCATTCCTGGCGTTCGACCTGCTGCACCTCGATGGCCGTTCCCTGCTGCATCAGCCGTTGCTGCGACGGCGCGCGGAGCTCCGCCGCATCCTTCGGCCCGGCGACGAAGTGGTGGCCGTCCCCGCGATCGCGACGGAGGGGCGCGCATTGTTCGAGGCGATCGTGGCGCAGGGATTGGCGGGCATGATGGCCCGCCAGCGGATGGGGCCGTATCTCCCGGGGATCCGGAGCCGTCTGTGGCGGGTCGTGCCCGCTCGCCCCGGCACGATCCCCGCGGATGACCTCGCCGCCGCTCCCGCGGAGCCCGCTGCCGCCGGATCGGCCACGGCGCCGGTGCTCGCGCTGCTCAGCCGGCTCCCGCTGCAGCACGAGCCGGACCTGACGCCGTAGGCCCGCGGCCCACCACGACCGGGGAGTCTAGACGGCGCGCCGGGCCGCAGCGATGAAGGCCCGAACACCGGGGCGTTGCCCGTACAGCAGCACCCCGGCCGCATAGAGACGGACCGCGACCGCTGCGACCACGACGATCGCCACGACCATCAGGGCGATGGACAGAACGAGCTCCCATGGCTGCACGCTGCCGGTCATCACTCGTGCGAGCATGACGAACGGGCTGAACGGCGGCACGAACGAGAGCAGTCGGGTAAGACCCTGGGAGCCGCCTCCGCCGAGCGCCATGATCGCAGCCAGGTATCCGCCCATCGCCAGCAGGCTCAGCGGCAGCGACAGGGTCTGGAGGTCGTCCGGCCGGCTCACGAACGCCCCCATCGACGCGTAGATCAGGGCGAACAGCGTGAATCCGAGCAGGAAGAAGACCCCGTAAGCGAGCAGCAGTGACGGCGTGAGCCCCACGATCGGGGCTCCGGCCGCCCAGGTCGGTCCGAGGATGGCCTCGGCGATGCGGTCCTGGACCGCCAGGACGGCGAGGGCCGGGATCACGATCGCCAGGTACTGCGTGATCCCTGCCAGCCCGATCCCGACGACCTTGCCGGTCAGCAGCTGCCGAGGGGATGCAGCGCTGATCATCAGCTCCATCACGCGACTGCTTTTCTCGGCGGCCACGCCGGTGGCGACCCACATGCCGTAGATCACGACCGTGATGAATATGAGCACGACGAAGACGATCCCGAGGAAGGCGCGGCTGGCGAGCTCCTGCTGATCGACCGGCTCACCGCCGGCCGTGGGGACGTTGATCGATTCGACCGCGAACCGCGGCGTCTGGAACGCCCCGAGCTGGGAATCGGGCGGCAGGGTCGCCGTCCAGTCGAGGATGCTCACCGCGATCGCCGCGAAGCCCACCAGCTGGCTGCGCACACCGTCGGCCGGACCGTTGGTCCGGTAGCGCACGTCAAGCTGGCCCGACGCGAGCCGTTCGACGGTCATGATCCCGTCCACCTCCGCGGTGGCCAGACGCTCCTCCGCTTCGGTTCGATCCTGGACGCGCTCGAGGGCGAAGGTCTTCTCCCAGCGATCCGGGTCCCCGCCGGCGGGCGGCACGTTGAGCAGGCTGTCCGCCACGCCGATCGCCATCGTCGCCAACCGATCGTCGTCCGCCACGACCGCGATCCGCGTCACCGTCTCGCGATCGAGATAGCGGATCGCTATGGGCGCGAGGGCCACCCCGAGCGCGAGGGCCGCAAGGATGATCGTGGAGGCGACGAACAGCGGGCTTCGCGTCCGATCCCGGTACTCGCGGCGTGCCACGATCCCGGCGTTCGGGAGCAGCGCATCGGGCCGCGTCATCAGGCGGCCCCCCTGACCGTGGAGCGGGCCGCCGCGTCGTCATCGGGATCGGAGTCCGCGACGTCCTCGGCCAGCGTCGGGGCGTCACCGGCCGGATGGCCCACCTTCTCGATGAAGATCGCCTCAAGGGACGGCTCGGCGACCTCGAAGTGTGTCACTTCGACCCCGCGCGCCAGCGCCGTGGCCAGGACGTCAGACGGGTCGGTCTCCGGTCCGAGCTCGAGTTCTGCGAAGCCAGCACCCGGCCGAACCGCCGTGACGCCCGGGACCGCGGCGAGCCAGGCCGGCAGGGTCGGCCCCTCGGCGCCCAGGCGGACCGTACGTGCGCGACTGGTGCGCTTGATCTCCGCGAGGGTGCCGGCGGCCACGACGCGGCCCTGATCGACGATCGCCAGGGACTCGCACAGGGCTTCGGCCGACTCCATCTGATGCGTCGAGAACAGGATCGTCCGGCCGTCATCGCGGAGTTCGAGGAACGCCTCCCGAAGCAAGGCGAGGTTGACCGGATCCAGGCCCGTGAACGGCTCGTCCATGAGCAGCACCTCCGGCCCGTGGAGGACGGCTGCGATGAACTGGACCTTCTGCTGGTTGCCCTTGCTGAGCTCCTCGGCTCGGCGGTCCGCGTAGTCGGCGATCCGGAACCGCTTGAGCCAGTGCCGAGCGTCCCGGCGCGCGACGTCCGGCGCCTGTCCGTACAGGGAGGCGAAGTAGACGAGCTGATCCAGGACGGCCATCCGCGGGTAGAGCCCGCGCTCCTCGGGCAGGTAGCCCCACGTTCGCCTGGGCAGCGCCGTCGCCGGCGTGCCCCGCCAGCGGACCTCACCCGCATCCGCCCGCAGGATCCCGAGGCAGATCCGCATCGTCGTGGTCTTGCCGGCCCCGTTCGCGCCGAGGAACCCGAAGATGCGGCCCTGGGGGGCGCTGAAGGCCAGGTCGTCGAGCGCCACGTTCGCGGCGAACCGCTTGGTCACGTGGTCGATGTCAAGGGTCACGCGGGGCAGGATAGCCCCGGGTCTCCGGATCCGCCGCGGGCCGATGGTCCGGGGTGCGTACGGCGACGTGCAGGGAAGTGGCCCCGCCATCCGATGACGCGATCACGCCACCCAGCGTGTCCCGCGGATCGTCCTCCACGACTCCGCGACGATGGCGGGGCTCAGCGCCAGCAGCGCGACCACGACCCACTCGCCCGGAGCCAACGGGCTCGCTCGGAATGCCTCCGACAGGAGCGGGACGTACGGGATCAGGGCCTGGATCAGCAGCACGATGAGCACCGCCACCAGCAGGAAGTCGTTCCGGGGGAGCCGGTGGATCGGCGTGCGCAGACTCCGGTTGGCGTAGGCTCGCACGACCTGGGCGCAGACCAGCGAGGTATAGGCCAGCCAGCGCACATGGTCGGGCGAACCCGGCGCAGCCAGCATGATGACCAATGCGGCCACGGCGCTGAAGCCGCCCGCCACGGCGATCCGTGCCAGCAGGCCATCGTCGAGGAGCGGGATGCCGCGATGTCGAGGGGGGCGCTGCATCAGGTCTGGCTCCGGCGACTCGCGCTCGAAGGCGATCGATGCCGAGATGTCGATGAACAGCTCGAGCCACAGGATCTGCAGGGGCAGCAGCGGCTGACCGAAGCCGGCGAGCGTGGCGACGAGGATGAACCCCAGCAGGGCGACATGCGTAGAGATGAGGAAGACCAGGCCCTTCTGGACGTTGTCGACGATGCGCCGCCCCTCGGCAAGTCCGTACAGCAGCGTGGTGAACGAATCGTCACCGAGAACGAGGTCGGAGGCACCTTTGGCGACGGCGGTCCCCGACCCCATCGCGACGGCCACGTCCGCCCGCTGCAGGGCCGGGGCGTCGTTGACGCCGTCGCCCGTCACCGCCACGGTCCTGCCCGCCTCGCGCGCCAGGCGAACGAGCCGCTCCTTGCCATCCGGCGTGGACCGCGCGATGACCCGCAGGTCCGGAAGCCGGCGCGTGAGGTCGGCGTCGTCAAGCACCGCCAACCCATCGCCCAGCGCCACGGCCTCCTGTCCGGCTCCATCGTGGAGACCGGCCGCCTGGGCGATGGTCTGGGCGGTGCGCGGGTGGTCTCCCGTCACCACGATCGTCGAGATCCCGGCCCCGGCCGCAAGGTCGAATGCGGCGCGGATGTCGTCTCGCAGGGGGTCGGCGAACCCGATGAGCGCGACCATCCGGAGTGACCGGTCGTCCGGGCCGAGTGCCAGTCCCAGGAGCCGCTCGCCGGCCTCGGCGCCAGCGTCGATGACGCGACCCCAGGCGGCCCGGCGATCCGTATCGAGCTGCGCCAGCGCGACGACGGCCTCGGGTGCGCCCAGGATCCGCACCAGCCGTCCGTCCGCACCGGCCGGGGCGTCGCCCATGTCGTCTCGCGCCAGCGTCCGTGCGTAGCGTCGCGCGTCGTCCGCTGGCTCCGCCTCCACCAGGTCCCGGAACTCGAGCTCCACTCGCCCGCCGTCAGCCTGGATCGCCTCGACGATCGCCCGGGTGAACGACCCGAGGGTCGCGCCGCGCCCCTGCGCCCAGGCATCGTCCTCGGCCCGGACCGCGTGTCCCAGGATCGCCAGCCGCTCGGACGTACCGGCCGGCATTCCCTCGGGCGTTCGGATGGAGGCAACCTGGAGATGGTTCTTGGTCAGGGTTCCGGTCTTGTCCGTGATGATGAGGTCCACGGCTCCCAGGGTCTCCTCGGCATTGAGCCGCCTGACGAGCACGCCGCGGCGCAGCAGCCGGTAGGCCCCGAGGCCGAGCACGACGGCCAGCAGGATCGGAGGCTCCTCCGGGATGGCGGCGATGGCGGCCGATATGCCAGCGAGGACATTGGCGCCGGCGTCCTGGCCGCGCGCGAAACCGAGCCCGGTCACGATGACGACGAGACCGACGGCCACCACGAGAAGGATCCGGACGAGGCGATCCAGTTCGGCCTGCAATGGCGAACGGCGCCGGTCGGAAGGCACCAGGCCACTGGCGATCCGGCCGACCTCGGTCGACTGGCCGATCGCGACGACGATCCCCTCGGCTCGACCGCCGACGACTCCCATTCCCGCGTAGGCCATGGCTCGACGGTCGACCAGCGGCGTCGCGGTCGGATCGGCCTTTACGGAACCGGCCTCCGGGACGGATTCGCCGGTCAATGAGCTTCGATCGAGCAGCAGGCGCTCTGCCACGGCGAGCCGGAGGTCGGCCGGGACCACGTCGCCCGCCCGGATCAACACGATGTCGCCCGGTACCAGGTCGGCCGCCGGCACTTCGCTGATGAGCCCGCCGCGCCGGACCCGAGCCTGCGGCGCCGCAGCCGCCCGCAGTGCCTCGAGCGCGCGTTCGCCCCGGTACTCGGTGACGACATCCGCCCCGATGATCGGGATCAGGGCGACCAGGATGAGGAGCCCGTCGCGCACCTCTCCCAGCGCGACAGCGGCGAGACCGGCTACGAACAGCAGGATGATGAACGGCTCGGTCGCCGATTCCCAGATCATCGCCAGCACGGATGGACGCCGCTCGGGCTCGAGGTCGTTGGGACCGCTGATCGCGGCTCGTCGAGCGACCTCATCCGCGGTCAGACCCTCGCCCGGATCGACGCGGAGGGAAGCCGCGACGGCCAACGGGTCCGCGCGGTAGGCATCGGGCATGGATGCCGGGGGGTCCTGGGGCATCGCGATCCTCCTGCTCCGGTCGTGCGAACGGGACGCAGGCGACACACTCGACATGCAGTGAGCTTCGGCTCGCCTGCCGACACGATACGCGACCGGCCCGGTTCGCCGCGGATGTGCGACGATCGCGCCGTGACCTCACCGACCGATCCGATCGCGCCATCCACCACACCTCGGACCATCCACGCCGACCGGGCGGGCGGGACGCTGGCCGTCGAGTGGGCGGACGGACACGCCACGACCTTCGACCTCGTGGCCCTGCGCTGGCTCTGCCCGTGTGCGTACTGTCGCGGCGAAGCCGGCCTGCCCGGGTGGCTGGACAGCGATCCGACCCTCACGCCCGAGCAGACGCGCCTGGTCGACATGCAGCTGGTCGGCAACTACGCCGTGGCCCCCACCTGGGGGGACGGTCACGCGACCGGCTTCTACACGTTCGGTCTCCTGCGCCATCATTGTCCGTGCGAGGCGTGCTCCAGGACACGATCGGCGTCCCACGACGGCTGAATAGGACTTTGGGCTCTGCTGGCCCGGAGCCGGTCCGTGCTATCCTCGGCCGCCAGTCGGGTCGCCTCCGGCATGGACCACGGCCCGCAGGAATCCAGCCCAGGAGCCGCACGCCCAGATGGCCGTCGAACCGGGAGCACCCGCGCGACCGCTGACTCCGTCACGCACGCGACGGCCGTCGAAGCGGGCCACTGACCTCCCGTACCTCAACCGCGAGCTGTCGTGGATCGAGTTCAATGCTCGCGTCCTTCATGAGGCACGCGACGCGCGCAACGCCCTGCTCGAGCGGGCCAAGTTCCTGGCCATCTTCGCCGGCAACCTCGACGAGTTCTTCCAGGTCAGGATCGCGGGCCTCCGCCAGCAGGTCGAAGTCGGGACCGTCGCCCGGGCTCCCGATGGCCGCACCCCCGGCGAGCAGCTGGCGGCCGCTCGCTCCCGAGTGCTGGACCTCGTTGCGGACCAGTCCTCGATCTTCCTCGACCTGCGCCAGTCCCTGGACAGGGAAGGCGTCCAGATCCTCGACTACGCCGCCGTGCCCGAGCACCACGACGCGCTCCGCCAGCGATTCCACGACGAGATCTTCCCGGTCCTCACCCCGCTCGCCGTAGATCCCGGTCATCCGTTTCCGTACATCTCCACGCTGAGCCTTTCGATCGCCGTGGGCCTGCGCGACCCGGAGACCAAGGAGAACGTCTTCGCCCGGGTCAAGGTGCCGCAGATCCTGCCCCGACTCCTGGAGGTGGAGCCGTCCCGCTTCATCCCGATCGACCAGGTCATCGAGGCCAACCTCGACGAGCTGTTCACGGGCATGGAGGTCGTCGACAGCCACCTGTTCCGCGTCACCCGCAACGCCGACCTCGCCCTCGAGGAGGACGAGGCGGATGACCTCCTGATGGCGATCGAGGAGGAGCTCCGCCGCCGGCGCTTCGGTGCGGCGGTCCGGCTCGAGGTGGAGCGCTCCATGCCGGCGGCCACCCGAACGGTGCTGATGCGCGGGCTGGGCCTGGAGCCGGATGACGTCTACGAGGTCGCGGGGATGCTGGACCTCACGGCCCTGTGGCAGATCACCGAGATGGACCGGCCGGACCTGAAGGCGGCGCCGTGGACCCCCGTGACCCCGGCGCGCCTCATGCCGCCGGACGAGGACGAGCCTGCCGACGTGTTCGCGGCGCTTCGAGCGGGCGACATCCTCGTCCACCATCCATACGACTCGTTCGCGGCGTCGGTCGAGCGCTTCATCACCCAGGCCGCGGACGATCCCGATGTGCTGACCATCAAGCAGACGCTGTACCGGACCTCCGGCGACTCCCCCATCGTCCAGTCGCTGATCCGGGCGGCGGAGCGGGGCAAGCAGGTCGTCGTCCTGGTTGAGATCAAGGCCCGCTTCGATGAGGAGGCCAACATCATCTGGGCCCGCAAGCTGGAGCGTGCCGGAGCCCACGTGGTGTACGGCCTGGTGGGCCTCAAGACCCACTCCAAGACAGCGCTCGTGGTGCGGCGAGAGGGTTCCGGTCTGCGCCGCTACGTGCACATCGGGACCGGCAACTACAACCCCAAGACCGCCCGCCTTTACGTGGATCTCGGCCTCCTGACGGCCCGTCCGGAGATAGGGGCCGACGTCACGGACTTGTTCAACGTCCTGACCGGACTCTCCCGCCAACGGACCTTCCGCCGCCTGCTCGTGGCCCCGCACAGCCTTCGCAGCGGCTTCCTCGAGCTGGTGGATCGCGAGGTCGCCCACGCGGCCGCCGGCCGGCCCGCCCGGATCGTGGTGAAGACCAACGCCATCGTGGACGAAGCGGTCATCGAGGCGCTGTACCGAGCGTCCATGGCGGGCGTGGACATCGACCTGATCGTCCGCAGTGCCTGCTCGCTTCAGCCAGGCGTCCCGGGCATCTCGGAGCGGATCCGCGTCCGGTCGATCATCGGCGAGTTCCTTGAGCATTCCAGGATCTGGGGGTTCCAGAACGGCGGCGACTGGGATTGGTACATCGGGTCGGCGGATCTCATGGATCGAAACCTCGATCGCCGCGTGGAAGCGGTCGTCCCGGTCGAGGACAGCGAGGCCCGGGCGCACCTGGCCGACATCATCGAGGTGATGCTGGCCGACGATCGACGCTCCTGGCAGCTCCAGCCGGATTCGAGCTGGGTGCGCACGGAGGTCCTGGCCGGACGTCCGGGCAGCATCGACACGTTCGAAACGTTCAAGGAGCGGGCCCTCGAGCAGGGGGCCATCGCCGCCACGCCGCACCGGCCCGGCGCCGGGACGGGATCGCTGGACCCACGGGCATGACGGATGGACCGATGACCGATCGCGCCCCGGATACCGATCCGGTGGAGGTGGAGCTCAAGTACCGCGTCACGGACAAGGCCGCCGCCGAACGGCTCATCTCCGCTAATCGGGTGGGCGTGTTCACCGCGGGAGCACGAGCCCGGACGGTCCAGCAGGAGGACCGCTACGTCGATACGACCGATGGCTCCCTGTCGCGAGCTGGATTTGCGGTGCGCCTTCGCAAGACGGGGTCGGAGACGCGGGTTTCCATCAAGTCGTTGGGTAGATCGAACGGGCCGAGCGGAGCCGTCCACCGGGTCGAGATCGAGGGACCCGCTGACCGGGTGGCGCCGGCGGCCGATTGGCCACCGTCCGATGCCCGGTCGCTCGTCCTGGAACACGCCGGCGATGGCCCCCTCGTGGAGCTCGTGACGATCCGGCAGCTGCGCCGGCAGCGCCAATTGCGGGCGACCGGGGCCAGGATCGAATTGAGCCTGGACGAGGTGGATGTCGTGGCCCAGGGCCGGCTGATCGATCACTTCGTCGAACTCGAGGCCGAACTCGTTCGCGGCGACGAGACCGCGCTCGAGGCACTCGCGGAACGGCTGTCGAAGGAGCCCGGTCTGCGGCTCGCCGAGACGAGCAAGCTCGAGGCGGCACTCCGGGCCGTCGGGGAGCGGGCTGCGGACGACGACGGCGACGGACTCGACGCCGGGGCCGAGCTGGCGCATGAGCCGGTGTCGGCCAGCGCTGACGCGGTACCCGATCTGGACGACACGGACGGCAACGGCGGATCCGGCTCGGCTGCGGAACCCGGAGTGGCCGCGACCGGCGAGGCTACGACCGATGTCGAGGCAACGCCGGAAACCGCGTCCGTCGGCGAGGGGCCGTCGGCGGCCGATATCGCCGCCGCGACGAAGCTGATCGTGGGCAAGTCACCGGGCGTGACGGCGGACGACCACATCGCCGAGGCCGGCAGGAAGGTGATGCGGTTCCACCTGGCTCGGATGCTCGACTATGAAGCGGGGACCCGTGCGGGCACGGATCCGGAGGACCTCCATAAGATGCGGGTCGCGACCCGACGCCAGCGCGCCGCGTGGCGGATCTTCGGGGAGGCGTTCCGGGCGAAGCGGACCCGCCGGTATCGCAACGGCCTGCGTGAGACCGCGTCCAGGCTCGGGGCCGTTCGCGACCTGGACGTCCAGCTGGAGGCAGCGGATGCCTACCGCCACGACCTGCCGGCCAGCGAACAACGGGCCCTCGAGCCGCTCCTCGCGTCCTGGCGCGCCCACCGCGATGACGCTCGGATCCTCCTGCTGCGGGAACTGGACTCGGACCACTACCGCCGATGGGTGGACGACTATCGCGACTTCGTCCGAACGGAAGGTGCCCTCGTGCTGCCCGTCGGACCGGTGCAACCGCACCGCGTGCGAGATACGGCACCCTCGCGGATCTGGGCCGCCTACGAGGGTGTCCGGGGCTACGAGGCCGTGCTGCGCTGGGCCGACGTGGAGACGCTCCACGATCTCCGCATCGCGGCGAAGTGGTTGCGCTACGCCCTCGAGTTCGTCCGGGAGGCCCTCGGCGACGAGTCGGGCCCACTGATCGCCCGCGTTACCGCGCTACAGGACCACCTGGGCCTGATGCACGACGCAGATGTGACCGCAGCCATGGCACGGACGTTCCTCGTCGAGCACGCCGGCGATCTCAGTGGGTTGGAAAGTGCCGCGATCGGGCGATACCTCGTGGACCGAGAGCGCGAGGTCGCTCGCCTGCGACGAACGATCGGACCGACCTGGCGAGGTGTAGCGGGGCTGCGCTTCCGGCGCTCTCTAGGCCGGGTGGTCGCAGGCCTCTAGGCATCTCGGCAGGCGGTTGGTCAGGTCCGCCATCCATGAGCGAGCTCCGTCAGGCGGTCGCGCCATCCGCGCGGCAGGTGATCGGCGACCAGGATCGCGCCCTCGCGCATGCCCGCTTCCGAGACCCGAGCACGGTCGATGCCGTAGCGGCGCATGAGCGCATCCACGATGACCGCACCGGCCGGCAGGATCCGGGCGCGCGTCGGGTTCAGCAGGTAGCGCTCGGCCGTGACCTCGGCGGGGGCGGTTGTCAGGTTGGCCAGCGCCTCCGCGAGCCTCGCGCGGGTGATCGTCGTGTCACCCGTGCCGGCATTCGTGACCTTGAGCAGGTTGGATGCGGTGCCGCCGACGACGACCACCTCGGAAGGGTGCGCATCGATCGCGCCGCGCAGCAACTCATCGGCGTCTGCGAGCATCCGCGCGATCTCATCGTCGCTGGCAGGATCCGTCCGGACGCGCTCCGCCGTCAACCGGTTCGATCCGATCCGCAGGCCGGCTGCGCGAGCTCGGCCGCCGGGCCCGACGGCGCAGAACTCGCTGCTCCCCCCGCCGATGTCCACGACCAGGGTCTCGTGCGTGACCGGTCGCCCGTGGGTCACGCCGATCAGGGTCAGGTAGGCCTCCTCCTCGTGGCTGAGGACGTGCAGCGGAACGCCGCTGATGGACTCCACCTCATGGACGACGCGTTCGGCATCCGCGGCTCGCCGGATCGGCTCGGTCCCCAAGAACGTGATCCCGGCCGCCCCGAGCTGACGCGCGGTGGTCGCATATCGAAACAGCGCCTGGGCGAGTTCCGCGCGGGCGGCGGCGCCGAGATGGGCCCGCGTATCCACGGCTGCGCCAAGGCCCAGGAACACGGACTCGTCGACGAGCGGTCGGAGTTGATGCCCTGCGATCGCGGCGATGAGCAAGTGGACCGAATTCGAACCGAGGTCGACCGCGGCGCCGATCGGAGGACGTGCCGTCAAGCGGCGCAGCGCTGGTGACAGCTTCTCGACGTCACGAGGAGCCGGGATCGGGCTCGGTGGCGGGGTGAAGGGACCTCCGGCTACGCGTGCTGGATACCGATCTCGTGGCCGCTGAGGTACGCGTTCGAGTGGTCGGCTTGGCGGCCGTCGTCGGCTTGGGCGTGGTCGTCGGCTTGGCGGCCGTCGTCGGCTTGGGCGTGGTC
>Ga0224505_10001707_pt1 | contig 13602 bp, 14 predicted proteins | sample SF_Jan12_sed_USG_FD_169102 | JGI IMG/M metagenome (GOLD analysis project Ga0224505, IMG submission 169102) | Sediment microbial communities from San Francisco Bay, California, United States - SF_Jan12_sed_USGS_4_1 | ecosystem: Environmental > Aquatic > Marine > Sediment | place: USA: California... | reverse complement strand
TGTGGACCACTCCGGCAAACTCCACCGAAACCAGCCTCATGGCGTATTCGACAAGTGAATAGAGGAGACCTGAAGCCACGACACCGCCGAGGATTCCCTGAATGATCCCTTCAAGGAGGAACGGGAGCCGGATGAAGCCCCTCGTGGCTCCGACAAGTTCCATCGTTCGGATCACATGACGCTTTGCGAAGATTGTCAGGCGGATCGTATTGGAGACCAGGAAAATGGCTGAGAGACTGATGATAATGCCAAGGCCGAGAGTCAGGTTGTTGATGGAGGCCGCGCGGGTATCGATCAGTTCGAGCAGTTCTTTCCTGTAGCGGACGCCGTCGATTCCCTTCATGCTTTCCAGGGCGGCCGCTATTTCCCGCGCCCGCGCGGAGGTCTTATGTCCTTCGGCTAGAGAGATGCGGAGCGACGCGGGAAGAGGGTTGTATTCAAGGATGTCCTGGATATTCTCCCCGAACTCTTTCTCGAAGATCACCGCCGCATCCTCCTTGGAAACGATCTGGACCGTTTCGACCCCATCCATTTCCGAGACGATCCGGCGGAGCGCGGCAGTTTCTCTTCCCGACAACCCCTCCTCGAGAAATGCCTCCAGTTCGACTTTCGACCTGAGCAGTTCAATAAACCGGGAGGTGTGGATTGAGGCGATCGTAAACATTCCAAGGAACAGGAGGGAGATACTGATCGTCACGATCGTAATAATCGTCGAGAGTCTCGTCCGCGAGAAACCGGAAACACTTTCCGTGATGGTATAGGAGAGACTCATGGTCAGAAATTCGACTCGTCACGCCACAGAGTGATCGCCCAGGGGTCTCCCGGAGCCGGCCGTTTCATGGTCAGATTGGCGTACCCGTCAACCCGGTCAATCGAACTGGGATTGTATGTCACCGTCAGGTTGAAGCTGCGAACCGCCGTTGCGCTGGTATCTGTTTCAGTCCGCGTTACATAGTTGTTCCAGATCAGATCGAGACTCTGCACGTTCTGGAATAACCCGTATGTTGCCCTGATTTCATCATCCCGGCCCCAGGTGATATCGATCCCGACTTCATAATCGCGGTAAACGAACACAAAGCCGCCTGCCAGCAACTGGCCGAAGGCAAGAGTGTCACGGAAGGAATACGCGTTTTGAAAACACTGGAACATTCCGTCGACTGTCGTCGGGTCACAGGAAGATCGTGCCGGAGAATTATCGAGGCCCGGAGCGAACGGATTGAAACAGCCAACAGGCAGCAGGAGAAGCACCCACACGGCAAGAACGGTGGAACGTCGTATCGCCGGTCTTCGTTTCAATTGCCGAACCTTCCCTTGAATGCGCTCCAGGTCACATCTTCCGACGTACTGAAATCATTCCACGAAAAGATCGTCCACACATTGCCTGCGTCGGGTGCCAGAACAAACTGAAGGTTTCCCGTGGCGGTGGTTGGAAACGTAGCTGCGTCGGTATGCTGGAACAGGAGGACATAATCGTAGTTGTAGCTTGCCTCCGTCGCTCCGATGACGGAATCGCGTGCTGTCAGGGTCAGACTGGAGAACCCATCCGCCTTGGCGACCAGGTTCTGGAAGTATTCACGCTCGTTCATGAAGGTCCATTCGCGGACATTCGGGTAGACGCTGCTGGCTTCGACGGATGGTGTAAAAACAAAAGGGCGGCCGGTCGCTGCCGGATCGGAAAAGTTCCGGACGTAGTTGTCACTGTTCTTCTGAGCAATCGAGTTCCGGAGGTTGGAAATGACAACCGAGGGGACGGTTGCCGGAACGAAATCGAGTCCACCCTGGTCCGGTGCTTCCGGGTCACGAGGCTCGAAGAGCCCGCACCCCCATACAGCCAGCGAGCACAGCAGGACGACAGTCACAATCACGTTGTTCATTCCCGGACCTTCCCTTCCCTCATACCTTCCGGAACGATTAGACAGCAATTCTGCCTTCGATCGCACGCGACAATGTTGCCTCGTCAGCGAATTCCAGATCACCTCCCACCGGTATCCCCCTTGCAATCCGGGTGACGCGGGGACCGAGGGGTTTGATCAGGCGAGTCAGGTAGAGCGTCGTCGCCTCCCCTTCGACGTTCGGGTTCATCGCAAGGATCACTTCCTCGACATCCTGAGTAATCCGTGAAAGAAGCTCCCGGACCTTCAGTTCTTCAGGTCCGATGCCGTCGAGAGGAGAGAGAGATCCTCCAAGGACGTGGTAGAGTCCCCTGAATTCACCGGTTTTTTCAACCGCAATAACGTCATTCGGCTCTTCGACAACGCAAATGACCTTCTTTTCCCTCTTCGGCCCGGAACAGATCGCGCAGGGGTCGACCTCCGTGATATTCCAGCAGGTGGAGCAGTAACGGATCCGTTCCTTGACGTTGACCAGCGCCTGTGCCATCCGGGCAACATCATCCTTGCTTTGTTTCAGAACAAACAGGGCGAGGCGCTGAGCGGTTTTTCTTCCGATCCCGGGCAGTTGAGCGAATTCTTCGATCAGCTGGTGGAGTGCTTCTGAGGTATAGAGCATCCGTCAGATCTTCTGCTACATCCCGGGGAGATTCAGGCCGGGGATATTCGGCATCATCCCGCTCGTCACCTTGGCCATCTCCTCCTGTGCCATTTTCCCTGCATCCTCAACCGCCTTATTGCATGCGGCGAGGACGAGGTCCTCCAGCATTTCCTTCTCGGCTGCATTGATCACTTCCGGATCGATTTCAATACTGACGATCTGATTCTTCCCGTTGGCCGTCACCTTTACCATTCCGCCGCCTGACTCAGCGCTCACAGTCTTCTGTCCGAGCATCTCCTGCACTTCGGCCATTTTTTCCTGCATTTTCTGAACCTGCTTCATCATTCCCGCCATGTTGGGCATGCCTGCCATCGTTCCCCGATCCTTCCCGATAAAAGTAATTCAATCTTCGCAATATATCTGATTCGCTCAGGAATGTCAACGCGATCGCCTGCTGCGGTCACCGAGATATCGATCCTTTCTTTTGCAGGATACGATGGAGGGGAACATCCGTACCCGTTCGCACGTATCAGTTTTCGGACCACTCACAAGAAGCTGTCAGTCAACCGTTTATTGACTTTCCGGCGGAAATCCGTTAGCTTTTTGACTCCATAGTCATACCGAACATCGGTTTCCAGTGAATATCGTAGGGGTTTCCTTCCTTTGGGTCGAGGTCCACAGCAACCAACCGGTGAAGATGCGAGTGTGCAGGAGACGCTGCGAAGCGCCGGGGAGATACCAGAACATATAGCGATCATCATGGATGGAAACGGGCGATGGGCCCAGCAGCGCGGCATGTCCCGTATTGCAGGTCACCAGGAAGGCGTGGAGTCCGTCCGCGATACAGTCGAAGCATGCGGACAACTGGGTGTAAAGTATCTTACCCTGTATGCCTTTTCCACCGAGAACTGGAAACGTCCGGAGGAGGAAGTTTCCCTCCTGATGCGGCTCCTGCTGCGGGCGATCCGCGATGAAACGGACCGTCTCTACAGGAACAATGTCCGAATGCAGGCGATCGGCGATATCGACAGACTCCCGGGGGAAGTGCGGAATGAGTTGCTCGAAGGAATTCAGAAAACAAAAGAGAATAACGGGTTGACCCTCGTTCTCGCCCTCAGCTACAGCGGCCGGTGGGACCTCGTTCAGGCTGTCCGCAGGATTACAAGAGATGTGGCCGACGGAAGTATTGACCACGCGAATGTCTGCGAGGATCTGATTGGTTCGTATTTGTCAACAGCCGCGATGCCTGATCCTGACCTGCTCATACGAACCAGTGGAGAATTCAGAATCAGCAATTTTCTGCTGTGGCAACTGGCTTATTCAGAAATGGTGATTACGGAAAAATACTGGCCTTCATTTCGCCGCGGTGACCTGTATGATGCCATCAGGGACTACCAGAGACGTGAGCGGCGGTTCGGACTTGTCAGCGAACAGGTGAAGCGGACTGGAAACGGCAAAGGTTTCATGCGCCGGTTGTTTGGGAGGGTGGCAGGATCCGAAGAATGAAAACACTGGGGTTGCTGGTGGCAGGGGTGGTTGGTCTGCTGTACCCGTCTCTCGTCTTCTCACAGGTTGCTCCCGCCCAGGAAGTATATAAGATCCTCGGTATTACCGTCGAAGGTCTCACCCGATCCGACCCTGGAGCGATTATTGCGAATTCGGGTCTCAGGGTCGGCGATGAGTTCGTCGTGCCGGGAGACCAGATTGGCGAGGCAATCCGGAAGCTCTGGTCTCTGACGATTTTCGAGGATATCCGGATTGATGTGGACAGGACGCTTGGCAATGGCGTCTATCTTGTCATCAGGGTAAAGGAGCTTCCGCGGTTTTCCAGGCTCGAGGTCTTCGGGAACGACGAGTTCGATGAAGAAGATATCGGAAAGAAGGTCGCTCTGACACGGGGGCAGGTCGTTCCGAAAAGCGTGCTGACCAGGATTACCAAGGAACTGAGAAGGATGTACGAGGAGGAAGGGTATCTCCTTGCAGAAATCAACTGCAGTCTGATCCCTGACGAGGAAGAGGAGGGACGGGTCATCGTCCGGGTCGACATCGATGAAGGAAGCGAAGTCGAGATCGAAGAGATCATGTTCGAAGGGAATTACGCCTTCGACGACAGCGATCTCAGAAGCGAGATGGATGAAACCTCGATACGCCGCTGGTGGAAGTTATGGACGTCAGCCAATTTCGATAAGAAGAAGTACGAAGAGGACAAACGGCTGATCGTCAAGTATTACAGGGACAACGGTTACCGGGACGTTGAGATCATTTCAGATTCCCTCTGGTACGGTGAAGACAAAACCGAAATGTATATTCTGATCCGGCTCCTCGAGGGCCCCCAGTACAAGATCAGGAGAATCCGGTGGGAAGGGAATACGGTCTATTCGGACTTTGTTCTGAACGAGAGGCTGAATGTCTCTCCGGGTGAAGTCTACAACGTGTCGAAGATCGAGCAGAACCTCCGCGGCAACGAGTCACAGAACGATGTCGCATCGCTGTATCTGGATAGCGGCTATCTGACATTCAACCTGGAACCGAAAGAGATCCGGGTCGCCGATGACAGCGTGGATATTGTGATCAAGGTCTTCGAACGAAACCGCTTCCGGATCGGCAGGGTCGGCATCAAGGGGAATACGAAAACACTCGAGAAGGTGATCCGGAGAGAACTTCAGACACGTCCGGGTGATTACTTCAGCCGGGCTGCCATTATCCGAAGTGTCCGTGAACTCGCCGTTTTGAACTATTTCAACCCTGAGAAAATCCGGCCGGACTATGGGCTCAGGCAGGATGGGGAGACGGTCGATCTGATGTATGAAGTGGAGGAGAAATCAAGCGACAACGTCAACGCATCAGTCGGCTTCAGCGGTGCGTTCGGGTTCACCGGGGCACTCGGTTTTACACTCAACAATTTTTCCATCACCGATCCCCTCTCCGGAGGGGCAGGACAGATCCTGAACTTCCAGTGGCAGTTCGGAGAGGCGTCCAGCTTTAGGACGTTCACCATCGGGTTTACCGAACCATGGCTGTTCGATACGCCGACTCTGCTCGGTGTCAATCTGTTCGATACGAGACAGCGGATCACGTTTGATCTGCGCCAGATCGGTGGATCCCTCAGGATCGGGCGACGTTTCAAGTGGCCCGATATCTATTTCCGGGGGGACTGGATCCTGAAAGCGCAGACAAATGATGTAATTGATGGAAGGGGTGTGTATATTGAGGGGCAGTCGAGCCAGGTGAGTTTGACCCAGATTATCTCCAGAAACAGCGTCGATAATCCGGTGTTTCCGACCATGGGATCGAATAACTCATTTTCGGTTGAGGTGTCGGGCGGGCCGCTCCCCGGGACGATCAATTTTCATAAGTGGATACTCCAGTCTGACTGGTATGTTCCTCTCTTCGGGTCGAGCAGGGTTGCCCTGCTTCTGAGTTCGCAGTTCGGCTATTTGTCTGAATTCGGCGCAGGCGATGCGATCCCTCCGATCGAGTTGTTCTTCATGGGAGGGACCGGGCTCGGCTATATTTCCACCACACAGCTGCGGGGGTACGAAGAACAGTCGGTCGGTCCGCGCACACCGACCGGCGCGATCATTGGTGGGCGCGCGATGGCCAAGTACACGACGGAACTCAGGTTTGCCATCACCATGCAGCCGATCCCGATTTACTTCCTCGGGTTTCTCGAGGGTGGAAATGTCTTTGAGACATGGTCGGGGGCCGATTTTTTTGACTTGAAGCGGTCAGCCGGCCTGGGTGCCCGAATACAGATTCAGCCGATCGGGCTGATCGGGTTCGACTACGGCTACGGGTTCGATGACGTCCTGCCGCGTGACGGGCAGCCGGACGGGTGGAGGTTCCATTTTATTTTTGGCAGAGGATTCTAGTAACAGAATGTTTTCCAACAGAAAATGAGGTGATCGTGAAACGTACCGTTCTTGCAATCGCAATACTCGCCCTCGGATTGGTTCCCGGGACGGCAGAGGCGCAGAAAATCGGTTTTGTGGTATCTCCAAAAATCTTCCAGGAATATCCCGATGCTATGGAAGCACAGAGGAAGATGCAGGATCTTGAGCGCCCCCTGCAGGATTCGCTCACGGCAATGGCACAGGATATCCAGGTTCGGATCGAGGAGTTCCAGCAAAAAGAGGGGATGATGAATGAAGCCGCGAAACGGGCCGCGACCCAGGAGATCCAGACCCTTCAACGCAGAGCGACGGAATGGTCGGAAGCGAAGCGGAGAGAACTGATCGACAAACAGGAAAAGATCCTCGCTCCGGTGAGGGACAAGATCAAGAAGGCGATCGAGGCAGTCGCCAAGGAAGAAAAATATACATTTGTGTTCGACAAGAACGAGACCGAGACGCTCATCTACGGAGACACGACTCATGACCTCACCTTCAAGGTGCTGGATCGTCTGAAGCGGGGAACGCAATAATGCGGGCTGCCCTTCTTATCCCGGTCCTCGTCCTCCTGCTTCCCGTCCCTTCCGTTTCTCAGGGTAGGATCGGGCATGTCAATTCGGAGGCGATTTTCGATGCCCTGCCGGAAGCTCAGGATGCACAACGGGCACTTGATGCGCTGATATCCCAGTGGGAATCGGAGTTGCAGCAGAAGCAGTCCGAGTGGAAGAAGAAACTGGATGAGTACGACAAGAAGAAGCTTATTCTGACGGATCAGTCACGCCTTGATGCGGAGGCTGAGCTCCGGAGACTGGACAACGAGATCAACGATTTCAGGACGAAGAAATTCGGTCCCAACGGAGAGCTGTTCCAGAAGCAGAATGAAGTCATGACGCCGATTCAGAACAAGCTGTTTCAGGTCCTTGAGGATATTGCGACCGAGGACGGCTACGACTATATCTTCGATCAGAGCGGAGAGATCCTTCTTTTATACTCCAATGAAGAGAATGATTTGACACAGGTTGTGCTGGAGCGGATGCAGGCGTTCGGAAAGTAGAAGTCAAACCGGGACCCAATGAATCTCAGCGAGCTTGCCACATTTCTGGGGGCGGAACTTGAGGGGAATGGAAGCATAGAGGTCGACCGGGTCGACCGGATTGAACACGCCACTTCCGGGGCTGTTTCGTTCATCGCAAATCCCCGTTACGCAAAGTACCTCGGGAATTCACAGGCGTCGGCCGTCATCATCGCACGCGACCTGGATATTTCCTCACTCGCCTCCCGGGAAACACCTCCCGCTCTTCTCAGGATCGCTGATCCCTATCTTGCCTTTCTCAGGGTCATGGCCCGGTTCAATCCTCCCCCTGACCCGCTTCCACCGGGAGTACATCCGACGGCAGTCGTCGCACAATCGGCACGGCTTGGATCGGGAGTTCGGATTGGTGCCCATGTGGTGATCGGTGAACAGGCGGTCATTGGTGATGACGCGGTGATCGGTCATAACACTGTCGTGTGTGACCGCGTTGTTCTGGATGAGAAAAGCATTGTCTATCATAACGTGACGATCCGGGAAGATTGCAGGATCGGCAAACGTGTCATCGTCCATTCCGGAACCACCATCGGGGCGGATGGCTTCGGGTTTGCGCCAAAACAGGACGGATCATACGAGAAAATTCCGCAGCTTGGAATTGTGGTGATCGAAGATGATGTCGAGATCGGCGCAAACTGTGCAGTCGACCGCGCCACCATGGGAGAAACCATAATCAAGAGAGGGACCAAGCTGGATAACCTTATCCAGGTTGCACACAATGTCGTCCTCGGGGAGGACATCGTCATCGCTGCCCAGTCCGGGATTTCAGGAAGCACGAAAGTCGGCAAAGGGTCCATGATCGGGGGGCAGGTCGGCATTACAGGTCATCTGTCGATTGCCGAGAGGACACGCATCGGTGCTCAATCGGGTATTCACCGGTCGGTCACCGAGCCGGGACAGACGCTCTTCGGTTCTCCGGCGATGAAGCAGCGGGAGGCGTTCCGTGTGCAGGGGGCTCTTGGTCAGATTCCGGATCTTCTCGAAACGGTCAGGAAGTTGAAACAAGCGATCACGGTGCTGGAAGAGCGGCTTGATGAACTCAGGTCCGAAACAGAACCACCATCAGGGAATCCCAGATCATGAGAGTATCGTATGCTTGAACAACAGCGGACAATCAAACGCGCGGTGACGATCGAGGGAACGGGGCTCCACACCGGAAGCGTTACTCGGATGACTCTTCACCCTGCATCGGAGGGAACCGGAATCAGGTTCCGGCGGACGGACCTCGGGGGATCTCCTGAAGTACCTGCGGTTGTCGATCATGTCGTTGACATCTCGCGCGGGACCACCATCGGGATCGGAGAAGCGAAAATTCATACGGTAGAGCATGTCCTCGCGGCGATCGTCGGCCTTCAGATCGATAATGTGATCATTGAGCTGGACGCACACGAACCCCCGGTGGGGGACGGGAGCGCAAAACCGTTCGTGGATGTTCTCCTCAGGGCGGGGCTTGAGCGTCAGAACGCCGCAAAGGATTACCTGATTATCGATCAGCCGGTCCGATACAGGAACGACGAAAAAGGGGTCGACATCGTCGCTCTTCCGACCGACGACTACCGGATTACGGTGATGGTTGATTATCACAACCCCGCACTCGGAAGTCAGCACACGGGGCTGTTCGACCTCGAGCGGGAGTTTGTGACCGAGTTCGCACCCTGCAGAACGTTCTGTTTCCTCCATGAGGTGGAGACGCTGCATGACCAGGGGTTGATACGGGGAGGAAACCTGAACAATGCCATCGTGATTGTGGACCGGGATCTGACGACAACCGAGTTGAAACGGATCTCAAAGAAACTCGGGATCAAGGACTCCGTGATCCTCGGTGCGACAGGTGTTCTCAACAACCGTCCGCTCCTTTTCCCGAACGAGCCTGCGCGCCATAAACTTCTCGATATGGTCGGTGATCTGGCTCTCATCGGTGTACCGATCAAGGCGCAGATCCTCGCCGCGAGGCCCGGTCACGCGAGCAATATTGAGTTTGCCAGAAAGATCCGGAAGCTGTACCAGCAGAAAAAGTTGGTGAGGAAATACCAGCATGAACGGAAAGAAGGGATCGTGTTTGACATCAACGCGATCAAGCAGATCCTGCCACACCGGTACCCCTTCCTCCTTGTGGACCGGATCACCGATTTCAAAATGGACGAGCGGATTGTCGGTCTGAAAAATATCTCCGTGAACGAGCCGTTCTTCCAGGGCCACTTTCCGGGTCAGCCGATCATGCCCGGCGTCCTGATCCTCGAGGGGATGGCCCAGACCGGGGGCATTCTTCTGCTGAACGGAACAGAGAACCCGGGTGACAAGCTCGTCTATTTTATGGGGATCAACAATGCGAAATTCAGGAAACCGGTCATTCCCGGTGATCAGCTTGTCTATGAACTCCAGATGGTCAACCGCAGGAGCAGGGTGTGTCAGATGAATGGCAAGGCATTCGTCGATGGCCACCTTGTCGCCGAGGCCGAAATGATGGCCTCGATTGTCGACCGTGCCGGGAGTGACCCGGGGGCAAACGGATCAGCCTGAACCCCGGAATCATCAATCCTATCACAGCAATCGTGAACACACTATGAGCACACAGATCCATTCTCAGTCAATCGTAAACCCGCGCGCACAGCTCGGAATGAATGTGTCGATCGGACCCTTTAGTATAGTAGAGGACGGAGTTGTCATCGGGGACAACTGTCAGATCGGCGCAAATGCCCTGATCGCGACCGGGACATCCATCGGTAAGGACTGCAGGATCCACCACGGCGCCGTGGTTGGACATGAACCGCAGGATCTCAAGTACGCCGGCGAACCGACCACCTGTGAAATTGGTCCAAGGACGGTTATCAGGGAATACGCCACGATCCACCGGGGGACGGGGGAAAGCGGGAAAACAGTGATCGGGGCGGATGTCCTCCTGATGGGCTATGTGCATATCGCCCATGATTGCATCCTCGGGGATCACGTCATTCTCTCCAATGCTGCAATGCTGGCAGGACACTGTGAGATTGGTGACTACGCGGTGATCGGGGGAATCACGCCGGTGCACCAGTTTGTCAGAATCGGGGAACATTCGATGATCGGTGGCGGCCTCAGGGTCCCGAAGGATGTTCCTCCTTTCATTTTGGCAGGTCATGAGCCGCTGATTTTCCAGGGACTGAATTCAATCGGGCTCCGCCGGAGAGGGTTCAAGGCGGAAACGATCGCCGCTCTCGACAAGGCATACGGAATTCTGTACAAATCCAATCTGAATGTATCTCAGGCGGTGGCAAGGATCCTTGAAGCCGAAGAGCTTGCGACGGTGGCGGAGGTTCAGAGGGTGATCGAGTTCACGAAAAACAGCAGCCGCGGAATCCTCAGCGGCCCCCGCTTTCTCAAATAACTAATGGACAACAAGCTGCGATTCCTGGATTCGGGGCCATGCCCCGGAGTCCGGAATATGGAACTCGACCAGTCCCTTGCCCGCGGCATTCTCCGGGGTGAGCATGGACCTACGCTGAGGGTTTACACATGGAAACCATGGGCGATTTCGCTCGGGAGGCATCAGGATCCTTCTGAGATAGATCAGGAAGCGTGTCGGGCGGACGGGATCGATATTGTACGTCGTCCAACGGGGGGGCGGGCGATTCTGCACGCTGAGGAGCTGACCTATTGCTTTGTCACCACGGCGCGCGGGCGAAGCATATCGCAGGCCTATCATGAGATTGGAGAAGCACTCAGGGCCGGCCTCAGGGAGTTCGGAGTTGAGGCGCTGCTTGAACGGTCGCAATCGGACTTCAGCACGCTGTACCGGAGCGCATCCTCGATTCCCTGTTTCTCGAGTACAGCCCGTTATGAGGTTTCCTGGAACGGGAAGAAGCTGATCGGCAGTGCCCAGCGGCGGTACGGGAGCGGTGAGCATGCCGTGATTCTGCAGCACGGCTCCATACTCTGCGGCCCGGCCCACAGGAACCTGGCGGGGTATCTCGTTCTGAAAGATGAAGGGATGCGGGAAAGGATCAGAGGAGACCTTGCCTCCAGGACGACCGATCTGTCGGAGGTGACGGGGGGCAGAATAGATACCGGCCGTCTTGCAGCAGCTCTCAGGGTCGGATTTGATCAGGTCCTGGGGGTCGAAGAGAATCGTTTGTCATTCACAGCACCGGGTATCAACGATGGCGAGAAGTAAGAAAAAGGCAGTCCACGAAGAATCTGCAGGTCTTCACCGCGTGGTGACCACGAAGACCGTTCTGACGATGAAGAAGAACGGAGAGAAGATTGCGATGCTCACCGGATACGACTATCTAACCGCCCGTCTGCTGGATCAGGTCGGCATCGATATCGTGCTCGTCGGTGATTCTGTCGGTAACGTCGTCCAGGGGCATGAGACCACATTGCCGGTCACCGTGGAAGATATGATTTATCATGCCAAGGCGGTCAAGAAAGCGGTTAAGAATGCGCTGATTGTTGTCGATATGCCGTTCATGTCATACCAGAACAGCGTTGACGAGGCGATCCGGAACTGTGGCAGGTTGATGAAGGAGGTTGGTGTGGGCGCGGTCAAGCTGGAGGGGGGCGAGTACATCGCGGATATCGTGAGGCATCTCGTACGGATCGGGATCCCTGTGATGGGGCACCTTGGCCTCACACCGCAGGCGATCAACAAGTTCGGGACCTACGAGGTCCGGGCGCAGGACAAGAAAGAAGCGGCCGCGCTTGTGAGTGATGCGATGGCTCTTGAAGAAGCGGGCGTTTTTGCGATCGTGCTGGAGAAAATCCCGGCACAGCTTGCGAAGAGAGTTTCAAACAGTCTGACGATTCCAACCATTGGTATCGGCGCAGGTCCGAACTGTGACGGACAGGTCCTGGTCGTTTCTGACATGCTTGGCCTGACGGAAGAATTCCGGCCGAGGTTTGTCAGGCGGTATTCTGAGCTGGCGGATGTCATGCGTGGTGCGTTCCGCTCGTACATCGATGATGTCAAAGGGGGCAGGTTTCCTGCCAAAGGGGAGAGCTACTGATTATGGGGAATGGTACCGTGGAGAAGAAGAGAGCCGGGAGGCTCCGTGTGCTTGTTGCCAATGATGACGGAATCGACGCGTCCGGCCTGTATGCGCTGGTACAGGAAGTCAGGAAAATTGCTGACGTCACCGTTGTGGCGCCCGACAAACAGCAGAGCGCGGTCGGCCACGCGATCACCATGAACTACCCGCTGCGCGTGGTTCCGTTCCGGAAGAACGGTGAGTTCTTCGGTCATGCTGTCGAAGGGACGCCGGCGGACGCGGTGAAACTTGGCGTCAAGGTATTGATGGAGTCGCCGCCTGATCTGGTTCTTTCCGGCATCAATCACGGATCGAATACAGCGGTGAACATACTTTACTCCGGGACCGTATCTGCTGCGACCGAAGGAACGATTCTCGGGATCCCGTCGATCGCCTTTTCTCTGACGACGTATCAGGATGCTGATTTTTCTTACGCGGCGAAATTCGCCGCCCGGCTTGCGGTGACCGTTGCTGAACATGGTCTGCCGGAAGGGACACTGCTGAACGTCAATATTCCTGCCGTCACGGAAGGTGAGATCGCGGGAGTTCGTCTCACGAGGCAGGGGAATTCCCGGTGGGAGGATAAGTTTGATGTCCGGCGCGACCCTGCCAACAGGGAGTATTTCTGGCTCACCGGGCGAATGATGGTCACCGATTCTGATGATGATACCGATCAGATTGCGATCAGAAACAAGTATGTTTCCGTCACGCCGATTCATTATGAGTTGACCGACGGGGATATGCTGGCCCGCATGAAGGAATGGGGGATTGAGGGGCTCGGGAAGGGATGAAAATAGTCCTTGAGGCTGTTGCTTTTCAATCCTGATCTGCTATATTTGTCCACCCGCCTAACGGGTTTTAGATTTCTGCCGGACTGCGACAATCTTTCCTCTGGTAGTTGACATCACAACAATTTGTTGTTATATTTAAAACCCGCTGAAAACGCGGAATGGTCTTGAGGTTAAGATCATGTTCTTTGAAAACTAGTGTGCATAGCCAAAGTCAATTTACAAGAGCAACCCAACCTTGTCCTGTTGATCTTCGGATCGGCGGGACATTTTCAGACTCGAAGATGCAAGTTTGAAAAAAACTTACAACGGAGAGTTTGATCCTGGCTCAGGACGAACGCTGG
>Ga0224505_10001706_pt1 | contig 13603 bp, 11 predicted proteins | sample SF_Jan12_sed_USG_FD_169102 | JGI IMG/M metagenome (GOLD analysis project Ga0224505, IMG submission 169102) | Sediment microbial communities from San Francisco Bay, California, United States - SF_Jan12_sed_USGS_4_1 | ecosystem: Environmental > Aquatic > Marine > Sediment | place: USA: California... | reverse complement strand
GGTGGGCGTCCCGATGACGGCGCGCGTTGGCTCCGGGAGCGACCGGGCCACCGCGCCGGATCCCGGTCTGTTCGGTCCCGATTCAGAGGCGTGGCGATTGGACCGCGAGGCCATGCTGCTGTTGGGTGCCGGCCCCCGGGCCCTGCTGCTCCAGATCGCGCATCCGTCGGTCGCCGCCGGTGTCGCCGAGCATTCGGACTTCCGGTCGGACCCGTGGCGTCGCCTGGACGGGACGTTGCGGAGCTACCTGCGCATCATCTACGGGACGTCGGCCGCGGCCCGTTCGGAGATCCGCCGCTTGAACGACCTGCACCGGTCCGTGGTCGGGCCCGGCTATGCGGCTCGCGACCCCGATCTGTCCCTGTGGGTGCACGCGACGCTGGTTGATTCGACGCTGGTGGCCTACGACGCATGGCTGGAGCCGCTGCCGCGGGGTCGGGCCGCCCGTTTCTACGAGGAGACGATCCCCGTGGGACGCGCCTTCGGGATCCCGGCCGGGTTGTTGCCACGCGATCTCGCGTCGTTCGAGCGCTACCTTGCCGATGCCATCGGCCCCGGCGGCCCGGTCCACGTCACGCCGACGGCCCGGGACCTGGCCGACGCCATCCTCCATCCACCCCTGCCGGGGGTCCTGGGCGCCGTGCCCGTCCCGTCGCGGCTGTACGACTGGACGCTCTGGCCGGCCCTGGGGCTGCTGCCGGATGCCGTCCGCCGTGAGTACGGGTTCCGCTGGGGGCCGCTCGAGACGGCGGTGTCGCGCTGGCTCATCGCCACCTGGCGAGCCTGGCGTCCGCTGCTTCCGGCGGCGTTCCGCCAGATGCCGCAGGCGATCGCCGCCGACCGCCGGATGAGGATCGACTGATGCCCTGGGGCAGGATCTAGACCCGACCGGTCACCGAAGCACGGTCGTCGCCGCGGACGATGCAGCGGAAGCCGATATGGCTCATGCCCGTGTCCACCATCTGAGGGCGCCGTGCGGCCGGGCGATATCGCTGGCAGTACTCGTCGGCGCACAGGAACGATCCGCCCTTGATCACCCGTCGAGGGATGCGGAACTGTGGCTGGGCCGGGTCGTAGCTGTCCTCCATCTCGGGGCCGCGCGGATTGTCGGGAACGCAGCACGCCTTCTCCTCGCCCGGCGCATGGCTCCCGACGTACCAGTCCGTGGTCCACTCCCAGACGTTGCCGGTCATGTCGAGCAGGCCGAAGTCATTGGGCGGGTACGTGCCCACCGGAGCGGTCCGGTCGTACCCGTCGGACGCGTCGTTCTTCCAGGGGAAGCGTCCCTCCCAGTACTTCGCCAGCCGGCGGCCTCCGGGCCGAGGCTCGTCGCCCCACCAGAACGCACGGCCATCCACGCCGCCGCGCGCGGCGCGCTCCCACTCGGCCTCGGTCGGGATCTCGCGGCCGGCCCAGGCTGCATAGGCGGAGGCATCCTCGAACGCCACATGCACGACGGGATGACGACCACGTGCGCTCGTGTCGCTGCCCGGGCCTTCCGGATGTCGCCACGACGCCCCGGGCGTCCACGTCCACCACTGGCTGATGTGGCGCAGGTCCACCGGACCAGGGGTCGGCGTGAAGACCAGCGACCCGGCCACCAGGTTCTGCGGGGGTGCCCCGGGAAAATCGGCCGGGTCGAGCGGACGCTCTGCGACGGTCCGGTAGCCGGTCGCCTCGACGAAGGCGGAGAACTGCTCGTTCGTGACCGGGTGGATCTCGATCGAGAACGCGTCGACGTAGACCGGGTGGGCCGGAGCCTCTTCCGGTTGATGGAGATCCGAGCCCATCAGGAACCGACCGGCGGGGATCGCTGCGAGCGGCGCCAGCGTCGCGCCGCCCGCTCCATGTCGTCCCATCGATGTCAACGGTCAGTCACCCACGGACCGCGCGGCTCGAGCTCACGCGCTCGCGAGACCGGCCTTGAGCTTCTCGAGCATGGCACCGACGGTGAAGCTCGAGGCCTCCTGCCGGGGAGGGAACTCCTGCAGGGTGGCGGCCATCTGGGCGACGAACGCCTGGGCCGGGACGACCAGGAACGCATGGTCGAGCAGCCAGTCGTAGTAGGTGTTGGAGGTGATGTCGGCGCGCTCGTACGGATCCGTCCGCAGGTTGAAGATCTTGGGGACCCGGAGCTCGGTGAACGGTTCGGCCCAGACCTCGAGGGTGCCGGTCGCCCGCTGCTCGAGGAAGACCACCTTCCAATTGTGGAACCGCAGAGCGGTCAGGTCACCGTCGTCGCTGACGTAGAAGAAGTACGTCCGCGGGCTCTGCTCCGTCTCGCCGGTCAGATACGGCAGCTGATCGAACCCGTCGAGGTGGACCTTATAGGTGGTGCCATCCAGGTCGTGGCCGGCCCTGAGCTTGGCGGCGATGTCGGGCTCGCCGGCGGCCGCGAGGAAGGTGGGGAACCAGTCGTTGTGACTGACGATGTCGTTGAACACCGTGCCCGGTGCGATCCGACCAGGCCAGCGGGCAAGTGCCGGGACCCGGTAGGCGCCCTCCCAGTTGGAATTCTTCTCGTTGCGGAACGGGGTCATCCCGGCGTCCGGCCAGGTGTTCATGTGCGGGCCGTTGTCCGTCGAGTACACGACGAGCGTGTCGTCCGCGATCCCGAGCTCATCGACGAGATCGAGCATTCGCCCGATGCGCTTGTCGTGCTCGACCATCGCATCGTGGTAGGCGGACTGCCAGCGACCGGCCTGGCCGCGGATCTCCTCCGCGATGTGGGTCCGAAAGTGCATGCCGGTCGTGTTGAACCAGACGAAGAACGGCGTTTCGTCATCGACGGCGTCGCGGATGAACCGTTGCGCCGGTTCGACGATCTCGTCGTCGATCGTCTCCATCCGCTTCCGGGTGAGCGGCCCGGTGTCCTCGATTCGGCCGTCCGCCCAGCTGTGGATCACGCCGCGCGGTCCGAACCGATCGCGGAAGCGCGGGAAGTCGGCCGGATCGGGATAGTCGGCGTGCTCCGGCTCCTCTTCGGCATTGAGGTGGTAGAGGTTGCCGAAGAACTCGTCGAAACCATGGGCGGTCGGCAGGAACTCGTCGCGGTCGCCGAGGTGGTTCTTGCCGAACTGACCCGTGGTGTAGCCCTGGGCCTTGAGGGCCGTCGCGATCGTCGGATCCTCGGGACGGAGGCCGAGATCCGCTCCGGGCATCCCGACCTTCGTCAGGCCCGTCCGATACGGGTTCTGGCCGGTGATGAAGGCGGCTCGGCCGGCCGTGCAACTCTGCTCACCGTAGTAGTCCGTGAACCGGGCACCCTCGTCCGCGATGCGGTCGATGTTGGGGGTTCGGTACCCCATCAGGGCGTCGCTGTAGCAACTCAGGTTGCTGATCCCGATGTCGTCGCCCCAAAGGACAAGGATGTTCGGCTTGCCGTTCGGCATCGTTCCTCCCCCGGATGTCGGTCGGTGGGTCGTTCGTGGACCGTCGCAGGCGTGACACACCCTTGTCAGGCGTGTCGCGATCCGGTCGGCGATCGAGCGGCACTGTACCGCATGGTCCTACGGCGTGCCACCGCGCGTGGGTGTCACCGCGGGCGAGCGATCGCCGTCAGTAGTCGCGCGGGAATCGCGCGGCGAACAGCCGGCGTCCAAGGTCGAGCGGCGTCGCGTCATCGAGCGCCTGAAGGAGCGTCACGTTCCTCACCAGGCCGCCGCGCTGGACCTCGACGTAGCGGCGCAGGGCGGCCCAGAACGCGGTCGAGCCCATCGCCCGGCGCGCCGCGTCGATCAGGTTGCCGCCCTGGATGTAGACCTTCTCGTAGTAGCAGCGCGCGGTGTACTCGTAGATCGTCCGGTCGAGGCGACCGGTCGGGCAGCGGCTGGACCGCTTCGTCCCGGTGACGTAGCGCGCCACGAAGTCGGCAGCGGCTTCATCGGCGAAGGGTTGCCGCGCCTGGTCGTTGCCGACCATCCCGTAGAACCATTGGTGGGCGGTCTCATGGGCCACGAGGTAGCGGAGGTTGGTGGAGGAGACCCCGTACGGGATCCAGATCATCCGCGGGGACTCCATCCCGTAGCCGCCGGCCGACTGGACGACGTTGAAGGTGGGGTAGGGGTAGTCGCCCAGTCGCGCCTGGATCGAGCGGAACGCCCGAGATGCCGCGTCCAGGGTCGCTGCCGCGTTGGCCGACGAGCGGTAGTAGTAGCGGATCGTGGTGTCGCCGACCTTGGTCGCGCGCGTCCGGAAATCCGGCGCGGCACTGACCGTCATGTCGCGGACGTCCCGGGCCTCGAACCGCTGGGTCCGTCCATCCGCACTCCGGAACACGCGATCGCCGCTCGTTGCGATGACGAGCTTGCGGTCGGTGATGACCGTCAGCCGGACGAACGGGCTGGTCGTGGTCACGAAGGGGTCGCCGTGGTTCGGGCGGTCGAACGGCGTGCGGCGGCTCACCCACGGGAGCCAACGGTAGGCGTTGACGATGCCGTGTGCCTTGGTGAAGAGCCACGACGAGCCGGACAGCGAGGTCCGCAGGGTGGCCGTGTACTTCACCCTGACGACCGTGGTCGCGCCGCTCGGAAGGATCCCGCCGAGGGGCACGATGATCGTCTGGTCGGAGATCCTGGCCGCGACAGCCCTGCCATCCACCAGCGATGACGTCAGCTTCAGGGAGCCAAGCCGGGCTGCCGCCGTGTTCAGCTCGACGCGGTCGATCGGGCCGTCGGACATGTTCGTGATCGTCGCCGCCGAGTGGACGGCGAACCGACGCGTGCCGTACGACAGGCGGAGCGTCGTGGCGTACGTCGCCCGCACATCCAGGCTGGACCTGCCGACCGAACCGGGCTCGATCGCCGATGTCGCCGGCCCAGGAGCCGGCGCGAAGGTGGTCGCCCCGGGCCCCATGGCGCGCCCGGCGACCGCCGCCGGCGCGGCCGACGCCACCACGAGGAGCGCTGCAAGGGCGGCCAGCAAGAGGGCGGGGTTCCGCCGCGGTCCGGGCATCCGATCGCCATCGTACTCCCAGAACGGTCGGCGGCCGTCTGCGACGTTCCCGTCCCACCCGAGCGATCAGCCCGTCCGGTCGTCTTCGCCACGTAGACTTCGGGGCATGGCCAACGGCATCGTCACCGAGGCATTCATCACGGCGGTCCGCGCCCGCATCCCCCAGGTTCGGCTCCTCACCGATCCGGTCGATCGGGCCTCGTACCAGCGCGACGAGACCACGTACCTGGCCTCGGGTCTGCCCGGGGCGGTCGCCCTGCCATCGGATACGGCCCAGGTGGCTGCGCTCGTCCGGATCTGCGCCGAGTACGACATCCCGATCGTGCCGCGCGGCGCCGGCTCCGGGCTCAGCGGTGGAGCCACGGGGATCGAAGGCGCGCTCACCATGGCGTTCACCGCGATGGACCGGATCCTCGAGATCGACCGCGACAACCTGTGTGTCGTCACCCAGCCCGGCGTCATCAATGCGACCCTGAAGGCCGCCGTCGCGGGACACGGCCTGTTCTATGCGCCCGATCCCGCGAGTTTCGAGACCTGTTCCATCGGCGGCAACCTCGGGACGAACGCGGGCGGACTGTGCTGCGTCAAGTACGGCCAGACCCGCGAATCAGTCCTCGGGCTGGAGGTCGTGATGGCTGACGGGACGGTCCTGCGGACCGGAGGCAAGAACATCAAGGACGTTGCCGGCTACTCACTGACCCACCTGATCGTCGGGTCGCAGGGGACCCTGGCGCTGATCACGGAGGCAACCCTTCGCCTGCGTCCCGCGCCACCTCCGCGGTCGACACTGCTGGCCTTCTTCCCCAGCCTGGAAGCCGCCGGCAAGGCGGTTGCGGCGATCGCCACGGCCGGTGTCAGTCCGGTGACGCTCGAGCTGATGGACCAGCTCGTCATCCGCGCGGTCGATGACATGCACGGGCTCGGCCTGGATCGCGAGGCGGCCGCGATGCTCATGGTCGAATCGGATCTCCCCGGGTCGGCGGCGGACGACGAGCTGACACGCGCCGAGGACGCCTGCACGGCCAGCGGCGCGACATTCACCGTCCGCTCACAGAGCCCGGCCGAGGCCGACCTGCTTCGCGAGGCGCGCCGCGCCGCGCACTGGGCCCTGGAGCGCATCGGCGAGGTGAAGATGGAGGATGTCGGCGTGCCGCGGTCTCGGGTCCCGGACATGCTCCGAGCGGTGCAGGAGATCGCCGCGAAACACGAGGTCCGGATCGGGACCTTCGGTCACGCGGGGGACGGCAACCTCCATCCCGACCTCATCCTGGAGCGTGGCGATCCGCGAGCCGCGGAGATCACCAGGGCCGTTCAGCAGGATCTCTACCGGGCGGCATTGGACCTGGGGGGCACGGTGACCGGCGAACACGGCATCGGCTCGGCCCGGACCGAATGGCTGGAGCCGCAGCGCGGCGGCGATGCGGTGCGGGTCATGCGCGCCATCAAGACCGCGCTGGACCCCCAGGGATTGCTCAATCCGGGGCGCGTGCTCTAGCACCCGGGCACGTGACCCGGCGGCCCCGGCGCCTGGCGGGATCGCCGCCGTCCGGATGCGCCGGCGCGACCCGGCCTTGACGTCCGTCGCCCGCAGCGTGGATGATGCGCCGGTATGGATGCACATCTGTTCAGAACATCTGTGCGCAGCGGATGCCTGCGGGGGCGGACCGGTCGGCGGCCACGATGAGCGACTTCGAGCAGCTGGTCCAGGCGAGCCGCCTCTACTACGAGCTGGGTGAGACGCAGAACGCCATCGCGGAGCGCCTCGGTGTGACCCGCCCGCAGGTCAGCCGCCTGCTCAAGCGTGCCCGCGCCGAGGGGATCGTCGAGATCCGCATCGTGGACCGCACCACGGCCGAGTCGCCCGCCGCCGAGGCACTCCGTCGCAGATACGGCCTCGACGCGGTCCACCTGGCCCCGACGGTGACCGGGCCCGAGGATCTCGGCCGCCGGATGGTCGGGAGGCTGGCGGCGCAGGTGCTGCGCGGAACCGTTCGGGACGGCGAGATCGTGGGGATCGGGGACGGCGCCTCCGTGAGTGCCGTCGCGGATGCCCTCGAGGACGGTGCCACGCCGGTCGCCGCGACGGTCGTACCGTTGGCCGGCGGTTACTGGACCCCGGGCCCGGAGCGGGATCCGTTCCGGCGGGTCGCCGATGCCTTCAGCGCCCTTCCGCATGGCCTGATGGCGCCCGGGCTGCTGGACGATTCGGCCACGAAGCGCGCCCTGGAGGCCCACGCGGGGGTCCAGGCGGTCCGCGACCTGTGGGACCACCTGGACGTGGCCCTGTTCGGCATCGGCGGTCCGTCGTGGGGCGTGGCCTCGGTCGGGCCAGAGGTCATGGCCCACCTCGAGCGCGCCGGCGCGGTGGGCGAGGTCCTCATCGCTCCGTTCGACCTCGATGGCGTGTTCGTCTGCCCGGAACTCCGCGAGCGGGTGCTCGCGTTCGACGCCCGGACCCTCGGGCGGGTCCCGTCCTCGATCGGGGTGGCGGCCGGGGAGAGCAAGGTCCGCCCCATCCTGGGTGCCCTTCGTGCCGGTGTCGTCCGCACGCTGGTCACGGACGTCGCCACCGCCGAGGCGGTCGTGGACCTCGGCGCACGGACGCCCGTCTCGGGGCGAACGCCATGACCGACGCGATCATGGGCATCGACCTCGGGACCACGGAGGTCAAGGCCGGTCTCGTGCGACCGGACGGCAGCCTGTTGGGGATCGCCCGGGCCGGCTACGGCCTCGAGGTCGGGCACGGGCCTGGCTGGGCCGAGCAGGATCCCGGGTCATGGTGGTCCGCCGTCGTCGGCGCGGTCCGTGCGCTCCACCTGACGGCCGCCACCGACGGCATCGACGTGGTGGCGATCGGCGTGGACGGCCACGGCCCGACCCTCGTCCCGGTGGATTCCCGTGGTGAGGCGACCCGCCCGGCCATCACCTTCCTCGACACGCGATCGGCGGCGGAGGCGGCCGAGCTGGAGGCCGCCACCGGAGTCGGCGGCTGGGGCCTCGGACCGCTCCCGGCGGCGCTCTGGATGGAGCGACACGAGCCGGCGACGGCCGCGACCACGCGCTGGTACCTCACGACATGGGAGTGGCTCGCTTTCCGACTCACGGGCGAGGCGGTCGCGCCGCTGGTCGCGCACCAGATCACGCCCGATCCCGGCCGGGCGGCTGCGGCGACCGGCCTCCGCGTCGATCGTCGTCCGCCGGAGGGGGCGATGGGCGCCGTGGTCGGGCAGTTGAGCGACAGCGCGGCGGCCGCGCTCGGCCTGCGCCGGGGCATCCCCGTGGCCGGAGGCACGAACGACGCGTTCGCCAGCTACCTCGGAGCCGGGCTCCTGGAGCCCGGCGACGCCTACGATCCAGGCGGCTCGGCCGGTGGCTTCGGCGTGTACTGGGACCGGCCGCTGGACGTGCCCGGGGCGTTCGTATCGCCGGCACCGCTCGAGGGACGCTACAGCGTTGGCGCGGCCATGGCCGCGACCGGTCGAGCTTTCGATTGGTTCCGCGACGAGGTGATCGACGGCGCCATGACGACCGAACGCCTCATCGACGAGGCCGGGGCGACCGCCCCAGGTGCGAACGGGCTCGTGTTCCTGCCGTATCTCGCCGGCGAGCGCTCGCCCATCTGGGATCCTTCGGCGACCGGAGTCCTGGCCGGGCTCACGCTCGCCCACGGGCGGGGACACATCGCCCGGGCGATCATGGAGGCCAGCGCCCTGGCCCTCCGCCACGTGTCCGCACCGATGCTTGCCGCGGGCGTTCGGGTGACGGCGATGCGAACCTGCGGCGGCCCGGCGCGCAGCGACACCTGGAACCAGATCAAGGCGGACGTCACGGGCTTCCGGGTCCTGGTTCCGGCGGTCCTCGAGACCGCCGTCCTCGGGTCGGCGATCCTCGGCTCGGTGGGCGTGGCGATCCATCCGGATACCCGAACCGCGATCCGGGCGATGACGCGGATCGATCACGAGCTCGCACCGCGGCCCGATATGTCGGGCGTCTACGATCGGACCTATGCGGCCTACACGGCCCTGTATCCGGCGATCGCGCCGGTCCTCCGGCCGCTCACGGACTCGGCGTCGTGAACGGCCGCGGCTCACTCATGGCACGAGGCGTCGAGCTTTCCTTCCCGGTACGCGGCGGCGGGACCCTTCCGGTCCTGGGCGGCATCGACCTGGCCGTGCCGGGCGGCGGCATCGTGGCGCTGATCGGACCGAACGGGTGCGGGAAGTCCACCCTCTTGCGCGTGGCTGCCGGCCTGCTCACCCCGAGCGCCGGTGTCATGGCGCTCGATGGGGCCCCGATCCCCGGTCCGGATCCGCGCATCGGGCTCGTGTTCCAGGAGCCGCGTCTCCTGCCGTGGCGATCGGCCGCAGCCAACATCACCTACCCACTCGAGCTCGCGGGCTGGTCGGCGGAGCGGCAGCGGGAACGTCTGGAGCAGCTCACGGAGCTCGTCGACATCGATCGTTCCGTGGTGGTCAACCGGCCGGCCGAGCTCTCGGGCGGGACGCGCCAGCGGGTCGCCCTCGCGCGCGCCCTCGCGCTCGAACCGGAGGTGCTGCTGCTGGACGAGCCGTTCAGTGCCCTGGACGCCCTCAGTCGGGAGCGGTTCGACCTGGAACTGCTCCATCTCTGGGAGCGCGCCGCGACGACCATCCTGCTCGTCACCCATAGCATCGCCGAGGCGATCTTCGTGGCCGATCGGATCGTGGTCATGTCGGCCCGCCCTGGGCGGATCGTGGCGGATATCGCGGTCCCGCTGTCGCGGCCCCGGTCCATCGCGGACCTCGACGAGGGGGTCGTGTCGCGTACCGCGCGGGAGGTGCGCCGTCACCTGGGCGAAGCCGGCGACCCGTCCGACGAAGCCTCGCTGGCAGCCGCATCATGAGGCAGAGCTCGATCGTGCCCATTCTCGCGGCCCTCGCCGGTTTCCTCCTGCTCTGGCAGGCGGTCGTCGTGATCAGCGGCTTCCCGCCGTTCATCCTGCCGGCGCCGATCGCGGTCCTGAACCGGTTCGTCACGGCCTGGGCGGACGGGACGATCGGGCCGCATCTCGCCACCACGCTGCTCGAGGTGACGCTCGGGTTCGCGGTCGGGGCCGGCTTCGCCCTCATCGCCGGGTATGCGCTCGCGCGCAGCGCGTTCGTCGAGCGCTTGTTGTCGCCCTATCTCGTCGCTGCGCAGGCGACACCGATCCTGGCGCTCGCGCCGCTCATCGCACTGTGGTTCGGTCCCGGGCTCGTGGGCAAGGTGGTCATCTGCGCCCTGATCGTCTTCTTCCCCGTGGCGATCGCGACGATGGTCGGCATCCGGTCGGTGGACGCGCGGCTGCTGGAGCTTGGGCGGTCGCTTCGCGCGACCCGGCGCCAGATCCTCACCACCCTCGAGATCCCGGCGGCGCTGCCGTCCATCCTCGGTGGCATCCGCGTCGGTGTCACGCTGGCGGTGGTCGGCGCGATCGTGGGGGAGTGGGCCGGCGCCGAGCGCGGTCTCGGCGTCCTGATCAACCTCGCCCGGGGCTCGCTGTTCGACATCCCGCTCATGTTCGCTACCCTCCTGCTCATCTCGTTCGTGGGGATCGCGCTCTATCTCGCCGTCGTCCTCGTCGAGCGCCGCGTGGTCGGTGCCCGCTAGCCGTGCTTCATCCCGGAGGTCCCGTGTCGTCCCGAGCCCATCGCCCCACCCTCGCCGTCGCCATCCTGGCTTTGCTCAGCCTGATCACGGGGGCCTGTGCGGGGGGCGGATCCGTCGCTTCGCCCGCGGCAAGCCCGGACGGCACGTCGGCGCCGTCGACCTTGCCCAGCCCTGCGGAATCCGCGTCGACCGAACCCAGCCGGGAGCCGACCGCCCTGGCAGTGGGCCTCGGCTACATCCCCAGTGTCCAGTTCGCCCCGTTCTACCTCGCCGACCAGGCCGGGTACTACCGTGACAGCGGCCTCGATGTCACGTTCCGCCACGGCTTCGACTACGACGTCATCGCGCTGGTGGGGCAGAGCGAGCTCGACATCGGCCTGGCCGACGGGACGAGCGTCATCCCGGCCGCCAGTCAGGGGATCCCGATCAAGTACGTCGCGACGATCTACGGCAAGTTCCCGTCGATCGTCTTCTCGAAGGCTTCGGCGGGCATCGACGGACCCGCCGATCTCGCCGGACGGGCGGTCGGAATCCCGGGCCGCTTCGGGTCGTCGTGGATCATGCTCCAGGCCATGCTCTCGTCGGCCGGCCTGACCCCCGACGACATCGAGCTCTCGGAGATCGGCTTCACCCAGGCGGAGGCGGTGACCCAGGGGCTGGTGGAGGCGGCCACGGGGTTCGCCAACAACGAGCCGGTCGTCATGGAGCTGAACGGCGTGGCTGTCAACGTGATGCGGGTCGACGACATCATCCCCCTGCCGGGCAACGGCCTGATCGTCGGCGACGCCACGCTGACCGCGAAGCGCGAGGCCGTGGCGGCGTTCGTCGCCGCCACCCTGCGGGCGATGGACGTGATCGCCGCCGAACCGGAGGTCGGGCTGGACGCCGCCATCGCTGCGGTGCCCGACCTCGCCACTGCCCGGGACACGCAGGCCGCGATCCTGGACGCGACGATCGACGTCTGGACGGGCGCGGCCCAGGTCGAGCGGGGGTTCGGCGCGATCGACCCGGCCGATTGGGAGGCGTCGATCGAGTACCTGACGACCCTCGACCTCGTGCCGAACCCGGTCACCGTGGACCAGGTCGTGGACGCCTCGCTCCTGCCGGCCGGGGGCTGACGGCGATGCTCGGTGGCATCCGACCCGCCGGGTCCCGCCGCTCCTGGTGGCTGCGCGAGGCTTTGGCCGAGGAGGAGGCCGCCTCGCCGCACATGGCTGCCGCCGCGCCACCATTGCGGGGCTCGATCACGGCGGACGTCGTCATCGTGGGCGGCGGCTACACGGGCCTCTGGGCGGCGTATCGAGCGACCGAGCTCGAGGCGGGCGCCCGGATCGTCCTGCTTGAGGCGGACATCTGCGGCGGCGGTCCGTCCGGGCGCAACGGCGGTTTCGTGACCAACTGGTGGGACGAGCTGCCGACGCTCGTCGACCGCTACGGCGAGGCCGGCGCCCTGGCGGTCGCTCGGGCCATCGAGGGGGCAGTCGACGAGATCGGGACATGGTGTGCGACCCACGGCGTCGATGCCTGGTACACGAAGGCGGGCGCCCTGCAGGCATCGGCGGCGCCGGCCCAGGATGGCGCCTGGGACGAAGCGGTCGCGGCATGTCGTGCCCTCGGGGTCGGCGATCGCTATCTCCCGCTCGATCGGGACGAGATGCGGGCGCGCGTCGCCTCTCCGGTCTTCCGGGGCGGCGTGTTCATGCCGGGCGCGGCCACCATCCAGCCGGCCGTCCTCGCTCGCGGTCTTAGACGGATCCTGCTGGAGCGGGGTGTCGTCATCCACGAGGGCACGCAGGTCACGGAGATCGACGGGCAGCAGCCTGGGTGGCTGGGGTCTGTCGCGGCGACGACGCGACGGGCGCCGGTGCGTCACGCCGGCCGTTCGCGGACGTGGCGCCCGGTCCGGGTCCGAACGATGTCCGCCGTCGGAGCGGGTGAGGTCGTCGCCGCGAGCGCCGTGGTCGCCCTCAACGCCTGGGCCGCCGCCTGGCCATGGTTCGGTCGCCGGCTCGTGACATGGTCCTCCACCATCATCCTGACCGAGCCGATCCCCGACCGCCTGGCCGACCTCGGTTGGACGGGTGGCGAGGGTGTCAGCGACGCACGCTTCACGCTCCACTACCTGCGCACGACGCCGGATGGCCGGATCGCGATCGGCGGCGGCGGCGGACGGGCGGGTTTCGGTGGCCGGATCGGGCCGGCCTTCACGGACGATGTGCTGTCGTCGCGACGCGCCGCTGCGGGCCTGCGGCACCTCTTCCCATCGCTGCGCGACGTCCGGATCGAGGATTCGTGGGGCGGCCCGATCGACGTCAGCGCGGACCATCTCCCGTGGTTCGGCTCCGTTCGCGGGCGGCCGATCCATCACGGCCACGGCTACAGCGGCAACGGGGTCGCTCCGGCCGTGGTGGGTGGTCGGATCCTCGCTGCGCGGGCCCTGGAACGGGCGGACGACCCGGTCCTCGCGTCGCCCCTGGCGACCGGCTCGGCGCCGCGCGCCTTCCCGCCCGAGCCGGCGCGCTATCTGGGTGCGCGCCTTGTCCGGGAGGCGGCGGCCCGCCGCGAGTCGGCCGAGGAGCGCGGAGCGTCGGTGGAGCCCGTGGTGCGCGAACTGAGTCGCCTCCCGCGTCGACTCGGGTACCACATCGGGCCCAGATAGCCCTACATCGGCCATCCGGCCGCGATCGGCACGCTGGTCGGAGGGGCCGGCTGTCTCCTGGAGGCGCCATCGGGAGCGGGAATCACGCTCATCGGTTAAGATATCGACTCCCGAAGACGCACCACAGCGTGCCGCAGCCGTGTAGGAGTGACCCCTTGAATAGTCGCCCACCGATCAAGACTCCGGCCGCCAACGAGCCGTTCAAGCACGTGATCGACGAGTACAAGCACCAGGCCCAGACGATCACCTGCACCTGCGGCTGGCACGGCAGTTCGGCGTCGATCGATCGCGGCGGCTCCGAGTGGACGGCTCACCTCGTCGAGGTTCGCGGCAAGAAGCGCTGACCCGTTTGACGCTGCACCG
>Ga0224505_10001705_pt1 | contig 13607 bp, 8 predicted proteins | sample SF_Jan12_sed_USG_FD_169102 | JGI IMG/M metagenome (GOLD analysis project Ga0224505, IMG submission 169102) | Sediment microbial communities from San Francisco Bay, California, United States - SF_Jan12_sed_USGS_4_1 | ecosystem: Environmental > Aquatic > Marine > Sediment | place: USA: California... | reverse complement strand
GCGCACGGTGAGCGAATCGTCCACCACCATCACCAGCGCCCGCGCCGCCTGCGGCACCGGCGCCGGCGCGGCGGCGCGCTGCGGCAATTGCCGCGCGCGCTGCGCCAGCGCGACCGGATTGACGATCAGCACGATGCTGCCGTCGGCGAGGACGGTCGCGCCCGAAACGCCGGGCACGCGCGCGAGCTGCGGGCCGATGCTCTTCACCACGATTTCCTGGTTGCCGACGAGCTCGTCCACGTGCAGAGCGACGCGCTGCATGCCGCTGCGCACCAGCAGCACCGAGTGGTAGCCGGCCGCCGCGGCCGACGCGGCGCCACCCAGCAGCTGCGCCAGCCCGTACAGCGGGTAGCTGCGCTCCTGGAATTCGATTTCACCGGCGACGACCTGCTGGGCAAGCGCCTCGGACCGGAGTCGCAGCACCTGCACCACCATCGCCGAGGGCACGGCCAGCACGTTGCCGCCCGCGCGCACCAGCACTGCCTGCGTGACCGCCAGGGTCAGCGGCAGGTAGAGCGTGAACGTCGTGCCCCGGCCGCGCTCGCTCGCCACTTCGATGCGCCCGCCGATGGCGGTGACTTCGTTCTTCACCACATCCATGCCGATGCCGCGTCCGGCGAGCTCGGTCACCGTGTCGGCCGTGGACAGCCCGGATACGAAGATCAGCTGGGTCAGCTCGGCGACATCGGGCGCGGCGCCGGGCGGCAGCAGACCGCGCTCCTGCGCCTTGCGCCGCAGCCGCTCCAGGTCGAGGCCGGCGCCGTCGTCGCTGACGCTCACCACGATCTCGTTGCTTTCCTGGCGCAGCGTGACCGCAATGCGCCCGCTCTGCGGCTTGCCCGCGGCGGCCCGCTCCGCGGGCGACTCCAGGCCGTGCGCCAGGGCGTTGCGCAGCAGATGCTCGAGCGGCGCGCCGATGCGCTCCAGCACGCCGCGGTCGAGCTCGACCTGGCTGCCCTGGATCTCGAGCTCGGCCGCCTTCTCCAGCTCGCGCGTCGTCTGGCGCACGATGCGATACAGACGCTCGTCGAGAATCGAGAACGGCACTGCGCGCATGCGCATCAGCGCCTGCTGCACGTCGCGGCTGATGCGCGACTGGTGCGAGAGCGCCGCGTCGGTCTCGCCCAGGCCCTTGAGCAGCGACTGCTGAATCGACGTTGCGTCGTGCAGGCTTTCCGCCATCAGGCGCGTGAGCTCCTGCAGGCGCGTGTAGCGGTCGAATTCGAGAGGGTCGAAATCGCGGTCGCGCTCTTCGAGCACCGACAGGCGCGACTGCATCTGGCTGTCGGCCTGGATCTCGACCTCGCGCAGCTGACCCCGCAGCCGCGAGATGCTGTCGCTGAGATCGCCGATCGACTGCTTGACGGTGCGCAGCTCGCCCTCGATGCGCGAGCGTGCGATGCTCACTTCTCCCGCTTCGTTGATGAGGTGATCGAGCGTATCGGCGTTGATGCGCAGCATGGACGCCGGGCTGGGCAGCGGCGGTTCGGCAGCGCCCGCCGCCGGTGCCGGCTCCAGCGGCGCCTCCGGTCCGGCCGCCATGCGCTCCAGATCGAGGCTCAGGCGGTCCATCTTTTCTTCCAGCTCGACGAACAGCGCCGGGCCGAGCGCGTCGGCCTCGATCGCCTCCTCGACGCGGCCCTCCATGATGTGCGTCAGCTCGCCCAGCCGGATCGCGCCCGCCATGCGCGCGCTGCCCTTCAGGGTGTGCAGCGCGCGCTGCAGCGACTGCTGGATCCTGGCATCCGCCGGGCTCGCCTTCCAGTCGCGCAGGTCGCTGCCGATCAACGGCAGCAGCTGCTGGGCTTCGTCGAGAAAGATCGGCAGCAGCTGCGGGTCGATGTCGTCCCGCATGACGCGCTTCTCGCGACCGCTGGCCTGCGCCGCGGGCTGCGGCCTGGCCGGCACGGCGACCGGCCTGGGCGCCGGCGCGCGCAAGCGCGCCATCAGCTCATGCAAGCCCTGCACCAGGGCCGGCGCCGCCTGCGGCGCCTCGCGCCGCGCGAGCGCTTCGGCCATGGCGCGCAGGTTGGCCACCGCGACCTGCACCATGCCGGCGTCGGCAGCGGCGGTATGGCGCGCGTGCGGCATCCACTGCTCGAGCGCCTCGGCGAGCGCGGCGACCTGCTCGAAGCCGGCAGTACGCGAGCTGCTCGCCAGCGTGTGCGCGGCGCGCACGAATTCCTGCGGCGCTTCGCTGCCGAAATTCCTGCGCCACTGCGCGCATTGCGCTTCCAGCGTGGCCGCGTGCTGCGCTGCTTCGCGCATGTAGATCTCGAAGAAGCTGCGCGCGAGGCGCACGCCGGCGATGTTCACCTCCTCGGGTTCGGGGTGCGGCGCCGGCGCGGCGGCGGGCGTGAGCGGCGGCTCGGGTTCGTGCACCGCGAGCACGCCTTCGGGCAGCAGGTCGATCAGCGGCTCGGCGCCGGCGGACTCGCGGGCGGGCTCGGGTTCGGGCTCGGGTTCGGGTCCGGGCGACGGCGCGTCTGCCGGCGCGAACGCGGGCACCGCTGGCGGCGCGGCACTCGCGGCCTGCGGCGTCTCGCTCTTGAGCTCCCTTGCGCGCGCCACGATCTCGGCGCCGTCGATCTCGCCGTGCAGGCCGCCCGCGGTGAGCTGAGCCACCCACTCCGCAAAGGACCTGCTCGCCGAGTCGATGAGATCCAGCAGGGCGGGCGTCGCCGGGTACTGCTGCTCGAGCCACTTGTTCATGACCTGCTCGATCTCCCAGGCCACCTCGCCCAGATCCATCAGCCCGACCATGCGACCGCTGCCCTTCAGCGTGTGAAAGCCGCGGCGGATGACGGTCAGTGCGTCCTTGTCCAGCGGCTGCGCGCGGCACAGCGGCAGCGCGCCGTTCACCGCGGCGAGCACTTCGCTCGCCTCTTCCAGGAAGATCGCCAGCAGCTCCTCGTTCACCTGCGGCCGCGGTGCCGCGGGCGCCGCGCCCACGCCCTCGGGCGACGGCGGCGGCGATTCCCTGTGCAGCGCCCCGGGCAGCACGACCGTGGAATCGAAGACGCGCTCCTCGGCTGGCGCATGCGCCTTGTCGTAACGGCGGAAGAACAGCTCCACGGCCTGCTCCGCGGGCTCGCGCCCCTGCAGGCAGGGGTCGAGGTAGAAACCGACGCTGGACAGCCCTTCGGCGATCCAGTCCATGTCGTGCCCGTCGTCGTCGTGGTCGCTGTCGGCGCAGGCGGCAATCAGTTTTTCGCACACCGGCACGATTTCCGCGGCGCGCGTGAACTCGAGCACGTTGAGCGCGCCGTGAATCTGCCGCAGATAGGGCGACAGGCCGCGCAGCGCACCGCGTCTTCCCGGGTCGCGCGCAAATCCGTCCAGCGCCTGCTCGACGTGCTGCAGGTTGGCCACGATCTCGCGCGCGACCTGCGCGCGCAGTTGCATGGCGCCGATGCGCTCGCTCAGGTCGACGCGCAGCCCGGGCGGCGGCTCGCCGCGCGACTTGCCCTTGGCAGCGTCGAGCAGCCAGCCCCCCATGATGCCGATCTGCTCGCCGATGTCGGCCGCGGGATCGGTGAAGTTCTCCACCACGCTTTCCACGAGCAGGAACGCCGACGCCATCTCGATGACCATCAGCTGGTCGCGCGCCGGGTACGGGTCGGGCAGGTGCGACGCGACCAGGGCGATGGCGTCAAGCAGACGCACGAGGTGCGGATTGCCGAGTTCGCCCGCCTTCGCCTTGAACGAGCCGACCAGCTCGCGGAACCGCGACGCGCTCTTGGGCTCGCCTGACACGTACTGCAGCCACATGCTCTTCAGCGCCTCGAGGCGCGAACGCACGTCGCTCAATGCGGGCTGCAGCCAGTCCATGTCGAACTGCATGACCTCGCCCGCCTGCGGTTCCGGGAACAGGCCGTCGAGCAGGTACAGCTGCTTCACTTCGCGCACGCGCGGCGTCGCCGGCTTGCATTTCGCGACTGCGTACAGCGCATCGCGCAGCAGCGTCTCGCTCACGGCCGTCGCGCCGGCCGCCAGGTCGCGCATCTGGAAATCGATCTTGTTGCACAGCGCCTTGGCGCGCGCCAGCCATTCGGCGTCGGGCGGCTCGCCCAGGCCCTCGACCAGCGCCAGGGCCACCCACCAGAGGGCGCGCGGCTCGGGCAGCTGCGCCGCGACCTGGTGCAGCGCGTCCAGCGCCTGATGCATCTCGCGCAGCCCGCCCTGAGCGCGCAGCAACGCCAGCAACCCGCGCTGGAACAGCGCGCGCTGCGCCTGCAGGAACGGCGCCACCTCCTGCGCGCGCAGCGTGCGCGCCGCGGGGTGGGCGGGCGCCTGCAGGGCGAGGTCGGGAAAGAACAGGTCCTTCTCGGACGCGCCCGGCGTACCTTGCAGATCGCTCAGCTCCCGGTAGATCGGATAGAGGCGCAGCGGCACATTGGCCTGGCCGCGCTCGAGGCCATCGACGTAGTCCTTCAGCGCGAGCACGGCGCGGTCGATCGCGCCAATCGTGGACGCATCGGGCGGCGCGCCGTTGCCCCGCGCGAGGCCGCCTTCGATGGCCTCGCAGAAGCGCGTCGCGCCGGCCAGCCCGACCATGCGCAGCGCGCCGCTGACCTGGTGCAGGTGCTCGCGGCAGGCACCGAGCGCCGCCGTGTTCGCGGCATCGGCCTTGAAGCGTGCGATCTGCTCGTGCACGAGCGACAGCGCCTGGTCCACCTCGGTGGTGATCCAGGAAAGAATCGTCGTGGAGGCGCTGCTGCCCATGAGCCTCGTCAGGCGAGCTTGAAGCCGGCCACCGAAGCCTTCAGGCCGTTGGCGAGCTCGGTCAGGCGCTCGGCGGCGGTCGCGGTGGTCCGCGTGCCCTCGGTCGTTTGCCGCGTGATGGCGAGGATCTCCTGCATGGCCTCGGCCACGCGCGTCGCCGAGGCAGCCTGCTGCTCGGTGGCGTTGGAGATCGAGCCGATCAGCTCGGCCAGCTGGTTCGACACCGCTTCGATCTCGCGCAGGGCGCGATCGGCCTCGTCGGCCGTCTTCGTGCCCTCCACCACGCCGCGGGTGCTGCGCTCCATGGCCTCGACCGCATCCTGCGTGTCGCGCTGAATCGACTTGACGATGGCGCCGATGTGCTTGGTCGCCTCGGCGGAGCGCTCCGCGAGCCGCTGCACCTCTTCCGCCACCACCGTAAAGCCGCGCCCGGCCTCGCCGGCGGAGGCCGCCTGGATGGCGGCGTTGAGCGCCAGCACGTTCGTCTGCTCGGTGATGTCCGAGATCAGCTGCACGATCTCGCCGATCTCCTGCGACGATTCGCCGAGGCGCTTGATGCGTTTCGACGTTTCCTGGATCTGCTCGCGGATGTCGTTCATGCCGCGAATCGCGTTCTGCACCGCCTGCGCGCCCTTCTCGGCGGCATGCAGCGAGGTCTTCGCCACCTCGACCGAGTCGCCGGCGCTTTTCGACACCGCGCTCATCGATTGCGCCATCTGCGTCACCGACTGACCCGTGTCCTGGATTTCCACGGCCTGCTTCTGCGTCGCCAGCAGCAGCTGCGACGCCGTGCTCTGCGCTTCCGCCGTCGCCGTGGTCACCTGCTGCGCGGCAGTGTTGATGCCCGCCACCAGGCGGCGCAGCTCGTCGATGGTGTAGTTGATGGAGTCGGCGATGGCGCCGGTGATCTCCTCGGTCACCTGCGCCCGGGAGGTGAGATCGCCGTCCGCCAGGCTGCCGATCTCGTCGAGCAGCCGCAGGATGGCCTGCTGGTTCGCGCGGTTCTGCCGTTCGCTTTCCTCGGCCCGCCTGCGGCTGTCGGCGATGTACACCAGGCCGATCAGCACCGCCACCAGCAGGGCCACCAGCGACAGCACGCCGAGGGCAATGAAGTTGTAGCCGCGCTTGGCAAGTTCGTCCTCGTACGCGGCGCTCAGATTCTCAGCGGAGCGCAGCAGCGCCTCGCTGTCGTTGAAGATGTCGAACGCCGCGCGCTTGGCGCCGATCAGTCGCGCCTGGCTGCCGAGAATGTCGCTCACCGCGCGCTGGTAGTCGGTGAACGCCGTCTGCAGCTCGCCCAGCTTGCCGCGCAATTCGGCGTCGCCCACGCGCGCGATACGCAGCGCCTCATTGCCCTGCAGGAGACCCTGCAAGGTGTCGCGGTAGGTGTTGGTGTCCTTGCCCAGCAGGAACGCCACCTCCGGGTCGACGATGTTCTCCGCCAGCATGACGTTGGCGTTCTTCGCCATGCGCTGCGTGAGCATCGTCAGTTGCGCGGTGATCGCGTTCTGACGCGCCGCGCCGCCCTTTTGCACGCTCAGCGCCGCAATCTCGTCGGTGAGCTCCTGCAGCACGGGGTTGTTGGCGTTGATCGCGCGTACCGCATTGCCCAGGGCGACGAGGTCGCGCTCCTCATCGATCACCAGGGCGGCGTTGCGTTCGGTCTTGCCCCATTCGCGGTCGAGCGCGTTCAGGCGCGGCTGCACCGCGTCCGGGGTGGGCGGCAGGCTGACCCCGCCACTTGCGCCGCCGAACGCCAGCAGCTTGATGAGGGCGGCGAACTCGTCGCGGCTGCTGCGCAGCTGCTTGAAGGCTTCGGCGTTGCCCTGGGAGGACTGCTGCGCCGCTTTCGCCAGGCGCTGCGACAACGTCTGCAGCTTGCCGACACTCGCGATGTAGACCGTGCCGAACGTTCCCTGGCGCGTGTCGTAGACCACCACCGCCGCGACCAGCGCCAGCAGCAGCACGAGGGCGCCGATGAGGATCTGCAGCTGCCGGCCGATGGGCAGGTGCCCGATGAGCCACAGGCCACCCGTGGCGGCGGCCGGCCGGGCTGCGACCGGCTCGCCGGGATCGGCGCCGCGGCCAAGGAACGGGAGTTTGAGCGCGCCTATGCTGAATGCCATGGGTTTTCCTTTATCGCAAGAATTTCCCGCCGCGGCCGATGATCGTCAGGTCGACGAACTTCGATCCCGCGCGGTTGCTGGGCGAGTAGCTGACGAAGAATCCGCCCAGATCGACGTCCTGCATCCTCTCCAGCGCCGCGATGTAGCTTTCGCGCGTCAGGTTCCGGCCGGCGCGGCGCAGCCCTTCCACGGCCACCTTCGCCGAGAGGAAACCCTCCATGGCGCTGAAGTTGTAGTCGGTGAAACCCGCCTTCTCGGACAGCTGCTGGTACTCCTTCACCACCGGCACCGCGCGCCCCCACGGGAACGGCACGACCTGCGAGATCGCCACGCCGACGCCGTCCTTGCCCAGCGCGTCGGAAAGCGCCTTGCTGCCGACGAACGACACGTTGTAGAAGGTCGCGTTGCTGCCCGCCTTCTGCATCTGCCGGATGAACTCCGCGCACGACGTGTAGGCGCTGATCATCACCACGGCGTCCGGCCGCGCCGCGTGGATCTGCTTGACCGCGTCCTCCACCTTGATCGTGTTGCGCTCGACGGTGCCGAGCGCGGTGATCTTCATGCTGCGTTTCTGCGTGGCGATTTCCACGCCTTTGAGGCCCGCCTGGCCGTAGGCGTCGTTCTGGTAGAACACCGCGATCTTCTTGCCGCCGATCGATACCACCTGCTCGACGATCTTGTCGGTCTCGTCGTAGTAGCTGGCGCGCACGTGGAAGATGTAGCGGTTGAAGGGCACGCGCAGGACCTCCGCGCCCGTGAACATGCCGACCAGCGGCACCTTGGCCTGCGTCACGACAGGCAGGTGCGCGACCCCCGTCGGCGTGCCGACATAGCCGATCAGACCGAACACCCTGTGCTCCTCGATCAGCTTCTTGCTCGCGTCCGGCGCAACCTTGGTCTCGTAGCGGTCGTCCTCGGTAACGAGCTCGATCTTGCGGCCGTGCACGCCGCCTTGCGCGTTGACGTGGTCCAGATAGGCCTTGATGCCGTTGCGCATCTGGATGCCAAGCTGCGCGGCCGGCCCCGAAAAGACGGCCGCCTGCCCGAGCAGGATCCTGTCCTGCGTGACACCGGTCTCCGCCTGCGCCGGAGATGCCAGCAGCGCCCCCAGCACGCCCCAAATCGCGATTCGCGTCATGCCGTCCTCCCTGAGCTGCGTTCGTTTCATGCGCCGACGCTGAGAAATACGGGGTCCTGCACGAGCTGCGCCACATCCAGCTCGAGCCAGTGCACCCCATGCTCGTCGTCGTATTCCGCCTTGATCCACGGCATGCGCCCATCGGTCCCGGCGCTTGCTTCCAGCTGTTCGGGGTTGCGCAGGCCGAGCGAGCGATCGACGAGCAGCGCGCTGCCCACGCGGAACCGCTCGCTGAGCAGCAGCAGGCGCGCCTGTTCGCCGGGCGCCGCGGCGCTGCGGCCGAGAAAGGTGCCGATGTCGACGACGCTGTACAGGTTGCCGCGGACACTCGCCACACCCCTGAACCAGGGCTGCGTCAGCGGAACCGGGGTGATGCCCGGCACGGGGATCACTTCGCCGGCATCGGTCAGGTCCACCAGCCAGCGTTCGCCGCCGACCTCCAGGCCGAGCTTGGATGCCGCGCGTCCGGCGCCCGCGCTCTGCAGCCGGGCCGCCAGGTCGCGCTGGTAATCGCGCAGGGAAACCTTGTTCGCCACTAGCCCAGCGCCTTGATCTTCGCCAGCAGGTCGGCCTGGTTCACCGGCTTGACGACGTAGTCGCGGGCGCCCTGGCGCATGCCCCACACGCGATCGGTTTCCTGGCCCTTGGTGGTGCAGATGATGACCGGGATGTCCTTGGTCGCGCTGTCCTTGCTGAGCGTGCGCGTCGCCTGGAATCCGTTCTGGCCCGGCATCACCACGTCCATGAGCACCAGATCCGGACGCGTCTGCTTGACCTTTTCCAGCGCCTGCTCCGCGCTGTCGGCCGTGGTGATCTGGTAGCCGCTCTTTGCCAGCAGGTCGGTCAGGTACTGGCGGTCCGTGGGGGAGTCGTCGACGACGAGGATGTTCTTGATGGGCATGGTCAGTTCTTTCGCACTGGGGGTTAGGCGGTCGGGGCCGCAGGCTTGAGGTACTCGTTCACCGTGTCGATGAGCGCTTCCTTGGTAAACGGTTTGGTCAGGTAACGATCGGAGCCCGCCAGCCGGCCGCGCGCACGATCGAACACGCCGTCCTTGCTCGACAGCATGATCACGGGCGTCGCCTTGAGTTTCGGGTTCTGCTTGATGAGCGTGCAGGTCTGGTAGCCGTCGAGCCGCGGCATCATGATGTCGACGAAGATCACCTTCGGCTGGTGGTCGCTGATCTTGGCGAGGGCGTCGAATCCGTCCTCGGCAAGGATCACGTCGAATCCGGCCTGGCGCAGGAACATCTCCGCGCTGCGCCGGATGGTGTTGCTATCGTCGATGACCAGAACCTTGACCGGTGCTGGCGCCGATTCGCTCACAGACTCTCGTCCCCCTAGCCGCTAACTCCTACTGGAGCGATGTAACCCTTTTTTTGTCAGGCTCTTATCGCACCCATTTAATGTGGAATCATACCTGTGGATTGCGTTCCATCCAAATGGAACATCGGCTCCTTCCACGCGGGCTCGAATTCGGGCTTGAAGGCGTGCGTGCGCACCCAATATATCGACGTTTAACAGGCTGATTTTTCCCCGATGTCCGATCCGAAGCCGCAGGCTGACAAAGTTCCTAAGGAAGGTGACAAAGTTCCTGGCGAGGGCGTCGCGGTCGATGCGCCGCAGGGCCGAACGACCGAGGACCTTCTCGCCGAGGCACAGGGCAAGCTCGAAGAGCAGCGCGAAGCGTGGCTGCGGGCCCTCGCCGACGCCGAGAACGCGCGCAAGCGCGCGCAGGCCGACATTGTCCAGGCGCGCAAGTACGCGGCCGAGCGCATGGTCGAGGATCTTCTGCCGGTGATGGACAGCCTCGAGGCGGCGCTCGGCGCGGGCGGACAGGAAACCGAGGCGTTGCGCGCCGGCGTGGAGTTGACCCGCAAGCAGCTGCTCAATGCGTTTGAGCGCGCCGGGGTCGCCGAGGTGAACCCGGCGCCGGGCCAGCGCTTCGACCCGCACCGTCACCAGGCCATGGCGGCGGCAGAGTCCGACCAGGAGCCGAACACCGTGCTGGCGCTGATGCAGAAAGGCTACACCCTGCACGAGCGCATCGTTCGACCCGCCCTGGTGACCGTCGCCAAGGCGAAGGCAGTTGAAAACGGGGCCGGAAACCCCATCTCCGACAGTAACTTGGAATCGAACTGAAGGGACCACCATGGCAAAGATCATCGGCATCGACCTGGGTACCACCAATTCGTGCGTTGCCCTCATGGAGGGCGGCAAGCCGAAAGTGATCGAGAACTCCGAGGGCTCGCGCACCACGCCCTCCATCGTCGCCTATACGGAGGACGGCGAAATCCTCGTCGGGGCATCGGCCAAGCGCCAGGCGGTGACCAACGCGAAGAACACCATCTATGCGGTCAAGCGCCTGATCGGGCGGCGCTTCGGGGAGAAGGAGGTGGACAAGGACATCCACCTCATGCCCTACAAGATCGTGAAGGCCGACAACGGCGACGCCTGGGTCGAGGTGCGCGGCAAGAAGATGGCGCCGCAGCAGGTGTCGGCGGAGATTCTGCGCAAGATGAAGAAGACCGCCGAGGACTACCTCGGCGAGGAAGTCTCGGAGGCGGTCATTACCGTGCCGGCGTACTTCAACGACTCGCAGCGCCAGGCGACCAAGGACGCCGGCCGCATTGCCGGCCTGGACGTCAAGCGCATCATCAACGAGCCCACCGCGGCGGCGCTCGCCTTCGGCATGGACAAGCTGGAGAAAGGCGACCGCAAGATCGCCGTATACGACCTGGGCGGCGGCACCTTCGACATCTCGATCATCGAGATCGCCGACGTCGACGGCGAGAAGCAGTTCGAAGTGCTCTCCACCAACGGCGACACGTTCCTGGGCGGCGAGGACTTCGACCAGCGCCTGATCGACCACATCGTCACCGAGTTCAAGAAGGACGCGGGCGTCGACCTGTCGAAGGACGTGCTCGCGCTGCAGCGCCTGAAGGACGCGGCCGAGAAGGCCAAGATCGAGCTGTCCTCGTCGCAGCAGACCGAGGTCAACCTGCCCTACATCACCGCGGACGCCTCCGGCCCGAAGCACCTGACGATGAAGGTGACGCGCGCCAAGTTCGAGTCGCTGGTGGACGAGCTGATCCAGAAGACGATCGAGCCGTGCCGCATCGCCATGAAGGACGCGGGCTTGAAGCCCGGCGACATCGCCGACGTGATCCTGGTCGGCGGCCAGACGCGCATGCCCAAGGTGGTCGACAAGGTGCGCGAGTTCTTCGGCAAGGAGCCGAGGAAGGACGTGAACCCGGACGAAGCGGTGGCCATCGGCGCGGGCATCCAGGCTGGCGTGCTGAAAGGCGACGTGAAGGACGTGCTGCTGCTCGACGTGACGCCGCTCTCGCTCGGCATCGAGACGCTGGGCGGCGTGATGACCAAGCTCATCAACAAGAACACCACCATCCCGACAAAGGCGCAGCAGGTGTTCTCCACCGCGGACGACAACCAGACCGCGGTGACCATCCACGTGCTGCAGGGCGAGCGCGACATGGCCGCGGGCAACAAGAGCCTGGGACAGTTCAACCTCACCGACATCCCGCCCGCGGCGCGCGGCATGCCGCAAATCGAGGTCGCCTTCGACATCGACGCCAACGGCATCCTGCACGTGTCGGCCAAGGACAAGGCCACCGGCAAGGAGAACAAGATCAAGATCCAGGCGAGCTCCGGCCTGAACGAGGCCGAGATCCAGCGCATGGTGAAAGACGCAGAGGCGCACGCCGAGGAGGACCGCAAGGCGCTCGAGCTGGTAAACGCACGCAACGCCTGCGAGGCGCTGGTGCATTCGGTGAAGAAATCGCTGCACGAGTACGGCGACAAGCTCGACGCGGGCGAGAAGGAGAAAATCGAGGCCGCGCTGAAGGACGCCGAGGGCGTGCTCAAGTCGGAAGCCAAGGCCGAGATCGAGGCCAAGGCCGAGGCGCTCGCCAAGGCGTCGCAGAAGCTCGGCGAGAAGATGTACGCCGAGAGCCAGAAGGCGGCGCAGGGCGAAGCGGCCGCCGGGCAGACCGCGGGCGACGCTCAGGGCGGCGAAGCGAAGAAGGCCGAGGGCGACGTCGTCGACGCCGAGTTCACCGAGGTGAAGGACAAGAAAACGGGTTGATCAGCACTATCACATGAGGGCGACCGGGCGGTGCGCGTAGGCGCGCCGCCCGTTTTGCTGTCTGGGAAGGCACATGGCGAAACGCGATTTCTACGAAGTGCTGGGCGTCAACCGGGACGCGTCGGCGGACGATATCCGCAAGGCGTACCGCAAGCTCGCCATGAAGTGGCACCCGGACCGCAATCCGGACAACCCCAAGGCCGAGGACCACTTCAAGGAGGCGCAGGAAGCCTACGACGTGCTCTCGGACGCGAAGAAGCGCGGTGCCTACGACCAGTTTGGCCACGCCGGCGTCGATCCCCAGTCCGGCATGGGGTCTGCAGGCGCCGCCGGCGGCTTTTCCGGCTTCGGTGACATCTTCAACGATATCTTCGGCGACGTTTTCGGCGGCGGGCGCAGCGCCCGTTCCAACGTGTTCCGCGGCGCCGACCTGCGCTACAACCTCGAGATCACCCTCGAGCAGGCCGCGCACGGTTTCGAGACACGCATTCGCATCCCCACCATGGCGCCGTGCGAACCCTGCCATGGCAGCGGCGCCAAGCCCGGCAGCCAGCCGCAGACCTGCCCCACCTGCCGCGGGGCGGGCCAGGTGCGCGTGTCGCAGGGACCGTTCTCGATCGCTCAAACCTGCCCGCGCTGCCACGGTTCCGGCAAGATCATTCCCAACCCTTGCGCCACGTGCGGCGGCAGCGGGCGCATCAAGCACCAAAAGACGCTCTCGGTGAAGATCCCCGCGGGCGTCGACGAGGGCGATCGCGTGCGCCTGTCCGGCGAGGGCGAGCCGGGCGTCAACGGCGGCCCGGCGGGCGACCTCTACGTGCAGGTGCACATCAAGGCGCACGCGGTGTTCCAGCGCGATCACGACGACCTGCACTGCGAGATGCCGATCTCCATCACCACCGCTGCGCTCGGCGGCGAGATCGAGATTCCCACGCTGGACGGATCGGCGCGCATCCGCGTGCCGGCCGAAAGCCAGACCGGGAAGACCTTCCGCCTGCGCGGCAAGGGCATCAAGGGCGTGCGCAGCCACGTCGCCGGCGACCTTTTCTGCCACGTGGCGGTGGAGACCCCCGTCAACCTGACGTCGCGCCAGAAGGAATTGCTGAAGGAATTCGAGGACATCAGCGGCGAGGACGTTGCGCGCCACAATCCGCGCAGCAAGTCATGGTTAGAAAAGGTTAAAGAGTTCTTCGAGGGCTAGCGGGCGGTGGCGCTTCGGCAGGACGCCCTGCTAGACTCCCCGCAACAATAGCCGGGGGGGGCCGCAATGCAGCGCTTCTTGGGTCGCGTCCTTTGCGCCTCGATTCTCCTCTGCGTCAGTTTCGCGGCTGGTGCAGACGCCGTTACCGACCGCGCCAGGGCGCTGCTGCAGCGCCAGGACGCGCAGGCTGCTTACAAGCTCCTACAGCCGCTGGAGCCGCAGCGCGCGGGCGATCCCGAGTACGACTACCTGCTGGGCATCGCGGCGCTGGACGCGGGCGACCCAGAGCGCGCGGTGTTCGCGCTTGAACGT
>Ga0224505_10001703_pt1 | contig 13613 bp, 10 predicted proteins | sample SF_Jan12_sed_USG_FD_169102 | JGI IMG/M metagenome (GOLD analysis project Ga0224505, IMG submission 169102) | Sediment microbial communities from San Francisco Bay, California, United States - SF_Jan12_sed_USGS_4_1 | ecosystem: Environmental > Aquatic > Marine > Sediment | place: USA: California... | reverse complement strand
GAACCGGCACCGCCTTCGGGTCACCGATCCGCGCGAGTGCGGAAGCCACCTGCATGCGGACTTCGGAGTTCTTGTCCTTCGAGGCGGCCAGCAGGGCGGCCGGCGCCTGGCTGAGTCCCATCTCGCTCAGCGCGGAAGCGGCCTGTCCCCGGACCTCCGGATTCTGATCCGCCAGCAGTCTGGTGAAGGCGGCCACGTATCGCGGATCGGCGGCGGTGCCCTCCTCGCGGTCGGTGACCTGATTGAACGCCAGGCCGATGGCCGCCTGCCGGATGTCCGCGTCGGGATCGTTGAGTGCGGCAAGAACCGCGTCCACGGGCACCTGGCCCGGCATCGAGTGCAGCGCCGACAGGGCGGCGTAGCGGACGTGCTTGTCGCTGTCCTTGAGCAGCGCGATCAGGGCTGGCTGGCCACGCGAATCCTCGAATTGGCCCAGCGCCATCGCCGCGGTCGCCCGCACTTCGGCGTCACCGTCGCGGGTCGCCTCGATGAACGCCGGAACCGCGCGAGGGTCGTCCAGGTTCGCCAGCGACTGCGCCGCAGCACGACGAACCTCGACATCCGGGTCCTTCATCGCGGCGATCAGCGGCGGCACGGCGATGCTGGTGGTGTCCCGGGTCCGCTCCGCACCCAGGCGCGCCAGGCTGCGCTCCGCCCGGCGCATCGCCTCCGTGATGGCGGGAGCAATCGGGGCCATCGGCGCCATGGGCGGCATCGGTGCGGCGAGCGCCTCCTGCAGCGCCCGGTTGGCCTCGAGGGTGGCCCGCCGGGCATCGACCCGGACGTGCGTGCGCGCGATCTGGGCCTCCCTCTGCGCCGCACGTACCTCGCGCGACAACCTGGTTCGAGCGACCTCATCGGTGTCCGCCGGGGTGCCCTGGAGCTCGGCGTCGAGCGCCGGCTGTCGCGGCACCTCGTCGAGCGCGGGAGACTCGGGTTCCGCCTCGGCGGCGGGCCGTGGCGCAGGCATCATGCTGGGAGCCGCGACCGCCGTGGCACCGATCAGCGTGAGGGCCGCGGCGGTCAGGAGCAGGGTGCGGGTACGGGTAGGCATCGCTTTACCCTCGATGAGACGGTGAACTCGTTGAACCAGTTGTGATGGCCGCTCCGCCATGCCGGCGAGCGGAATCGGCCGCGGACTCGTGCCGACCCACTCCGCCACCTTCACGAGGCAGGTGGCGAGCGAGTCGCCGGAGCCGGTGCGGCGCACCGCCCAGTCGTCGCACAGATACTCCGCCGCTTCCTGCAGCCGGTGCCGCGCGATCCGGTTCAGCGGCTGAAGGAAGAAGACCCGCTCCACCAGGCAGCCGACGGCGAGCCACTGCGGGTCGCGGCGAGCCAGGTGTGCCAGCTCATGTGCCAGCAGGCTTCGCTGCTCCAGCGCCCCGAGCTCCGCCAGGGCGGCCGGTGGCAGAACGATTTCCGCGCCGCCGAGGGCGACCGGGCTCGACAGTCCACTCGCTACCGTGAGGCGAACCGGCCGGCGGATTCCGGCCTGACTCATGAGATCGGCAAGCATCCCGAGCAGCGCCGGGTCATTGACCGCCTGGCGCCGGCCGAGTTCCCGGATGGCGCGGGCGCGCTGGACCAGGAACAGGCCCCCCATCAGGACCGCGCCCAGTGCCCAAACGGCGAGCAGCGCCGTCTCGGCCCGGGGAAGGCGCCATGAGGCCAAAGCCCGCCGCGACGCTGGGGGCGAAACGGCCCCATCGATCATTGGGTCGCTTGCGGCCGGGCCGCTGGCTGCCGATGGCGAGGGCTCCGCCCGGTACGGCAGGCCGGTCCATTCGCGGCGCTCGGTCTGGTGCGACACCGGTCGCACCGCCGCGGCCGGCCTCGGGAGGATCACGCGGCCGGCGAGCGGCTCCAGGCCGGACCAGCCCTGCAGCGATGCCGTCACGAATCCCCCCACCACCGCGGCCTTCCAGAGGGCATCACGGAAATGCGGCGAGACCACCCAGCGCTCAGTGACCAGCCATGTAACCCCGAGCAGGAGCGAGCTGTGCACCAGGTAGGTGAGCAGCCAGCCGCTGGCCGAAGCGATGATGTCAGGGCTCATCGTTCCGCTCCCTTCCGCTGTGTGCCCGCTGTTCGAGAAGGGCCTTCAGCCGCTCGAGATCACCGGCGCTGATCTGCCTTTCGGTCACCAGGTGAGTCAGGAGGTCGGCGACGTTGCCATCGAACAGTCGCTCGGTCAGCTCGTGCACCATCGAATGTCGGGCCTCCGCCTCGGTGACGACGGCCCGGTAGACGAACTGTCGAGCCCGGGTCTCGTGCTCGACCACGCCACGCTTCTCGAGACGGGAGAGCAGCGTCGCCACCGTGGTCAGCGCGAGGCTCCGCTCCGACTCGAGCGCACGGCAGATTTCCGCGACCGTGGCCTCACCCCGGGTCCAGAGAACCCGCATGATGTCGAACTGAAGTTCGGTGAGCTGGACTGGCTCTCCCATGGGCGCCTCCTGATCCTGAGATGGCGAGCTGGCTATCAACTACATCTGTAATATTACGCATGTAGTCGCCCTGTCAAGACGGACTCTCGGCGCGCCAGGTTTCGCCCCCCGCCGGGGCCGGCGGTAGAGCAGCCCGGATTAGATTGGGGCCATGCCCACCCGATTCGACGCACCGGGCGCCATGCTCTCCCGCCTCTGGACTCGCCTCTCCCCCCTCCCCGGCGGGACCTGGCTCTTCAGTCGCGTGCTCGGATTCCTCGTTCCCTATACCGGATCCATCGGCGCCCACGTCCGCGCGCTCGAGCCGGGCCACGCCCGGGTGACACTCCGCGACCGCCGCCGCATTCGCCAACACCTTGGCTCGGTCCACGCGATCGCCCTGGCCAACCTCGCCGAGGTGACCACCGGCCTTGCGGTCCTGGTCGGGCTCCCGCCCGGGGTGCGCGGCATCCTGGTCGGGCTCTCCATCGAATACAGCAAGAAGGCCCGCGGCACCCTCATGGCCGAATGCAGCGTGACGGTGCCGGTCGTCAGGTCCCCTGAGGAACACACCGTTCACGGAGAGATCCGGGACGCCGGAGGCGACGTCGTGGCGCGCGCCACCGCCCGCTGGCGGCTCTCGCCGACGCCATGACCGCCGTCTCGCTCGACACACCGCTGTCACGCCACGCCGGGATCGAGGTCCCGGTGATCTGCGGCGCGATGTACCCCTGCAGCAACCCCGAGCTGGTCGCCGCGGTGTCGGAGGCCGGCGGCATCGGCATCGTGCAGCCGATCTCGCTCACCTACGTGCACCGTCACGGCTTCCGCGAAGGACTGCGCTTCATCAGGTCGCTGACCAGCCGCCCCATCGGGATGAACGCGCTGATCGAACAGTCGTCGAAGACCTACCGCGACCGCATGGAACAGTGGATCGACGTCGCGCTGGAGGAAGGGGTGCGGTTCTTCGTCACCTCGCTCGGCAACCCGCGCTGGGTGGTGGATCGCGTCGGCGCCGCCGGCGGCGTGGTGTATCACGACGTGACCGAACGGAAGTGGGCCGAGAAGGCGCTCGCGGGCGGCGTCCAGGGGCTGATCGCGGTGAATCAGCGCGCCGGCGGGCACGCCGGTGAGAAGAGCGCCGAAGCACTGGTGGAGGAGCTCGCCGGCCTGGGTCTGCCGGTGGTCTGCGCCGGGGGGATCGGGTCGGCCGCGGAGTTCGTCGCCGCACTCCGTCTGGGCTACGCCGGGGCGCAGCTCGGCACGCGCTTCATCGCGACCTTCGAGTGCCGCGCGAGCGAAGCCTACAAGCGGGCCATCCTGGCGGCGGGTGAGACGGACGTCGTGCTGAGCGAGCGCATCACCGGGGTCCCGGTGGCGGTGATCCGCACGCCGTATGTCGAGCGGATGGGGCTCACCGCCGGACCCATCGCCCGGTGGATGCTCCGGCAGCGGCGCACCAAACACCTGATGCGCACGCTCTATGCCTTGCGCTCCCTGTGGCAGCTCAAGCGCGCCTCACTCGACGAAGCGGGAGAGAAGGACTACTGGCAGGCGGGGAAGAGCGTCGCGACGATCACCGCCATCGAGCCGGCCGGCACCGTGGTCCGGGAGTTCAGGACGGCGGTGCTTGCGGCGCGCGACCAACGATCTCCCGCCACCGGACCGGATCGGTCACCCCTTCAGTCGAAATGAGCAGCACCCGGCTGCGCCGCCCGATCCCAAGCGCCGCGCGGCAGGCCGAGCCCGATGGCTGCATCAGTTCGAGAAGTCCCGCGAGGCCGGCGGCTCCAGATTCTCCCGATTCGATCCCTCGCGCGGCGAGGAGGCGCATCGCCTCCCGCGCCCGGTCGTCGTCCACCGAAACGAACGCGTCCATCCCCGCCTTGAGCAGCGGCCAGGCGGCGGTCGAGGGTGTGCCGCAGTTGAGCCCCGCCATGATCGAAGCGTCGGGGCCGGCCGCGAGCATGACCGGGGAGCCGGCGGCGATCGATTCGAGCGCACAGGCCGCCCCATCCGGCTCGACCCCGATCAGCACCGGACACGCACCCCGCCCGGCCGCGCGGTAGTGGGCGACGGCAGCGGCGGCGAGCGTGCCCACGCCGATCTGCACCAGCACCAGGTCGAAGTCGCCGCGGCCGGCTCCGACTCTCGCCTCCTCCACCTCCGCGAAGATGGTCTCGTAGCCTTCGGCGACCCAACGGGGGGTCTCCTCGTACCCGGGCTGGCCATGATCCTGCAGGAGTAGCGCGCCGGGCCGTTCGGCCGCCTGAACCGCAGCCGCCACCGCCTCGTCGTAGGTGCCGGGCACTTCCACCACCAACGCCCCCTCGGAAGCGATGCCGTCCACCCGCGATCGCGCCGACCCAGCCGGAAGGAACACTTCGGCGCCACACCCGAGCCACCGCGCCACCCTCGCCACGCCGCGCCCGTGGTTGCCGTCGGTCGCCGTGACCAGCACCAGTCGAGGTCCCAGGGAAAGCGCGGCCCGCAACGGCTCGAGGTCTCCCATGGATCCGGGCGCAATGGCGAACCTGGGCGACAGGACCCGGCAAGCGGCCCAGACCGCGCCGAGCACCTTGTACGCGGGCAACCCGAAGCGCCCGCTCTCGTCCTTGAGAGTCACTTCCCCCAGACCCAGCCGATCGGCGAGGTCAGGAAGAGCAACCAGCGGCGTCGGCCGATACCCCGGGAGCGAGCGGTGCACCTGGCGCGCGGCCCCGCTCGGCGGCGGCGGCGCGAAGGAAGCATCGCGCCAGGGGTTCAGCAGGATTCGCGGCACTTTATCCGCCCCGGATCAGGTGGGTGCTGCCGTCGTTGGCCCGACTGGCAGTTTCGCAGGAAAGCGTCGTATCACGAGACGTAGTACTCTCTCGTAATAGGCCTAAGATGTTTTTATGCAATGCGTTACGCTGTAGGCCCAACTGTTGCGATATCGTACGGTACCGGGGACTATCTCCGCGTTTCCCTTACTTCGGGGTCGGACGCCTATGTACCGGATCCGGTCAGCATCTGGCATCGAGACATCGTTCGCATCGCTCGACGAATTCACCGCCGCAGTTCAGCGCGGCGGGGTCTCGTCCAGCGATCAGATCTACCATAGTCGCGCCGACCGCTGGCTCGACATCAAGAGCCATCCGCATTACCGCCTCGCGATGCAGGACGCCCAGTCCACGAACCCGCCGCCTGTCCACCAGGCTGAGCCTTCGCCCGGCCGGACGCAAGTGATGGCCAAGCCGAGGCTGCAGCGCGAAGCGGCGCCCGCACTGGTCGAAGACGGGTTCATGGTGATGTCGACTGGACTCGACTACCCCATGAGGACCGCCGGCGGCAGCAGGGCGACGGTCGGTACGCCGGAGCCGCAGGCAGCGCCGAAGCCACGCGACGTCGTGCGCGTCATGCCCCGCGTGACGGTGCCTGCCGCACCTCCTCCGGTCGCCGCCGTCCCGCTCATCCACGAGACGGCGCCGGCGGCGGCACCAATCGCGGTGGAACTCGCCGAGCCGCCAGCTGCCCCGGTCCCTCCGCCCGTGACGGAGCCAGCGGTGCCCACCAGCCCACCGAGCCTGCTGGTCGAGCCCGGGGTCGCGCCGGTAGAGGAAGTTCGCCCCGCCGGTCTGGCCGATGGGTGGACCAGTTCCTCGCCCGAGGCGCCGGGCCGCGGCTCACCCAAGCCGTTCCTGATCGGTGGTGCCATTGCGGTTGTCCTGGCCGCCGTCGCGCTGCTGCTCTGGCGTCCCTGGAGCGGCCCTTCGACGGAGTGGATCGCGGCCCAGACCGTGCCGCAGGTAATCGCGCCCGATACCGTGTTGCAGGAGTTCGCCGCCGCCGTCGTGGCGGCGGCCGCCTCCCAGCCGCCTGAGGAGGCCAGGCCGCCGAAGCCGGTCGAACCCCAGGTGCTCCCCGCGGTCCGGCCCGACCTCGGGACGGACTTGAGCCTGCCCGCAGCCGACGTCGGTCTCGACGCCTCCCCCGCGGCGAGTTCGGCGGGCACCGTTGCGCCGTCGGAGCTGGCCCGCCGCATCGCCGCCGCCGAGGCGGAAGCCCGCGACGAACTCCGCCGGGCGCTGGGGTCCTCGACTGAGCTGTTCACCCCGGCCCGCCTGGCCACGCTCGACGGCGTGCGCGGCGCGCGAGCCGCCTGGGCGGCCGCCGGCAATGCGATCCGCTCGTATCGCGCCGCCATCGCCCGCCTGGAGTCGGCCTATGGCGATTCGCTGCTGCAGGCGCAGCGTGCCCAGCGGTGGCCCTCCACGGAATTGCGGGCATGGAACGCCCGCCCGAGTTACGCTGAGCCGGTCGAGACTTCCCAGATCTCCGACCTGATGGTCGATCAGGTGGCGGAAGGGCTCGACCTCCTGGCGTCGAGCAGCGGGCAGTACCAGATGAGGAACGGGCGGATCCATTTCACGGCGGCCGGCGATGCGGCGCGCTACGGTGTCATCCAGAGCTGGGTGAGTAACCGGCGGCAGCAGTGGGCGGCGATCCCCGCCTCCACCAGGCCGGAGACGATCACGCTGCTGATGAAGGCGCTGGGCGACGGACTGCCGACGCCGTAGCGCTCGGTTCTCCACCTTCTTATCCACAGCGTTCCACGCCGTCAACAGCATCCACACCTGTGCGCGCGCGGGCGCGCGCCCGCGGGGCTTGACGCACCTCTCCTTGCGTCACAAGTTGGGCCCTCCATTCGATTCGCCCTTTCACTCACGCACAGCATGCACTGGACGCTCGAGGAACTCATCGGCGCTTTCCGCTGCAGCTTCGTACCGGTGCAGGTGCTCGTCGTGGATGACGACGTGACCACTCGCGCCGCGGCGCGCCGTGCCCTCGAGCGCCACGGCTATTCCGTGATCGTGGCGGAGCAGTGTGAGGACGCACTCCGGCTGCTGGACCGCCCCCATGGCCCGATCGATCTCCTGCTGACTGAACTGCGACTGCCCGGACACTCCGGCATCGAACTGGCGAAGTCCCTGCGCGAGCGCTTCCCGGGGTTGCCGGTGGTGTTCGTCAGCGGCGATGGGTTGGGCCCTCATCTCTCCGGTGAGATCGAGGCCCCGGCCTGGTTCGTTGCAAAGCCCTTCCTTCCGGCGGAGCTGATCGCGGCGGTTCACGGCGCGTTGGGAGTTCCCCAGGGCGCCATGGAGCCGCCAGCCGCAGCACTACCCGGCTAGCGACCGGGGATCGCTCCCACCCATCGGCTGCTCGGCAATCCACAATCCATTGCCCCCCTGAGGCTTGAGCTGCCCCGGCCTGGGCCTGTCGCCACTGTGGGACGGACCAGAAGGGCTGGCCCACAGGTTGCGAGCAATGGGGGAATCACACTTCGCGGGGCCCGCCCCCCGCGCAACACGCCGTATTGCAGGGGATTTGCAACGTGCCGACCGCCAACCCTCCGGTTCCCGAACATGTACTCCCAGGCCTCCTGCTGCAGGGCCGGTATCGCCTTCAGCGCGAGATCGGGCGCGGGCCGGCCACAGTCGTCTTCGAGGCGTGGGACAACGGTGAGAACCGGGCGCTGGCCCTCAAGCTCCTCGCGCTCCCTGAGAGCGCCCGCCAGCGCCTCCACCGGGAGGTGGAGCTGGCCCGGGACGTCACCGGTCAGCACTGCGTTCCGGTCTTCGACTCGTTCGAGGAGCAGGGTGTCGCGTGGGTGGTGGCCGAGCTGGTCAAGGCCCCGAACCTGGCGTCGCTGCTCGATCGCGATGGCCCCCTGGCCGCAGAGGACGCCGCCGCGATCGGGCGCGGGGTGGCCCTGGCGCTTCGCGCTGCCCATCGGACCGGCCTGCTGCATCGTCATGTGACTCCGCAAAACATTCTCGTCGAGGCCGAACTGAGGGCCCGACTGACCGATCTCGGTTGTGCCGGCGTGGCCACCCACGCGGCCGAGCATGGAGACCCGGATGACTACCTTGCTCCCGAACTCACGGGGGGACAGGGTGTGGACCCTCGCTCCGATCTCTACAGCCTCGGGCTGTCGCTGCACTACGCCCTGACGGGCCGCATGCCGGAGCGGCCCGCCGATGCCAGGCGCATCCCCGCGCTGTCCGACGGGCATCGCCCTTCGCGACTCTCCGCCGGAGTGCCCGGCTGGCTCGACGATGCCATCGCCCGCGCCACCGCCGCCCTGCCGGCCGATCGCTTCCCTTCCGCGACACGCATGCTCGACGCGCTGACCCCTGACGAAACCGGGCGCCTGGCGCGGGCGGGCTGACCGTCAGCGTGCCGACGGAACGGCTCTACTACCGCGACAGTTACCTCGCCCGCTTCACCGGCCGCGTCGAGGAAGCCAGCGAGGACCGCCGTCTCGTCTACCTCGATCGCACCGCGTTCTATCCCGCCTCTGGCGGCCAGCCGCATGACCTCGGCACCCTCGGCGGGATCCCCGTGGAGGATGTCATCGACGAGGACGAGCGCATCGCTCACCGGCTGACCGCCCCCCTGTACGCCATCGAGGTCGAAGGCCAGGTGCACTGGGCCCGGCGTTTCGACCACATGCAGCAGCACACCGGCCAGCACCTGCTGTCGGCGGTGGCCGAGCGGCTGTTCCACGCGAAGACAACCAGCGTCCACTTCGGCCCCGAGTCCTCCACCGTGGAGCTCGCGCTGGAAGCGCTCGGCCCGGCTGAGCTGCGCGACCTCGAGCAGGGGGCAAATGCCATCGTGACGGAGAATCGGCCAGTGGCCGTGTCGTTCGAGGACGCGGACCGGGCCGAAGGGTTGCGCCGCCCCGGCGGGCGACAGGGGCCGCTCCGCATCGTGACGATCGAGAACCTGGACCGGAGTGCGTGCGGCGGAACCCACGTCCGTGCCACCGGCGAGATCGGTCCGATCCTGCTCCGCAAGGTGGAGCGAATCCGCAAGCAGATAAGGGTCGAGTTCCTCTGCGGCACGAGGGCGGTCCGCCGCGCCCGGGCCGAGTACGACCTGCTCGCCGGCCTCGCCTCGGGCGCGTCGGCGGCTGCGGAAGATCTCCCCGCGGTAGTGGAGAAGTGGAAGACCGAGCTTCGGGCGCGAGAGGCGGAGTGCCGGGAGCTGACGGCCGAGCTCGACCGGCAGATGGCGAGCGAACTCAGGCGGTCCGCGCCGCGAACCACCGGGGGACGGAAGCTCGTCACGTGGGCGGCCGGCGCAGCCTCGGTGGAGCGGATGCGGGGGCTGGCCCAGGCCGTGACGGCCGAGCCGCTCTCGGCCTTCGTGGGAACCCGCGCGGCCCCGCCAACCATCGTCCTCTCCATCGGGTCGGGATCGGGGCTCGACGCCGGCGCGATCCTGAAGCCGCTCCTCGAGGAGTTCGGCGGGAAGGGCGGCGGCAACTCCCGGCTGGCTCAGGGAACGGTGCCCACGGCGGAGGCGCTGGACGCGCTGGCCGGTCGCCTCCGGGCGCTGCTCTGACGCCGCGCTAGGTCGGCCGCTTCCGCGTCCGGCTGGTCCCGCGGCTCGGCGCTGCGCGGAGCGGGTCATCGGGCCAGTCGTGCCGCGGATAGCGTCCCTTCATCTCCTTCTTCACGTCGAAGTAGCTGGTCCGCCAGAATCCCCCGAGATCCCGTGTGACCTGGACCGGCCGCCGGGCCGGCGAGAGCAGTTGCATCGTCACCGGCACACGTCCACCGGCGATCCGCGGAGTCTCCTGCAATCCGAACACCTCCTGCAGGCGGACCGGGAGGATCGGCGCCGCCGGATCGCCGTAGTCCAGCCGGATCCGCGAGCCGGACGGCACTTCGACATGCGTCGGCGCCAGGGCGTCGAGCGAGCGGCGCTCCTCCCATCCGAGGCGGGTGAGCAGCGCCGTCGTCAGGTCGATCCGCCCCAGGTCGTCACGCCGGCGGACGCCGGCGAGCGACGGCACCAGCCACTCCTCCAGGGCGAGAAGCAGCGCGTCATCAGAGACATCCGGCCAGGGCGGGCCCAGCTGGGCATGCAGGAACGCGAGTCGCTGCCGCAGTCGCGCGGCATCCTCGTCCCACGGCAGGATGCCAACGCCCTCACGCCGGATCCACCCGAGCAGCGCGCCTCGCACCAGGTCGCCGGATGGCTCGCGCAGGGGGCGCTGTTCGACGATGATCGCGCCCAGCGTGGTCCGGCGAACCGCGATCACGGCGTCCGACCGGTCGTCCCACTCGACGATGTCGTCTTCCCGCATGTCCTCGCGGAACAGGCGGTCGAGGTCCGCGCGGTCGAGCGCGGCACCGAGCCACACCCGGCTTTCCCGCCGGTCGCCATCGAGGTCCGCCGCCACGATGTACTCGGCTCGCGCCAGCGTGGGCGAGTCGGTGATGACGCCGGCGCCGTTGCGGAGCAGGAAGCGGCCGACCTGGCCCTCGCGGCGCTGCCCCACCCGGTCGGGATAGGCGAGGGCGAGGAGTTCGGCCGCACCCGGCGCCGCGCCCGGCGAGTTGGCCACCGCCATCCACCGCAACAGATCGCTCCAGCCCCGGCTCTCCTGCCTGACCAATTGGAGGGTGTTGCGATCCACGTCGTGGCCGTGGTGGACTGCCGGAACCTCCCGCCCGGGAATCAACTCGAGCCTGAGCTCGATGTCGGCGTCGAGCGGCACGCCGCCGGGGCGGAGAATGTCGCGCTGTTCCAGCAGCGCGGCGAGGCGCGCGGCCGCGGCGCCCGCGCCGAGTTCGGTACCACGGATCAGGAGGTGGGCCAGCCGCGGATGGACGCCGACTTCCGCCATCTTCCGGCCGTGGGCCGTGATGGTGCCATCCCCGCGCATCGCACCGAGCTGGCCGAGCAGGGCGCGGGCTTCGGCCAGCGCGGCGGCGGGCGGCGGGTCGAGCCAGGCCAGGCGGCTCGGGTCGGACACGCCGGCGACGGCGAGTTCCAGCGCGAGTGCGGTCAGGTCGGCTTCGAGAATCTCGGGCGTCGCTCGAGGCAGGAGGTGCGAATCCTCGGCGGCAGGCCAGAGCCGGCAGCAAACCCCGGGAGCGGTGCGGCCGGCGCGTCCCCGCCGCTGGTCCGCCGAGTCTTTCGTGACCCTGACGGTGGCCAGTCGTGTCATCCCGCTCCCCGGCGAGTACTTCGCGACACGCGCCAGACCAGCGTCGATCACGACGCGCACCCCTTCGATGGTCAGACTGGTCTCCGCGATGGACGTGGCCAGCACCACCTTCCGGGTTCCTGGCGGTGCGGGCCGGATCGCCGCGTCCTGGTCCCGGTTCGAGAGCAGGCCGTAGAGCGGAAGGACTCGGGTGCCGGCTGGCAGCGGCGGCGCGCCCGGCCCCGTGAGCTGTTCGGCGCTGCGCCTGATCTCGGCCTGGCCGGGGAGGAAGACCAGCAGGTCACCCTCCTCCTCGGCGAGGGTGCGCCGGACGGCCGCAGCGACGGAAGACTCGAGCCGCTGGCCCGCAGCGGGGGTGAGGTACCTGGTCTCCACCGGGAAGAGCCGGCCCTCGCTTCGGACGACCGGCGCCTCTCCCATCAGCCGCGCCACCCGCTCGCCGTCGAGCGTCGCGGACATGACCAGCAGGCGGAGATCCGGCCGCAGGACCGCCCGTGACTCGAGCGCCAGGGCGAGACCGAGATCGGAGTGGAGGTTGCGCTCGTGGAATTCGTCGAAGATCACGCACCCGACGCGGGCCAGATCGGGATCCCGCTGTATCATCCGGGTGAGGATCCCCTCGGTGACCACCTCGACCCGCGTCGCCGGGCCGACCGCGGACTCGCGGCGGATCCGGTAGCCGACCCGCCCACCCGGACTCTCGCCCAGCAGCTGCGCCATACGGCGCGCCGCCGCCCGCGCGGCCAGCCGGCGGGGTTCGAGCAGCAGGACGATCCGCTCGCCGAGCCACGCCGACTCCAGGAGCGCGAGGGGCACGATGGTGGTCTTCCCGGCCCCCGGCGGGGCGGTGAGCACGGCGAGCCCTGGCGCATCGAGCGCCCGGGCGAGCGCGGGCAGGACGTCGTCGATGGGAAGGCCGGAGGGACGCATCGGCTCAAGTGTAAGCGGGGGTGGCGGAGGCGGGGAGCTTGAGAGTTTCGGTCCGGGCACCGATCTTGAGGCAGGGTGACGTCCCGTTTCCCGCCGGAGACTCGCATCATGTCCGAGCCGCAGGGTCCGCTCTCAGTCCCGCGCCGCGAGAATGCGGACATCCACGGCGTCACCCATCCCGGCCTGGTGCGCAAGGAAAACCAGGACCATTTCCTCATTGCCACCATTCACAAGGTCCTGCAGGTGTTTCAGACCAGCGTCCCCGCGGAGACGCTGGGGAGCCTCACCAGCCCCTCCCGCGGATTCGTCTTCCTGGTGGCCGACGGCGTGGGCGGGGGACCCGGCGGCAAGGAAGCCAGCCGGACGGCACTCAAGGGTGTGGTGGACTACGTCGTCAAGGCCATGGACCTGTACGTGCAGATCGATCCGGCGGTCGAGCTCGAGTATCTGGCCGAGCTGCTGCATTCGGTAGAGAAGAGCCACGAACTGGTGCGTCAGGTCCGCAAGAGCGAGGACGACGAGGAGACTGGCGCCACCACGCTGACCATGGTCTGCATTCGCTGGCCGCGGGCTTACATGATCCACGTGGGAGACAGCCGCTGCTACCGGCTGCGCAACGGGGAGCTCGAGCTCCTCACCGTGGACCAGACCATGGCCCAGGCGATGGTCGAGTCGGGCGCGCTCTCACCCGATCAGGCCGAGCGGTCGGCGCTCAAGCACGTGCTGTACAGCGCGATCGGCGGCAGCCGGGCGGAGCCGTACACCTTCGCCACCGACCTGGAATGGAACGACGTCATGCTGCTGTGCACCGACGGACTCACCAAGCACGTCAGCGATACCGAGATCCGGGACGCGCTCAGGACCTGCACCGACGCAAAAGCCACGGCCGAGGAGCTGCTGCAGCTGGTCCTCGACCGTGGCGCCTCCGACAACACCACCGTCGTGATCGGCCGGCTGCGCCGGCCGCCGGCGGGCTCGGGAGCGTTTCCTCCGCCCGCCTCCTGAACCGGCTCAGTCCTTCTCCACCTCGACCTTCATCGCCTCGGGTCCACCCTCGCGGACCCGCACTGTGAAGCGGCGCTTCATCGTGTCCGCGTCCAGCGCCTTCCAGGAAACCGTGACCTTCTTCTTCTGGCGCATCACATCGACCTTGGCGGTCTCGCCGTCGGCGTAGGACCGGAGGATCCGGCGCGCCTGATCCTCGGAGGTCACCGCCCGCCCGTCAATCCCGACGATCACGTCACCGG
>Ga0224505_10001701_pt1 | contig 13615 bp, 8 predicted proteins | sample SF_Jan12_sed_USG_FD_169102 | JGI IMG/M metagenome (GOLD analysis project Ga0224505, IMG submission 169102) | Sediment microbial communities from San Francisco Bay, California, United States - SF_Jan12_sed_USGS_4_1 | ecosystem: Environmental > Aquatic > Marine > Sediment | place: USA: California... | reverse complement strand
GCTACTACGGCCTCTACCAGTTCTCGCTGTCGACGTGGCGTGCCGTCGGCGGTAGCGGCAACCCGACCGACTACGGGTACTGGGAGCAGACGTACCGGGCGTGGAAGCTGTACCAGGCGTCCGGTCGATCTCCGTGGCCACACTGCGGCCGCTACCTCTGACCCGCGGCCGATGAGGGCACTCGTCACCACCGGACCGGACGGACCCGGTCTGGTCCTGTCGGAGGTCGAACCGCCCGTCGCCGCCGACAACCAGGTTCTCGTCCAGCTGCGCGCCACCTCCCTGAACCTGGGAGAGACCCGACACCTGCACGACACCGATCCGGGCACCGTCCTGGGCTGGGACGTGGCGGGGGACGTCGTCGCTACGGCAGCCGACGGCTCCGGACCACCGGTCGGCAGCCGGGTCGTCGGGATCGTCGACTCGGGGGCGTGGGGCGAGACCGTCGCGGTCCCCACACACGCTCTGGCCGTGATACCAGACCAGGTCTCCTATGCCGCGTCCTGCGTGCTGCCCATCGCCGGCCTGACCGCGTGGCGGGCGCTGGAGCTGGGTGGGTTCCTCCTCCGCAAGCGCGTCCTCATCACCGGCGCCGCCGGCGGCGTGGGCCGGCTCGCGGTCCAGCTCGCCCACCTGTCCGGGGCCGAGGTGACCGCTGTCGTCGGGCGGCCAGAGCGCTCGGCCGGGCTCGCCTCGCTGGGCGCCGCGGACGTCGTCGTCGGGATCGACGCGGCCGACGGCCGGTTCGACCTCGTGCTCGAGTCCGTCGGGGGGGCGTCGCTCGCCCGCGCGATGACCGTGCTCAGCGACGAGGGCGTCCTCGTCACGTACGGCAGGTCGTCGGGCGAGGCCGGGCCGATCGACCCGTGGTGGTTCGGCGACCACTCCGGCGCCCGCATGGTCGGCCTTCTGGTGTTCAGTGAGGTTGCCGCCCGTCGGCTCGGCACTCGGCAGCTGGAACGACTTCTCCGGCTGCTGGAGACGGGCGACCTCGACCCGCAGATCGCCGCTGAAGGCTCCTGGCGCGAGCCGATGCCGTTGGTCGACGCGCTGCTCGCCCGCGAGGTACCGGGCAAAGCCGTCCTCGTGGTCGACTGACCGGTCAGTCGTAGCCCAGCTCGGCGAGCCGGTCGTCGTCGATCCCGAAGTGGTGGGCGATCTCGTGCACGACGGTGATGCGGACCTCGTCGACCGCCTCGGCCCACGACGCACACCGCCGCACCACTGGGCCGCGGTAGATCGTGATCCGGTCCGGCAGCACCCCGGAGTACCAGCCGTCGCGCTCGGTCAGCGGGATCCCCTCGTACAGGCCCAACAGGTCCGCGTCGTCCCGGTCGGGCGGCTCGTCCTCGACGAGCACCACCACGTTGGTCATGAGCGCGAGCAGCTCGCCCGGAACGCCGTCCAGCGCCTCCGCCACGAGCTCGTCGAAACGTTCCGACTCCACCGACAGCACAGGCTCAGTCTGACCCCTCACGGTGCTCAGGTAGGGTTCCACCCGCGTTTGGGAGTTGCCCAGCCATCCCCTATGCTGAGCGGGCTTCCAGCGGGGCTAGCCCTCATCGTCTAGCGGCCCAGGACGCCGCCCTTTCAAGGCGGTAGCACGGGTTCGAATCCCGTTGGGGGCACCAGCACGACCCCCGGAGGCTTCCTCCGCGAGGTCCCGTGGAGCAGTTTGGAGTGCTCGCCACCCTGTCAAGGTGGAGGCCGCGGGTTCAAATCCCGTCGGGACCGCCCAGCCGGAGTCCGTCACATCGACGGTCCGGTCTGGGGCAGGTAGCTCAGTTGGTACGAGCGTCCGCCTGAAAAGCGGAAGGTCGGCGGTTCGACCCCGCCCCTGCCCACCACTGCCTACCCTTCCCTCGCTCGGCTGCGCACGGTAGAAAGCGCACACTGCAGATGCGAGGGGCACTCATGGCGTCACTACCTGGACCACTGCGCGGCTACCAGGCGTCCTGGTTCCGCGGCGACCTCGTCGCCGGAGTCACCCTCGCGGCCGTGGCCATCCCCGAGGTGATGGGGTACACCTCCATCGCGCAGACACCCATCGTCACCGGTCTGTACACCATCATCTTGCCAACGGCGGTGTTCGCGCTGATCGGGTCCTCCAGGCTCCTGGTGGTCGGCGCCGACTCCGCCACCGCGGCGGTGATGGCCGCTGGGCTCACTGGGCTCAGCGTGTCCGGCCTGGTCCCCAACTCCAAGGAGTGGGTGGCCTGGGCGAGCCTGGTGGCCCTGGTCTGCGGGGGGCTGCTGCTTGTTGCCCGGCTGCTGAAGCTCGGCTTCATCGGCGACTTCCTCAGCACGTCGGTCCTGGTCGGCTTCCTCACCGGAGTGGGCATCCAGGTGCTGACCGGCCAGATCCCCGACATGCTCGGCGTCCCCAAGTCCAGCGGCAACTGGTTCCAGCAGCAGTGGGGGACGATCACCTCGATTCCGGATGCCAACCTGCCCACCGTTGCGTTCGCCGTCGGCACGATCGCCATCATCGTCGGCTTCAAGCGCTTTCTGCCCAAGGTGCCCGGTGCCGTCATCGCGGTGATCGCGTCGATCACCGTGTCGACGGCACTCGATGTCACTGCGGACGGGGTTGCCGTCATCGGCAAGGTGAAGGGCGGGTTCCCCCCGATCGGCCTGCCCAGCGGGATCACCTGGAGCGACGCTTACCAGGTGCTCGGCATCGCGGTGTCGTGTGCGGTCCTGATCATCGCCCAGAGCGCGGCCACCTCACGCAGCTTCGCCATGAAGCACGGGGAGCGGGTCGACGTGAACCGCGACATCCTCGGGCTGAGTGGCGCAAGCGTGGCGGCCGGCCTCAGCGGCACCTTCGTGGTCAACGGCAGCCCCACGAAGACGCAGATCCTCAACGAGGACGGCGGTCACACGCAGGTGGCCAACCTCGTTATGGCATCGGTGACGCTGGTGATCCTGCTGTTCGCCACCGGACTGCTCACCAACATGCCGACGTCGGTGCTCGCCGCGATCGTCTTCCTCATCGGCGTGGACCTGATCGACATGGTGGGGCTGCGCACCATCCTCGCGAAGCGGCGCAGCGAGTTCGTCATCGCCTCGATCACCGCAGTAGTGGTGTTCACGATCGGCGTCGAGCAGGGCATCGTCTTGGCCATCGTCGCGTCGATCCTGGAGATCATCCGGCGCCAGTACAAGCCAGCCGACTTCGTGGTCGGCGTCGACCAGGAAGGGCAGCGGACGTACACCGCGGCGCAGCCAGGCATCCAGAGTGCACCCGGCCTGCTGGTGTTCCGCTACGACGCCGACCTGTTCTACGCCAATGCCAACCGATTCTCCGACGAGGTGCAGAAGCTGTTCACGACTGCCCCCGACACAGTGCGCTGGCTGGTCCTCGACTGCTCGGGGATCTCGGACGTGGACTACTCGGCCGGAATCGTCGTCAACGAGCTCGTCGACTTCGTCCACGCGCGTGACGCGGTGTTCTCGCTTGCCGGGGTCGACTCCAAGATCTCCGGCGATCTGACGCACTACGGCACGATCGACAAGCTGGACCCCTCCCACGTCTACCCGTCAGTCACCGAGGCCATCGACGCCTTTCGGCGCGAGACCTCCCCCACCGGCTGAACCAGAGACACCAGAGCCGTGAGGTCGTAGGCCATCTCCTTGTGCGAGTGGTGGTCGATCCCCTGTTCCTCGTGCTCCGGAGCGATGCGGAACCCGATCGTGGTGTCGATGAGCTTCGCCAGCACGTACGTCACGACGAAGGAGTAGGCGAGCACAGACAACGAGGCCACCGCCTGCTTGCCGAGCAGACCCAGCCCGCCCCCGAAGAACAGGCCGTTGACGCCCGAGGGCGCAAGGTCGGTGGCGACGAACCCGATCATGAGGCACCCGACCAGACCACCCACGAGGTGGACGCCGACGACGTCCAGCGAGTCGTCGTACCCGAACCGCTCCTTCAGCCCGATCGCCAGCGCACACACCACCCCGGCCGCCACACCCACCACCACAGCGCCGAGCGGACTGACCGCCGCACATGCCGGCGTGATCGCGACCAACCCCGCCACCGCTCCGGAGGCGGCTCCCAACGACGTCACGTGTCCGTCTCGCACCCGCTCGACCGCCAGCCAGGACAGAGCAGACGCCGCCGGCGCCACCAGCGTGTTGACCCACGCCACTGCGGCCGTGGTCCCGACCCCCAGTGCCGACCCGGCGTTGAACCCGAACCACCCGAACCACAGCAGCCCGGCACCGATCATGACCAGAGGCAGGTTGTGCGGGCGGTGCGGATGAGCCAGGAAGTCGATGCGACGCCCCAGGACCAGGGCGAGGGCCAGACCGGCCGCACCGGCGTTGATGTGGACCGCGGTGCCCCCTGCGAAGTCGACCGCACCCAGCTGGTTGGCGATCCATCCGCCGACGGGGGCAGTCAGCCCGTCGAAGGCGAACACCCAGTGCGCCACCGGGAAGTAGACGACCGTCGCCCAGACGCCGGCAAAGACGACCCACGCCCCGAACCTGGCGCGGTCGGCGATGGCACCGCTGACCAGGGCGACGGTGATGACGGCGAACACTCCCTGGAACCCGACGAAGGCCAGGGAGGGCAACGTCGAGACCACCGCGTCCGGCGACATCAGTCCGGTCAGACCGGCGAACTCGAACGGGTTCCCCACCAGACCGAATGCCAGGTCGTCGCCGAAGGCCATGGAGTACCCGAACAGGACCCAGGTCACGCTGACCACACCGAGTGCCGCGAAGCTCATCATCATCATGTTGATGACGCTCTTTGCCCGCACCATGCCGCCGTAGAAGAGCGCGAGGGCCGGGGTCATCAGCAGGACCAGCCCCGCACTGACCAGCACCCACGCCGTGTCGGCACCACTGACCTCTGGCATGCCCACCTCCGAGTTCGTCACCTGTCGGGAGATGCGATCGTCGGTGGGGCTGGTAACGGCTGACGTCATCGTCGATGTCATCGACGTAACAGACCCGGCGAGCCGTCCGAATGCCGAGACGACGGATTCGGTTGCCGGGACGACGGGATCCGTCGCGTCCGGCGCACAGCCCGCTGCGCGATCCGTGGTGCGTGGCGTCGGTGTCGGGGCGGACTCGCACCCGGCCTCCCCGACGTGCCAGCCGTCGCGTGTTGCAGACACGTGAACTCTTGCGGCACAAGGGTTCTGAGGGTCGCGTCCCAAGCCCGGTGTTGGTTACCGTCGCCGCTCCGCCGCCGACCGCACCACGACGGAGGGCACGATGACGCACCGCCGAACTGGGCTGTACGACCCATCCTTCGAGCACGACGCATGTGGGCTTGCCTTCGTCGCCTCCCTGTCCGGACGGCCCGACCACCAGGTGGTGTGCGACGCGCTCATGGCACTGCGCAACCTCGAGCACCGCGGTGCCGCCGGTGCGGACGCCGGTTCCGGTGACGGGGCAGGAATCACCGTTCAGATCCCCGACGCGCTGCTGCGGTCCAGCGTGGACTTCGACCTGCCCGCTGCTGGTGAGTACGCAGTCGGGGCCGCCTTCCTCCCACGACACGACACCGCGGTTGCGCGCGCAGTCGTCGAGTCCCACATCCAAGAACAGGGACTCCGCCTGCTGGGCTGGCGCACGGTGCCCGTCGACGTCGAGGTGGCCGGCGCCACGTCCCGCTCGACCATGCCGTTGCTCGAGCAGGTGTTCGTCGCCCGCGCGGGGCTGTCCGGCATCGGGCTGGACCGCGCCTGCTTCACGCTCCGCCGCCGTATCGAGCATGGCTCGGAGGTCTACTTCGCGTCCTGGTCGGCGCGCACCCTCGTCTACAAGGGCATGCTCACCGCCCCCCAGGTGGGCCAGTTCTTCCTCGACCTCGGCGACCCGCGCTTCGCCACCGCGCTCGCCGTGGTGCACGCCCGCTTCTCCACCAACACGTTCCCCACGTGGTCGTTGGCGCACCCCTTCCGCATGCTGGCCCACAACGGTGAGATCAACACCATCCGCGGCAACCGCAACTGGATGCGCGCCCGAGAGTCGACGCTGTCCAGCGACCTCCTCGGCCCCGCGTCCGACTGGCTGCCGGTCTGTACCGAGGGGGCAAGCGACTCCGCCACCCTGGACGAGGTGATCGAGCTGCTCGCGCTGGCGGGCCGGTCCCTGCCGCACGCCGTGCTGATGACGGTGCCCGAGGCCTGGGAGAACCAGGCCGACATGGATCCCGACCTCCGCTCCTTCTACGCCTACCACGCCACGCTGATGGAGCCGTGGGACGGCCCGGCATGCGTCGCGTTCACCGACGGCACGGTCGTAGGGGCAGTGCTCGACCGCAACGGCCTGCGGCCGGGCCGCTACTGGGTCACCGCGTCGGGGACGGTCGTGTTCGCCAGCGAGGTCGGCGTCCTGGACATCTCTCCGGGTGACGTCGTCGCCAAGGGTCGGCTGCAGCCCGGCCGGATGCTGCTCGTCGACACGGCTGCCGGCCGCATCGTTGACGACGCCGAGCTCAAGGCCTCACTCGCCTCGCGGCACCCGTTCCGCGAGTGGGTCGACGACGGGGTCTTCGAGCTCGCCGACCTGCCGGGACGTGAGCACGTCGTGCACACCCACGCGAGCGTGCGCCGCCGGCAGCAGACCTTCGGCTACACCGAGGAGGAGCTTCGCCTCGTCCTGGCACCGATGGCGTGCGGCGGGACCGAGGCGCTTGGGGCGATGGGCGACGACACCCCGGTGGCCGCTCTGTCCGAGCGACCCCGCCTGCTCTTCGACTACTTCACCCAGATGTTCGCCCAGGTCACCAACCCACCCCTGGACGCCATCCGAGAGGAGCTCGTGACGTCGGTGGCGTCGTTCATCGGGGCGGAGACCAACCTGCTCGAGGCCGATCCCCGCGCCTGCCGTCAGGTGAGGCTGGACTTCCCTGTGATCGACAACGACGACCTCGCCAAGCTGCTCCACATCGACGCAGACGGTGCCTTCCCCGACCTCCGCGCAGCGAAGGTGCGCGGGCTCTTCGCGGTCGCCGAGGGCGAGCCCGGCCTGGAGCGACGGCTGCACGCGATGTGTGCCGAGGTGTCACAGCTGGTGACCGACGGCGTCCGGTTCATCGTCTTGTCCGACCGGGACTCCGACGCCCGGTTGGCACCCATCCCCTCGCTGCTCATGGTGTCGGCAATACACCACCACCTGGTACGCACCCGGCAGCGGACCCAGGCGTCGCTCCTGGTCGAGGCCGGCGACGTGCGCGAGGCGCACCATGTGGCGCTCCTCGTCGGCTACGGCGCGGCCGCGGTGAACCCCTATCTCGCCATGGAGTCCGTCGAGGACCTGGCGCGGGCCGGTGACCTCGGTGAGACGTCCCCGGACGAGGCCGTGCACCGGCTGCTCCGCGCCCTCGGCAAGGGGGTGCTGAAGGTGATGTCCAAGATGGGCGTCAGCACCGTCGCGTCCTACCGGGGCTCGCAGCTGTTCGAGGCCGTCGGACTGGGCGACGACCTCGTCGACACCTGGTTCACCGGGACGCCGTCCCGGCTCGGTGGCATGGGACTGACCGGCGTCTGCAGCGAGGTTCTCGACCGCCACCGCGTCGCGTACCCGGTCGACGGCGCGCCCGGTCCGGAGCGGCTGGCTGCCGGCAGCGAGTACGAGTGGCGCCGGGACGGCGAACGTCACCTGTTCGACCCGGAGACGGTGTTCCGGCTGCAGCACGCCACCCGTCAGGGTCGGGTGGACCTGTACCGGCAGTACTCGGCACACGTGGACGAGGAGACCACGCGTCGCGGCACGCTGCGGGGCATGCTCCGGCTGCGCACCGGCGTCCGGCCGCCGGTCCCGCTGGACGAGGTCGAGCCCGCCGAGCAGATCCTGCGCCGCTTCGCGACCGGCGCCATGTCCTACGGCTCGATCTCCCCCGAGGCACACGAGACGCTGGCGATCGCGATGAACCGGATCGGCGGCCGCTCCAACACCGGGGAGGGCGGCGAGGAGCCGGACCGCCTCAGCGACCCGGCCCGCAGGTCGGCGATCAAGCAGATCGCCAGTGGCCGCTTCGGCGTGACCAGCGAGTACCTGGTGAACGCGACGGACCTGCAGATCAAGATGGCGCAGGGCGCCAAGCCCGGGGAAGGGGGCCAGCTTCCGGGGCGGAAGGTCTACCCCTGGATCGCCCGCACCCGCCACTCCACGCCCGGCGTCGGGCTGATCTCGCCGCCTCCCCACCATGACATCTACTCGATCGAGGACCTGGCACAGCTGATCGACGACCTGCGCCACGCGAACCCGCTGGCGCGGATCCACGTCAAGCTGGTCTCCGAGATCGGGGTCGGGACCGTCGCGGCCGGCGTGGCCAAGGCGGCCGCCGACGTGGTGCTGGTCAGCGGGCACGACGGCGGCACCGGCGCGGCACCCCTGACCAGCATCAAGCACGCCGGCACCCCGTGGGAGCTCGGCCTGGCCGAAACCCAGCAGACCCTGCTGCGCAACGGTCTACGGGACCGGATCGTCGTCCAGGTCGACGGCCAGCTGCGCACGGGTCGCGACGTGCTCGTCGCCGCCCTGCTCGGGGCCGAGGAGTACGGGTTCGCGACCACTCCCCTGGTCGTCATGGGGTGCGTGATGATGCGCGCGTGCCACCAGGACACCTGCCCGGTGGGCATCGCCACCCAGGACCCGGTGCTCCGCGAGCGGTTCACCGGTGCGCCGGAGCTCGTGGAGCAGTTCTTCCGGTTCCTCGCCGACGAGGTCCGTGAGCTGCTGGCCTCGCTGGGGCTGCGCAGCCTGGACGAGGCGATCGGCCGGGTGGAGCTGCTCGAGACCGACACCGCGGTCCGCCACTGGAAGGCGGCCGGGCTCGACCTGGCGCCCCTGCTGGCGGTCCCCGACCTGCCCGAGTCGGCGGCCCGCCGCCACACCGCCGTCCGGCCGGTGGGCGAACCCAGCCTCGACGAGCGCATCGCCCGGGCGGTCGCCCCGCGTGTCCGGTCGGCACGGCCGGTCCGGGTGCAGCGCGAGGTCCGGAACACCGACCGGTCGGTCGGGGCCCGAGTCGGGTGGCTGGTGACTCGCGAGCACGGGGGGGCAGGACTTCCGGCTGACACCGTGGAGCTTGACCTGTCTGGCTCGGCCGGTCAGTCGCTGGGCGCCTTCCTGCCGCCCGGCGTGACGGTCCGGCTCGAGGGCGACGCGAACGACTACGTCGGCAAGGGGCTGTCCGGCGGGCGGATCGTGCTGCGGCCGCCCGCGCAGTCCCCGTTCGCGGCGGAGCGGAACGTGATTGCCGGCAACGTCGTGCTCTACGGCGCCACCGGGGGCGAGCTGTTCGTCCGTGGCGTGGTCGGCGAGCGGTTCGCAGTGCGGAACTCCGGGGCGGTCGCGGTCGTCGAGGGGGTCGGTGACCACGCCTGCGAGTACATGACAGGCGGCCAGGTCGTGATCCTGGGTGCCACCGGACGCAACCTGGCGGCGGGCATGACCGGTGGGGTGGCCCACGTCCTCGACCTGCTGCCGGAGCGGGTCAACCACGGCGACGTCGAGCTCACCGAGCCCGACGGAGGCGCCGCCGGATGGCTCCGGGACGTCATCGACCGCCACCGAGCCGAGACCGGCTCGGTGCTTGCGGCGGCTCTGCTGGCTGACTGGCCGCGGACGCAGCACCGGTTCACCACCATCGTCCCGACACAGTTCCGGCGGGTCTGCGAGCTGGTGTCGGCCGCCGAGGCCGACGGCAGGGACCCCGACGTCGCAGTCATGGCCGCCGCGGCCGCGCCGGTGGTGTCCCGTGGCTGACCCGCACGCCTTCCACCGTGTCCCCCGCGCCACCCGCCCCCAGCGGCCGGCGGCGGAGCGGGTGACCGACTGGCGCCCGGTCGACCTGCCCATGCCGGCGGTCCAGGTGCAGGAGCAGGCATCGCGCTGCATGGGCTGCGGGGTCCCGTTCTGCCACGCAGGGTGTCCGTTGGGCAACGTCATACCGGACTTCAACCGCATGGTCACCGACGGCGACTGGGACGCCGCCACCGACCGGCTGCTGGACACGAACAACTTCCCCGAGTTCACCGGCAGCGTGTGCCCGGCGCCCTGCGAGGCGGCGTGCGTGGCCGGGGTCGGTGGGGAGCCGGTCAGCATCAAGACGGTCGAGCGCGCGCTGGCCGAGCGCGACCAGTTCGCCGGCCTCCGCCCGCGACCTCCCGGGCGGCTGTCCGGCCGGACGGTCGCGGTCGTGGGCTCCGGACCTGCCGGGCTCGCCGCGGCCCAGCAGCTGACGCGAGCCGGCCACACCGTGGTGGTCTACGAGCGGGCCGACCGGGTCGGGGGGCTCCTGCGGTACGGCATCCCCGACTTCAAGCTGCCCAAGGCGCTCTTGGACGCGCGCATCGAGCAGCTGAGCGCCGAGGGGACACAGTTCCGGACCGGCGTCGACGTGGGGCGTGCGGTGCCCCTGGCTGCGCTGCGGGCCAGGCACGACGCCGTGGTGCTGGCGGTCGGGGCGACCCGGTGGCGCGACCTGGACGTTCCCGGCCGAGGGCTCGACGGCGTCCACCAGGCGATGGAGTACCTGCCCGACGCCAACCGGGTGGCCGCCGGGCTGGTCCCCGAGCCGGCGGTCGACGCGCGCGACCGCCACGTCGTGGTCATCGGCGGCGGGGACACCGGCAGCGACTGCGTGGGCACCGCACACCGGCAAGGTGCCCGATCGGTCGTGCAGCTGGAGATCCTGCCCGAGCCCCCGCAGACCCGACCCGACAGCACGCCCTGGCCGCTGTGGCCGCTGGTGCTGCGCACGTCGTCCTCCCACGAGGAGGGCGGCGACCGTCACTTCGCGGTCAGCACCCGACGCCTCACCGGCGGCGCCGACGGCCGGGTGTCCGGGCTGGAGCTGGTCGACGTGGAGCTCGACGGTCGGACTCCCGTCCCGGTCGCTGGGACCGAACGTACGCTGCCGGCCGACCTGGTCCTGCTCGCCCTCGGGTTCACCGGTCCGGAGGCGGACCTGCTGGGCTGCGACGGGCTGTCGCTGACGGCGCGTGGGGTGCTCGCCCGGGACTCCGGCTACGCCACCTCCGAGCCCGGGGTCTTCGTCGCCGGTGACGCCGGTCGGGGCCAGTCACTTGTGGTGTGGGCGATCGCCGAGGGGCGGGCGTGCGCCTCGGCCGTCGACGCGTGGCTCACCGGCGCCACCCGGCTGCCCTCCCCGGTCACGCCGTCCCAGACTGCGCTGGTGTGACGCTACTTCTGGTTGATGACCCGCCCGAAGTAGACGCTGTTCGTCCACATGGGGGCCCGACCGACGACGGTCCCCGGACGCGAGACGTGAAGGATGTCGCCGTCTCCGGCGTAGATCGCCGCGTGGTAGATGTCACCGCCGCTGTGGAAGAACACCAGGTCGCCCGGCCGGGCCTCGGAGCGACTGATCGGGGTCGACTGGTGGTACTGCGAGGTGGCCCGGTGCGGGAGCCGTAGCCCGGTCGCCTGCCGGTACACGTACAGGGTGAGGCCAGAGCAGTCGAAGGCCGAAGGTCCGGCCGCCCCGTAGGCGTACGGGTCGCCGAACTGGTTCCGCGCGACGTTCAGCACCCGCTGGTAGCGCTTGAGCGTCGCCGCCCAGCGTGCCTTGAGGGCGTTGTAGGTGCGCTCGTTCACGTTGCCGGTGACCGCGATACCGCGCCCGTCCTGGAACTGGCGGACGTGGCGGACGGTGCGGTCGCCGTAGAAGCCGGTGCGGTCGATCTCGAGCCACTTCTGGACCCGTCGCACGCGGTCACCGGTGTCCCCGCGGGCCAGCATGTCGAAGGACGACACCCCGCTGGTGGCGGTGGCCGAGGCGGCGCTGGCCGGGACGACCATGGCCAGCGAGAGGGGAACGGACAGGGCTGCGGCGACGCCGACGGCCAGGGCGCGACGGCGTGCGTCGTTCAACGACATACGTCTCTCCGACGCCTGAGGAGTGAGCTGTCGGGTTCGGGCCAGAGAGTGCCCGAGCGCGACCGGTCGTTCCGGCCCGCTTTCACCCCAAGGGCGGCCCGCAGGCCGCCCGCTTCGTGGTTCCCCCACTCCTGCCATCAGGGTCTGGTGGTCCGGTGGCCACGTGGCAGGACTCGGCGTCGTGGTCGGACACCCTCCCGAAAGGGAAGATCACGGAAAGGTATCGGTCGCCCGCGCTGGGATGTCAAGCCCATGACACAGAAATGTCAGATTGATGACCGGGATGGCCGAACGCACGCCCGAGGAGGGGTCGGGCGGCGGCCGGACCGGCCCCGGGAGCGGCTGCCGGGCGGTGGGCTCAGGGCAGGGGGCGCCTGGCGGGCCCCTCGTCGGCCAGGCCGGCGAGCAGTGCACGGACCTCCGACTCCCGGTACCGACGGTGGCCGCCCAGGGTCCGGATCGAGCTCAGCTTGCCGGCCTTGGCCCAGCGCGTGACCGTCTTGGGGTCGACGCGGAACAGCGCGGCGACCTCGGCGGGAGTGAGCAGGGCCTCCGGCTCGGGCGACACAGCAGGCACGGGTCCTCCTCACCGTCCTCGACGACCTCGGTCCGTGCAGCTTCGCACGGTCGGGGAGACCGGGACCTCGGGAGCCCGTCCCCCTGGGGGCTCCCGAGATCCCGGTACAGGCAACGGCCCGGGTCCCCCGACCCGGGCCAGGCGCTGCACTCGATCTCCCACGTAGATGATGACCTGTTGTCCTGGATGTCCGATATGGCGATCCGGTGCCATCTTCGCGCGGACACCTGGACTAAGCCATTCGGGGACGCCTCCTGCGACGACGGACTGGCTAGGCTCCGGTCCGTGGGCACCCGGGGCGACGACGCGGTCTTCGACCGCCTGCGCGGCCACGAGCAGGTGGTGTTCTGCTCCGACCCCGGCAGCGGGCTGCAGGCCATCATCGCCATCCATTCGACCGCACTCGGCCCGGCGCTCGGCGGCACCCGCTGTCGCCCCTATCCCAGCGTGCAGGATGCGCTGGACGACGTGCTGCACCTGTCGCAGGCCATGACGCTCAAGAACGCCCTGGCCGGCCTCGACCATGGTGGGGGCAAGGCGGTGATCATCGGCGACCCCGCCACGTGCAAGACCGAGCCGCTCCTGCGGGCGTACGGCCGCTTCGTCCAGGGACTGGGCGGCCGCTACGTGACCGCGGGGGACATGGGGATCTCGGTAGCCGACCTGGACGTCGTCGGGCGCGAGTCGCGGTTCGTCACCGGCCGCTCGGTCGTCCAGGGCGGCGGTGGCGACTCCGGGGTGCTGACCGCGTACGGGGTCCTGCAGGGGATGCGCGCGGCCGCGACCCACCGATGGGGCTCACCCAGCCTGGCCAGCCGGACGGTGGGGGTGGTCGGTCTGGGCAAGGTCGGTCACCGCCTGGCCGGGCTCCTGGTGGCCGAGGGCGCCCGCGTCGTGGCGGTGGACACCGACCCGGCCGCGGTGGACCGGGTCCGGGTCGACTACCCCGACATCGAGCTGGTCGAGACCGCCGCCCAGCTGCTGTCCCGGCCCCTGGACGTGCTGGCCCCCTGCGCCGCCGGTGGGCTGGTCGACGCGTCGGTCGCCGCCACGGTCGACACCGAGATCATCTGCGGCGGTGCCAACAACCAGCTAGCGGATCCCGAGCTCGCCCAGGTGCTGGCCGGACGCGGGGTGCTCTACACCCCAGACTTCCTGGTCAACGCC
>Ga0224505_10001700_pt1 | contig 13624 bp, 8 predicted proteins | sample SF_Jan12_sed_USG_FD_169102 | JGI IMG/M metagenome (GOLD analysis project Ga0224505, IMG submission 169102) | Sediment microbial communities from San Francisco Bay, California, United States - SF_Jan12_sed_USGS_4_1 | ecosystem: Environmental > Aquatic > Marine > Sediment | place: USA: California... | reverse complement strand
TTCGGGGGACCGCACCCCGCGGGGGTTCGGGCGCAGCAGCTGCGCGAGGCCGAGGCGGCCGACGTGGCCGGGGCCATCTCGCAGATCATGGACCGCCGCAGCCGGTGGCTGGTCCACCGGGGGAGACGAGGCGACGCAGCCGGGCCCGAATGGGACCTGCCCAAGCTGTCCGACATCGTCATCCTCATCCCGACGCGCACGTCGTTGGGCGTGCTCCAGGAGGCCCTCGAGCAGGCCCACATCCCGTATCGGGCCGATACCGGGTCGCTGGTGTTCGACTCCCAGGAGGTACGCGACCTGGTGAGCGCGCTGCGGGCCATCGACGATCCGGCCGACGAGATCTCGGTGGTGGCCGCGTTGCGCTCGCCGCTGTACGGGTGCGGCGACGACGACCTCTACCGCTGGCGCCACGACGGCGGCCGGTGGGACTACCGCGAGGCGCCACCCGACGCCGTCGGCCCCGACGACCCGGTGCGCCGAGGTCTCGACGATCTGCTCGAGCGGCACCGGACCCGCTGGTGGGTGGCGCCGGGCCCCCTCGTGCAGTCGCTCATCGACGATCGACGGTCCATGCTCCTGGCGTTGGACCAGTCGCGGCCCCGCGACACCTGGCGGCGACTGCGCTACCTCCTGGACCAGGCCCGGGCCTTCTCCGAGGCCGGCGGCGGAGATCTGCGGTCGTTCCTCGACTGGGTGGCGCTCCAGGGATCCGACGGGGCCCGGAGCCATGAGCCGATCCTGGCCGAGCCCGACGACGACTCGGTGCGGATCATGACCATCCACGCCTCGAAGGGCCTCGAGTTCCCCATCGTCGTGGTCAGCGGCCTCACCACCGCCCATCGTCAACAGGGTGGCCAGGCGGTCCTGTTCGACGGCGAGAAGGCCGAGATCCGCCTGCGGTCCTCGCTCAGCACCGCCAACTTCGATCGGCGGGCCGACCTCGAGGCCGAGATGGACCGGCACGAGAAGACACGCCTGCTGTACGTCGCGTGTACCCGCGCCCGAGATCATCTGCTCATCAGCGCCCATCACAAACCCGGCGCCGACAGCCACGGTGCGTCGGTCTGGTCCTATGCCGAGGCCGAGATGAACGGCTCGTGCCGGGCCTTCGAAGCGCCGATCGTGGCGCCGGGACCGGCGCCATTCGAGCCGACCCTGCCCTCACTGGACGACACGCCGGCAGCCCGGGACCAGTGGCTGCAGGCCCGCGGGCGGGCGCTCGAGCAGGCGTCGCGTCCACGGGTGGTGTCGGCCACCGCCGTGGCCCGCGACCGGGCGGGAAGGCTGCACCTGGAACGCGACGTCGAAGCCGAGCCCGAGCCGGCGCCGCTGCGACGCCGGGGTCGGGCCGGCACGGCCATCGGGCGGGCCGTGCACGCCGTGCTCCAGACCGTCGACTTCGCCCACCCGGACAACCTGTTGGCGCTGGCCGACACGCAGGCCCACATCGAGGCGGTGCCCTGGGCCGCCGCCGACATCGCGGCCACGGTCGAGCAGGCGCTGGCGTCGCCCACGGTGGCCCTGGCCGCGTCGGCCCGGTCATGGAAGGAGCTGTACCTGGCCACCCGGATCGGTGAGCGGGTGCTCGAGGGCTACATCGACCTGCTCGTCGAAACCGACGCCGGGCTCATCGTGGTGGACTACAAGACCGATCTGGTGGCCACCGAGGACGAGATCGACTCGGCCGTGGAGCGCTATCGCTGGCAAGCGGCGGCCTACGCCCTGGCCGCCGGCATCACCACCGACCGCCCGGTGCTCGACTGCGTGTTCGTCTTCTGTCGGCCCGACGGGGCCATCGAGCGCCCCGTCCCCGACCTGTCCCGAGCCGTGGCCGACCTCGAGGCATCCCTCACCGGCACGTAGTTCCCTCACCGGCTGGGTGTGCCACGCGGCCCATGGCTCGGCCCCACATGACCAGCTCGGGAATGGGGTGGGGGAGGGCCGCCCGGCTAGGACGACGGTCGGTGGGCGATGACCAGTGTGTCGAGCGCCTGGCGGGGCCCGTCGTCGGTGACGACGGCTCGGACGGCCACCTCGGCCCGGTCGATGTCGAAGCCGTCCAACTGCTCGACCACCAGGTCGACGTCGGGCAGTACATCCGGGTCTCGAGGACCGCCGTGGCCGTGCACGAGGTTGGACAGGTCGTGGGCCACGAAGAGGAAGGTACCACCCGCGCCGACGGCAGCGGCGGCTGCGGCCACCACCTCCGACTCCTGGCGGCGCGGAAGCTGGAGGTAGGCGATGAGGACGAGGTCGTACGTCGCATCGGCTTTCCAGCCCCGGAGGTCGGCGCATCGACCATCGACCGACACCGCGTTGGCCTCGGCTCGCCGCATGATCTTGTCGACGGCCACCGACGAGAAATCGAGGGCGGTGACCTGCCATCCCAGCTGCGCCAGCCACACGGCGTTGCGGCCCTCGCCGGCGGCCAGATCGAGGGCTCGGCCGGGCGCCAGTTCACCCAGGTGGGCGGCCACGAACTGGTTCGGCTCGGCGCTCCACACCAGCTCCTCGGCGCGGTAGCGGGTGTCCCAGTCGGCAGCCTCCATGGGCGCCAGCGTAGATCCCGTGGCCGGGGCACGGGATCCGGCTCCCCGAGGAGCGGAAATGACCGTCGGCGCAACGGCGCTCGCTCTACGCTCCCGGCCATGAGCAACGAACCCGCCTCCGACCGGGTCCGGGTTCGGCGGCTGGCCGAGCGCGGTTCCTACGACCAGCAGACGGTGCATGCCATCCTCGACGAGGCGCTGGTCGCGCACGTGGGGATCGCCGGCGACCGCGGACCAGTCGTGTTGCCGATGACGTTCGGACGCGCCGCCGACACGCTGTACCTCCACGGTGCGGTCGGGAACGATCTGCTGGTTCAAGCCGACGGCGCCGACGTGTGCGTGACGGTCACCCTGCTCGACGGGCTGGTGATCGCCCGCTCGGCCTTCCACCATTCGATGAACTACCGCAGTGTGGTCGTGCGCGGCCCGGCGCGGCGGGTCGCCGACCCTGACGAGCTGGAGCTGGCTCTGCGTTCCATCACCGACCGCGTCGGGGTGGGCCGCTACGACGACTGTCGCCGGCCCGATCCGTCCGAGATCCGCAAGACCAGGGTCATGGCCGTGCCCCTCACCGAGGTCAGCGCCAAGGTGCGCACTGGTGGGCCGGTCGATGACGAGGCCGACCGGGACCTGGACCATTGGGCCGGGGTGGTGCCGCTGGTGACCAGGCGCGGTCCCGTCGAGCCGGCCGCGGACCTGCCGGCTGGGATTCCGACACCGCCGTACCTGTAGCATCGTCGTCCGTGCACGCCACGGGAGTCGACGTGGAGATCTGGGGGGTCTGTGGCGGCAGCGCGTCCGGGAAATCCACCCTTGTCCAGCAGCTGCACGGCAGGCTGGGCGCGAATCAGGCGGTCACCATCGCCCACGACGCCTACTACCGGGATCTCACCCACCTGAGCTTCGCCGAGCGATGCGCGATCAACTACGACCATCCCGACTCCCTGGAGACCGAGCTGCTCGTCGAGCACCTCCTGCGACTGCGATCGGGTGAGCCGGTGGCCATCCCGGTGTACGACTACGCGATCCACAATCGGGCCGGGCACACCCGCGTGATCGAGCCGCGACCGGTCATCCTCGTCGACGGCATCCTCATCTTCGCCGTCGAGGAACTGCGCGACGTGTTCGACCGCCGGATCTTCCTCGACGTGCCCGATGAGATCCGCCTGGCTCGACGATTGGTGCGCGATGTGGAGGACCGGGGCCGTGACCCGGATGAGGTGCGCCACAACTATGCGTCGGTGGTGTTGCCCATGCATCGCCAGTTCGTAGCTCCGCACCGGGAGACGGCCCACTGGGTGATCGATCACCCCGACGATCGTGACTCCTGGCTCGACGTCTTGACGCAGTCGATCCGGATGTGAACACCGCCTCGCCCGTGGTCGCTTCTCACACCGACCGGGTGGCAAGGAAGGCACCGCCGAGCACCACGACCGTGCCGGCCACAGCCCACGGGGTGAGCACCTCGTCGCGAAAGACCGTGCCCAGGATCACGGCCACGATGGGCATCAGGTAGGTCACGAGCGACGTTCGAATGGGACCGACGCGCCCGGTGAGGGTGGCGGCGGCGACGAAGGCCAGCCCCGTCCCCCCGACGCCGAGCGCGGCGCAGGCACCGAGGGCGGCGGCGTCGAACGCCGAGGACGGAACCCCTGCGAGTCCCCACGGCGTCACGAGCACAGCCGCCACCAGGAGCGCCCGAGCCACGACGGGGACAGATCCGTACCGTTGCTGGAGCGGCCCGGCCAGATTCACGGCGACGCCGTAGGACAGCACGGCCGCCACGACGAGGGCCACGCCGATGGCGGTGCTCCCACCGCTGGACGCGCTGGGCAGCCCGATCAGCACCACGCCGAGGAGACCGACGGCCACACCGGTTGCCTGTCGGGTGCTCATGGCGGCTCCGAACGCGACCACGGAGATGACTGCCGTCGCCACCGGCATGGCGCTGTTCAGCATCCCGGCCAGCGACGAGTCGATCCACTGCTGGGCAATGGGGAAAAGGGTCAGTGGCATCGCCATCCAGGTGACGCCCAACGCCACCAACCGGGGCCAGTCGTCCTGGTCGACCGCCCGGCGGGCCGAGGGAAAGGACCAGACGGCGAGCGTGCCGAACCACACCCTGAGGGCCGTCACCAGACCGGGAGCGAAGTGGTCCAGACCGATGGCGGTGAAGAGGAAGGACGCCCCCCACACCGCACTGGCGAAGACCAGTAGGCCCCAGTCGAGAGTCTGCATGTGATTCGTCTCGACCGGGCGAGCGGCGGTGGCCATCGCCTCGTTCTAGCGGCCCTCCTGCTGAACCGCGACGCCAGTGACGCCGGAGCCGCTACCCGAGCAGGTTCAGGAGCTCGATCTCGATACGGCGATTCTGGGCTCGCCCCTGACGGGTTCCGTTGTCGGCGACCGGTTGGCGTTCGCCCTTCGCGTCGACCTCGACCCGGGAGTCGTCGATGCCGTGTTCGACGAGGTAGGCGGCCACGGAGTCCGCTCGGTCACGGGACAGCCCGTCGTTGTACCGGGTGGAACCCGTGGCGTCGGCATGGCCGACCACTCGCATGGTGGCCTGCGGGTTGAGATTCATGACCAGCACCCCGAGATCCAGGAGTCCATGGAACCGCGGGTCGATCCGGGCGCTGTCGAACCGGAACAGGAACGGCTCGTCGACGACCACCCGGCCGTCGGTGGGCACGGCCGCCCGCGGGTCGATGACGTAGTTGTTCACCACGTTGTCGGCTCCGATGACCTCGGCCGCTTTGGCCTCGAACGCCGCCGAGATCTCCTCGGACGGCACCGCCCCCTCGAGGTACAGCTTGCCGTCGCGGTAGATCGCCCGGTGGCCCTCGGGCGCTTGGTCGCGGTCATCGGCCCCGGCCGATTGGTCGACTCGACGGGCGGCCCCCTCGCTGGTCGCCGAGCTCGGTGATCCTCGACCGGGTAGGGACTCGATCAGCTGATCGAACAGCCCCAGGAAGACCGCGGCGATGGAGAGCGTCGCCAGCGTCACGCAGATGGCCAGCACACCCTGCACCGACAGCGATCGATCGGGCCCGGTCGGTTGTGTCGCCCGCTCCGGGTCAGCCACTCCGGTGCGCCGCGGCCATCGTGACGCCGCGGCGGCGGGCGTCGTTGCGTGCCGCCGTGGCCTCGGAGAGTAGCGCCGCAGGATCAGAAGACGGGTTGTCGGTGACGGCCACGCCGATCGAGGCGCTGAGGGAGAACTGGTCGGACCCGATCTCGAACGGGGACTGGAGCTCGGCCAGGATCCGGTTGGCCACGGAGAGGGCGCCGTCACCCCCGCGCATGCGGGTGCACACCACCGCGAACTCGTCCGAGGCCAGCTGACCCACGTGATCGTGCGGTCGCAGGATGGCGCGGAGCCGCTCGCTGGTGGCGGTCAGGACGAGGTCGGCCGCGGCTTCGCCATGGGCGGTTCGGACTCGACTGAGCCCTTCGACGCCCACGACCAGGACGGCCGCGGTCGATCCCTCCTCGCGGTCACGTGCATCGTCTGGCGGATCGGCGTCGGCGATCTGACGTTCCAGGTCGGCGACGGTGCCCACGAGCGTCACGTTGTCGGTGACGTCGTGGAGGATCCAGATGCCGCCGGCGCCGCGCGCTTCAGGGCGGGACAAGCCGCGGATCCGGATCCAGCGGACCGCTCCGTCGACGACGGGGAGGCGCACGGTCGTGTCCACTTCACTCGAGTTGACGGCCAACGCCTCCAGGCGAGCCACGTCGTCGACATCGAAGCAGTCGAGCCAGTTCGCGCCCTCACCGACGGCCAGACCGAGCAGCTGATACCAGCGGCGGTTGGCGACGGCGAACTCACCGTCGCCGTCGAGGAAGGCGGCCGGAACGGGCAGGTCCTCGATCTCCAGTCCGATGGCGACGGGGTCGTCGGCGTCCTGGTCATGGTCGTCGGGTTCGGAGGTCGGATGCTGTGCCACCGGCCCCAGTTCGTGATCGATCCATCCGACGGGGTCGGCGTCGGTCGGCGGGTCGAGGTCGGCCAGCCAAGGCCCGTGCAGCGGGCCCTGACCCGCAGGTCGCTCACCGAGCGTGACTTCGGGCTCGTCGAGGCAGGGAACCCAGGCCACGACGATGCCGTCGATGCCTCGACCCTGCGTGGCGTCGAGGAAGCTGAGCAGCGACCACTGGGTCGTCCCGGCCAGCCGGGCCACCGTGGTGGCCTGGCCCTGATCGGATCGGGCGCGGGTCAGCGCGGCTCGCACGCGAGCCTGGTCGGCATCGTGGAGCGGGCCCCAGAGGTCATCCCCTGACGACCAGGGCGAATCGGCCAGCTCGAGCCAGGCCGGTGCCTCGAGCAGCATCCCATCGGGGTCGACCACCGCGATCTGGTCACCAGGAAGGGCGTTGACGAGCGAGCGCCAGCTTTGATCCGAGTCGAGGGTGGTGGTCTTCGGCTCCACATTGCATAGGTCGGCCGACCCGGTCCCGGACTTGAGGCCCACTCTCCACGTTGCCTGTCCGCCAGGGTGGTCAGGACAGCGGTGTGTAGCCGGGTGAGGACTCCTCGGCCGGCCGCTCGTCGTAGACGGCCACGGCACCCTCGGGGTCGAAGGCCTTGGTGTCCCGCTCGGGCCACTCGCCAGGTAGGTAACGTTGGCCACCGTCGACGAAGCGGTACATGCCGGGCTCTTCACGGTTGAGCTCGTCGAAGCCCACGAGCTCGGGGTCCCACCAGATCTCGGTGACGTCGTCCACCCCACCGTAGTCGGGGACCTCGGGCCACCGGCCGTCGGCGCCCCACGACAGCGATGGCGCGGTGAAGGCCCGCGCCGTCGGGTCGCCGGCGAACAGCGCATCCTGGAAGTTCTGCGCCGTCAGATCGGTTCCGGTGCCCTGCAGGATGGCGTAGAAGGTGGATGGCAGGGGGTCCATGACCCCGATGGTGTCGACGGCCGCCGCCGGCTCGCCGAAGAACCACTCGTACTTGAAGTCGGCGCCGTCGATCCCTGGAGCCGTGCGAGCGGCGAGGTTGCTGACCCCGAAGGCGTGCTGCCACTGCTCCTGGTCGTATGACCGGGCGAACACGTTGGTGTCGACCAGCGCAGTGCCGGTCAGGATCCACTCGGGGAAGTAGTCCTGTGAGGTGGCCTCCCGGGTGAAGTCGCCGGGCCCGACCGGATCGCCGGCCAGGATGATCGAGGTCACGCCGGCGGCCTTGAGCCGTCCGATGGCCGTGTTGGCCTGCTCGGCGATGGTGGCTGGGTCCAGCTCGTAGTCGACCGACTCCACGATGTCGCCTCCGAGGGCGGCGAACTCGTCCTCGAAGTTCGCATTGCTGTCGATCGATGCCTGGCCGGCGTTGATCCACAGGCGACCGAACACCCGCTCCTGGGACTGGAAGGCCTCGTCGCCGGCGTGCACGGCGGGCTTCCCGACGAGCTGCTTGCCGATGTACTCCGCGACCAGGCGGGTCTGCTGATCGGGAAGCTTGCCGATCTCGAGGGCGTACGGGGCGTTCTGCTCGTAGTACTCGTACTGCTGGGCCGGGCCGCAGCCGAAGCACGGGATCTGGCGGGCGTGCAGCTCCTCGGCGAAGGCATTGGTCAGGATGGGGCCGCCCCAGACCATGAACGGGTCGAACTCCTCGGCGATCTGCACGGCGTCGGCCCGGGCCGACACCGCATCGAGCGCGGTTCCGGATGCCTCGAACACCTGGAGATCCACCGATCGCCCGTAGGTCTCGTAGTAGGTCTCGTACAGCGAGAGCAGCTTGGTCATGGTGTCGGCCTGGTCGGCGTTGGTGTCGTCGTTGGCGATGGCTCCGGTGAGGTACGCCAGCACCGGATCGGCCTCCTGGGCCAGGTAGTAGACGATCTTGACGGAGTCAGCGGTGACGCCGGGGGCCGTGGCGCCGCCGTTGTCGCCGTCGAAGGGGGCGAAGCACTCCGGCGCGAAGAAGGTGGGGATCTTCACCCGTCCGGTCTCGGGATCGCAGCGCTCGCCGAAGTCGATGTCGAGGCCTTCGTCCCGGGCGCGCGTGAACGAGATGACCTCGTCGGGCACCGGCGGGTTCTCGATGGCGTCCACCACCGGATCGTCGGTTCCTCCTGCCGTGCCGGCCGAGCCGCCGCTGTCGTCGCCGGTGGACGCGCTGGTGCTGTCCCCGGTGGCTGCGGTGGTGCCCACGCCGTCGTCATCGGCGGCCACGTCGCCACCGTCGTCGTCGTCGCCCCCGCCGGTCAGGGCCAGGACGGCGACGACCACCGCCACCACGGCCACCACCGCGGCCAGCGGCAGATAGCGCATCAACGCGTTGTTCGACTTGGGCTCGCCGGCATCGGTCATGGATTCCCCCTGCTTGTTCGTGTTCAGTTCGACCGGAGTCCCGACCGCTCGATCACCCGTTGATCAGTACCGAGATAGGAGGCTACGACCCGGGGGTCGGAGAGCACCAGCTCTGGATCGCCGTCGACCACCACCGTCCCACTGTCGAGGGCGATGAGGCGGTCGGCCACGGCCCGCACCAGTGGCATGTCGTGTTCGATGATGACGATGGCGCACTCGAGCTGGTCTCGCAGGCGCAACAGGACCGGGCCCAGGGCCTCGGTCTCGCGCTGGGCGATGCCCGAGGAAGGTTCGTCGAGCAGGACCACCGAGGGCCGGTGGGCCACCACGCAGGCCAGGTCGACGATGCGGCGGGAGCCGGTGGACAGTTCGCGGATCTGCTTGTGACGGAAGGCCTCCAACCCGAAGGCCTCGATGAGCTCGTCGACCCGACCCGCCACCTGCTGTTCGCTGTGGGCGGCGGCGGGCAGCCACAGGGCGGCGGCAATGGGGTCACGGACGTCGATCCAGCGCTCGAGCGCCACCGAGATCGACTCCTGCACGGTCAGCGCGGGGAACAGGCGGGCGTCCTGGAACGATCGACCCAGACCGGCCCACGCCCGCTGGTTGGCGCTCTTCCCCGTGAGGTCGTGGTGCTTCAGGTGCACCGTGCCGTCCTCGCTGGGCACGAATCCCGAGATCAGATCGAACAGCGTGGTCTTGCCCGCGCCGTTGGGCCCGATCATGCCCAGGATCTCGCCCTCTCTCACGGAGAACGACACCTGGTCGACCGCGTTGATTCCGCCGAAGCTGCGCGAGAGGTCCTCGACCAGCAGGGCGGGTGGGTGGTCGATGTCCGGTGTCGGGGGTGTGGGTCGGTCGCCGTTGGTCTTCGTGCTGTTGGGCGACGCTCCGGCACCATCGAGGAAGACGGACCGGAGCACGTCGGGCCGTTCCAGGAGCTCCGAGGTGAGTCCTTCGAAGCGGATCTCGCCCTTCTCCATGAAGTAGGCCCGCTCGGCCAGGGTGAGCGCCACGTTGACCGACTGCTCGACGAGGATGACCGTGACCCCGGCCTCGGCGAACTCCCGCACCATCTCCAGCAACTCTTCCACCACGACGGGCGCCAGGCCCAGCGACAGCTCGTCGATCATCAACAGTCGCGGTCGGGTGAGGAAGGCCATGCCCAGGGCCAGCATCTGTTGCTGGCCACCCGACAGCGCACCGGCCGGGCTGTCGAGTCGGGTCTCGAGCGCCGGGAAGCGGTGCAGTACCTTTCGGCGGTCATCGGCCAGGTCCTGCTTGTGGTGGCGGCGGAGCCAGCCGGCGGCGTCGAGGTTCTCGCGCACGGTGAGGTCGGGGAACACACCCTGGCCCCCGGGGATCTGCACGATGCCGTGACCGGCCACTTCGTTGGGGGGTGCGTGGGAGATGTCCCGTCCGTCGAAGATCACGGCCCCTCGGTCGGCCTCGACCACTCCGCCGATGGCCTTCAGCAGGGTGGATTTGCCGGCACCGTTGGTGCCCAGCAGGGCCACGATCTCGCCTTCGTCGATCTCGAAGTCGACGCCGAACAGCACCTGCACCGGTCCGTAGGACACGTCGAGGTCCTTGCACAGCAACAGCTTGGCCCGGCCCTCGGCCCGGGCCCGGGCCACCTCGGCCCGGGCGGTGGCCGTCTTCCAGACCTGCTCGATGTCGCCCCGTACCAGATTGCCGGCCGACGCGATGATCAGGCCGCCGATGAGGAAGACGGGCGTCATCAGCACCATGCCGAGACGGATGCCCCAGTTGTCGGCGATCCAGCCGATGAAGGGCAGCAGGATCAGGCCGGGGAGCACCCAGAGGGAGCCCATCGAGAAGCCCATGGCGCGGGCGCGTGGCGGGATTACCATCGACAGCGACGCCAGGACGCCGGGTCCCACGATGGCGAGGGAGATGGAGATGCCGATGTTGGCGGCGATGGCCACCCCGATGTTGGGGGCGAGGGCGAAGACCAGCGACAGCACCGAGGCCACGGCCGACGACAGCGCCAGGAACCGCAGCACCAGCCCCGGATCCTTGGCGAACAACCGTGTGGCCACCGTGGCCCCGATGATGAGGCCGAGCAGCTGGGCCGGCTCGGTGGCGGCGGCGGCGATGCCCCGGCCCCGCTCGTCGAGGCCGAACTGGTCTTCGTACAACAGCGAGGCCAGCGACACGAAGCCGGTGAGCGAGGCCGCGAGGAAGGGCAGGGCCACGAAGATGCGCCGGAGGGTGGCGATCTTCCAGCACATGCGCCAGGCCTCCGCGTACGACGGTGGCTGCTCCTCGGTGAGGGCCGTGATCTCGTCGGCGCCCATGGCCCGCCGTTCCTGCACGCCGCGCGAGGGCTCCTTCAACCGCAGGGCCATGAGGGCCAGGATTATGGAGGGGAAGGCGAAGAGGAAGAACGGCAGCCGCCATCCCCAGCGGAAGGCGAGGAACCCGGCCAGCAGCGGCCCGATGGCGGCTCCCACGGCGTTGGCCGACCGGTGGAACGAGTACACGGCGGGCCGACGGTCGGGTGGGAACCAGTCGGCCAACAGGCTGTTGTGGGTGGGGTCGATCACCGCTTTGCCGATGGCCGAGCCCGAGCGGGTGATGCCGAGGAAGACCACCGTGGTGGCCAGGCCGGTGCCGAACGACATGATCGCCCACGCGAACGCGCCGACGGCCGTCAGCCGTATGCGGTTGTAGCGATCGGCCAGGCCGGCTATGGGCACCTGGAGGGCCAACGCCGCGGCGATCACCAGGGCGATCAGGCTGAGCATGCCCTGGAAGCCGAGTCCGAACTCGTCGCGGATCTCGGGCAGCAGGATCCCGAAGGCGGTCCGGTCCAGCTCGTCCACCGCGTTGAGCCCGAACAGGATCAGCAGCGCCCCCACCGGACCGTCGCCCGCCAGCTGGTGCATCCCCTGGACGGGATGGGCCAGGTGGTGCAGCACGCGCCGGGCGGTACTCACTTCACGGTCTCCATGGTGCGTCGAGCGTCGGAGACGGCGTGGTCGGGCTCGGCCGGTACGTCCTCGACGGTGCGGTTCCGTTGCCAGAGCTTGGTCAGCGCCATCTGGCGGAGCCGGTACAGCAGGCCGGCGATGCCATCGGGCGCCACCAGCAGGATGATCAGCCCGCCGATGCCGCTGGCGAAGATCCGCCAGCGCCCCTCGAGCCACCAGAACGAACCGAAGAACCACAGCGCGCCGACGAACGCCCCGAAGATCGACCCCAGCCCGCCGATGACGGCGGCGATGAAGAAGCCGATACCCGAGCCGCCGCCGTAGAAGCCGAGGTCGAAGGACTGTTGGTGGTGGACGAAGAGGCCGCCGGCCAGTGCCGCGAAGAATCCCGAGAGGGCGAAGGCCGACAACTTGGCCCGCACCACCGACACCCCGAAGGCGGCGGCGCCCGACTCGTTCTCACGGAGGGCCACCCACACCCGGCCGGTTCTGCTGTGGCGGATGCCCTGGAGGGCGAGCACGGTGAGGACCGTGGTGGCGAGGGTGAGGTAGTAGAAGCGGGTCGGGGTGTCGTAGTCGAAACGACCGAGGAGCGGAAGCCGGGGGATCCGCTCGCTGGGTACCCAGTCGAAGAAGACCGGGTTCAACAGCCATGCCGTGCCGGCCAGTGCGAGAGCAAGGGTGACCACGGCCAGGTACATGCCCCGCAAGCGCAGGGCCGGCAGCCCGCCGACGGCGGCGATGATGGCCCCGGCCACACCGGCGCCGAGGCAGGCCACCAGGAGGTCGGCGTTGTAGGTGAGGTTGAGCCACCCGCCGACGGCCGCGCCGACGGCGAACAAGGCGGCGTGGCCCAGGCTGACCTGCCCGGCCCAGCCGGTGAGCACCACCAGCGAAGCCAGCACGATGGTCATGATCAGCAGGGCGCTCAGGCGCAGCGAGTCGTTGGGGCCGAGCACGTGGGGCAGGGTCACTGCGCCGAACGCCACCACGGCCCACAGCGACCAACGCAGGATCTTCTGAGGCGGCAGGGCGACGAGCGCGGCGCTCAGCGGGCGGATGTCGCCGACGGCCTGCCAGCCGCCCGAGTTGTCATCGTCGGTGCGGAACGAGTCGGCCCGCCGGAACACCAGGGCGGCGATGATCGCCAGCGCGGTGATGGCCGCCATCTGGGCCGGTGCCTCCGACGCCGACGAGTTCCAGAAGACGCCCTGCTGCACGATGCCGATGCCGATGGACGCCACCAGCACGCCCCGCAGGTCGACCATCCGCCCGAGGATCAGCGCCGCCAGTGACCGCAGCAGCAACAGCAGGCCGGTGTCGCCACCGGTGGGCAGTCCCGACACGCCGGTGCGCAACATCACGGCCAGGTAGGCCAGCAGCGCGGCCAGTCCCCACACCACCGACTGCAGGCCTTTCACCGGAATGCCCAGCATGTTGGCCCGCTCGGGCCGGGCCGCGGCGGCGCGGATGGCGATGCCGACGTGGGTGTAGCGCAACAGCATGCCGACGCCGAGCAGCGCCGAGGGCCCGACGATCAGGATGAGCAGGTCATTGCCGTCGAAGACGGTGGTGCCGATGGTGAAGCTGACGTCGATCGGGCTGTCCACCCGCTGGGCCTGCACCCTCGTGTCCCACCACTGGGGAACCAGCAGACCCAGGAAGGTGAGGAGCTGACCGAGCCCCAACGTGGCCACGGTGACGATGAGGCGGGGGGACTTGAAGAAACGGCGGATGATGAGGAACTCGCACACCACGCCGAGGGCGAGGGATCCGATGACCCCGAGCGCCACGGCGGGT
>Ga0224505_10001699_pt1 | contig 13625 bp, 12 predicted proteins | sample SF_Jan12_sed_USG_FD_169102 | JGI IMG/M metagenome (GOLD analysis project Ga0224505, IMG submission 169102) | Sediment microbial communities from San Francisco Bay, California, United States - SF_Jan12_sed_USGS_4_1 | ecosystem: Environmental > Aquatic > Marine > Sediment | place: USA: California... | reverse complement strand
CGTTCCACCGCGGTTCATCGACGCCGACGACATCGACCGCTTCTACTGGACGGCCGGAGCCGACGGTCGCCTGCACCTCCACCACTGCGACGACTGCGACCGCTTCCATCACCCGCCGACACCCGTCTGCCCGTACTGCCACAGCCGCGCCGTGGGCCCGGCGCCGGTTTCGGGTCTGGGCACCGTGGCCACGTACACCATCAACCACCAGCCGTTCATGCCCGGCTTCGAGGTGCCCTTCGCCTTCGCCCTGGTGGAGGTCGACGAGGACACCACCATCCGGCTGGGCACCAACATCGTGAACTGCGCCCACGACGACCTGCACATCGGCATGCCGGTGCAGGTCACCTTCGAGATCAACGGCGAATACCACGTCCCGCTGTTCGAACCCCGCGAGGACCACTGACATGGCGATCATCTCGATGGACGACGTCATCGGCTGCCTCGCCGTCGAGCAGGTCGATGCGACTCACTGGACGGCGCCCAACATCGAGATGGACTACCGGCGGGTGTTCGGCGGGCAGCTGTTGGCCCAGGCCATCGCCCTGGCCACGGCCACCGACCCGACCAAGAGCGTGAAGTCCCTCAGCGTGCTGTTCCCCCGCGAGGGCAGCCTCGACGAACCGCTGACCTTCGAGGTGGAGGCCACCCAGACCGGGCGCACCTTCTCGGCCCGACGCATCAGTTCGGCCCAGGGCGGAAAGGTGTTCTTCGTGGCGCAGGTCTCGCTGCACGATCCCAACGAGTCGGGGTTGGAGCACCAGGACCAAGCGCCCCGGGTCGCGGGGCCCGACGACTGCGCGGCCACCGACATGACGATGATCCCGTGGGAGACCAGGGTGGTGGACGACATCGACCTGGCCACCCACGATGCGCTGCCCGCCGAGTACCACCTGTGGACCCGAGCCCCGGCCGAAGCCGTCGGCGCCGATCAGGTCACGCATCAGGCCCTGCTGGCCCACGCCACCGACCTCAACGTCATCGGCACGGCGCTGCTGCCCCACGTGGGCTACAGCCAAGCCGACTCCACCGTCACCCTGCACACCGCCGTCACGAGCCATCAGATGTGGTTCCACCGACGGGTGGATCTCGGCCAATGGTGCCTGATCAGCCAGCGAAGTCCGGTGACCGCCGGTGGCCGTGGTTTCGGCCAGGGTCACGTGTACGCCCTCGACGGCGCACTGGTTGCCAGCTTCGCCCAGGAGTCGATGATCCGACTCCTGCCAGGGTCCTGAGCATGGTCGACTTCGATCCCTTCAGCCGGGACTTCTTCGACGACCCGTATGACACGTACCGCCGACTGCGTGACGAGGCGCCCTGCTACCACAGCGAGAAGTGGGACTTCTATGCCTTCAGCCGCTTCGACGACGTGGTGGCGCTGCATCGAGACCCCGACCGGTTCACCTCCACCCACGGCCTGACGTATGAGCAGCTCAGCGATCCCGAGTTCGACACAGCGGTCTCCAGCATCATCATGATGGACCCGCCCGAGCACACCCGCTACCGCAAGCTGGTCAGCCGCTCGTTCACTCCGCGGTCCATCGGCTCGTACGAGCCGCTGGTGCGACGGCTCATCGGGCGACACCTGGAACCACTCATGGATCGCCGTGAGTTCGACGTGGTCGAGGATTTCGCCGGCCCCTTCCCGGTGGAGGTGATCTGCGCCATCCTCGGGGTACCCGAAGTCGATCGTCAGTCCATCCGGCTCCAGACCGACACCATGCTGCGCCGCGAGGAGGGCGAGGCGATCGGCGGGCCGGCCCAGGCCGAGGCGGCCATCGCCCAGGCCGTGTACTTCCTCGAGTTCGTGGCCGACAAGCGACAGCATCGGGCCGACGACGTCACCTCCGCGCTCATCGATGCCCGGGTCGAGACCGAGACCGGTGCGCTGATGGAGCTGTCCGACCACGAGATCGCCGGCTTCTGTTCGTTGCTCGCAGCGGCCGGGTCGGAGACGGTCACCAAACTGGTGGGCAATGCCGCCGTGCTCTTCCACCGTCACCCCGATCAGTGGGCGAGGATCCAGCACGACCCGGGACTCATCCCGGGGGCGGTCGAGGAGATCCTGCGGTTCTGGGCGCCGTCCCAGTACCAGGGCCGGTACTCGCGGGTCGACACGGTGTGGGACGGCGTCACCGTTCCCGCTGGGCGGCCGGTGTTCCTGCTCACCGGTTCGGCCAACCGCGACGAGCGCGAATACGACCACCCGGACCGTTTCGACGTCGAGCGCCCGGCGCGTGTGGCGTTGGGACTGGGCCATGGCATCCACTCCTGTCTGGGTGCCGCACTGGCCCGATTGGAGAGCGCCGTCGCCATCGACGAGCTTCGCCGCCGGTGGCCCTCGTTCTCGGTGGACGAGCAGAGGTGTGAGCGGGTACAGATGTCCAACGTGGCCGGCTACAGCCGCGTACCGGTGCGGGTTGCGGCCTGATGCGCTTCTCCATCACCCACCCACTCGCGGCCGGCGACTGCGACGAGGCGTTCCTGCGTCCCGACAATCTGCGCCGCTTCGCCCGAGCCGTCGAGGACGCCGGTTTCGACAGCCTGGCCTTCACCGACCACCCCGCACCGTCCCACAAGTGGCTCGAAGCCGGAGGCCACCCGGCCCTCGATCCCTTCGTGGCCCTCGGCTACATGGCCGCGGCCACCGATCGGCTGCGGCTGATGCCCAACATCGTGGTCCTCCCCTACCGGAACCCCTTCCTCACGGCCAAGGGCGGAGCAACGGTTGACCTGTTGTCCGGGGGCCGCTTCACGCTGGCGGTGGGCACCGGGTACCTCAAGTCGGAGTTCCGCGCCCTCGGTGTGGACTTCGACGAACGCAATGCTTTGGTCGACGAGGCCCTCGAGGTCATTCGGGGCATCTGGACCACCGACGACTACTCCTACGATGGCGCACACTTCTCGGCCCGGGGGGTGACCAGCCATCCCCGGCCGGTGCAGCAGCCCCATCCACCCATCTGGATCGGCGGCAATGGCGGCCGAGCTCGTCAGCGGGTGTGTGACCACGGCTCAGGCTGGAACCCCTTCCCCGCGCCGGCGTGGTTGGCCCAGACCAGCCGCACCCTCCCGATGGAGACCCTCGACGACCTGGCTCGGGGCCTCGATGACCTGTGGGCCCGACTGGACGCAGCCGGTCGCACCCGCGCCGACGTGGATGTGGCCTTCACCAACCCGGCCGGCGGCAATCCGGCCTCGATCGACTTCGACGTCGATGCCCACCTCGACGGGCTCGAACGATTGGCCGCCCTCGGGGTGACCTGGGTCGGCGTCTCGGTACCCGGCGCCGACTTCGACGCCGCCCTCGACGTGGCCGCCCGCTACGGCGACCTCGTCATCTCCCCGTGAGGACCCGCGCCGCGGGACGGTCGGGGTGGTTTGCTCCCGGTGATCCTCGGCTCCTGCTCGTGATCAGGCCCGGATCAACTCGGTGATGGCTCAGTCAGCAGTTCCAATCGATCCCACAGTCGTGCACCTTCGGCTTCATCATCCATCGCTTCGTCCCGCTCGTCAGAGCGCTTGTCGAGAACGAACAGCGCTCCGTTGACAGAACCTCGATCTCGAGGCGAGAGCATCAACTCGGCGAGCGGTTCACCCGCTATCTCAGGCCGCTTCGCCCGGAAGATCGCCATCAGGCGCCAGACGAGGCCGGCGAATCCGGACGGCCACCGGTCTTTCAGCTCTGGATCTGATTTGTCGAGGACGAACGTCGGATCGAAGGCCACAGAGGAGATCCTTCCCGCGTATCGACGAGCCAGTTCACCGGCGATCACCCGGTTGCACACCTTGGTCCGGTTGAAAGCGTCCATCGACCGGTGATGCTCGAGACTCTCCAGATCATCCCAGTCGAGGGTTTCGGGGAACCGCGCAATGACGTGAAGTACCAGCCCATCCGATTGCTGCATCCGTTCCAGCAACCGATTGGTGAACAGAAACGGCCCCATCACGTTCGTGGCGAACATCACCTCGTGCCCGCTCGGCAGAACAGTGGGCCCGCCCTGGATGAGCGCGCCAACGGACAAGACCAAGCCATCGACCGCAGGGAAACGGTGCAAAGCCTCTTCAGCCGCGGCTCGCACCGAATCCATGTCGGAGAAGTCGATGACCAGCGTTGCAATGTCGGCGACCTCGTGTTCAACGCCGACATCGGTCAGTACCTCACGAATCGAGTCCGCCCTGGAACGCAGCTTCTCGGCCCTGCGCCCCAGCAGCACGACCCTGGCGCCCCGTTTGGCCAGGGCAAGCGCCGCGGCGTGGCCGATCGAACCCGTCGCACCGGCAGTCAGGATTGTCTGCCTCTTGGTCATGGGGATCTCTTCTGCTTGGTCCTCATTGTGCGACGCGGCCCCATTGCCGACAGAGGTCCAAGGTCCCCACCGACCTGCGATCGGTACCCGGGCATCCGCCACGCCCGGCTCCTCGGCTCTTGTTCGCGCCGCTCACGGGCCGCTCGGGCCCGGTATCTTCCGCTCTTGTTCGCGGCGCTCACGGGCCGCTCGGGCCCGGTATCTTCGTGGTTCGTGACCGAACGCCGCCGAGCCACACCGCCGGTGCGGCCGTCGATATCGCGAGGCGAAGACGGGGTGGTCAGCGCAGGGCGGGGATGATGCGTTGGCCGTAGGCGCCGAGGGTCTCGTCCTTCTGGTCGTGCATCAGGTAGATGGCGAATTGATCAGCGCCGAGGGCCCGGAGCTCCTCGAGCCGGGCGATGTGGGCCGCCTCGTCGCCCAGGATGCAGAACCGGTCGATGATCTCGTCGGGGACGAAGTCGGTGTGCTCGTGACCGGGCTTGCCGTGACCGCCGTAGTCGTAGCCCTGACGGCCCTTGATGTAGTCGGTGAGCGCGGCGGGGACCGCGTCGCCGGTGTCTCCGTAGCGATCCACCAGATCGGCCACATGGTTGCCGACCATGCCTCCGAACCAGCGGCACTGATCCCGCTGATGGGCGAGGTCGTCACCGACGTAGGCCGGGGCGGCCACGCAGATGTAGAGCGAGTCGGGATCTCGGCCGGCGTCGGCCGCGGCCCGCCGAACCGCGGCGATGGTCCACTCGGCGATCTGGGGATCGGCCAACTGCAGGATGAAGCCATCGCTCTGGGAGCCGCACAGGTGCAAGGCCTTGGGACCGTAGGCCGCCATGAGCACGGACAACTCGCTGTCGTGACACCACGGGAGTTGCTGGGTGGTGCCGCGGTACGCCACCTCGCGACCCTCGGCCAGCCCCTTGATCACCGTCATCGCCTCGGACAGCGTGGCCAGCGTGTTGGGCTCACGCCCGATCACCCGCATGGCCGAGTCCCCCCGCCCGATGCCGCAGATGGTGCGGTTGCCGAACATGTCGTTCAACGTGGCGAACAACGACCCGGTCACCGTCCAGTCCCGAGTGCCCGGGTTGGTGACCATGGGGCCCACCACCATGCGGTCGGTGGCCTCCAGGATCCGGCTGTAGATCACGTAGGGCTCCTGCCAGAGCACGTGGCTGTCGAACGTCCAGGCATGGCTGAACCCGAGGGTCTCCGCGGTTCGAGCCAGCTCGATCACCCGAGACGCCGGCGGATCGGTCTGGAGTACCACTCCGAAGTCCATGATGCTGCGCTCCTGTCGGCGGATGGTGGCCGCCCCGGTCAGATGAGGTACTGCGAGAGGCCGCGGCGCAGGTACTGCCCGTCGCCCTTGGTGCCGTGGTAGGCGTCGTGTTCGATGATGACCCGGCCCCGACTCATGACCAGGTCGACCTTGCCCTCGAGCCGGATGCCCTCGTAGGCGCTGTGATCCAGGTTCATGTGGTGACTGTCGGCGCTGATGGTCCAACCAGCCGCCGGGTCGTACAGCACGATGTCGGCGTCGGAGCCGGGCTGGATGACGCCCTTGCGCGGATAGAGGCCGAACATCCGAGCAGGCGTGGTGGCACACAGCTCCACCCATCGGGCCAGGCCGATCTCGTGCTGACGGACGCCCTGGTAGATGAGATCGACACGATGCTCCACCCCGCCGATGCCGTTGGGAATGGCGCGGAAGTCGTCGAGGCCGAGCTCCTTCTGCTCCTTCATGCAGAACGGACAGTGGTCGGTGGAGACCACGCTGAGGTCGTTGGTGCGCAGCCCCTTCCACAGATCCTGATGGTGGTGCTCGTGCTTGGTGCGCAGCGGCGTGCTGCACACGTACGCGGCACCACCGAAGCCGGGCGCGCCGAGATGGTCCTCGAGGTTCAGGTACAGGTACTGCGGGCACGTCTCGGCGAACACGTTCGCGCCCTTGTCTCGGGCCATGGCGACCTGTTCGAGGGCCTCCGACGCTGAGAGGTGCACGATGTAGAGCGGTGCCGCGCCCACCTTTGCCAGCTGGATGGCCCGATGCGTGGCCTCGCTCTCGAACTCGGCCCGACGCACGTAGCCGTGGTTGATCGGGTCGGTCTCACCCCGTTCGACCGCCTGTTCGGCCAGAACGTCGATGGCCAGCCCGTTCTCGGCGTGCATCATGATCATCCCGCCATTGCCGGCCGCCTGCTGCATGGCCCGCAGGATCTGCCCGTCATCGCTGAGGAACACGCCCGGGTAGGCCATGAAGAGCTTGAAGCTGGTGATGCCCTCGTCCACGAGGAGGTCCATCTCCTTCAACGACTGATCATCGACGCCCCCGATGATCATGTGGAAGCCGTAGTCGATGGCGCAGTTGCCCTCGGCCTTGGCCATCCACTGCTCGAGGCAGTCGCGCACGTTCTCGCCGTAGCGCTGCACGGCGAAGTCGATGATGGTGGTTGTGCCGCCCCAGGCTGCGGCGCGGGTACCAGACTCGAAGTCGTCGCTGGCCACGGTGCCGCCGAAGGGCAGCTCCATGTGTGTGTGAACGTCGACACCGCCGGGGATGACGTACTTACCGGTGGCGTCGATCACCCGCTCGGCACCGGCTTCGGCCGACTCGGCGGGCGTGGAGCCAGGCTGGAGGAGGGCGACGATGTGCTCGCCGTCGACGAGCACCTCGTTGAGGGACTGACCCGACGCCGAGACGACGGTGCCGCCCTTGATGAGCACGGTCATTTCCACCACCTCTCTGGACTCTCTGGAAGACGCGACAACGGTGTGGTGTGACTCGTCGGGTGTGTCCGGCGGATGGCCGGCGCGGCCCCCCGCGGCACATGGAGCGGTGGTGCCATGTCAGGCCTCGGTGAGCGGGCCGTAGAGATCGGGCCGACGATCGCGGTAGAAGGCCCACTGCGCACGCACCTCGTCGATCAGCGACAGGTCGAGGTGGCGGATCAACAGCTCGGCCTCCTGGTCACTGGCCGTGCCCTCGATGAACTGGCCCCGGGGGTCGGCGAAGTAGGTGGTGCCGTAGAAGTCGTTGTCACCCAGATCCTCGATGCCGACGCGGTTGATGGCGCCCACGAAATACATGTTGGCCGCCGCCGCAGCCGTCTGCTCCAGCTGCCACAGGTAGGCCGACAGGCCCCGACTGGTGGCCGATGGGTTGAACACGATCTGGGCGCCGTGCAGCCCCAGGGCCCGCCAACCCTCGGGGAAATGGCGGTCGTAGCAGATGTACACCCCAACCCGACCGACTGCGGTGTCGAACACCGGGTAGCCCAGGTTCCCCGGCCGGAAGTAGAACTTCTCCCAGAATCCCTTCACCTGGGGAATGTGGGTCTTGCGGTACTTGCCGAGATAGCGGCCGTCGGCGTCGATGACCGCTGCGGTGTTGTACAGGAAGCCGGGGCCGTCCTCCTCGTACATGGGGAGCACGGTGACCATGCCCAGCTCGGCGGCCAGCTCCTGGAATCGTCTGGTGGTGGGTCCGTCCGGGATGACCTCGGCATAGCTGTAGAACTGGGCGTCCTGCACCTGACAGAAGTACGGCCCGTAGAACAGCTCCTGGAAGCAGATGACCTGGGCCCCGGCGGCCGCTGCTTCGCGCATGTACTTCTCATGGACGCCGATCATGGAGTCCTTGTCGCCGGTCCACGAGGTCTGGACCATGGCGGCCGTGACATTGGACATCGGGACCTCCCGGATCGGTTGTTGGTCGGCCCATCTGTGCCCCAGTGGCCCGCCGACGTGATCTGACAGTACGGCGACCTCCCCCACGGCACAAGCATGCAACCCGGGCGTGAGACGTGAGGTTCCGCATTCGCGGAACGGCTACGGGTAGCGTCATCGCGGTGTCCTCCTCGCCCACTCGGTCCGCCACAGTCCCGGATGCGGTCGGCGACGGCTCGGCGCTATCGGCGGGATCGCCGGTGCCGACAGGTAATCGGTGAGCGCCGACGCCTGGATCACCCTCGGGGTGATGCTGGGCATGATCGTGGGCCTGGTGTCGGGCCGGATCTCCCCACCCGTGGGTGTCCTCGGCGCGACCGGGCTGCTCTATCTCCTGGGAGTCATCGAGGCCGACGAGGCGTTCAGCGGCTTCTCCAACATCGCGCCGATCACCGTCGCCGGGTTGTACGTGCTGGCCGAGGGCATCTCCAAGACGGGTGCCCTCCGTCCCATCCTGCGTGTCACCCTCGGGACGGTCAGCGGCACCCGGACCGCGGTGGCCCGCCTCGTCGCGCCCACCGCCGCGGCCTCGGCCTTCGTGGCCAACACGCCCATCGTCGCCATGTTGTTGCCCGAGGTGACCCGCTGGTCCGACACCCGGGGCCGATCGGCCTCCAAGTACCTGATCCCCCTGTCGTACGCCAGCATCCTCGGCGGCACGCTCACCGTGATCGGCACCAGCACCAACCTGTTGGTGTCTGGCCTCATCGAAGAGTCCGGCGGTGAGCCCTTCTCTCTCTTCGAGATGATCAAGGTCAGCGGCCCCGTGGCTCTCGTCGGATTGCTGGTGATCATCGCGGTCGGCGCCCCGCTGCTGCCACCGCGGCGCCGCCCCCGCCATGCCAGCGACGACTCCGATCGGCCCTTCACCGTGGCCATGCGAGTGGTGCCCGGTGGCCCACTGGACGGCCGCTCGGTCGAGGCAGCCGATCTCCGGCACCTCGAAGGGGTCTTCCTGGCCGAGATCCGCCGGCAGGACCGCAACATCGCGCCGGTGGCGCCCGAGCAGACCCTGCGCGCCGACGACGAGCTCGTGTTCGTCGGCCAGGTGGACCAGATCGTCGATCTCCAGGGCCGCCGCGGGCTGGAGCCGGCGTCGGGTGATCCGCTCCGAGATCTGCCGGCCGAGGCCACCAACGCCTTCTTCGAAGCGGTCATCGGCGCGGCGTCGCCCCTCGTCGGCAACACGCTGGCCGGAATCGGCTTCCGTGGCCGCTATCAGGCTGCGGTGGTGGGCATTCACCGGGCCGGTGAAGCCGTGCACGCCAAGCTGGGCGACGTCCCGTTGCGGGCCGGCGACACGCTCCTGCTGCTGGCCGGGCGCGACTTCCGCAACCGCTGGCGTGAACGAACCGACTTCCTACTGGTCTCCCGGCTCGACGGGCCCGACCTGCGGGCATCCGCCAAAGCGCCCATCGCCGCCTTGGCTCTGGCCCTGGTGGCCCTGCTGCCGGTCTTCGATGTGATGACCGTCACCCGGGCCACGGTCCTGGCCGCCGGAGTCCTCGTGCTGGCCCGGGTGCTCTCCCCACGCGAGGCACGGGATGCGGTCGACCTCAATGTCGTGTTGATGATCGGCGGAGCGTTCGGCCTCGGGGCCGCGGTGCAGTCCTCCGGGCTGGCCGAGACCATCGCCGACGGCCTGCTCGACGCCACCAGCTCGTTCGGCGACTTCGGCGTCGTGCTGGGCCTGCTGTTGAGCACCATGATCCTGACCGAGCTCGTCACCAACACGGCGGCGGCGGCGCTGGTGTTTCCCACCGCAGTGACGGTTGCGGCCGACAGCGGCATCGACGTCCGGATCACGCTCATCGGCGTCGCCGTGGCCGCATCGTGTTCCTTCCTGACCCCGATCGGCTACCAGACCAACACGATGGTGTACGGCCCGGGCGGCTATCGCTTCACCGACTACCTACGTCTGGGTGTTCCGCTGTCGATCATCGTGATCATCGGCGTCAGCGCCATGGTCACCGTGCTCGGCTGACCACTAGAATCGGGCCGACCGGGGGGTTGGTCATGACCGATGTCATCGGGGACCGGAGCGAGCCGCGTGAGTGGATCCCGACCGGGAGGTCGGATGCCGCCGACCGTGATGGCCCCATGCTGCTGGTCGGCACTCGCAAGGGAGCGTGGATACTGGCGGCCGATCACCGGCGGCAACGCTGGTCGATGCTGGGGCCCCAGTTCCTCGGACACATCGCGCAGCACCTCGTGCTCGACCCGCGAGACCGGTCGACGCTGTTGTTGGCGGCCAAGACCGGCCACCTGGGACCCACGGTGTTCCGCTCCGACGACCTCGGTCGGACCTGGTCCGAAGCCCACCGTCCACCGGCGTACACCCCCGGTGACGCCCTCGGTCGCGCCGTGCAGACCGTGTTCTGGCTGACGCCCGGCCATCGGATCGAGCCCGGTGTCTGGTATGCCGGCACATCACCGCAGGGACTGTTCCGCTCCGATGACGAGGGACGCAGCTGGGCGCCGGTCTCGGGATGGAACGATCACCCTTCGTGGTCGCTCTGGGCCGAGTGGCCCGACGAAGAAGGCACCCCGGACGGTTCGATCGTGCACTCGATCATCGTCGATCCGCGTGACGCCGCGCATCTCTACATCGGCCTCTCGGGCGGAGGGGTGTTCGAGAGCGTGGACAGGGGCGACAGCTGGACGCCACTCAATCGGGGCTGCGTCATGAACTTCGCACCCGACCCCGACGCCGAGACCGGTCACGATCCGCACTGCGTGCGGCTGCATCCGGCCCGGCCCGATCGCCTCTACCAACAGAACCACTGCGGGATCTACCGCCTCGACCGGCCCGACACCACCTGGACGCGCATCGGCGACAACATGCCCGCCGCCGTCGGCGACATCGGCTTCCCCATCGAGGTGCACCCCCGTGATCCCGACACCGCCTGGGTCTTTCCCATGGACGGCACCGATGTCTGGCCCCGCACCAGCCCCGACGGACGACCGGCGGTGTACGTCACCCACGACGCCGGCGACTCGTGGCGACGCCAGGACACCGGCCTACCAGAGTGGGGCTGGCTCACCGTCAAGCGCCAGGCCATGACCACCGACCAATCCGATCCCCTCGGCGTGTACTTCGGCACCACGGGCGGCGAGGTCTGGGCCAGCAACGACGAGGGCGACTCGTGGAACCGCATCGCCGCGCATCTGCCAGAGATCTACTCCATCGAGCTGGCCGACCCCACCGACCGCTCGTGAAGGTGCGCATCCCCACACCATTGCGCTCGTACACCACCGGCCGGGCCGTCGTCGAGGCCGAGGGGGCCACGATCGACGAGCTGCTCGACGATCTCGACCAGCGCTATCCGGGTATCCGCTTCCGGATCGTCGACGAGCAGGCACGGCTGCGTCCCCACGTCTCGATCTTCGTCAACGCCGAACGCGAACGCGACCTCTCGACCACGCTCGAGGGCATCGACGAGGTGACCGTGATGCAAGCCCTGTCGGGCGGCTGACCAGCCCTCAGCTGCCCCGATACTGCGGGTCGCGTTCTTCGGCTCGCGCCGCCTTGAACTCGGCGAAGTCGTCGGACTTGTTGAGGAACGTCTGATAGATCAGCTCGTCGTCCATGGAGGCGCGGATGCTGGGGCGGCTGAGGTGGCTGATGACCCGACGGGCCAGCTTGACCGTGACCGCGGGTGCGGCGGCGATCTTCTCGGCCATGGCGCGGGCCGTGGCATCGAGCTCCTCGGCGGGAACGACACGACTCACGATGCCGTGCGCCAACGCCTCCTCGGCCGACATCGGCCGGCCGGTGAGCACCAGGTCACTCACCAGTCCGGCACCGCACATCTCGTGCAGCACGGCCATGCCGCCGGTGTCGGGGATGACCCCGTGCCCGACCTCGGGCAGCATGAACCGGGCGCCCTCGGCGCAGATCCGCAGGTCGCAGAGCAGGGCCCGCTGGAACGAGCCGCCGAGGGCCCAGCCCTGTATGGCCACGATCACGGGGGCGTCGATCTCCCAGAGCTGCTGGATTCCCCGATGACCACGCGACATCAGCTCGTGGTGGGTGAGGTCGGTCTGGTTGGTGCCGATGGAGCCCACGTCGCGGCCCGATGACCACGATTTTCCCACACCCCGCCAGATCACGGCCCGGATGTCGGATCGACCCTTGAGCTCACCGAGGGCAGCGAACAGCTGGGCGTCCATGTCGTCGTCGAAGGCGTTGTGCTTCTCGGGGTTGTCGTTGGTCAACGTGGCGATGGGCCCATCGACGTCGAGGTGCACCTGGCCGGCCATGGGTCCTTCCTAGATCGTGTGGTGAGGTGACGCAAAGTCCCCTGACGTGCCCGGGTTCACGACGTGGCCCGCCGATCCGAGCTGCTCGACCGGACCGACGAGGGCACCGGCTCCCAGTCCTCGACGGCGCCCACGGAGGTCAGTACGGCCGGCGGGGCCAAGGCCCGGTCGACCTGCCGCTGGCGGTACCGGCTGCGCAGCCAGCGGTCGACCCGCAGCGCCAGCCACACCAGGACGGCGGCGACGATACCGTCGAGCCAGAAGTGGTTGCCCGTCACCATCACCACCCACATGGTGAGCACGGCGTGCACGCTCCCGAGTGTGCCCGCGACCCGCCCACCGGCCCGCCAGACGGCCACCGCCACGAGAACGGCCCACGCCACGTGGATCGAGGGCATGGCCTGGAGTTGCCCGGCCACCTGGTAACCCAGGGCGCTGTAGACCGATTGGTCGTAGAGGTCGGGCGTGTCGACGATGCCGAGCTCCACGACGAAGCGGGGCGGCGCCACCGGCCACAGCTGGATCGCCAGGCAGGCCGCAGTGGACGCAGCGAGGGCGTTGCGAATCGGCGGGTAGTAGTCGCGATGGCGGGCGAACAGCCAGAACAGGCAGAGCACCATTGCGGGCACGTGAGCCACCGCGTAGTAGATGTTGGCGAACTGCACGATCCACGGATGGGGCAGGATCATCGCCTGCAGATCAGCCTCGTCCGGCAACCCCATGGTCTGCTGCAGGTCCCAGAGCTGGCGGCCACGCTCGATGGCCTGGTCGGCCTCCATGATGGAGAGACGTCCAGCGATGCGCCAGAGGGTGTACAGGGCGAACAACACCGCAGCCTCGAAGGCGAACGGGGACAGGTCCCGGGCGCGGGGATGACCGACCCGCCGCAACACGGCGCCGAGCACCGTCAGTGCGACGGCCAAGACGATCGCTATCTCCCAAGCCAACCACACGGCATGTCACCTGGACAGCACGCTACCGGGGCCGACCCTTCCCCGTCGTGTCCGAACCGATCGGCTGATGCCGCGCTCCTGGACGCAGGAACGACCAGCGTCGGTGCGGAAGGGTGGCTTGCCGCTGGCCGTGGCGTGGGGTCAGGTGCTGCGTGAGATGCGGCGGAGATATCCGCCCGGGTTGAAGGTGTACACACCTCGCTCGGCGGCGAGGTCGATCACGAAATCGGGGTCGTCGTTGGCCATGCCCGACGCGGCCTCCTTGGGCCCCTGGCCATAGGACACCCACACCGGGTGGCCGTTGACGATGGTGTGTTCGAAGATGGCGTAGGACCCCACTCCGACCAGGTCGCGCCAGGCCTTGAAGCGTGCCACC
>Ga0224505_10001695_pt1 | contig 13662 bp, 14 predicted proteins | sample SF_Jan12_sed_USG_FD_169102 | JGI IMG/M metagenome (GOLD analysis project Ga0224505, IMG submission 169102) | Sediment microbial communities from San Francisco Bay, California, United States - SF_Jan12_sed_USGS_4_1 | ecosystem: Environmental > Aquatic > Marine > Sediment | place: USA: California... | reverse complement strand
ATCGGCGCCGCTCAGACGCCGGGGACGGCGGTGAGCACGATTGCCCACGAGACCGCGCCCAGCGCGGTGCCCACGGCGGCGCGGCGCACCATCGGCCGCACGCGCGGCGCCGTCAGCAGCAGCATCCCGGCTGCACCGGCGGCCAGCGCTGCCAGCGTCTCGAGCGCACCGAAGGCGATCCCGGCAGCCAGAGCGGTGTCCGGAGCGACGCCGAGGCTCGCGAGCGCCAGCGCCACGGCCGCGCTGGAGACGCCGATGTTCCCGGGCGTGAGCGGCAGCACCGCCGCCAATTCGACGGCCGGCACGATCACGAGCGCGGCCACGACCGGGCGCTCGACGCCGAGCGACGCGGCCACGCACGCCGCCGCGGCCAGCTTGGCCGCCATCCCCGCCGCCGTGAGGGCCGCCACGCGGGCGAGCGCCCCCGGGGATGCCGTGAGCTCGCGGAAGGCGTCGAGGAGGTGCGCGAGGCGGGCCTCGCTGCGAATACGACGGCTGACGACCGCGGCGAGCGCGGCCACGATCGCGAAGGCGCCGAGCAGCAGCAGCGGCCAGGCCGGCACGGCGCCTAGAGCGGCGCCCACGACGACGAGGGCTGCGAACCAGACGCAGCGCACGGCGCTGACCGCGGCCGCGGTACCGGTCACACGCCAGCAGGCTGCCTCGCCCGACGTGATACGGGCGAAGAGCGCGATTCGCAAGCCGCTGCCCACGTGCGCAGGTGCGAGGGCGTTCGCCGCCGAGCCGACCGCGTAGCGGGCCATCGCCTGGCCCCGGCCTGGCGCGCGGCGGCATGCGCCGAGCGCGGAGTTCCAGGCCAGCCCACTCGCCGCTTGCATCGCCGCCAGCGCCGCTGCCGCCAGCCACAGCCAGCTCGCCTCTGCGTCGCCGAGCCCGCCAACTGCGTCGCGCACCCGTCCCCCGAGGAGCTCCGGTCGGACGGCGACGACGGCGAGCAGCGTCGTCGAGACGACGCCGGCGAGGACGTGCCGTGATCGCAGGGAGAGCCGCATGCCGCGCGTGAAGCGTCGGCACCCGGAGGCCGATGCTTGAGCGATCGCCCTCGATCGAGCGACCGGCGACGCCGTAGGCTGTCCGCGTGCGAGGCGCGATCGCAGCCGGGCACCCGAGCACCGCTGCCGCGGGCGCGCAGGTGCTCGCCTCCGGCGGCAACGCGGTCGACGCCGCCGTCGCCGCGGTGCTCGCGGCGTTCGTCGCCGAGGGCCCGCTCACCGGGCCGGCCGGAGGCGGGTTCATCCTCGTCGCCGACCCCGGGCGGGAGCCGGTGCTCTACGACGCGTTCTTCGCCGCGCCGACCGGGTCGTACGGGGAGGTCGAGGACGTCGTCGTCGACTTCGGCGATGCGTCCACGCAGACCTTCCGCGTCGGCCCGGGCACGGCGGCGGTGCCCGGCCTCGTCGCCGGGCTCGAGCACGTCCATCGCGCGCACGGGCGCCACGCGTGGGAAGCGCTGGTGCAGCCCGCCGTCGACCTCGCGCGGGAGGGGGTCGACGTGAACGAGGCGCAGGCGTTCCTCCACACGATCCTCGCCGCCATCCTGCAGCGGGAGAAGGCCGGCCGACGCATCTACGGCCGCCCCGGCCGTGTCGTCACCGACGAGCTCGTCCCTGCGCTCGAGGCGCTCCGGGATCGCGGAGCGGCGGCCGTCCCCGAGCTCCTCCCCGACCTCGCCGGTGACCTCGCCTCCTACCGCGTCGTGCCGAAGGCTCCGCTCCGCGTCGACTTCGTCGGCCACGACGTGGTCACGACGCCCGCGCCCTCGAAGGGCGGCACGGTCGTCGCCGGCGCGCTCGCCGAGCTCGAGGCGCGGGGGCTCGGCGGCCCGCCAGGCACTGCCGAGGCGGCCTCGCGCCTCGTGGCCGCGCTCGTCGCCGGCTACGGCGGCCCCGCGCCGCGGGCGCCGCTGACCGGCACGACACACGTCTCCGTCGTGGACGCCGACGGCACTGCCGTCGGCATCTCCTCGACGCTCGGGTCCGGCTCCGGGGCCTTCCGGCACGGGTTCCAGCTCAACAACATGCTCGGCGAGCTCGACGTGATCGGCCACGAGCCGATCCCACCGGGTGAGCGGCTGGCGAGCATGATGGCCCCGACGCTGGTGCTCGCCGGACGGCGCCCGCGCGTCGTGCTCGGCAGCGCCGGCTCGGTTCGCCTGGCCGGGGCGATCGTGCAGGTGATTGCCTCGGTCGTGGGTCACGGCCTCGGCGTGGTCGATGCGATCGACCGCCCACGGCTGCACGCCGAGGGCGAGGGCGTGCACCTGGAGGGCGGTTGGGCGCCGGACGTCGGCGACCGCCTGGAGGAGGAGGGGCGGCCGGTCGTGCGCTGGGCCGGTCGCAACCTGTTCTTCGGCGGCGTGTCGGCGGTAGAGCTGCGGGACGGCCGGGAGCTCGCCGCTGCCGGCGACCCGCGGCGCGGGGGGGCGGGGACGGTGGTGGCCCGGTGAGGATCCGGCCTGCGGAGCCGGGTGACGCCGGCCAGCTCGTCTCCCTGGCGGAGCAGGTGGGCCGAGAGCCGGGAGACTTCCTGCTCACGACGGACGCCTGGCGTACCGTGGGGGAGGAACGACGCTACCTCCGCGCCGTGCGGCATCACCCCGACGCCGCCGTGTTCGTCGCCGAGGTCGACGGCGTCGTGGTGGGACGCCTCTCGCTCGCGCGCGACACGCACGGCGCGAGTCACCACGTCGCCGACCTCGGATTGATGGTGGCCGCCTCGTACCGGCGCCGTGGGATCGGCTGGGCGTTGCTCGAGCGCGCGGTCGAGTGGGCCCTCGCGGCGGGTGTGCGCAAGCTCGAGCTCCACGTCTTCCCCTGGAACGAGCCGGCGCTGCGGCTCTACGAGGCGTTCGGCTTCGCCCGCGAGGGCCTGCGCGTCGGCCACTATGCGCGAGGCCGCGAGGACGTCGACGCGATCCTGATGGCCTACCGGGTCGAGCCGCCGGCGCGCTAGCCCCGGCGGCGTCTACGCCAGCTCTCTCGGCAGGACGAGGGCCGTCACCCGTGCTACGCCGGCGTCGACGTCGGCCCAGCGCTCGACGTCGAGCTCGAGCGTGACCAGGGCACCCGTCGGGAGCTTCGCGGCGATGCGGTCACGCTCCGCCGACGCTGACGCGAGCAGCATGGCCAGGAGCTGGAGACCGGGGTTGTGGCCGACCAGCATCGCCTCGGTGACGTCGGGGAGGCTCCTGACGCGGTCGAGCAGGGCGCCCGGGGAGGCCAGGTACAAGGAGGGCTCGAGCAGGACCTCCGGCTCGCCGAGCGACGGGCGCACCCCTTCGAGCGTCTGCCGGGCGCGCACCGCGGTCGAGCACGCGATCAGCCGTGGGCGCACGCCGTGCTCGTCCAGCCAGGCGGCCAGCCGTGGCAGGTCCCGCTGCCCGCGGGGAGCGAGCGGGCGCTCGTGGTCGGGAAGCCCGTGGTCGTCCCATGCGGACTTCGCGTGGCGGAGGACGTGCAGGCGCCTCATCTGCCCGTCAGCAACGTGGTCAGCCCGTCGGGGTCGTCCACCGAGACGGCCAGCGTGTGCACGCGCAACGGGAGCCCGAGCGTGCGGGCGCGCGCGGGCGGGTCGATGGTCAGCGTGACGAGCGGGCCGGCGGCGCCGTTGACGAGCCAGCTGCCGCCCCAGCCGTGCACGCCGATCGACAACGGTGCGTCTCTCCGGCGGACGGCATTCCGCACGGAGCTGCGCGGGAACGACGAGTCGAACGCCCAGCCCATGCGCACGCGCACCGTGTCGTCGCCTGCGATCTCCACGTACGACCGGGACACGTTCAGCCCGAGCGCTGCGAACAGGGGCTTCAGCCGTCCGAAGCGGAGGGGGATGCGCACTGCGTCATCGTCGCACGGAGGTCAGACTGCCGGCGAGCTTCCCGGCCCGGCTTTCCGGCCGAGCTCGTCGACGAGCTCGGCCCACGTCGGCGGGGCGGCGCGCAGGGACGCTGCGGCGGCCAGCCGCCCCCGCCCCCGGGCGAGCGACGTTGAGAACCGCTCGGGATCCGGGTCGATGCGGACGCGCGGCAGGTGCAGGCGGTCCGCGTCCCAACAGGCGCCCACCGTCGGGTCGTTGCTCACGTGCCCGTCCGCGTGCAGCTCGATCGCATGGCAGAGCACCCCGAGGCGGGCCTCCCCGAGCTGGAGCCGGTCACGCTCGTGGAGGCGGCGCGCGAACGCAGCCGCGCGCGGCCCGTGGTCGGGGTCGACGCGATCGTTCTCGCGCCGGGTGTCGTGGAGGAGCCCGAAGAGGAAGACGAGCTCGGGATCGCTCCCCGGCACGTCGCCTGCGAGCTCGAGCCCCGTGGCGGTGACGCAGCGCCAGTGCTCCTCGCCGTGCACGTGCGAACCGCGCCGCCATGCCTCCGCGAGCACCGCGTCGACGAGCGCGCAGTCAATCACCGCGCCTCCAGCCTCGCACGATCGCCTCCTGGGCAGCGGTCTGCGGCGAGCGCAGGTGCGCGTCCACGAGGTGCGAGCGAAGGCGAGCGATGCCGCCGATCGGGTCGCCGCCGTCCCGTCCGTGCCGCATCAGCCAGCAGCCGACCACCGTGCCGGTGCGCCCGAGCCCGCCGAGGCAGTGGACGTACACGCAGCCGCCGGAGGCGAGCTCCTCGTCGACGAGGTCGAGGATCTCCGCGTAGCGGTCGTGCGCGACGACACCGAGGTCGGGGATCGGCCGCCGCTCGTGGCGGGCCTCCCCGAGCTGCTGCCCGTACGCGGGGAGCAGCTCGGCTGGCTCCGTGAGGTCGACGACGAGAGTCACCCCCGAGTTGCGGAGGAGCCCCATCCGGCGCCCGGCGACCGCGGTGTCCACAGCGCCCGGGTAGGCCCCCGCAAGCAGGCGACCGGGCTCGACCCAGTAGGAGTCGGGAAGCGGGGGCGGCGGCCACGCCACTGCGCGTGACGATACCGGGGCCCCGAGCGGCATCGGCGCGTGACAGGCGGCCCGGTGCCGACCCGGTGCCGTGGCGCCCAGCACGAGCCGGGGGTCTCCGAAGCGGGCCGAGCCCGTCCGTGCCGCCCGCCGCAGCGGGCCGGGCATCCGCGAAGCCGCTGACCGCTATCGGCGGATCCGCCGATGCGGCGGCTGGCGGGAATGCGTTCACTCGACGTATGTCGATCGAGAGCGTCACCGTGCCCCTGCCCGCCGACGAGCCTGTCTGGGAGCGCGTGTTCACCGTCTCGCCGCTCGTGCTCGTGGCCACGCTCGAGCCGGACGGCACGCCCGACGTCGCGCCGAAGCACATGGCAGGGCCGCTCGGCTGGCACGGCTACTACGCGTTCGTCTGCTCGCCCCGCCACGGAACCTATGCGAACGCGATCGCGCGCGACGCCTTCACGGTCAGCTATCCGACACCGGACCAGGTGCTCGAAGTCGGCCTCGCGGCGACCGCGCGCGCCCCCGACGACACCAAGCCGGCGCTCGCCGCGCTCGCGATCGAGCCGGCCCGGGCCGTGGACGGCGTGCTTGTGGCCGGGGCGATGCTCCAACTCGAGTGCGAGCTCGACCGCGTGCTCGACGGCTTCGGCGAGAACAGCCTGCTGATCGGGCGGATCGTCGCCGCGTCGGCCGACGAGCGGGCCCTTCGCTCGGTCGAGCGGGACGACGCCGACGTCGTGCACGACCGACCGCTGCTCGCCTATCTCTCCCCCGGGCGTTTCGCCAGGATCGATGCCAGCCACGCCTTCCCGTTCCCCTCGGACTTCCGCCTCTAGCGGGCTCGCGGCTACGGCCGCACCGGAGACGCTCGCCTGGCTGCGCGCGCAGACCGACGCGATGGTCGAGCTGCTCTCGCGGCTGGCTCGCGCGGAGTCACCGTCCCTCGACCCGGCCTCCCAGCGCGACGCGTTCGCGATCCTCGCCGCGGAGCTCGAGGCACTCGGCTACCGCGTGCGGGCGCTCGCCGGCGCGGGCGCGGGGGACCACCTCTACGCCCGCCCGGCGCGGAGGGGGTCGGGCCCGTACCAGCTGGTCGTCGGGCACCTCGACACCGTGTGGCCGCTCGGCAGCACCGAGGAGATGCCCGTGCGCCGTGAGGGCGACCTCCTCTACGGGCCGGGCGTGCTCGACATGAAGGGCGGGCTGGTGCAGGCGCTCTTCGCGCTCCGCACCCTGCGGGAGCTGGGGGTCGAGCCGGCCGTGACGCCGGTCCTGCTCGTCACGAGCGACGAGGAGATCGGCAGTCGCACGTCGCTGCGCTGGCTCGAGCGGCTCGCCGCGGGCGCCGACCGGGCGCTGATCCTGGAGGCCGCGTTCGGGAGCGCCGGCGCGCTGAAGACGGCGCGCAAGGGCACCGGATGGTTCAGGATCACGGTCCGCGGCCGCGCCGCGCACGCTGGCGTGAGCCCCGAGGAGGGCCTCTCCGCGATCCTCGAGCTCTCCCACGTGATCCAGTCGCTGTTCGCGCTCAACGACCCGGAGCGCGGCGTCACCGTGAACGTGGGACAGGTCGACGGCGGCCTGCGGCCCAACGTGGTCGCGCCCGTCGCGCAGGCGCTGGTGGACGTCCGCGTGCCCACACGCCAGGCGGCCGAGGAGGTCGAGGCGGCGATCAACGCGCTGCGACCGACGGTTCCGGGTGTGACGATCGAGGTGGACGGGCGGATGACACGGCCGCCGATGGAGGCGACCCCGCGCAACCGGCTGCTCTGGGACGAGGCGGTGCGCGCGGCTGGCCGGCTCGGGCTCCCACTCGCGCAGGCGACGGTCGGCGGCGCCTCCGACGGGAACTACACGTCCATGTACACCGCGACGCTCGACGGCCTCGGCCCCGTCGGTGAGGGCGCTCACGCCCACCACGAGCACGTCGTCGTGCCCTCGCTGCCGGAGCGCGCCGCGCTGCTGGCGGAGCTGCTGCTCGCCGGGCCGCTGCCGCGACCATGACCGGCGCGCCGGAGCTCCCGCGGCGGGCCGAGAGCCTGCTCCCGGCCGCCGCGGTACGGGCGAGCGTCACGCGCATCGCCTGGCTCGACGAGACGACGGTCGCCCCGCTCACGCGCGACCAATGGGGTAGCGGCGACTACGTGCTCTGCGAGGTCGTCGACGACACGGGCAGGCCGCACAGCATCGAGACGGCCACCGGGCGCATGGGCGAGGTGATCGACGGTGACTTCGTGGTGGGCGCGCTCGGCACACGGTCGGCGACGCTGGAGGCCGTCGGCTCCTGGCGCCGCGTCGGCGACGACCTTCGCCTGCACGCCCTGACCCGCGCGGGCGTGCTCGGGCGTGCCACGTCGGTGACGCCGTTCGCGCGCCCGTACATCATCCCGCTCGTCTACCGGGGTCACGTGCTGATCGACGGCGCGAAGGCCCGCATGCACGACTTCGTCGCGCCCGTCGAGCCGCGCGCGCTGGAGGCGCCGGTGATCCTCGTGATCGGGACGTCGATGAGCGCGGGCAAGACGACCACGGTGATCACCGTGATCCGGAGGCTGCGCCGCATGGGGCTGCGCGTGGCCGGCACGAAGGTGACCGGCGTCGCCCGCTACCGCGAGATCCTCGGCATGGGGGACGCGGGGGCGAGCCCGGTGGCCGACTTCGTCGACGCCGGGCTGCCCTCGACGATCTGCCCGCCGGCCGAGTACCGCATCGCGCTCGACACCCTGCTCGCCCGTCTCGCGGCGGGGTCGCCCGACGTGGTCGTCGTCGAGTGCGGCTCCTCGCCGCTCGAGCCGTACAACGTCGACGTTGCCGTCGAGGTGCTCCGACCCCACGTCCGCTGCACGATCCTCTGCGCCTCCGACCCCTACTCCGTGCTCGGCGTCGCCCAGGCGTTCGATGCGGTGCCCGACCTGATCGCGGGTCGCGCGACGAGCACCACCGCGGGGATCGCGCTCGTCGAGCGGCTCTCCGGCGGCGTCTGCGGCCTCGACCTGCTCGACGCGGAAGCCCACCCGTCGCTCGACGCGGTCCTGCGGGATCGGCTCGGGCTGGAGACGCGCTGAGGCGAGCGGCCGGCACCTCGTGCACTCCCGCACGATCCGCTGACGTCAACCGACCGCAGTACGATGGCCCTCCCGTGAGCGCCCCGTTCGTCCACCTGCACGTCCACTCCGAGTACTCCATCCTCGACGGGGCGTGCAGGATACCCGCGCTGGCGGAGAAGGCGGCGAGACTGGAGATGCCGGCCGTCGGGCTCACCGACCACGGCTCGCTGGCCGGCACGATCGACCTCTACCGGTCGGCGCGCGACCAGGGCGTGAAGCCGATCGTCGGCTGCGAGGTGTACGTCGTCGACGACCGCCACGTGCAGCAGAAGGGCCACGCGCACCTGACGTTGCTCGCCGAGTCGAACGAGGGGTACGCCAATCTCGTGCGCCTCTGCTCCCTCGGGTACCTCGAGGGCTACTACTACCGGCCGCGCGTGGACTGGGAGCTGCTGGAGCGACACGCCCGCGGGCTCGTCGCGCTCTCCGGCTGCCTCTCCGGCCGCGTCTCCCGCGCCCTCGCCGAGAGCCGCCCCGGCGACGCCGAGGCGGAGCTCGACCGGCTCGTGCAGCTCTTCGGGCGCGACAGCGTCTACGTGGAGCTGCAGAACGCGGGCCTGCCCGTCCAGCAGCAGCTCGTGCCGCAGCTCGCCGAGCTGGCGGGCCGCCGGTCGCTGCCGCTCGTGGCCACCGGAGACGTCCACTACCTCGACGCGGCGGACGCCGCCAGCCACGAGGCGCTCCTCTGCATCCAGTCCGGCGACTCGCTGAAGAACCCGGGCCACTGGCGCTTCGAGACGAACGAGTTCTGGTTCAAGGCGCCCGACGAGATGGCGCTCGACTTCCCGGGTCACGAGGACGCGATGCAGCGCACGCTCGAGGTCGCGGAGCGCTGCAACGTCGAGATCGAGCTGGGTCGGATCCACCTGCCGCGGTTCCCCGTCCCCGACGGACGCGACGCGTTCGACTACCTGGTCGAGCTGTGCGACCAGGGCCTGGAAAGGCGCTACGGTGTCTCCACGCCCGAGCTGGACGACCGGCTCCGCTTCGAGCTGAAGACGATCCGCGAGATGGGCTTCGCGGACTACTTCCTGATCGTTGCCGACTTCATCGGCTTCGCGAAGCGGAACGGCGTCTCCGTGGGGCCGGGCCGCGGCTCGGCCGCCGGCTCGCTCGCCGCCTACTGCCTCGGGATCACGGACATCGACCCGATGCGGTACGGGCTCCTCTTCGAGCGGTTCCTCAACCCCGCCCGCAAGGACATGCCCGACATGGACATCGACTTCGCCGTCGAGGGGCGCGAGCGCGTGATCAACTACGTGGCGGAGAAGTACGGACGCGATCGCGTCGCGCAGATCATCACCTTCTCGACGATGGCGGCTCGCGCCGCGCTCCGCGACGCCGGACGTGTGCTCGAGGTCCCCTACGGCGTCGTCGACCGGATCGCGAAGCTCGTGCCCGAGGGGCCGGGCCAGTCGCTCGAGGACGCGATGCAGCCCGGCGCCGAGCTGCGCAAGGTCGTGGACGCCGAGCCCGTCGCGAGGGAGATCGTCGAGCTCGCGCGGCCGCTGGAGGGACTGACACGCGCCGACTCGATCCACGCAGCGGGCGTCGTGATCGGCGCCCAGCCCCTGATCGACGTCGTCCCGCTGCAGCAGAAGGGGCCGGACGCCGAGGTGGTCACCCAGTTCTCGATGAAGAACGTGGAGGCGCTCGGCCTGCTCAAGGTCGACTTCCTCGGGCTCCGCAACCTCGACGTGATCGACAAGGCGGTCGCCCTGATCGGGGGCGACCTCGACATCACGACGATCCCGATGGACGACCGCAAGACGTACGAGATGCTCGCCCGCGCCGACTCCACCGGCGTCTTCCAGTTCGAGTCGTCCGGGATGCGCGACGCCCTGCGGGCGGTCAAGCCGACGGTGTTCGAGGACATGATCGCCCTCGTCGCGCTCTACCGCCCGGGCCCGATGCAGTACATCCCGACGTACGCGGCGCGCAAGAACGGCCGTGAGCCGGTCACGTACATCGACGAGCGCCTGAAGCCGATCACCGGCGACTCCTACGGGATCTGCATCTACCAGGAGCAGTACATGCAGATCGCGAAGCAGCTCGCGGGGTTCGAGCCCGCCGAGGCGGAGACGCTACGCCGCGCGATCGGCAAGAAGATCCACGAGCTGATGGCCTCGCTCAAGGGGAAGTTCCTCGAGGGGTGCGCCGCCCGCGGCGTCTCGGCACGAGTGGCCGACCAGCTCTGGAAGGACATGGAGTCGTCGCAGGACTACTCCTTCAACAAGGCGCACTCCGCGTGCTACGCGCTGATCGCCTACCGCACCGCGTGGCTCAAGGCGAACCACCCGTGCGAGTACATGGCCGCGCTGATCTCCAGCGTGATGAACACGAAGGACCGGGTCCCGATCTACGTCAACGCCTGCGACGAGATGGGGATCGAGGTGCTGCCGCCCGACGTCAACTCCTCCGACGTCGACTTCGCCGTCGTCGACGGGAAGATCCGCTTCGGCCTGAACGCGGTCAAGAACGTCGGGGAGACCGCGTGCCGCCTGATCGTTGCCGCCCGGGCCGACGGTGGGCCGTTCGCCTCCATCTGGGACTTCACCGAGCGCGTCGACCCGCAGGTCGCCAACAAGCGCGCCCTCGAGTCGCTCGTCAAGTGCGGCGCGCTCGACTCCACCGGGGACACGCGCTTGGGCATGCTGAGCGTGCTCGAACAGGCACTCGCCCACGGGCAGAAGCTCGCCGCCGACCGGCTGATCGGGCAGTCGTCGTTCTTCGACGCTCCGGCGGGCGAGGACGACGCCGGCCCGCAGCGCCACCACCCGCCGCTGCCGACGGCCGAGTTCGAGAAGCAGGAGCTGCTGCGCCTGGAGAAGGAGACGCTCGGCCTCTACGTCTCCGAGCATCCGCTGCAGGGGGTGCGCGAGCAGCTCCGGCGCAAGACCGACGCGAACCTCTCCGAGCTGGAGCGTCGACGCGACGGCGACGTGGTGACGGTCGGCGGCATCGTCTCCGACGTCAAGCAGACGACGACGCGGCGGGGCGAGCCGATGGTCTTCCTGACCCTGGACGACCCGACCGGCTCGGCCGAGGTCGTCGTCTTCAACTCCACCTACGCCCAGGCGCGCGAGCTCTGCGTGGCCGACCGGATCCTGATCGTCAAGGGTCGCGTCGACCACAAGCAGGCCGGGGAGACCAAGCTCGTCGCCGTCGAGGTGGTCGCGTTCGAGGCCGTGCCCGAGCGCCGGGAGGTGCGCTTCGCGCTCGACGCCCGCGAGGCGCCTGCCGGCGTGATCCGTGAGCTCGCGCGGCTCGTCCGCGAGTTCCCGGGCGAGGCTCCCGTGTACCTGTCAGTGGAGACCTCCCAGGGCCCGCGGACGCTCGCCCTCGGCCCCGAGTACCGCGTCACGCCGCACCCCGACTTCCTGGCCGAGGCGAAGACCCTGCTCGGCCCGTCTGCGCTCGTCCGCTGAGCCGGCGGGTCGTCGGCCCGCTACGAGCCTGCGGACATCGCCGCCAGCCGCTCGCCGAGCGACCGCATCACCTTGGCGGCGAGCGCCGGCTGCTGGCGGAGCAGCCGCTGGAAGGCGCGGTCGGAGACGACGAGCATCCGCAGCGGGCTCGACGCGACGACGGTCGCGGTTCGCGGCACGTCGGCGACGAGCGCGATCTCGCCCACGAAGTCGCCGTCGCCGAGCTCGGCCACCTTGCGGCCCTTGCGGGTCACCTTCACGGTGCCCTCGACGAGCACGACGAACTCCCGGCCGCTCTCGCCTTCCCTCATCAACGCGGTGCCGGCGGGCACGGAGAGCTCGTCGGCGAGCTCGGCGACGTCGCCCAGCTCCCGCTTCGAGCACTCCGAGAAGAGCGGGACGCTCCGCAGCAGCTCCGCCTTCCTGTTCTTGCGCAGCGCCACCGGGCGATCCTACAAGCCCGCGCAGGCCCTCCGGGTCGTCAGAGCAGGATCTGGAGGGCGAGCTCGACGGAGCAGCCGTGCTCCAGCAACCACGTCGCCTGGTGCAGGTCGACCTCGTGCGAGTACGCGAGCACGACCGCCGACTCGCGGTCGTAGCCGGCGCGCTCGAGCGACTCGAGCCGCCAGCGCTCGATCTGCTCGAGCTCGAGGTCGGGGCCGGTGAGGAGATGAACGGGTGCCATGTCTACGAGTGAGAACGTCGAATGCCTACGTGGTATTCGCCCAGCGTCGCGGATCGGATGCGTGTTTTCTAGAGAACGCGCGTAAAGGTTCCGTGAACAGTCGCCAGTCCCTGCCGCCGCCGTGACGGGGGTCTGTCGCCAGAGTGGGGACAGTGCCCCTGGCTGCTCGCCTCCCGTGCAGGCAGAATCGGCCGCATGCCCGCGCTCCTCGCCTCGATCCCCTCCCCGGGGAGCGGCACGCTCGACCTCGGCCCGTTCACCGTCCACATGTACGGGCTGACGCTGCTGGCCGCGATCGTCGTCTGCATCGCCGTCACCGGTCGCCGGTGGGTTGCGCGCGGCGGCGACTGGGACCTGATCCTGCGCCTCGCGGTGTGGGGGGTCGCCGCCGGGATCGTCGGCGCGCGCCTGTACCACCTGGCCACGAGCTGGGACGAGGTGCCAGACGCGTGGTGGGGGCCGTTCGCGATCTGGCGCGGCGGGCTCGGCGTGTGGGGCGGGATCGGGCTCGGCTGCGTCGTCGGCGGCATCGTGGCGAAGCGCGCGGGCGCGGACGTCTGGTTGCTGGCCGACTGCCTGGCGCCGGGGCTCCTGCTCGCCCAGGGCATCGGACGGCTCGGCAACTGGTGGAACCAGGAGCTCTTCGGCAAGCCCACGGACCTCCCCTGGGGCCTCGAGATCGAGGTCTCCCGACGCCCGCTCGAGAGCATCGACCAGGCCACGTACCAGCCGACCTTCCTCTACGAGCTGGCGTGGGACTTCCTGGCCGCCGCGATCCTCGTGCTCCTGATCGAGCGACGCTTCCGGCCGCGGCCGCCCGGGATCTTCGCTGCGTACGTGATGCTCTACTGCGCCGGGCGCTTCGTCGTCGAGCAGCTCCGCATCGACCCCGCCCACGAGATCGCGGGGATGCGTCTCAACGGCTGGGTGGCGGCGCTCGGGTTCGTCGCCGGCGGCGTCTGGCTCTGGCTCTCCCAGCGACGCCGCGGCGGTGCGACGCGGCCACCGCAGCCGAAGATGGCCGTCCCGAAGAGCCGCGTCCGACCCGGGGGCTAGGGTCGGCGGGTGGCCACGGCCGTCCGCGACCTCGAGTTGGACCTGGACGCCTTCGAGGGGCCTTTCGACCTCCTGCTCACGCTCGTCCTCCGCGATCAGCTCGCGCCCGCGGAGATCGACGTCGCCGGGATCGTCGTCGCCTTCGTCGAGCATCTCGCCGAGCGCGACGAGCTCGACCTCGAGAGCTGCGGCGAGTTCCTCGTGCTCGTCTCCGCGCTGCTCGAGCTGAAGGCCCGGGGCCTCTTCCCCGACGAGGACGCGGAGCTCTCCGACCTCGGCCCGGAGGAGGCGGCGGAGGAGCTCGCGCGGCGGCTCGCCGAGTACCGGCGGATGAAGGACGCGGCCGGGTGGCTGCGGGAGCGCATGGCTGCCGAGCGAGACCGGTTCTTCCGGCTGGGCCCCGCCCCGCTGGCGCCGCGACCCGAGCGTCGGCTGGCCCCGCAGCCGCCGGGGCTCCTGGCGGCCGCGCTGAGAGGGTTGGCGGTGG
>Ga0224505_10001694_pt1 | contig 13669 bp, 13 predicted proteins | sample SF_Jan12_sed_USG_FD_169102 | JGI IMG/M metagenome (GOLD analysis project Ga0224505, IMG submission 169102) | Sediment microbial communities from San Francisco Bay, California, United States - SF_Jan12_sed_USGS_4_1 | ecosystem: Environmental > Aquatic > Marine > Sediment | place: USA: California... | reverse complement strand
CGATTTGCACCGGCGCCCGCAGCGGAACTGAAAAAACGTGGTATGACCTGCCGTCGAGGGTGAGTGTCGATTGCACGCGCTGTAACAGGAGTTCGCTGCCGATCCTGCCGGGCGCGAAGGCCGCGCCGGATTCATCCGCGGTTCCTGCGATCAACTCGCCGTCGTTATCAAGGTACAGCGCGAGATCTGCATCGACACGCTCGCCGTGGTTCGTGAGAACGCTGCGGATCGTGTCCGCGTCGCGGGTTGCGGCGGCCTGTTTGAGGCCGAAGTCAGCAGCCAGCACCTCGACGCTCGTGCGCAGCTGCCGGCCGCGTGCGCCGAGATATTCCGCGACCACGTTGCCGCCGATCTCGAGCGAATTACGTGCCCGCTGGTCGACGTCGGCCTCGACCGTCTTCATGACGGCGAGCAGCATGACGATCTGCGCGATCGCCAGCGGCGCAATCGTCAGCATCAGCAATTTGCCGCGAAAGCTCGTTCGAAGATTCATTTCCCGCCGGCATTGTCGGACCCGGGGCCAATATTAGGCGGATTCTGTCAAATGGATTGTGCGGCAGTTCACGGTTCTCTTTCCAAACAAGCACTTACACTTTCAGGACAGACCGAACCACCCTCGCGCTGAGAGGCGGGTCATGCCGAGAAAGACGTTCAAATTGTTGTGTGCCGCGCTCGCCTTCTGCGACGGCAGCGCGCTGGCGGCCGACATAGCCGTCACTGTCCTCGACCGGGACGGGCTGCCGGTGCCGGACGTGGCCGTGTACGTCGAGCGCGACGAACCCCATGCGGCAGCGCCGGACGGGCGCCGGGCCGTGATGGACCAGGTGAACACGCGTTTCGTACCGCACCTGCTGGTCGTGCAGAAGGGCACGTACGTCGAATTCCCCAATAGCGACACGATTGCGCACCACGTTTACTCGTTTTCCGATCCGAATGGCTTCCTGCTGCCGCTCTACAAGGGCGACGCGCATCCGCCGGTGCTGCTCGGGCATCCCGGTGTCGTTACGCTGGGCTGCAACATTCACGATGGCATGCTGGCCTACATTCTCGTTGTCGACGGTCCCGAGTTCGGCAAGACTGACGCGGCGGGCCGCCTGACGCTGGCGACAGATGGCGATGCAGGACAGCGGGTCACCATCTGGAGCCCGCGCATCCGCCCGCGCGGCGAGACGCTTACACAGGAGATCGGCAGTGGCGAGCTGACGTTTCGCCTGCGGGGTGCGCTCCGGCCCGCACACGACGCCGAGAGCGGGGGCGTCGAGTGGTCCGACTACTGAGCACAGTCTGGTCGATCGCCTTGACGGCGTCGCCGGATGTGCTCGCCGCGAACGACTCCCTGGCTCGCACGCACTTTGTCACGGGCATCGACCTCAGTTACGTGAATGCGTCGGGACTCTCTTCGTGGACTGAAGGGTCCGTCGGCAAGCTGCGCTACGATGACAGCTCGGACGGCCTCGTGATCAGCCGCGCGTTTTTGGACGCCGGGGCCCGGCTCACCGACACGCTGGACTTGAACGCGACGCTCCAGTTCTGCGACGACGACCTTGGCGCGGCGCTGGACTTTACGGAAGCCTATGCCGAGTGGCGCCCTGTGCCACGATCGGCAAACCGATACCGCGTCAAAGTCGGGGCTTTCTACCCGGTCATTTCCATGGAGAACACCGGGCCGGGATGGAGCAGTCCGTATACGATCAGTTCGTCAACGATCAACACCTGGATTGCCGAGGAGGTGCGGACGGTCGGCGCCGAGCTGTCCTGGTCGAGGCGTCCGCAGGCGCTCGGCGGAGCCCACCGGTTTGCTGTGCAGGCAGCCGTGTTCGGGGTCAACGACCCGTCGGGTTCGCTGCTCGCGTGGAAAGGCTGGTCGGCGGATGACCGCCAGTCTCGTTTCGGCGATGCGTTGCCGCTGCCGCCGCTGCCGCAAATCCAGCCAGGCATGATGTTCGAGGATCAGGATCCCTACGTCGTGCCTTTCAGGGAGGTCGACGGTCGTGTCGGCTACTACCTGAACGGCGAGTGGCGCATGGGTAACCGCTTCACGCTGTCAGCGATGACTTACAACAATCGCGCGGACCCCGAGGCGATCGAGGACGGCCAGTACGCCTGGTACACGGAGTTCAACCACCTGGGAGGCAGTCTGTCGTTGCCGGGTGGGATCGGCGTCATCTCGCAGTGGCTCCGGGGCTCGACCGTCATGGGTCGGGTCATGAACGGGGCGCACGTCGTCGACGCCGGGTTCGACAGCAAGTACCTGCTGCTGACAAAGACGCTGGACAGCCACCGTTTCTCGGTACGCTATGACAATTTCGAGGTCACCGAGAACGACGACACGAGTGAGGACAGCAACGACGAGCGCGGACTGGCGTGGACGCTCGCTTACCGGTATTCGCACTCGGACACGGTGCTGTTCGCCGCGGAGTGGCTCAGCATCAAGACGCACCACGATGGCTGGGTCTATTACGCCATCGAACCGACGGCGACCGAGCAGCGCCTGCAGCTCAGCATCATGCTGCGCTTTGCGCGCTAGCGGTACCGACGTTAGTATCGGTCGACCATCACTCGAGGCATCGGAGACATGAAGGGAATCGCCGGTTTATGCTGCCTCCTGGCACTCGCGACGGCCGCAACGGCAAGACCGGACCCGACCGCGATCCCCGAGCGTGACCGACGCACACCGGCCTGGTTCCTCGAGATTCCCGACACGGTGACCGACATCCTCGTTGCCGACACGAGCACGGCAACGATGCATCGCTTCGCCCGGGCCGGTGCCGATATCGTCGAGATAGACCGCCGCTACATGTCGATCGGCCAGAACGGGCCCGGTAAGGAGAAGGCCTGGGACCGGAAGACGCCGCTCGGCGTCTATTTCATCACCGAGAGCCTGGACACCAGCAGGCTGCACGACAAGTACGGTGTCGCGGCTTTCCCGCTGGACTACCCGAACGCCTGGGACCGCTTCAATGAGCGCACCGGCTACGGTATCTGGCTGCATGGCGTCGATCACAACAACCCGGAACGGCCGCCGCTCGACACGGACGGCTGCCTCGCATTGCCAAACGAGGAGATCCTCAGGCTGACGGACCGGCTTCAGCCGCTCGTAACGCCGGTGATCGTGACCCGGGAGATGCGCTGGGCGGACGCGGACGACGTCGCCCGATTGCGAGAGGAACTGCGGATTGCGCTGGACCTCTGGCGCGAAAGTATGGGCAGTGGTGACCTGCTCGCCTATCTTTCACTGTATGCCGACGACTTTCGCTACCGTGACATGGACCGAGCCGACTGGGCCTCATGGCGGCTCGGTGTGTTCGAATCAAGAAAACTAGACGGGGTCGAGGTCCGGGACGTCATGCTGGTTGCGGATCCGGAGGCGCCCGACCTGTACCTGACCCGCTTCACCCAGGTGCTGGCTACGGGCGACGGGCCGGTAACGACCACGAAGCGCCTCTACTGGCGCCGCTCGGCCGGCAGTCGGTGGCAGATCGTCTCGGAAGACTCGGGCTAACGCCTGCTGCTAGCGGATGCTCTCGCGAGCAATCAGCTCGTCGATGAGTTCCAGCAAGAGGGGGTAGCCGCCGGCCTCACCGGCGCCCGTGCGGTACTTGCCGTTGACGACGACCGTCGGCACGCCGGAAACCGCGTAACGGCGACCGAGGTCCTGGGCCACGCGCAGCTTCTGCGACACCTCGAAGGAATTCCAGGTGTTGTTGAAGTCGTCGGCACTCACGCCGTGTTTCTCGAACAACGCCTGTATGGCATCCACTGACGCCAGCCGATTGCCGCGCCGATGGTACTCGGCAAAGACTGCCGCGCGGAACTGCTCGGGATCCGCGATCTTGCCGCTATTGCCGAGCACTTCCTCGGTGTAATAAAGCTGGGCGTGCAACCGCACCAGCGGGTTCCACACGGCGGGTATGCGCACGAAACGCACGTTCGCGGGAATGTCTTCCTTCCAGCGATTGATGAACGCCTCGAAGTCATAGCAGTGGTTGCAGCCATACCAGAAAATTTCGGCAACCTCGATCTTGTCCGCGCCGCCGACCGTCGGCTGCGTCGGCACCATGCGAGCGTAGTGTGTGCCTTCGCTGAATTTCCATTCCTGCGACGCCGCCGGTTCATCCGCCTGTGCGAGGAGAATCGGCTGGTCCACGGCCTGAACATCCTCTTCGGCGGCCGACTCCTCGACCACGGCAAGGGCTTCCTCACCGGGCGCTGATTCGGCGTCCGCCGGCACGGGGGCAGGCGCGACTTCCGGCGCCTGGGCGTCAGCAGCCGGCGCTTCGAGCGCGGGAGGTTCGCCGCCGCCACAGCCAACGAGCACGAGGGCAAGGAATACGACCAGGATAGAGGCTTGGTTCATTGCTGTCTCTCCGGAATTTCTATTGCAGACCTTGCATGTAGGATGCAACGGCCTTGATGTCGTCTTCACTGAGCGTCCCGGCAATGTCACGCATCACACGGGTCGGCCCGTCGGTCCTGCGTGCACCGCTCGCATACGCGCGGAGCTGGGTTGCCGCATAGACAGCGTACTGGCCGCGCACCGACGGCACGGAAGCCGCCGGATTACCCCGGCCGGTCGGCCCATGGCAGGCGATGCACGCCGATGTGTCGTTCTCACGGTCGCCTCCGCGGTACAGCCGCTCGCCGAGATCGACCGTTGCCGGGTCGGCAACGGACTTGGCGGCCGCGGGCATGCCTGCGAAATAGACGGCCAGGTTCTTCATGTCGTCTTCATTCAGCATCATGACCTGCCCGAGCATCAGCGGGTCGCTGCGAGTGCCCGCCTTGAACGCCTGGAGCTGCTCGAGGAGGTAGGTAGCGTGCTGGCCGGCAAGGCTCGGCCATACCGGATTGACGCTGTTGCCGTCCTGGCCGTGACAGGCTCCGCAGGTGATCGCTTTCGCCTTGCCCGCCTCGGCGTCTCCGTCGACCAGCCCTTCGGCTTGCACCAGAGCGGAGGCGAAAAGGAGTGACAGGAATGCCGCGTGGATCTTGTTCATGTATCTAAAACCGTATCCATACAATGCGGCAGTTCCGCTGCCGCTTCGAAATTGCTGCCGAGTGGTGAGTCGATGACCGAACCCGGTCCGCCGCCTCTTTTCTGCCCGGCGGCCTTGCTGCCAGCCCGGTGAGACGTCAGAATTCCAGCCTCGGCCGCTCAGCAAGCCCCGGATTATACACGGATCGGGGCGGGTTCCCATGTCGCAATTCCCGGATGCAAGCTTCATTTTGAGCGCCAATGCGCCCGCCCAGTTCGTGCCCGACGAAGGCAGCGAAGTGGCGGTGGCCGGACGTTCGAACGCCGGCAAATCGAGCGCCATCAACGTGATCGTGAACCGCCGGCAATTCGCTCGAACCAGCAAGACACCCGGCCGCACGCAGCTCGTCAACTTTTTCGCGCTTGCGGCCGGGCAGCGCCTCGTCGACCTGCCGGGTTACGGCTTCGCCCGTGTCCCGGACGCGACCCGGCAACACTGGGGACAACTGCTCGATGCGTATTTTCGCAGCCGGCAGAGCCTGAAAGGACTGATCCTCGTCGTCGACGTGCGCCGGCGGCTGATGGACTTCGACCAGCAGATGATTAACTACGCGGTCTCCGTTGGCGTGCCGGTGCACGTGCTGCTGACCAAGGCCGACAAGCTGAAGCGTGGCCAGGCCGCTACCGCGCTGCTCGAGGTGAGAAAGGCGCTCGGCGAGCGGGGCACCGTGCAGCTTTTTTCCGCGCTGGACCGGCAGGGCGAGCAAGAGGCGCGCGACATGCTCGGCAAGCTGCTGGCCAGTGAATAAAACGGCCCCGGATGCCGGGGAGGCAGCCGGGGCCAGGAAATGCAACAGGTTTGGGGTGACGCTGTTGCACGTCCGCTTAGGGAGGTAAGCGGACAAGTGACTAACGCACTCGCTGGATTAGAGCCGGAATCCGGCCCGGAGTTCCCGGCCCCGGCGGGTGGTCAATGGGCCTCGTCCCAGTTGGCTCCGACGCCGGTGTCCACGCGGAGTGGCACCGACAGGTCCGCGGCGGCAGCCATGAGCCTGACGACCTCGGCGCGGACCTCGTCCACCGCGCCCTCCGGAACCTCGAGCACGAGTTCGTCGTGCACCTGCATGATCATGCGGGCGGACGTCTTGCTACCCGGAAGCCAGTCATGCACGGCGATCATGGCGCGCTTGATGATATCGGCTGCGGTCCCCTGCATCGGGGCATTGATGGCGCTGCGCTCGGCATATTGCCGCCTCTGCATGTTGCGGTCGTTGATTTCCGGCAGGTAAAGGCGACGGCCGAATACGGTCTCTACCCAGCCTCGTTCGCGGGCCTGCGCGCGGGTGTCGTCCATGAACTTGCGGACGCCCGGGTAGCGATCGAAATAGAGGTCGACATACTCCTGCGCCTGGGCGCGGCTGATGCCCAGCTGCTTGCCGAGGCCGAACGCCGACATGCCGTACATCAGACCGAAATTGATCGCCTTTGCGGAGCGTCGATGGTCCGCGGTCACTTCGTTCAGCGTGAGCCCGAATACTTCGGCGGCGGTCGCTGCGTGCACGTCGAGATCATCCTTGAATGCGCCGAGCAGGCCTTCGTCACCCGACAGGTGCGCCATGATGCGCAGCTCGATCTGCGAGTAGTCGGCGGCGAGCAGCACGCTGCCATCGGGTGGCACGAACGCCTGCCGGATCCGCCTGCCCTCCGGCGTACGTATCGGGATGTTCTGCAGGTTCGGGTCGGTCGATGACAGGCGGCCGGTCGCGGCGACGGCCTGGTGGTACGACGTGTGTATGCGACCGTCTACCGGCGAGATTTGCGCCGGCAGCTTGTCGGTGTAGGTGCTCTTGAGCTTCGCGACGCCGCGAAACTCGAGGATGACCCTCGGCAGGTCGTACTCGTCGGCGAGCTCCTGCAGCACATCCTCGGCGGTCGACGGCTGGCCGCTCGGTGTCTTGCGAATGACCGGCAAACCGAGCTCGCCGAACAGGATTTCCTGAAGCTGTTTCGGTGATCCCAGGTTGAACGGCCCGCCCGCGAGTTCGTGTGCGTTTTTCTCGAGCCTGGCCATCGTTTTCGCGAGCTCGCCGCTCTGTTTCTTCAGCATGCCGCGATCGAGCAGGACGCCGGTTTCCTCCATTGCGAAAAGAACCGGCACGAGCGGTTGCTCGATCGTTTCGTACACGGACCTGAGCGAGTCGACCTTGTCGAGCTGGGACCAGAGGTGCCTGTGCAGCCTGAGCGTGATGTCGGCATCCTCGGCTGCATAGGCAGATGCCTGCTCGAGATCGACCTGGTTAAATGTCAGCTGCTTTGCGCCCTTTCCGGCGACATCCTCGTAGTGGATCGTGTCCACGTTCAGGTAGTAGCCCGCGACCGAGTCCATGTCGTGACGCGTCGCCACGCTGTTCAGCACGTAGGATTCGAGCATCGAGTCGTACGCCATGCCGCGGAGCTCGATACCGTAACGCGCGAAGATGTGTGCATCGTACTTCAGGTGATGGCCGACCTTCTTCCGGTCCGGGTTCTCGAGAAATCCCCGCATTGCGTCGAGAACCGCGTCGCGGTTCAGCTGGTCCGGCGCGCCCGGGTAGTCATGCGCGACGGGGATGTAGGCCGCCTCGCCGGGTTCGACGGCGAGCGAGATGCCGACCAGCTCCGCTTCCATGTAGTTGACGCTGGTCGTTTCAGTGTCGACCGCGACGAGCTTCGCTTTGTCGATCTTCGCGAGCCAGCGGTCGAGGTCCTTTTGCCCGAGGACCGTCTCGTAGGTTCCTTTTGTACCGGCCGGCTTTTCATCCTCCGTGCCGGTACTGTCGGAGAGCTGGTCCAGCAGCTTCCTGAGCTCGAATCTCGTATAGAGCGCTTTCAGCTTTTCCGTGTCCGGCGCATACCGTTTCAGGTCGTCGGGCCCCTGTGCCAGATCCACATCCTGTCGGATCGTGGCGAGTTCCTGTGACAACCTGAGCTGGTCGACGTTTTCGCGCAGGCTCTCGCCGACCTTGCCCGCCAGAGCGTCGGCGTTGTCGATGATGCCCTCGGCAGATTCGTACTCGTTCAGCCATTTCGCCGCCGTTTTCGCACCAACCCTGGGTACGCCAGGGATGTTGTCCGACGAGTCGCCGACCAGCGCCAGCCAGTCGACAATTTGCTCGGGCCACACATCGAACTTCTCCTTGACGCCGTCGCGATCCATCACGGTCCCGGTCATCGTATTGACGATCGTGACACCGTCGGTCACGAGCTGCGCCATGTCCTTGTCGCTGGTGGACACGAGCACTTCCATACCGGCGGCCATTCCCTGGCGGCAGAGCGTGCCGATGACGTCGTCGGCCTCGACGCCCTCGACGCGGAGCAGTGGCAGTCCCATGGCAGGGATTGTCTCGAGCAACGGTTCGACCTGTGCCTTCAGGTCGTCCGGCATCGCATCACGATTGGCCTTGTACTCCGGGTACAGCTCGTCCCGGAAGGTCTTGCCCGGCGCGTCGAAGACGACGACGAAGTGCGCGGTATCTTCTTCCGCCGCGAGCTTCTGAAGCATGTTCAGCACGCCGTGGATGGCACCCGTCGGTTCGCCGCGCGAACTCGAGAGTTTCGGTAGCGCGTGGTACGCGCGAAACAGGTAGGAAGAACCGTCCACGAGGACGAGTTTCTTGTTGCTCATCAGCGGGTCACTGCGGGGCGGGCCCCGCCCTCAAAGTTCTCAGGCGCCGTCGGGCGGCGTCTCGTCGTCCTCGTCTTCCCCCCTCTCTGCCGCCGGCCCGGGCTCCGCTGCCGGCGCACGAATCGTGCTCGGGTCTCCGGGCAGGAACAACGGGCCGGTCTGGCCACAGCCCGCGACGGTTGCGGCCGAGAGCGTGAGGATTACGACGGGTCGTATGATTGCTGACATGGAAGTCGCCCCTTGCATGACATCGGGATCACCGCTGCCGATGTTAACCCACTTGCGACGGGCGGGGAGAAAGACGCCGACTTCATTTACACTGCCGCCTTTTGTCAGGGAGCCGCTCATGATGCTGCCGGATACTGTCGAGATCGAACCACGGGGCGCCGCCGAAGGCGCCGTCATCTGGCTGCATGGCCTCGGCGCGGACGGCCACGATTTCGAACCCATCGTGCCGGAGCTGCGGCTGGACGGGCTCATATCCCTGCGATTCGTTTTTCCACATGCGCCGGTGCGCCCCGTTACGATCAATGGCGGCATGGCGATGCGCGCCTGGTATGACATCCTGACGCTCGAGCGAAATGGTCCCGAGGATGAGGCCGGTATCCGCGCAAGCGGCGAGTTGCTGGCGGGACTGATCGAGCGGGAGGAAGCGCGCGGCATACCGAGCGACCGCATCGCCGTCGCCGGCTTTTCGCAGGGCGGCGCTATCGCGCTGCACACCGCGCTTCGTTTTCCGCGCCCGCTCGCCGGCCTTATGGCGCTGTCGACTTACCTGCCGCTTCGCGCTGCGTTCGACGACGAAGTGATTGCGACAGCACACTTGAACCGCCGCGACCTGCCCGTTTTCATGGCTCACGGCGTATTCGATCCGATGTTGCCGGTTGCACTCGGCGAGGGTTCGCGCGACCAGCTTGCCGCTGCGGGCTTCGAGGTCGAGTGGCACGACTACCCGATGGCCCACGCGGTCTGTGCAGACGAAATTGCCGACATTCGGAAATGGCTGCTGTCGATTTACTCGCGGCCCTGATCGCCAGTCGAAAAACCGATTCTCGTTTCACCGGTATCTCTGCCGGCCGCGTCGAAGCGCCGCTCGCAAAGTGACACCCGCCCGTCGCGGCGCCAGCTGAGTGTCGTCGTGCACCGGGTCCCGTAGTCGGCGGACACGATGAACGGTGCGGTCAGCGCGCGTGCCGCGGCGAACGGCAGCTCACCGGGGTCGACATCCGCCACGGGCGCCGGTGTCCGATCGGCCATCAGCTGCATGAGCGCGGTCTCACCGGGCTCGCCGCCAGCCAGGAGCGAGCGGAGCCCATCCCTCGCGCGCACGAGTTTCGGCCACGGCGAGTCGAGCACTGCGTTGCTCAGGCCATATACGCCGGGCTCGAGCCTCTGCGGCCCGTCGCCGCGGTTCGAGACGTACCAGAGTTCCTCGCCGTCACCCGCCAGCAGGCTGAACCCGGCGTAACGCTCTCCGGCGATGTTGCCAACGTACGATGCAGGGTTCTCCTCGCCCGCGACGAAGTTGGCAACGAGTTCCCCGCGCGAGAGCAGCCGCGGCAACCTCCGCGCCTGCTCGCGGTAATTCGTGACCGTCGCAAAGCGGCCGTCCCTGTGCACGGCGAGCCAGCTGCCGCCCGCCTGCAGGTCACGGCCGGCGAGCACGCCGGCATGATCGGGCCACCAGTCAAGGGCGCGTGAGGGGCGCGCGTGAAATTCGTCGCGATTGGCGGCCAGGATCAGCCGGTAATCCGCGTGTGTGTCCCAGGCGAAGACGACAAGACACATGTTCAATCCGACGCCAGCCAGTCGTCGACGAGGCGGCGGGCGATCGACAGGCGAAACGGCAGCTTGGGAAAGCCCGAGCGGCACTCCTTGCGCGTGAACCACTGTGCGTCCTCGAGTTCACCGTCGGCGAGCCGGATATCCGTTGACGTTGCGAGCGCCGTGAAACCGAGCATCAGCGACGACGGGAAAGGCCAGGGTTGCGAGCTGTGGTAGCGCACGGCGCCGACCGCGATGTCGGCCTCCTCGCGCACTTCCCGACGGACGGCGTCCTCCAGGCTCTCGCCCGGCTCGACGAAGCCTGCGATCGTGGAGTATCTGCCCTCCGGCCATGACGGCTGGCGGCCGAGCAGGCAGCGGTCGCCGTCGGCGACCAGTACGATGATCGCCGGGTCGACCCGCGGGAATACTTCGCGACCACAGCCGGCGGCCGTGCAGGTGCGTGTGTTGCCGGCCGCTGTCGGCCGCGTTTCCCCACCGCAACGGCCGCAGTGTCGCTGCGTGCGGTGCCAGTTCACGAGCGCGATCGCATGCGCAACGAGGTTCGCTTCCTCCGGCGGCAGCACGCTGCCCAGATAGCGAAGATCGTGGAATTCGCCGTCGTCCGGGAACGGTGCTGCCTCGCTTGCGATTTCGAAGGCGAATGCAGGGCGGCCCCGGAACATACCGAGAAAAACCGACTCCTCCGGCGCGGTGAGCCCCGCCACCCTGTCACGCGCGAGCAGCGCAACCAAGGGCGGTTCGCCGATTGCGAGGCAGCGATCCTTCCAGACCGGTGCAAAGACAGCGTCAGGACTGGCTGCGATCGCCGCCAGCCAGTCGGAATCGCGGCGCCGGTGGCCCGAACGATCCACGAAGGCGCCAGCAAAGACGTTATGCCCGCTCATGCGCTGGGCAGTTTACCGGATATCGCTGGTCACGCCTTCCGGTGCGTGCAGCTCGGGCAGACGCGCTCGCCGAGCGCGTAGGCGTCACAAACGAAACGCGAGCGGCAAGTCCTGCAATCCGCGATACGCAGTTCGTCGTTGCGGCTGATGCGGCGGAGCAGGTTCCAGGCCCACTCGAAACTGAGCGCGGGCTTCGGGTGGAGCAGCAGGTAGGTCTCGTAGGCGCGGCAGACCCGGTGCCCGTATTCAACGTCCGGACGTGGCCAGCAGGCGTGCACCGTGTTGTCGCTGTTAACCCGCAACAACAGGCCGGCGCAGTAGAGGGAGACCAGGGTCATCGCCTCGAGCTGGTTGCGCGGGGTCTTGACGTAGAGCGCGATCTGCCGTGGCGACTTGCCGCGCCGGCGACGAACGGTGCGATTACTGGTGTCGCGGAAATACGTGGTGTAGACCTTGCGGATCCGGTCGTCGGAAAGGCCCGTACATAGCCGTATCGTGCGGGTCCTGGCCTCGTGCCCGATCATGCGCAGCGCCAGTTCGAATTGCTGCCTTTCGCAGGCATAGCGGTTGTCGGTCAGCCGCATATCGCCCCCTTTCTGCTAGTTTTAAACCATATAAAGTGATATAAGAGCCTATATCATCCGCTAGTGGGAATTCAATTAACAAAAAACAATGTCGGCGAATCACCGAAAAAGTCGCCGGCCTTGCCCCGGGGAGGTGATGAATGTCCTTCGCAGGTCCGGACCGGCGCGACTACGACAACGTCGTATCGCTGAATTACGCGTACCTCCGCTGCCTCAAGCGGCGGCGTGGTGAAGGCCTCGGCGGCTTGACCGTTCCGGGCTGCCATCGCCTCATTGACCTCGACGAACACGAGTCGTCGCGACTCGCCGAGGTGCCGTTCCTCCTGTTCTCGTTTCGCGAACAGGACGATCGCTACTGGGACCGGCTGCTCGATGGGAGTGGCAGCGGCGACCTCTTCCGGGCGGCGGCGTCTGCAGAATTTGGCCTGCTGACGTCGGCGGCACTGGGTTTCATCTGGCGGCTGGCGAACCAGAACCCGTATTCGCTGCGCCTGTTCTGTGGCGCGACGCTCTACTGGTGCGAGCGGATCGCGGATCTTACGATCTGTCGTTTGCTCGATGCCGTGCGCGCAGCCGGAGACGTCCCGTTGCCGCGGCTCGCCGAAAACCAGGCAATGTGGCGCAAACTCATCGACGAGGGCACCAGTCGGGAGAGCCGGGTGCGCCAGGCGGCCCATTTCGTCGCGCTGCAGACGGTGCTGACGGACGCGTCCGCCGGGCGCTCGCAGGAAACGCTGTCGCTCGCCGCCCGCCGCAGCCGGGTGCCGGGCCTGAAGGTCGCCGACAAATGACAGCCTGCCTGCAAGTTGCGTGACGTATACAATACGCCGCGCTATGCGCGCACTGACGATTACGGATCTACGAAAGACCTACGCCAACGGCGTGGAGGCGCTGAAAGGCATCAATTTCAACGTGGAGGCGGGTGACTTCTACGCGCTGCTGGGGCCGAACGGCGCCGGCAAGACGACCGCGATCGGCATTATCACGTCGCTCGTGAACAAGACCTCCGGCACCGTGGAGATCTTCGGCCACGACATCGACAGGGACGTGGAGGGCGCGAAAGCCTGCATCGGGCTGGTGCCGCAGGAACTCAACATGAACACGTTCGACACGGTGCTGAATGTCGTCGTTCACCAGGCCGGTTATTATGGCATTGGGCGGCGGACGGCGATGGAGCGCGCGGAGCGTTACCTCGGAGAACTGCGGCTGTGGGACCGGCGCACCGACGTGGTGCGCAATCTGTCGGGTGGCATGAAGCGCAGGCTCATGATTGCGAGGGCTCTCATCCACGAGCCGCGGCTCCTGATTCTCGACGAGCCGACCGCCGGCGTAGACATCGAGATCCGGCGTTCGATGTGGGACTTCCTGCGGCGAATCAACGAATCCGGCACGACGATTATCCTGACGACACATTACCTCGAGGAAGCGGAGAACCTCTGCCGCCATGTTGCCATCATCGATGAAGGCCGCATCATCGAAGACGCGCGGATGAGTGCCGTACTCAGAAAGCTGCAGCGCGAGGTGTTCGTGCTGAGCCTCAGGGAGCCGCTGGCCGGCCCGCCGGCGCTGGACGGTTTTGAGACCACGCTCGTCGACGAGTCCGAACTCGAGGTCGCGCTGTATGCCGGGGACGAGCTCAATGCGTTGTTCAAGGCACTGGACCGGGCGGGCATCGGAGTTGTCAGCATGCGAAACAAGGCCAATCGACTTGAAGAGCTGTTCATGGGGCTGGTCGAGAGCAAGCAGGCGGCCCCCGCCGGGCAGGCCGGGAAAT
>Ga0224505_10001693_pt1 | contig 13670 bp, 15 predicted proteins | sample SF_Jan12_sed_USG_FD_169102 | JGI IMG/M metagenome (GOLD analysis project Ga0224505, IMG submission 169102) | Sediment microbial communities from San Francisco Bay, California, United States - SF_Jan12_sed_USGS_4_1 | ecosystem: Environmental > Aquatic > Marine > Sediment | place: USA: California... | reverse complement strand
CTCCTCAAGATACTGGAACGCGCTCTCGTACTGCGACATGGGGATCTTGTCGGGGTCGCCCACCTTGCGCCGCCGCGTGCAGAACCGGCAGTACGAAGCGCACACGGGGCTCGCGAGGAACAGCGCGCGGTCCGGATATCGGTGCGTGATGTTGGGCACCGGGCTGTCGGCCTCCTCGCCCAGGCTGTCCAGGACGCCCTCGACAATGTCGAGCTCCTGGAGGTCGGGCACGTACTGCCGCCAGATCGGGTCGCCGGGGGACTTGATCAGGTCCACCATCGGCGGGGAAATCCGAAACTCGAAGTTCTCGACCGCCTGCTGCAGCCGCTCGAGGTCCGGGAAATGCTCCGGCCCGAACTTGTCCACCAGGTGCTGGAGGGTGGACAGGCTGCGCTCGCGGAGAAGTGACTGCCACTCGGACATGGGGTCCTATCCGTTTACGGAAGGTGCGAGAGACTTGGTGTACACGACGAGCCCGTCACCCGGCGCGTAGTAATCCGTGATCGCGGCGTGCTCATGGTACCGGAGCCGGCGGTAGAACGCCCGTGTCGGCCCGTAGTCATCCCGGGAAGATGTTTCCACCACGACGAGGCGACCTCCTTCCGCAGTGATCGCCGCTTCGCAATGGGCCATGAGGGTCCTCCCGATACCGCTTCCATGGAGCACGGGGTCGACCGCGATCCAGTACAGATCCCACGTGGCAACCGTACAGGGCACCGGTCCAAAGGCCGCGAACCCGACCAACCGGTCATCCTCGTACGCGCCGACCGCCCGGTAGTCTTTGCCAGGTGCCGCGACGGCACCATCGAAGACCTCGAGTGCGATGGCCACTTCGTCCGGCCGAAACACGCCGGACGCCTCTGTGATCTCGCGGACCCGGCCGCGATCGGCCGACGTCGGCGCCCGAAGGGCCACCGCATCGGCGCGCGCCGCGCCGCGGACGTCACCGCCGGCCAGGGGACTCACGCCGGCTGCTGCTGCGGTCCGCGCCGCTGCTCTACCCGTGACCGGGTCCCGGAGGCAAGGGCGACGTCGAGCGACTGGGCGCGCTCGGCGTCCGCCAGGGCCAGGTCCACGATGCGGAGCACCAGGTCCTCGTACGACCACCCAACGGCCCGCGCCATCCGTGCGAGCCCGGCGTCTTCCGACAGGTCGGGGTTCGGGTTGACCTCGAGCACCCAGGGCTGACCGTGCTCGTCCACCCGGAAATCCACGCGGCCGTATCCCGTGCCACCGACCACGCGCCACGCATCGCGTGCCAACGCCGTCAGCCGGTCCTGCAGGCCCTTGGACACGGGGGCAGGACAGATCGGCTGGCTGCCGGCGTCTTCCGCACTCCCGGGGGTCCACTTGGCGTCGAAGCAGAGAATCGGCCACGCCCCGTCCGGCATGGCGCTGAAGTCGATCTCGGAGACCGGCAACGCCTGGTCGCCGACGAATCCCACGGCCAGTTCGCGGCCGCCGATGTACTGCTGGACGATCACCTCGTCGTACTGCTCTGACAGCTCGGCCACCCGCATGGTCAGTCCGCGCCGCGACGTGACGATCGACTGCTGGCTGATGCCGACGCTCGCGTCCTCCGCCGCTGGCTTGACGATGGCCGGGAGCGGGAAGTCGGCCGGTACCCGGTTGCCGTTGGGCTGGATCCACCGCGGTACGGGAATGCCCCGGGCGTCGAGCAGCGCATTGGCCATCGGTTTCCGGAGGCAGGTCACCATCACCTCCGGCCGAGCGCCCGTGTAGGGCACGCCGGCCAGCTCGAGGGCACCCGCGACGAGACTCTCTGCCCGGCTCACCGCGCCCACGCCCTCGCACAGGTTCACGACCACGTCCGCTCGCCGGCACGCCGCCAGCCAGCGCAAGCCGGGCCGCGCCGGAACCCGCTGCACGCTATGACCCGCCTGGCGCAGGACCTCCGCCACGCGACCGACCGAGTCGAGCACCGCGGCGACGTCTCTGTCGGACCACCCGTCGGCCACGCCGTCGAACAGGATGACGACCTTCACGCCGCCGCCTCAGCCACGCCCCGGGGCAGCTCGACGCCGGTGAGGCGCCGCCACGCAATCCGGACCACCGTCTGGATCAGCTCGTCGTAGCTCATCCCCACCGCCCGTGCGGCGCAGGGGAAGCAGCTGTTGTCTGCCGGATTCGGGATGACGCCGGGGAGCGGATTCACCTCGACCACGTTCGGAACGCCCTGGCCGTCCAACCGGACATCCACCCGCGCCCAATCCCGGCAGCCGAGCGCGCGCGCCGCCGCGAGCGCCGTATCCGTGATGCGGAGCGCCAGGGCTGTCGAGACGCGCGCGGGACACTCGAGCACCTCGAACGTCTGGCCGGGTGCGTCCCAGACCCACTTGGCTTCGTAGCCCATGATGGGGAGCGCGCCCTCCGGCAGCGTCTCGAACAGGTACCGGATGATCGGGAGCGCGCGGGACTCGCTGCCGTTTCCCAAGACGGCCACCGTGAACTCGTCGCCGGGGAGGTACTCCTCGGCGAGTACGGGTTGCCGGTAGGTCGTCAGGATCTCCCGTGCGCGGCGCCGGGCTGCCGCCGCGTCCGTCACGTAGTTCGCTTCGGCGATGCCCTTGGACGATCCCTCCCAGACCGGCTTCAAGAAGGCCGGGTAGGCGAGATCGTCGAGCCGGGAGAGGTCGGCGTCCGAGTCCACGAGCGCGTAGGGCGCCGTCGGAATGCCACGAGCGAGGAACGCCTCCTTCGCGCGGCCCTTGTGGAGCGCGAGCGCCAGGGTGAGCGGATCGGACGCCGTGTAGGGCACGCCGAGGAACTCGGCGATTGCCGGCACGTGCGCCTCGCGACTCGGACCGGTGACCCCCTCGGCCATGTTGAACAGGAGATCTACCCGCGCGGCGGCGAGCCGCTGGGGAAAGTCCGCGACCGCCTCGAGGAGAACGACCTCCCCGAAGATGTGGAGTGCGTGCGCCACCGCGTCGATCGTCTCCGGCTCATCCCACTCGACGAACGCGTCGCCCGCGGCGACGAACGCGTCATCCGTGGTAGGGAGATCGGCAGGGACTGCGGCTTCCCGGTTCGTCGAACCGGTGCTGGGGCGTTGGTTGTACGCTAACCCGATGCGCATCGCGCTCCGGAAAGAGATGATTGTGGACTACACGATACGAAATGCGGTGACGATATGCAATAGTTTTTGGAGTGTTTCTTGCGCGCGCGGTGCCGCGTCAGATGCGTCGGATGAACCGGCGGAAGGAAAACGCGAGTGTGTGGCGTGCATCGGCGGGGTGGAATTCGTCTTCCACGAGAGACCACGCATCCCAGTCTACCGTCGGGAATCGGACGTTGCCGGGGACGGTGGCGTGGACCTGTGTGACGAGCAGCTCGTCTGCCCGCGCGAGGGCGATCCGGTACACCGCGGCGCCGCCAATCACGAATACGCGCTCGGCATCCGCCACCCGCGCGAGCGCCACGTCGAAGTCACGGGCGACTTCCACCCCGACGGGAGCGTGGTAGGCGGGGTTGCGACTGAGCACGACCGACCGCCGGCCGGGGAGGGCGCGGCCGATGGACTGACAGGTGCGCCGTCCCATGACGAGCACGTGCCCCATGGTCGTGGCCTTGAACCGGCGCAGGTCGTCGGGGAGATGCCAGGGGAGTTGTCCGTCCCGCCCAATTGTGCCCGCCTCGTCCAGCGCGACGATGATGGCGACGATCACACCGCCACCGGCGCCGGGATGTGCGGGTACGGGTCGTAGCCCTCGAGCCGGAAATCCTCGAAGCGGAACCCAAAGAGCGACCGGATGTCCGGGTTGATCCACATCGTGGGGAGCGGTCGGGGATCGCGGGTGAGCTGGAGCCGGACTTGGTCCAGGTGGTTCTGGTAGATGTGGGCGTCCCCGAACGTATGGACGAACTCGCCCGGCTGGAGGCCCGTCACGTGCGCCAGCATCAGCGTGAGCAGCGCGTACGACGCGATGTTGAAGGGAACGCCGAGGAAGAGATCGGCGCTCCGCTGGTAGAGCTGGCACGAGAGGCGGCCGTCCAGCACATAGAACTGGAACAGCGTGTGGCACGGTGCCAGGGCCATGCGGGAGAGTTCCGCCACATTCCATGCCGAAACGATCAGTCGCCGCGAGTCGGGGTTGCGCTGGATCTCGTCTACGATCTGGCTGATCTGGTCGATCTGCATGCCATCCGGTGCCGGCCAGGAGCGCCACTGCGAGCCGTAGATCGGGCCCAGGTCCCCATCGGCGTCCGCCCACTCGTCCCAGATGCGGACGCCGGCTGCCTGGAGCGATCGCACGTTGGTCTCGCCGCGCAGGAACCAGAGGAGCTCGTGGACGATCGACTTGAGGTGGAGCTTCTTGGTGGTGACCAGCGGAAAGCCGTCGGCGAGGTCGTACCGGGCCTGGTAGCCGAAGACGCTGAGCGTGCCGGTGCCCGTTCGGTCGGCCTTGGGCCGGCCATGCTCGAGTACGTGACGCAGAAGGCCGAGATACTGCTTCATGTCGGCTCGTCGAGCAGGTTCAGGGGAGGGAGGTCCCAGCGGGCGCCGCGCTCACGTGCGCGCAACGCGGCCGCCACCTCGGCCGGTATTTCCGGTGCGCCGCTCCCCACTTTGAGCCGCATCTCCACCCGCGCGTCCGGTACGATGACCCCTGGGTTGAACATCCCGCCCGGATCGAACGCGTGCTTCACTGCGGCAAACAGACCGGTCACCACGGGTCCGTAGAGGCGCGCGAGGAGCGGTGTGCGCAGGTGGCCGTCCCCATGCTCGCCGGACGGCGTGCCACCGAGGTCCATCACCAGTCGGCTCACGTCGTCGAACAGTCGCTTGAGTCGCACTTCCAGATCCGGGAGTCCGGTGTCCACGAGCGCGTTGACGTGAAGGTGACCATCGCCTGCGTGGCCGAACATGACGACCGGAATCGCCACCTCGGCGGCCGCCGCCGCGATCCCCGCCACATAGCGGCCGAGGGCGGCGACCGGGACACACCCGTCCTCGATGATCTGCAGCGATCGGCGCGCGTCGGGCAACGCCGCCAGGGCGGTGCTGGCTGCGTGACGAATCCGCCACAGCACTGCGCGCTCCCCCGGGTCGAGCCCAACGCGCGTGGCGCTGGCGAAGCGGCGGCTGGCGGTATCGGCCTGCGCCAGCGTGTACGCGACGCGCTCGGCGTCGGGCCCCTCCACGTCCACCAGCAACAGGGTGCGGACCCCGTCCAGCGGAAGCGGGGCCACGGCCGGGCCCGCAAACTCGAGGAACGTGCGGTCGAGCAACTCGATCGCGGTGGGGTCGAACGATCGTAGCACCTCGACCGCCGGAGCGATCGCCTCGAGATCGGTCAGGGCCACCACGAGCGTCCCCACCGCCCCGGGAACGCGCTCGAGCTGCAGCTCGGCTCGGGTCACGATCCCGAGCGTCCCTTCCGATCCGATGACGAGGTCCAGGATGTCACCGGACGCGAGGTACGCGTCCAGCGCGTAGCCGGAGGAGTTCTTGCTGGTGGCAGGGAAGCGAGCGGCGATCTCGTCACGCGCCGCACCGAGGCGCGGGTGGAGCGCAGCCACGCGCTCCTCCGCACCCAGTCGCTCGCTGAGCTGCCGGCGCTCGGCCGGGGTTGGGAAGCGGTTGGCGCGGCGGGCCTCCGCGCGCGGCAACCACCCCACCTCGCCATCCGCCGTGACCAACTCGACACCGCGCACCCAGCGGCGCACGCTGCCGCACCGCAGGCTCCGCGTGCCAGCCGCGTTCGTGTTCACCATGCCGCCAATGGTGCAGTAGGCCGCGCTCGATGGGTCGGGTGCGAACCGCATGCCGAAGTGGCCCGCCACGGTGTTGACGACCCCGCAGGTCACCGCCGCCCCGATGTTCGCCGTACCGGCGAGCGCCACCCGTGACGGGCGGTCGAGGGCGCGCAGATCCACTACGATGCCGGGACCGACGTTGTGCCCTGGCATGCCGGTGCCGCCAGCTCGGGGGACCAGGGTCAGTCCTTCCGCCGCGGCGTGGCGCACCAGGGCCACGATGTCGTCACGGCTCCGTGGAAGTGCCACGGCAGCCGGCACGATACGCAGCGCTCCGGCGCCTTCGCTGTACAAGGCCCGAGCGGGCAGGTCCGTCCGGAACTCGCCCACGAAGTCGGGTGGAGGGGCAAGGGGGGGGGACGCCACCTCAGCTCCGGCCGGCCAGATGGAGGTAGTAGCTGCGCACCAGCGGGTCGAACGGCGCGATCAGGTGCGTCGCCGCGACCGTCCGGTAGACCTCGGCGCGGGTGATCTTGACCTTGTGGGTCGGGTCCAGGAGACGGGGGTCACGCTCCGCGATACGGAGCGTCCGGATCGCGAAGTACAGCGACGTGAGGCAGAAGATGCGAATGCGGTACGCGGCTGCCGGCAGCGTCGTGCAATAGGCCAGGGCGTCCCGCAGATGCGCCTTGGCCTTGGCGATCAGCGCCTCCATCACCCGGCGCGCCTCGCTGCCGTGCGACGGGTCCTGGAGGTCGTCCGGGCCGAGGCCGGCAACCTCGCAGAGGTCGCGCGGGACGAAACTCCATCCCCGCCGCCGGTCGTCGGCCACGTCCTTGATGATGTTCGTCAACTGAAGGCCAAGCCCGAACGACGTGGCCAGGGCGTCGAGGCGCTCATAGCGCGTCGCGGTCATCTGCCGGTGGTGGATCCGGAACAGGTCGGTGAGCAGATGTCCGACGGTGCCGGCCACGTAGTAGCAGTACCGATCGAGCTCGGCGACGGTGGCCAGGGCCGCGATCCCTTCCCGCGTTCCCCGCCGCGCGGCGAACTCCGCCATCCCGGTGGCCATCTCCTGCACCCACGGGCGGACGGCCGCGCGTTCTTCGGCCGAGAGGGCATGGAAGGCCCGGAGGACGCGGTCGCACTCGCGTACCAGCCGGTCCTCGTCGGAGACGGCGCGGGCAAACGCGGCCGCGAGCAGTGCACCATCCTCGGTGGGGGTATCCAGGCAAACGCGGAACCGCACGAGCAAGTCGCGCTTGCGGTCCGCGGGCAACGCGGTGGCGTCTTCGATCGTATCGGCGATCCGGCAGAGGAGGTACGAGGTCCGGACGGCCTCCTCGAGTGGCGCGGGCAGCAGGCGGATGCCCAGCGCGAAGGTGCGCGACACCTTGGGGAGGATGGCGCGGCAGAACTCGCGGTCCGCCGGAGCGCCCCCTCCCAACACCTACATCCCCACGGACTTCGCGATGGCGTCCCGCATGGATCGCACCAGGCCCATGGCCGGGTGGTCGCGCGGGACGGCACGCTCGTTCCGCTCGGACGTGCTGAATCCGGATCGGAACGGCGCGTAGATCCCGAAGATCGCGATCACCGAGCCCGCCCCCTCAGGGTTCGCGCCGATCAGGATGCGGAAGCGGACGAGCCGCTCGCTCGCGGGGTACTGGGACGAGCCCATCGGATCGAACGACGAGATATCGACGTAGTTCGTCTGGATCACCCCGTTCGTCGGCTCGGCCTCCCGGAGCGGCAATCCCTGGTCGGTGACCGCCTTCAGCGCCGCTTGGAACACGACGGACCGAGAGGCCGGCATCACCTCTTGCACCGACGGCTTCAGCGCTTTCGGGCCGGACGTCACGCAGCCGACGACCAGAACCGCCACCCCGGGAAGCAACAACCTCATCGCCCAAACCTCTCCTTGATGCCGTCAATCACCCGGGCCCGGAGCCGGTCACCGGCGTGGCCGTTCGGCACCGACATCTCACGATCGCGCGGCTGCACCGAAGGGTCTGGGGTGCGCTGATAGATGGCTTCGGTCACGAGCTTGGTTCTGCCACCCTCGATGGGATCGGCCCAGAACCGGAGCAGGATGACACGATCGGGATTGTTGCGGTCGCTCACGCCGGACTGCTGCGTCGCGACGTTGAACCACTGGGTCTCGAAGAAGCCTTCCTCCGGGCTCTCCCACGCCCCGCGCATGTTCTCCGCGTTGACGCGGGCAATGGCCTCCTGGATCACGTCTGGTGGGGCGGCATTGATCGTATCGACCCGTGCGTCGGGGAAGGGCTCGTACGAGGGGCGGATGCCGCCGGCGGCACACGCGGCCGTGAGCACGGCGGCAACGGCCAGGGTAGCTGATAAGGAACGGCGCATGACGGGTCTTCCTCCGATTGAGCGGGTCTATCGAGTATCCGGGCCGATCGGGCCCCTGCCAAGCCTGTGCGCGCGGCCCGCCGTAGTCAACTGGCGCCCGCGCGACCTCGGCAGCCGGTCAGAGCCCCAGGTCCGTGACGGTCGGGGGCTTCGTCGTGTAGTCGTAAAAGCCCTTGCCGGACTTCTTGCCGTACATGCCCGCGAGCACCATCCGCTTGAGCAGCGGCGGGGGCGCGTAGCGCGTCTCCCGGTATTCGTCGAACATGATCTCGGCAATCTTGAACGTCGTGTCCAGTCCCACGAAATCGAGCAGTGTGAACGGCCCCATCGGATACCCCGTCCCGAGCACCATCCCCTTGTCGATGTCTGGAACGGAGCCCACACCGTGTTCGAGCGCGCGGATCGCATCGAGCAGGTAGGGAACCAGCAAGAGGTTCACGATGAAGCCCGAGTTGTCCTTGGCCGCGATCGGTTCCTTCCCGAGGGAGCGGGCGAACGCGGTGGTGCGCCCGACGGTGGCCGGCGAGGTCGTGACGGTGCGGACGACCTCCACCAGCTGCATCAGGGGCACCGGATTGAAAAAGTGCAGTCCCACGAACCGGTCCGGCCGCTGGGTGGCGGCCGCCATGGCCGCGATGGTGAGGCTAGACGTGTTGGATGCGAAGATCGTGTCGGCCCCGCAGAGTCCGTCGAGCTCCATCCACAGGTCGTTCTTGAGCTCGAGATTCTCGGTCACCGCCTCGATCAGGATGTCGGCAGCGGCCAGAGCGTGCAGATCCGTCGTAAACGTGAGGTGCGCCAGGGCAGCATCACGCGCCGCCGCCTCGATCTTGCCACGATCGACGAACTTGGCAAGGGAAGCCTCGATCCTGCCGCGGCCCTTCCCGAGCAACTCGTCAGACACCTCGCGGACGATGGTGCGGTAGCCGGCGGCGGCACTGACCTGTGCCACGCCGCTGCCCATCAGCCCGCACCCCAGCACCCCTACCGTCTTGATCTCAGTCATGGCACTCAGGCGAAGAAGATGACACCGCGTGACTCAGGGTCGAAGGGTACGGCGGATCTCGCCGGCAATCCACTCCAACGCCGGCGGCGGGCCTTTCGGGGTCTTGGACGGTATTTGGATTTCACCATGCTCCAGCCGGTCGAGCACCTGTTCCAGCGCCACCTGCACCTGCGCCGCCTCGCGCTGGTGACGCCGCGCCACGCCAAGGGCACCCAGGCTCGCGGCTGGGAGGGCCAGGATCGCCACCAGGGGGGCGACGCCGAACGCGAGCATCAAGCCGGCGGCCGCCGCCCCCAACGCGGCGAGGGCGGCGGCCCCGCCGATCCTCCGCCCGCGCGTGTTCCCCACGTCGGCGGCGAGCCGGACGTACGCGCGCTGCGTATCCACGGCCGATGCCTGCGCCGCCACCTCCCGAGCCTGTGCCAGCTGGTAGTTGCGACCGCCGACCCGGAACGACCGCTTGAGGGATGCGATCGTGCCGCGTCGTGGCTCCCACGTCGTCTGGTCGGCGTGGCGCCGCCGAACGGTCAGCAGCTCCCCGTCCGCCATCCAGTGCTCGAGCGCCTGCATCACGCGCTCGTTCGTCAGCGGCACTGCTCGCTCTGCCACGACGTACCGTGGGCCGGCAAGCCACCCCGCCACACTGCTCTCGGCCGGCTGCGCCGCCCGCATCCGCTCCTCCATCAAGGCCTGACGGAGGTAGGGCGCGGGAATGCCCACGTCCGCACCCAGCTTGAGGACGTCGTCCTCCGTGAGGCCGTCCTCCAGCTCGCGCGACCCGGCCTGGAGTTGTGCCGCGCGCAGCACCACCCGCTCGAGCGCGGCTCGTTCCAGGCGACGACCGGCGGGAACCGAGTCGTTCATCGGTGCGTCAGGCACGTTCCCGCGCGCGGTCGCGTTCCGCATCCGGGAGCGCGTCACCCGTGCGTTCCGGCAGGCTCTTGGCGCCTGCCGTCTCGGCGGTGCCGGCCAGGGCTGCCGTCGCCAAGCTCGCTCCCCCGCGCCGCGCGAGGTCCATGAACGGCGTCAGCAGATCGATCGGGATCGGGAACACCGTCGTCGAGTTGTTCTCGGTCGCGATCTCGACCAGGGTCTGCAGGTACCGGAGCTGCATGGCCCCCGGCGACCGCGCCATCTCCGCGGCGGCGTCCGTCAGCTTGCCGGCCGCCTGCATCTCGCCCTCGGCGGCAATCACCTTGGCGCGCCGCTCCCGCTCCGCCTCCGCCTGCCGCGCCATGGCCCGCTTCATCTCCATCGGGAGATCCACGTCCTTGACCTCGACCGCGGACACCTCCACCCCCCAGGTATCGGTGCGTTGGTCCACGATGGTCTTGAGGATACCGTTGATCTTCTCGCGGTCGGCGAGCAGCTCGTCGAGCTCCACCTCGCCCAGGACGCTGCGCAACGTGGTCTGCGCCAGCTGGCTCGTGGCAAACAGGTAGTCCTCGATCTCGATGATCGCGACGTCCGGATGCTTGACCCGCATGTACAGCACCGCGTTCACCTTGATCGACACGTTGTCACGAGTGATGACGTCCTGGGGGGGCACGTCCATTGCCACGATCCGCAACGAGACCCGCCGCACGTGCGCAAATCCGGCCGGGACGAAGATGAGGCCCGGTCCCTTCGTACCCCAGTACTTCCCGAGCAGGAACGACACGCCCCGCTCGTACTGTTTCATGATGCGGAGGCTGGCGAGCGTGTAGGCGACGGCGCCGCCCAGAACCGCCAACAGGATTTCCATCGTGCCTCCTCGTTAGGAAACCTCGACAATCACGGGCCGATCCCCATGTGCTTGGGCTCCACTCCCGCGACGAGCCGCCCCAGCGGGCTCGAGGGCGCGCTCGCCAGGAAAACCGAGCGCGCCGTCGAACGTCACGAAGCCCGTCCTGCCTGCCTAACGTCGCCATGCGGTTCTCGATGCCTGAGAGGCGTCAGAACCATAATTATACCAGCGAAGTCAGGTCCCGGCCGGGCGGGGGATGTGGGCGACGGTGACCTCAAGCGAGGTGGGCGAGTACGACCTGGGCGGCGCTCGCCGTAGAGGCGGTGCCACCGAGATCCGCGGTACGGACCCCGTCAGCCAGCGCGGACCAGACGGCGTGCTCGAGCGCGGCGGCCGCCCGCGGCAGCCCCACCTGCTCGAACAGCAGCGCGCCGGTAAGGCAGGCGGCCATCGGGTTCGCGACGCCTTTGCCCGCGAGTGGTGGGGCCGACCCGTGCACCGGCTCGAACAACCCCGGGCGGCCGGGATGCAGGTTGGCACTGGCCGCCAGCCCGAGTCCGCCCACCAGTCCCGCGCCCAAGTCCGAGAGGATGTCCCCGTACAGGTTGTTGGTCACCACCACCTGGAATCGCTCCGGCGTCCGGACGAACTCCATGGCAATGGCGTCCACATAACGGTGCTCGCATTCGATGGTGGGGTATTCGTCGCCGATCTCGCGAAACAGCCGTTGCCACAGACGGTGTGCGGGAATGGCGTTCGACTTGTCGGCCATGGTCACGAGGGTCCGGCCATGGGCCCGCGCCCAGTCGAAGGCCGCCCGGATGATGCGCCCCGCCTTGAGCGCCGTGTGGACCTCGTGCGAGATCTGTTCCTCGTCTGCCGTCCCTTCGCCCATCGCGGTACCCCGGGCGAGATAGCTGCCCTCGGTGTTCTCGCGGAAGATGACGAAATCGATGGGGGAATCGAGGGATTGACGGGTCGATGGGTCGGCAACGGCTCCTACCGCCGCGCTGCCGCGCTGCCGCGCTGCCGCGGGCTTCAGTGGTGTCAGGTCCGGGTGATACAGCTTCACCGGTCGAAAATTCACATACAGATCGAGCCGAAACCGCAGGCCGAGGAGAATCTCCCGCGCGTGCTCGTTGCCGGGAACCCGAGGATCGCCGAGGGCGCCGACGAAGATGGCGTCCACATCGTCACGCAGGTGCTCGAAGGTCGCCTGCGGCAGCGTCTCGCCCGTGGCGAGATAGTGGTCCGCCCCGAGGGGGAGGTGCTCCCACGCAATCCCGGCATCCTCGAGGGCCGCGGCGCGGTCGAGGATCGGCAGCGCGGCCGCGACGACTTCGGGGCCGATTCCATCGCCGGCGATCGACGCCACCCGCAGCGTGCGGCTCACGCGATCACTGTGCGCGGGCGTGCCCGCAGCGTGGGCAGAACGTCCACTCCGCTCGCAGTTGGTCGCCGCACCGGACGCACGTGGGCGCACCGACGGGTTTCCCGCAGAACGGGCAGAAGATGACGGGTCGGTCGTCGGGAAGATCCGCGGCGCACCCCGGGCATCGCGTGGTGGACGGTGTGAGAGCGGGAGCCGGCGTTGCGGAGGGAACGGGTGGGCGAGCCACGTCACCGGCCAGCTCGAACACGGGAGCGCGCGGCTCGGGAGGCGCGACCGGGGCGGACACCGGTGCCGATCCGGGTGCGGCGCCCGGGGCTGGAGGCGGCGCGTAGGCCTGATCGTCGTCGAGCACGTCCTGCACCCGGGCCGCATCGAGACGGATGCGCGCGCCGGCGAATTCGCGAAACAGCGTCGTGTCCGGGTTCGGGCTGTCCACTTCCGCGGCGAGCGTGTCCTGCACCTCGGCGGGCTCGACCGTGGCGTAGCCGCCCAGTCCCGCGAGCAGCCCGAGAATCGCGCCCTCGTAGTCCTGGTTCGACACGAACCCCAGTTTGGTGCGGTGCGTGCGGTAGGGCACGATCTGCTGGTACAGTTCCGCGACTTGGAATCCGCTCCGCAGACGCCCCGGGTCCCGTTCCGCCAGCTCTGCCACGAGGCCGTTGAACAGCCGCGCGACGTCACCCGGCTCGATCAGCGCCATGCGTCCCGCCACCGATCGTACTGCACCGGTGTCACGCTCGCGGTTTGGAGCAATTCGACGCCGCTCGGATCGCGGTAGGCCTGGCGATAGAACACGTGCGTCACGCCCGAGTTGATGATCAGCTTGGCGCACATGACGCAGGGACTGTTCGTCACGAATACGACCTTGTCCTTGACGGCGCCCGGCGCCTTGATGAGCGCATTCACTTCGGAATGAATGCAGCCGCACTGGCCCGGCACCGTGGAATCACACCGGTTGGCGAGGCCGCGGGCGTTGCCGTTGTAGCCAATCGCGAGCACGTTCTCGAGTTGGGCATCCGTCACCACGGTCCCGACCTGCAGCCGGCCGCAGGTGGACCGCTTGGCCAGCTCTTCGGCCATCCGCATGTACACCTCGTACAGCGGGATGCGCTCGGGCGCGCCCGGCTGCTCGAAGCACACGTTCAGCGGATGCGTGTTGGCGGCAACGTCGTCTTTGAAGAAGTAGCTGGTCATGACTCCAACTGGGCGGCGATGATCGCGAACTCGGCGTCGGGATCGTAGTCGGAAAAATGGCCTTTCGCGCGCCGGGACTCCAGCCACGTCGCTAAGCCCGACGGCTCGGCCGCCTGTGACGTGATCTGGTCCTTCGCGGCCCGGACGGCTAGATGGTCGGCATACTCGTTCTTGGCATCACCGGCGTGGCCGCGCACCCAGCGCCAGGTGACCTCGTGACCCGACTGGACCTGGAGCAACGCCTGCCACAGCTC
>Ga0224505_10001692_pt1 | contig 13671 bp, 14 predicted proteins | sample SF_Jan12_sed_USG_FD_169102 | JGI IMG/M metagenome (GOLD analysis project Ga0224505, IMG submission 169102) | Sediment microbial communities from San Francisco Bay, California, United States - SF_Jan12_sed_USGS_4_1 | ecosystem: Environmental > Aquatic > Marine > Sediment | place: USA: California... | reverse complement strand
GTGCTGCTCACGGTGCCGGTGGTGTTCCCGGTGGCCTACGCGCTCAAGATCGACCCGGTGCACCTGGGCATCATGCTGACGCTCGCGGTGGAGATGAGCGTGGTCACGCCGCCCGTCGGGCTGAACCTGTTCGCGGTCAGCGGCACCTCGAAGATCCCGGTCACCCAGGTGCTGCGCGGCTCGGTGCCGTTCTTCCTCAGCGACTTCCTGGTGCTGATCCTGGTGATCTTCTTCCCGGCGCTCGCCACCTGGCTGCCGAACCAGCTGGTGGTCGACGTCTTCAAGTAGGGCCGGACAGGCCGGGCTGCGGCAGGGGCGCACCCGGGGCGGCGTCGACGCGGAAGCGCATCACCGCGTCCAGCAGGCCGCGCGCCTGCGCCGCCATGGCGTCCGACGCGCCGCGCGCGCGCTCGACGAAGGCGGCCTGCGATTGCGCGCCCTCGTTCATCTGGCGCAGCGCCGTGTTGATCTCGTCGATGCCCGTGCCCTGGTCCGCCGACGCGTTGGCCATCTCCGCGACGCGCTCGGTGAACTTGCCGAAGGACTGCGCGATGTCGCCGATCAGCTCGCCGATGCGCGCCGCCTCGCGCGAGCCCGCCTGCGCGTCGGCGACCGAATCGGCGATCAGCGCCTTGACGTCCTTGGCCGCAGCCGCGGTGCGCTGCGCGAGCGAGCGCACCTCGCTCGCCGCCACTGCGAACCCCCGGCCGTGCTCGCCCGCGCGCGCGGCCTCGACGGCGGCATTGAGCGCGAGGATGTTGGTCTGGAACGCGATGCCGTCGATCACGCCGATGATCTCCGAGATCCGGTCCGACGAGCGCGCGATGCGCTGCATGACGTCGACCGAGCCGTGCACGACCTTGCGTCCGTCCTCGGCCTGCCGGCTGGCGGTGTCCACCAGCGCCGAGGCCTCGCGCGCGCGCTGCGTGTTCAGGCGCACCAGCTCGGCGAGCCGCTCCACGCTGGCGGCGATCTCCTCCAGCGTGGTGGCGTGCTCTTCGGCGCGCTGCATCAGGTCGGTGTTCCAGTCGTTGATCTCCCCGGCGGCCTCGGCGACCGTCTCGGTGCCTGCGCGCACGTGTCCCACGATGCGCCGCAGCGCGGCATTCATGGTCGCCAGCGAGGCGAATAGCGGCGCGGCCAGTCCCGCGCCGCGCGGGGAGAGGTCCTGAGTCAGGTCGCCCTGCGAGACCTGGCGCGTGAAGTGGATCGCGCGCAGCAGCGGGCGCGTGACGCGCACGAAGAACATGAGGAAGATGCCCGCCACCGTGGCGACCACCAGCACCCCCGTGGCCAGGCTGGCCAGTTGCGCCTGCAGCGCTGCGCGGTCGGCGATCGCGCGCTCGGCGCGCGCGGTCTGTCCCAGCGCGCGCGATAGCTCGGCCGCCTGCGTCAGCCACTGGCCCAGCGCCACCATGCTCTCGACGTTGTCGATGCGCAAGGCATCCGAGTTGGACACGAAGGCCTGCGCGGCGGCGAACTGCGTGGCGCGTGCGCCGGCGTTGGCGACCGCGCTCGACGAGCCCTCCGAGATGAAGCCTTCCTGCACGCTGCGCACGAGCGCATCGAGGCCCTGGTCCGCGTCCGGCGCCAGCAGCGCGCGCTGCTGCGCCGCATGCTCGCGCTGCAGCGCGGCGTAATTCAGTCCCATGGCGGCCAGCACGACGAGCAGCAGGATGGCGCCGACGGCGACCGTGAATCCGCCGCCGAGCGCCTCCAGCCGCCCGCCTAGTGCGACGGGCTCGTGCGCATCGGTCATGAGCCCTCGCGCCCGTCAGCTGGCGAAGGGCAGGCCCTTCGCCTGCCAGCCCGTGGTGCCCGCGTGCATCCACTTCACGTTCGTGTAGCCGGCCTTCGAGGCCAGCACCGCCGCCTTGTAGGACTTCCAGCCCTTCGGGCCGTCGCTGTAGAAGACGATCGTCGCGCTCTTGTCCGCGGGCAGCTTGCTCATGTCGAACTTGTCCTTGCTGCCGTCGAAGTCGGGCGTGAAGCCGCTCTTCTCGCCGTAGGGCAGCGCCTTGGCGCCCTGGACGTGGCCCTTGCCGTAGTTGATCGCCGAGCGCATGTCGTAGAAGCTCGCCTTGCCGACGAGCGCGCGCGCTTGTTCGGGCGTGACGATGGCGAAGCCGCTGACCGTGGTCGGGGTCTCGGGCTTGTCCGCGGCGATCGTCGGCGCGCAGAGCATCAGCATGAGCGCCGCGGCCAGAGCACGCAGCGCATCGAATTTGCAGTTCTTCACGATGTCCTCCCTTGTCCTGTGGTTCGGAATCTCCGCCCGGACCGGGGAGATTTAAACTATTGCAATGCAGGACGTGCGCGACTGGATCGGCAAGGCGAGGCGGGTGGTGGCGCTCACCGGCGCGGGCATTTCCACCGACTCCGGCATCCCGGACTTCCGCGGCCCGCAGGGCGTGTGGACCAAGAACCCCAAGGCGGAGAAGCTTTCCGACATCCGCTATTACATGAGCGACCGGGAAGTACGGCGCCTGTCCTGGGAGAGCCGGCTCGAGCACAGCGCGTGGCGCGCGCAACCCAATCCCGGGCACCACGCGCTCGTCGGCCTGGAGAAGCGCGGCAAGCTGCACGCGCTCATCACGCAGAACATCGACGAGCTGCACCAGATCGCCGGCAACTCGCCGGACAAGGTGATCGAGGTGCACGGCACCATGCGCAAGGTGGTGTGCATGAGCTGCGGCGAACGCGCGTTGATGGAGAAGGCGCTGGCGCGCGTGCGCGCCGGCGAGGCCGATCCGCCCTGCCGTAGCTGCGGGGGGATCCTGAAGAGCGCGACCATCTCCTTCGGGCAGGCGCTGGTGCCGGAGGTGATCGACCGCGCCATGCAGGCGGCGGTCGAGGCCGAGGTGCTGCTCGCCGTCGGCACGAGCCTGCAGGTCTACCCGATCGCCGGCGCGGTGCCGGCGGCCAAGGCGGCAGGGGCGCGCGTGGTGATCGTCAATGCGGAGCCGACGCCCTTCGACGACATCGCCGACGCCGTCTTCAACGACTCGATCAGCGAGGTGCTGCCCAGGCTCCTCGGCTAGCCGTAGGGCGTGCGCTCCCCGTGCCGCCGGAAGGGGTACAGGAGCTGCCCGAGGTAGTCCTCCGGCGGCTGGAACTTCACGGTGCCGTACTTCTGCGGCCAGTGGTCGGGCTGGTGCGCGGTGCCGAACGCCAGGTCCCAGAGCGGCAGGAAGGCGGCGAAATTCTTGTCGATGCCTTCCTCGTCCGAGGTGTGGTGCCAGTGGTGGTACTCCGGCGTGGCGATCGCCCAGCGCAGGTAGGGGAAGCGCCAGCGCAGGTTGGCGTGAATGAACACCGCGTGGATCGAGACGAAGGCGACGTACGCGACCAGCGCGGCCGGCGCGAAGCCGAGCAGGAAAATCGGCAGGAACGCGTCCGCACGCGTCACCAGGGCGTCCAGCAGGTGCATGCGCGATCCGGCGAGCCAGTCCAGCTGCCGGCTCGAGTGGTGGATGGCGTGGAAATTCCATAGCCAGGGCACCTGGTGGAAGGCGCGGTGCACCCAGTAGGTCGTGAAATCGACCGCCAGCAGGATCTCCAGGAACTGCAGCCATAGCGGCTGCGCGGCGACCGCTTTCTGGAATTCGAGCTGCACCGCCCAGGCGAACGCCGCCTGCGCGGGGATCATGGTGGCAAAGGACAGCAGCTGCACCCCCGCGTGGCTGACGAAGAAATGCTTGAGGTCGGTCTGCCAGCCCGCGCGGAAGATGCGTTGCTCGCGCAGCCGGAACGCGCGCTCGAGCGGCACGAACAGCATCCCGAGCACCAGCAGCTCCAGCACGAAGTAGTCCAGCCCCGCCGAGACCCGGCTTGCGCCCACGTCGATCGCCTGCGCCTGCGGGCCGCCCATCAGCAGCGCGATCGCGCCGAGCGCCATGCCGAGCACGCCGTGTGCCTTGGAGCGCAGCAGCAGCATGCTCGCCGCGCCCAGCACGAACGTGGCGACGATCGCGGCCAGCAGGATGCCGCGGAACACCCCGAGGTGCGCGAGGTAGAAGGGCAGGGCGTCGCGCGCGACCAGCAGGTCCGGCAGCAGGAAGCACAGCTCGGCCAGCACGCACAGCACGCCGAGCAGCCCGGCGGCGACGCCGGCGCGCTTGCCCAGATCGATGCGCAGCGCGGGCTTCAGCCGCGCCCCACGAATGGCATCTTGGTCGCCATCACCGTCATGGTGAGCACGTTCGACTCCTTGGGCAGGCCCGCCATGTAGACGATGGCGTCGGCCACGTGCTGCACGTCCATGCGCGGCTCGATCATGGTGCTGCCATTGGGCTGCGGCACGCCCTTGGTCATCCTCTCGGTCATCGGCGTAGCGGCGTTGCCAATGTCGATCTGGCAGCCGCAGATATCGTGCGCGCGGCCGTCGAGCGCGATGCACTTGGTCAGGCCGGTGACCGCGTGCTTGGTGGACGTATAGGCCGCCGAGAACGGGCGCGGCGCGTGCGCCGAGATCGAGCCGTTGTTGATGATGCGGCCGCCCTGGGGATGCTGGCGCTTGAAGATGCGAAACGCCTCCTGCGCGCACAGGAACATGCCGTTCAGGTTGACGTCCACGACTTCCTTCCACTTTTCGTAGGGCAGCTCGTCCATCGGCACCGGCGGCGCGCCCATGCCGGCGTTATTGAACAGCAGGTCGAGGCGCCCGAACTTGTCCAGCGTCTTCGCGAACAGGCTCTTCACGGACTCTGGCTTCGCCACGTCGGTGGCGACGGCGAGCGCGTTGGCGGCGCCGCACTGCGCGACGATCTTCTCCAGCAGCTCGGCGCGGCGCGCGGCGAACGCGACCTTCCAGCCCGCTTTGACCAGCGCCACGCCGGCGGCCTCGCCGATGCCGGCCGAGGCGCCGGTGACGATGGCGACTTTGCTCTGTGCAGCCATGCTAATTTCTCCCGTGTGGTGAGGCCGAAGATGCTACCGCAAGCGCGCCTGCGCCGGCACCGACCCGGGGACCTGGGCTGGGTGGTGCAGCGCCATGGCGAGCTTTACTGGCAGGAATACGGCTACGACACGCGCTTCGAGGGACTGGTCGCAGGCATCGTGGCGCGCTTCGCCGAGCACTTCGATCCGCGCTGCGAGCGCTGCTGGATCGCCGAGCGCGCGGGCGAGCGCCTGGGTGCGGTCTTCCTGGTGCGGCAGTCACCGCAGGTGGCGAAGCTGCGCCTGCTGATCCTCGAGCCCGCGGCGCGCGGCCTGGGCCTGGGCAAGCGCCTGGTCGCGGCCTGCATCCGCTTTGCGCAGCGCTGCGGGTACCGCAGGCTCGTGCTGTGGACGCAGAGCGAGCTCGCCGCGGCGCGCGCCATCTACGTGAAGGCCGGCTTCCGGCTCGTGCGCCGGCAGAAGCACCGCAGCTTCGGCAAGCGGCTGACGGGGGAGTACTGGAAGCTGGACCTGCGGCGCTAGGCGCGCGACGCCAGCGCCAGACGCTCGGGCGCCTCGAGCGCGCCGCCGGCGTCGCCGGCGGCGCCCTCTGACAGCTGGAACACCGAGATCGCATCCTGCAGCGCGGCCGCCTGCTCGCTGTTGGCGCGCGCGGCGTCCGCCGCGTGGTTGACCAGCACCGTGTTGCCGCGCGTCTTCTGCACCAGCTCGGCCACCTCGTGGTTGATCTCCTGCAGCCGGCTCGCCTGCTCGTTCGACAGGGCGGCGATCTCGCCGACGATGCCGGTCACTTCCTGCACCGCGGCGACCGTCTGCGCGATCGTGTCGCCGGCCGCCTGCACGACGCGCCCGCCCTCCTCGACGCGCGCGATGGCGTCGGCGATCAGCGTCTTGATCTCGCGCGCCGCGGCGGCGCTTTTCTGCGCAAGACTGCGCACCTCGGAGGCGACCACGGCGAAGCCGCGGCCCTGCGTGCCCGCGCGCGCCGCCTCGACCGCGGCGTTGAGCGCCAGGATGTTGGTCTGGAAGGCGATGCTGTCGATCACGCCGACGATGTCGGTGATGCGCCGCGCCCCCGCGTCCACGGCGCTCATGGTGTCCACTGCGCGCCGCACCTCCACGCCGCCCTTGTCGGCGATGGCGCTGGCGTTGCCGGCACGTTCGGCGGCGCGCCGCGCATGCTCGGCATTGCGGCCCACCGTCGCCGTCAGGTGCTCCATGGTCGAGGCGGTGTGGTCCAGGCCGCTCGCCTGGTCGGAGAAGCGCTCGGCGAGCTTGGCGTTGGCGGTGTCGATCTGGCTGGTGCCGAGCGTGATGGCGTTCGAGGCGTGGCGCACCTCGCCGATGAGTCGCGCGAGGCCGTTGTTCATATCGCCCAGCGCGCGCATTACCTGCGCGAGCTCGTCGCGGCCCTGGGGCTCGATACGCGTGGCGCAGGTCGCCGGCCGCCACCGCGTCGGCCACGTCCACCATGCGCGCCAGCGGCCGCGTCACCATCTTGGCGATCAGGAAATAGGCGATGATGCCCACGGCCAGCACGATCAGCAGCATGCTGACGTAGGTGCCGTTCATGATCCGGGTCTCGACCGCGTAGGCGCCGGCGGCGATGCTGCGCTGCTGCTCGAAGCGCGAGTCGATCTGCTGGGCGAGCGCGCGCGTGGCCTGCGCCCGGGCGGGCGCGTCCGGCGCGTTGCGCAGGGCGTCGACCTCGGCGGCGTCGAGGCCCGCCCGGGGCGCGAGCTGCGCCAGCCGATCCAGCTCGGCCGCCCGCAGGGCCGACTGCGCCTGGTACAGCGCCTCCAGCGTCGAGGTGTAGCCGGCAAAGCGATCCAGGAAGACGCCGAGCTGCGACAGGCCGAGCGCGCGCGTCGCCGCCAGGGCGAAGATCGTCACGCCGAGGATCAGGGCGAGCTTGGTGCGAATTGAAAGATTCTGTAAGCGCAAGTTCATGTGCAGCTGCACTCTAATGCGTGTGTCGCCCGCCGTGTGCAAGGCATGACAAGCCCCGGCCCGCGCATGCTGCCCGTCCGGGCGGCGGACGGTCAAACTATGATTGCGGCATGGACCATTACGCGTACCTGCCGCTGGAGCGCGTCGTCTTCGGCAAGCCCGCCGCGCAGGCCGTGGCGCAGGAGGTGGAGCGCATCGGCGCGCAGAGGGTCTTCGTCGTCGCGTCGCGGTCCCTGTCGCGCACGACCTCGGTGGTGGGCAGCCTGCGCGAGGCGCTCGGCACGCGCGATGCCGGCCTGTTCGACGAGTGCGTGGCGCACACGCCCTGGCCGAGCGTCATCGCGGCCGCGGACGCGGTGCGCCGGGCCGCTCCGGACCTCATCCTCGCCGTGGGCGGCGGCACGCCGATCGACACGGTCAAGATCCTGCAGCTCGTGCTGGCGCACGGGGTGCGCGTCCCGGAGGACCTGGAGCGGCTGCGTGTCCCCGAGCTCAAGGCGGTGAAGCCCTCACCGGTGCGCCAGGTCGCCGTGCCGACGACCCTTTCGGGTGCTGAGTTCTCCAACCTCGGCGGCGGCACCGACCTGCGCACGCGCATCAAGCACTCCTTCATGGGGCCGGACATCGGGCCGCGGTCGGTAATCCTCGATCCGGCGATGACGCTGCACACGCCTGCGTGGCTGTGGCTCTCGACCGGCATCCGCGGCGTGGACCACGCGGTCGAGGCGCTGTGCTCGGTGGATGCGCATCCCTTCTGCGACGGCCTGGCGCTGCACGCGCTGCGGCTCTTCGCCGAGGGGCTGCCGGCCACGCAGGCCGCGCCGCAGGATCTGCGCGCGCGGCTTCTCTGCCAGCAGGCGTCGTGGCTCGCGGGGTCCACCATCGCGCGCGTCAACTACGGCGCGAGCCACGGCATCGGCCACGCGCTTGGCGCGGCGGCCGGCGTGCCGCACGGGCACACGAGCTGCATCATGCTGGCGCACGTGCTGCGCTACAACGAGCCGGCGACTGCCGCCAAGCAAGTGCTCGTGGCAGAAGCGCTCGGCCTGCCGGGAAAGCCCGCGGCCGACGCGGTTGCCGCGCTGGTGCGCGCGCTCGGCCAGCCGGCGACGCTGCGCGAGGCGGGTGTGACGCGTGCGCAGCTGCCGTCGATCGCCGCGGCCGCCATCAAGAACCGCTGGGTGCTGTCCAATCCGCAGCCGATCCGCTCGGAGGCGGATGTCATGCGACTGCTGGAAGTGGCGTGGTGACGGTTGAGGAAATGGGATGACTACTCGCGCAGCTTCCTCGCCTCCTGGGCGGCGGGACGGCTCACGCTCGCGTCGAGCCAGACCTTGAACTTCGGGAACTTGCCGAGCAGCGCGAACTTATTGATCCACATCGAGTAGGTGACGCTCGCCACCATGAAGTCGGCCATGCCCCAGGCATCGCCATCGAAGTTGCGGTTCTTCGCCAGGTAATCCTCCATCACCTGCATCCTCGGCGTCAGTTGCTGCTCGGCGTCATCGGCCAGCTTCGCGTTCCGCTGCTCGGGCGGCAGCATGTTGCGGTGGCGCATGACGGTGATCATCGGCTGCTCGATGTCGTTGGCGATGTAGAAGGTCCACTGCAGCATGCGCGCCTTGCCCGCGATGTCCTTCGGCCACAGCGGGCACTTGTACTTCTCGGCGAGGTACAGGTTGATGGCCGCGGATTCCCACATCACCACGCCGTCGTCGTCGATGGTCGGCACGCGCTGGTTCGGATTGAGCGCGGCGTACCAGGGCGCCTTGGCGGTCGCGCCCTCGACATTGATGGTGACGTTGTGATGCTCGTAGGGGATGTTCGCTTCCTTGCACAGCCAGGCGACGCGGAACGCGCGCGAGCGGTACTGGCCGTAGAGCTTCAGCATGTCTTTCCTCCCGGGGGATTGATTGACAAAGGCATTGTGCGAAGGGAGACTCCCCCGAGTCAACGCACGTTCGAGGAATTGCATGGGCAAGCCCAAGCCGCACCTGGAGTTCGTCGGCGTCGACCTGCAGTCGGGCTGGGAGACGCCGCCCGGCTATCCGCCCGGTTTCACGCAGAAGATCCTCGCCTCCGATATCGACGAGCAAGCGAAGAAGGGCAGCCGCACGCGACTGCTACGCATCGCCCCGGGCGCCTACTCGACCGAGCCGTTCGTGCACGACCACTGGGAGGAGGTGTTTCTCGTGCAGGGCGACCTGGTGGTCGGCAACGACGCGCAGGGGCGCGGCGGGCAATCCTCGCAGGCTTTCACCTATGCTTGCCGGCCGCCGGGCGTGCGCCACGGGCCGTTCACGAGCAGGGACGGCTGCCTGCTGTACGAGATCCACTACTACGAGACGAGCGGCAGGCAGAAGTAGAGAGGCCCACATGCTGAAGAGCGGAGCCGAGCACCTCGAGTCGCTGCGCGACGGGCGCGTGGTCTACATCGGCGGCGAGAAGGTGGACGACGTCACCACGCACCCGGCGTTCCGCAACGGCGCGCGCTCGATGGCCGCGATCTACGACCTGAAGGCGGCGCGCCCCGAGTTCAGCTTCGAGGAGGACGGCGAGCGCTACAGTGCCTATTTCCTGCGCGCGCGAACCCGGCAGGATCTGGAGAAGCGCACCAGGCTGCACCGCGCCATCGCCGACCTGAGCCACGGCCTGCTCGGGCGCTCGCCCGACCACGTGTCGAGCTTCGTCACCGGCATGGCGACCGATCCCTCGGTGTTCGGCAAGTACGCCGGCAACCTCGTGCGCTACTACGAGCACATGAGGAAGGAGGACGTCTACGGCGTGTACGCCGTGATCCCGCCGCAGGCGGCGCGCAACCCCGAGTTCTACGTCAAGCAGAACCTGCCGATCCCGACGCTGCGCGTGGTGCGGGAGGACGACGACGGCGTGGTGATCTCGGGCATGAAGATGCTCGCCACCGGCGCGGTATTCGCCAACGAGATCTGGATCGGCAACCTGATCCCGCTCGCGCCGAACCAGCTGCCCGAATCCATCACCTGCGCGATCCCCGTCAACGCGCCGGGCGTGACGCTATGGTCGAGGAAGCCCTTCGAGCTGCACGCGCCCAACGAGTTCGACAATCCGCTCGCCTGGCGCTTCGACGAGACCGACTCGATGGTGATGTGCGAGGAGGTTAAAGTCCCTTGGGCGCGCGTGTTCGTGCACATGGACGCGGTGCTGGCGCGCGACATCTACATCAAGACGCCGGCGCATTGCTACGGCAACCACCAGTCAAACGTGCGCTTCCACTCGAAGATGCAGCTGATCTGCGGCCTGGCGAGCCGGATCGCGCAGGCCTCGGGCGCGAACGAGGTCCCGGCGGTGCGCGAGGTGCTCGGGCGACTGTGCGCGCAGGAAGCCGCGCTCGGCGGCATGATCGCCGGGCAGATCCAGGACGCCGAGGACTGGCCGGCGGGCTGGAAGACCTATAACCGGCGCTACATGTATGCCGCGCTCAACTGGTGCACGGAGAGCCACTCGCAGATCATCGAGACGCTGCGCGAGCTGTGCGGCGGCGGCATCTTCCAGATGCCCGCCGACGTCAGCGTGATGCACGACGCGAAGCTGAAGGCGCAGTTCGAGACCTACTGGCAGACGCCGCAGATGCCGGCGCTCGAGCGCATGAAGCTCTACAAGCTCGCCTGGGACCTGATCGGCTCGGAGTTCGCCGGCCGTCACCTGCAATACGAGAAGTTCTACGCCGGCGCCTCGTTCATCATCCGCAACCACAACTTCCGCGAGGCGCCCTGGGACGGCTACCACAAGGTGGTGGAAGACCTCATGGCGGGCTACGGCGTGCCCGAGGCCACGTAATTGGGCAATTGGGGACAGTCCCTATTTTTCTCATTTGCAAATGAGAAAAATAGAAAAATAGGGACTGCCCCCCTTTACTCCGCTACGGACAGCCCCTTGATCCCGTGCCGGGCAATCAGCTGCGCCACCAGGCCCGAGGCCTTCGCGTCCTGCGCGAACTCGCGCAGGTAGGCCGCGCCCTCGGGTCGGCCCTTGGGCGTGCCGATGGCCTGCTGCACGGCGGTGAAGTTTCCCTCGAGGATGCGTGAGCCGGGCAGCTTGGACGCGTCCTCCAGCAGCTTCGGCTTGAGACCGGCGAGCACCTCCAGCTTCTCTTCGACGAAGCGCTGGTAGGAGCCTGCAATGCTGTCGCCGACCACCAGCGTGGCGTGCTTGATGTTGCGCTCGAGCCAGAGGTGGTAGGCGCTGCGCGCGGCCACCGCGATGCGCACTCCCTGGTGATCGACCTCGGCGATGGACTTGATGGGCGAGCCGGCGGGTACGAGGTAGCAGGCCTCGATCTCGACGTAGGGCTCGGTGAAATCGATCTCGGCCGCGCGCTGCGGCTCGGCGCCGATGAAGGCGACGTCCCATTCGCCCTTCTTCGCGCCGTCGGCCACGTCGCCGACCTTCTCGTACTGGCGCAGCTCGGCGGCAACACCCAGGCGCCGCGCGAGCTCCTGCGCGAGGTCCGGGACGATGCCGCGGATGCTGCCGTCCGCGTTACGCTGCACCAGCAGGAAGTTGCCGAGGTTGACGCCGACGCGCAGCTTGCCGGTGGGGGTGAGTTCTTTCATGGGTCAGTAGCGTACCAGCACCCGGTACTTCAGGGTGGCGCTGCCCTCGGCCGGCACGCGGACGTTCCACTCTGCGGTACCGGAGGCGACCTTGCGGTGCTTCTGGGTCTCCTCGAGCATCGTCCAGTCGCCCGGTACCGGCTCGCGCACCACGACGCTCACCGCCTCCGTCTTGGCGTTGCGCAGCACGATCTCGTAGGCGCTCTCGTGCACGTAGCTCGCGCGGTTGGTGGGCTCGCGGCGCCGGAAGTCGGTCTGCTTCTTGTCTGCCGTGACGTCGAACGCCTCGCCGAGCTTCAGGCGCACGCGCTCGTTCTTCGGCGTGTGGTCGATGCGATCCTCGCCCACGAACTGGGCGTTGCCGGCGCTGTCCTTCTTGTAGACGCGCACCACGCCCTTGGGCATCGGCAAGCCGAGGCGCGCCGACTCGCGGTTCTCGAACTGCACGAATACGCCGACCTTCATCTTCTGCCCGAGGTGGCCCACGCTCGAGCGGTAGTAGTAGTCGTTGCCCTGCAGCACGAGCTCCTTCGCCACCGGCACTCCGGTGCCGGAGAGGAGGGCCACCTGCTTGGTCTGGTTGTCGCGGATCGTGGTCGGCCGCTGCAAGGTGTAGAGGTGGTACTCGAACAGGGACTCCTGCGCCATCTGCGCCGCGGGTGCCGCGGCGACCTCGCGCACGGCGCCAGCCTTGGCCGCGTAGCGCAGCTCGTCGCGCACGCGGTTGACATCGCCGGCGACCAGCTGCAGGCGCGCTTCGGGGTAAGTGGTGCCGCTGTGGTTGGTGAGCGTCACCCAGCCGTTGAGATCCAGGGCGTCGTCCTTCGCGTTCAGCTCGGCGACGTAGTCCGCCTTCCACGACAGGCCTGCCGAGAGGTACGAGAGCTCCACGGTCTGGGCCCCGGCGCGGGCGCTGTGCAGCTCGCTCACCAGCGTCGGCCGGTCGCGCAGATTGGCCGGCACGCTGTCATAGACGATGCGTCCCGGAAGCCCGGTCTCGATGCGGTCGCCCATCTTCAGCACCACGCCGCCGCTCGCGGCGAGCACGGTGGCGGTCTCGACCGACTCCTCGCCGGTCTGCGGGTGCTTCCTGACGATGCGCACCTCGCGCCCGACGTACTTCTCCAGCAGCTTCGCGGGCGTGAGCAGGTCGAAGTCGAAATTCTGTTCCAGCAGGCTCAGCGACCCGGCGTGCGACAGGCTCCTGAGCAGCGCGGTTTCCGGGCGCATCCGCGCACTCACTTCACGCAGCGCGAGGCGGTTCAGGCCGCGCTCGAGGGTCACTTGCCGCACGTCCTTCACCAGCGCGAGGTCCTCGTTGTAGATGGTGACCGCGACCGACTGCTGGTCGGCGAGCGTGCTCGGCTTCTCCGTCACGGCGGCCTGGGCGGAGAGGGCGCAGAAGGCGGCCGCGACGGCCGCATGCAGGGGGGAATATTTCACGGCGGTTCCTTTCGTGAGGGTCGACCCGCCTATTAACGCAGGTGCGCGAGAAACGGGTTAGCGGGGCGCGTCCTTTTCGAGCGCCTCGATCACCGCTTTGGCCGTCGCCGGGTCCTGGCCGGATACGTCGCGGTAGGCACGGATGGCGTCTTCCTTGCGGCCGCCCTTCAGCAGCGCAAGGAGGTCCGTCCTGAGCTGCGGCGCCAGCGATTTCGCCAGGCGATCCGCCTTCTCCTGGCCTTCCGACCGCGCCAGGGCCACGCGCACCGCCGCCGCCGCCGCCGTCTCCGGCTTCGGGCAGCCGACCACCTCGCGCCACAGGCCCGACTTGCGCGCGAGCTGCAGGACGACGTACATCGTCTCGTTGTTGTCGCCCTTCACGTCGAGCTGCATGAGGTGCGTCGGCCGCACCGGGTAGTCGAACCGGTCGCCGAACATCGGCCGGCCGGGCGGGGCGGCGGTCAGGCGCCACGCGACGCTGCCGGGGATCGGGAAGCGCGACTGCCGCGCGAATTGCTCGTCCAGCATCACGTCCTTGCCGGGCGTCTCGCAGCGCAGGCTGTCCGGGTGCAGCAGGGCCCGGCGCTGCGCGGGGTCCTTGCTGTTGATGGCGTCGACCAGCGTTTTGACGAAGGCGTCGGCGTCCGATTGCGCGCGCGCGGCCGCGGCGGTCAGCGCGAGGAGCAGGGCGACGAGGGCAGCGGTGCACGAGCGCGGCATGCGCCGGATTGTTGCACAATGACCCCGGGCGATTGTCGGAGTTCGAAAATGGGGACTGTCCCCATTT
>Ga0224505_10001691_pt1 | contig 13674 bp, 8 predicted proteins | sample SF_Jan12_sed_USG_FD_169102 | JGI IMG/M metagenome (GOLD analysis project Ga0224505, IMG submission 169102) | Sediment microbial communities from San Francisco Bay, California, United States - SF_Jan12_sed_USGS_4_1 | ecosystem: Environmental > Aquatic > Marine > Sediment | place: USA: California... | reverse complement strand
ACGCACTCGGACCGGCCGAAGGTGACGCACTCGGACTCGCCGAAGGTGACGCACTCGGACTTGCCGAAGGTGACGCACTCGGACTTGCCGAAGGTGACGCACTCGGACTCGCCGAAGGTGATGCACTCGGACTCGCCGAAGGTGACGCACTCGGACTTGCCGAAGGCGACGCACTCGGACTTGCCGAAGGCGACGCACTCGGACTTGCCGAAGGTGACGCACTCGGACTCGCCGAAGGTGAAGCACTCGGACTCGCCGAAGGCGACGCACTCGGACTCGCCGAAGGTGAAGCACTCGGACTTGCCGAAGGTGACGCACTCGGACTCGCCGAAGGTGAAGCACTCGGACTCGGGGAGGCGCTCGGGGTCGGCGACGGAGTTGGTCCGTTCGCGTAGACCTCGAATTCGCTTATCCTGTAGTCCGAAGCGAGCGGACTTGTCTGGGTCATCCATATCCGCACATACCGTGTTGCAACAGCGGCAAAATTCACGGTCTCATCCCCTCCTGACCCTGAGGTCGTACTGGCAACAGTTGTCCAGTTGCTGTTGTCATTCGAAACCTGGACCTCATACGACTGGGCCCAGTGCTCCGAATCCCAACGGACAATCACCGAACTGATGGAGAACGAGCTCTGGAGATCAACTCTCCACCACTCGGATCCACCGGCCGGATCCTGACTCCTCCACTCCGTCGACGTGTTTCCGTCGTTGGCATCGGAGGCAGGATTGTTGCCATTCACGCTCGAAGCCGCGGCAGGTCTGTTCAGTGCAAGGTTCTGCGCCTGAACATCCGTGGCGGCAATGGCCATGATGGCAAGAACCACCAGAGGCCATAAGCGAACAAAGCTACCATGTGAATACATTGGCTTTTGTTCCCTTCTAGTTGTGATTGGAACGTGGTTTAGGTACTGCTGAGGTGCTACGGTGTTGCTGGTTGGCGGCTCGTACAGAACCGCCTGTTTGCTCCATGGAACACTCTGTCGGTGGTTCATCAGACAGTCGGGACAGCCATGGCGGCCCGGCTCATGAACCAGGAAACGGTTTTGCTCAGTCCGCTTTCGACCGTTTCCGTCGGCTTCCATCCGTAGACCCGCCCGATTTTCGATGCATCCAGGACACTCCTCTTTTGCTCGCCGCTCTTTCCCGGCCCATGGAGAGGAACGGTGTCGGATCCGGCATACATCCGGAGAAGGTCGTACATCCTGTTGACGTCAGTTTCTTCACCGGTTCCGATGTTGAAGACGTTGTAGCCCCGGTTAGGAAGGGCAGCCACATTCGCAGCGACAACGTCACCGACGAACACATAGTCGCGGGTCTGAGAACCGTCCCCGTTGATCACGCACTCTTTCCCCGCAAGGATGTTGTTGGTAAAAATCGCTGCAACCCCTGCTTCTCCGTGCGGGTTCTGCCTCGGGCCATACACGTTCGCATACCGGAGAATCGCTACGTCGACACCGTGCACGGCCGAGTAGTAGTATAGGTATGCTTCGGAAGAAAGTTTTGAGACACCATATGGTGAGATCGGGCGTGTGGGATGCTTCTCGTCGGCAGGAAAATAGTCCTGTTCGCCATAGATCGCTCCACCGGTCGAGGCGAACATCACACGGGCCACATTGTGCTGGAGACAGCAATCCATGAGATTCAGAAGCCCGAGGATATTCACCGAAGCATCGTACCCCGGCCTGGCAACAGACCGGCGAACATCGGTCTGTGCCGCATGATGGGACACCAGGTCGATGCGATTCTCCCGGAAGACCCTGTCGATGGCATCCCGGTCGCGGATGTCGCACTCATAGAAGTACGCTTCGTTGTTGACGTTTTCCCGGTCTCCGGTTGAAAGGTTGTCCACTGCAATGACCGTATGGCCATCGGCAATCAATGCATCGCCAATGTGTGAACCGATAAAGCCCGCCCCGCCTGTCAGAAGAATGTTCATCGTGCACCTCTTTGGAAGAGTTTGGAAGGATCCAACTGCTGAGAAATGAAAGTGAGAACAGAAGACTCTGCCCCCCCTATTTCAGTTATCGTGCCACGCTTTACGGAACGATGAGTCAGTGTGGCAAATTGCTGATTGTGAGCCGTATGCGGCTAAAATGGATATCTGATTGAGTCAGGAATGGGGAAACAACAAGAGAACTGAGGAATTGAAACCACGCTCAAAATCAGACTGTGGGGAGGGGGCGCCTCAAGTAAGGATGTGGAAGAATCGAAGGAAAGCAGACCTGGGAGGTCCGATTTCACTCGGAACGAATAGTGATCAGAACCGAAGCGACAGACAGCTCAGACCACCATCCATCTTCTGGAACTCGGACATGTCAACAAGAAGAATCTGATACCCGAGCCCGCTGAGCACCGATTCGAGTTGCGGAAAGCCGGAAGGAAGCAACAGAAACTGATTGATCAGCAGGTTGTTGGCAGCGTATTCCTCATGATCGGCAACCTGTACCAGATCGAAGCGTTTGGGGAAAGTGATTCCCTCGAGCCGGTGGGAAACGGTCAACCGGCCGGAGCCGACAGAGGAGAGCCCTGACTTGAGATGCAGGAGAGAAGGAATGCCCCGGATATCGATTGACACAACTTCAGCTTCGCGAGAAAGCAGCGCTGAAAGCTGACGAATCCCCTCCTCATTTGTCCGTCGTGACAAACCGACAAACACCGTTTCCCCCGTATCACAAATGTCCCCCGCATCGAGAGTGCCGGGTGGTTTGATGCCGGCAACCGATTCAAAGTAGGTGGAAAGCGGCTTCCGGATCTGTTCGACTTCACCCTGCCGGCTCGGTGCTCCCGGGCGGGTCAGAATCGCGCGATCCTTCCGGAGGAATGCGGTGTCCTCGACAAAGGTCGAATCGGGAAATGCCGGATCGGGCGGGAGAACATGGAGGGTCAGCCCGCAACGTTCGAGCGCGCGGCAATACGCCGCATGTTGTTCAAGCGCGCGGTCAAGATCGGGCGGACCGAGATTTGCTTCCGTCAACCCGTCGGCAAACCCCGGTCCGGGCGGGCGAACGATGGCAGTAGTAAACATAGCAAGGGCCGGACTGAAACAGCCTTTCCGGTCTGTTCAGTCTATGCTGTTATTGAGCGGCCGACCCGACAGACCGAATTGACCGTTTTACTTACTTCATCAACAGCATCTTTCTGGTCGCTACATTCGTCCCGGACGAAAGGCGATAGAAATAGACACCGCTTGACAGCTGCGATCCATCGAACGCCCGGTGGTATTCACCCGGAGTCATAGGCTCGTTCACCAGGGTCGCGACCTCATTGCCGAGGAGATCATAGAGGACAAGTGACACCGGACCGGACTGTGCGATCCGGAACCGGATCTCTGAACCGGGATTGAAAGGATTCGGGTAGTTCTGTTCCAGCCTGAACGCCTCCGGAAGCCCGTTGTCGTGCGGAGTAACGCCGGTGACGATCGCCGGCGACTGCAGATACATGACCGCAACCGGAATCTGGACATGGTCACCCTGAAGACTGTTCCCCGCCAGTGGATCACAGTTATAGACAATGTGCATGTTGTCATCCACCAGATCAGCGATCGAGGGGAACGAAGCATCAAACCCGGTACCGGGAGTCAACTCTAGAGGCTCTGTCCAGGTCGCACCATTGTCATATGAGCGGACCGCAAACAGATGTTCATAATAGAGTCCGGCCGTATCCTGGTCGTTGACCATTGATGAATAGACCACATAGAGGTTGTTGGCAGCATCGACACCGATATCAGGCGCGGTTGCATAGTTCCCGTTGCGCCCGTTCGGAAGGCCGATCGAGGTATCCGGGAGCGGATACGCGATCGGTATCACGCCTGTCGCTTCACTCCAGTACATGATCGGTGCATCGACCGAATAGAAGAGTTCAGGATCGTTCGTCGCATTGCCTACCGCCAGGAAAGTCGACCAGACCACGTGGAGGACTCCGTTATTATCATAGACTGCCGCACAACTTCCGTCAGGCTGAAATTCCTCGCTCCCGGTCGGCAGCTCACCTGCACCGGCCACATCATAAATCACCTGTTCCGCCCAGGTTGTCCCGTCATCCGCAGAGGTCATCAGGCCGACATCTCCGCCAGACAGGGAAACACCGGACGCGTTGACGATCGCGACATTCGTTCCGAAGGCAGCGATATCCTGGGCATCTGCCCCCGGGAGAACGCCCGGAGACGCCGTGAACATCAACTGGTCCACAATGTCGAATGTGGCCCCTGCGTCCGTCGAGCGTGTGTAGCTGATGTCCGTGGGCGGATTCCCGCCGAAGCTCGCGACAAGATGAACCGAAAACGGATTGGTGACGGCGATCCGCGGCCAGACCGACGCTCCCACTGTTGCCTCACTCCATATTCCCACGCCGCGTGCGGCATCAACATTCGTCTTGATGGCAAACGCACCAAAATCATGCGACGCGACAACCTCGACTCCTCCAACATCGGCAAACTGGTCGATGCTCCCCCACCCTGTTCTGCTGATTTCCACTTTTGCAAATGACGGCCATGTTGACCCGGTGTCGGTCGAATGTGAAAACCAGGTTCCCCTGTCCGCTGTTCCGGGGTCAAGGACCGTGGCTCCCATCCGGGCAAAGGAAATTGCGCCATCCCCGAAATTAACCAGGTTTTTCAGTGCCGATCCGTTCGATCCGTAGTCATAGGTGGTAAACCCGATCGAGTCTCCGGCACCCAGGCTGTACGATGACGGATAATTCCCTCTGTACACCGGCATGGAAGAGATCTCCGATCCGTTGAGGTTCGGCAGTGCCTCAAACGCAGGACCCCGGTTCGATCCGGCATTTAACGGCGATAAAATCAGGAGGATCAGGGTGAAGAAAACGGTTGCTTTCCCAATCATGAGACAGCTCCTTTCGAAGGGCGACAGAAGGTTGTAGGATGGTGGTAGGGATTGATATGAACAAGGTAGGCCGATCAGGGGAAAATGTCAATTTCTGAGGAGAAGCAGGAGGGAAAATCGAAATTCGAATACCGAAGCTCGAAACAGACAATAACGGAAACGGTTTCTCAGGGGGAAGAGGCTGTCAACTGAATGAACTGACAACTGAAAACCATCTACCCCCCTACTCATACCTCAGGGCATCGATGACATTCTCGTTGGCTGCCCGAACGGCAGGATAGATGCCGGCCACGGTGCCGATCCCGGCACAGATGCAGAAGCTGTAGATGATCCACCGGGTTGGCAGGATCACTCCCTCACCGATATACAGGACATTGAAGGTCGTTCCGCTCAAAATCCCAAGCACACCCCCGACCACTCCGAGCGCCGCCGCCTCAACGAGGAACTGTGTCAGAATGTGTGACCGTTGAGCCCCGGTCGCCCGCCGGATGCCGATCTCGCGGGTGCGTTCGGTAACGGACACCAGCATCATGTTCGCGATGCCAATCCCCCCCACGACGAGCGATACCAGCGCAATCACGATGATAAAATCAGCGATCTCCTGATTCGTTTCCTGAATGGTTGACAGGTAGAAATCCTGTCGGCGCACCCGGAAATCGTTCTCCTGGTCAGGACGCAAACGGTGGCTGCGTCGCAGGATGCTTTCGATGTCGAACAAAGCCTCATCATAGTCCTTTGCATCCCGCATCTGTGCAAGAATGCTCGACAGATGGTCCACCCCCGCCAATCGTTCCTGTACAGTCGTCAGCGGAGCGAAAATCTGATCATCCGGGTTCGACCAGCTTTCCCCTTTTGCACCGAGAAGCCCGATCACAGTAAACCGGCTGGAGTTGATCAGGATCGATTCACCGATCGGGGACGCATTACCGAAGAGATTCTCATGTACCGTTGCTCCGATCAGACAAACCCTCGCCCGGCGCTCCATTTCTTCCTTCGTGAAGAACCGGCCCTGGATCGGAACCTCGTTGTTGATTGTCCCGTATTCCTCCGTGGTCCCTGTTATGCGCGTGGACCAGTTTTCTCCCATATATTCCGCCACACCCTGTGTGGAGAGAGTCGGCACAGTGGCGGTAATGACATCCGACTCCTTTGCGATCGTCAGAGCATCCTTCCACTCAAGGTTGATCTCATCCTGCCCTGTTCTGACCCCTCCACGGTGCGAATATCCGGGACGGATCTGCAGAACGTTCGATCCGAGCGACTCGAGCCGCTCATTGATTCGCTGTTGCGTAATTTCGCCAAGGACCACAACGTACAGAACGGCAGCGATGCCGACAGCAATGCCGATGAGGGTCAGAATCGACCGGAGTGGGTTTGCCCGGAGACTCTGGAAGGCGAGGAGGAAATTCTCAAAGATAATCATCGGAGGGGAGAGGACTCATCGGGAAGTTGAAGATTTGCTGGTCGTTCCAAAACTTCGACTGCTCTTGATTCGCTCCTCAAGACGTTCATTCTCTTCTTTCAACCTGGACGTCATCGGAACCCCCAGGATACTCCCCTCGTCCAGTCCGGAGAGGACGACAACGTAAACAAAATTGGCAGGGCCGATCTCAATGGGATGACGCGGGAACTCGTTCCCTCTCTTCAGGAGCACGGTCGCCCCGGAACCTTTGCTTCCATCAGGACTGCCACGATCACCCGGCTGGAGGGCTATTGTCGGGATCAGGAGGACATCTTCCCTTCTGTCGATAATAATTTCGATCTCCGTGTTCATCCCGGACTGCAACCTGCGTTCAGGATTGTTCACGGCGACCACGACATCAAACAGGGTAACGTTCTGATCAACACGCGCTTCCGGGGCCAGACGAACCACGCTTCCTTCAAAGCTCAGTTCGGGGTATGCGTCGGCGATCACCCTGACCGGCTGCCCCACGACGACCTTGCCGATATCAATCTCATCGATCCCTGCTTCGATATGGACCGACGACATATCCGCCACATCCACGATCGGTGTGCCACCACTGACGTTCGTCACGCCGGAGGCGATGATCTGCCCTTCCTCCACATATTTCTGCAGAATCACACCATTGATCGGTGACTGGACCACCGCCTCTTCAAACCGCTCCTTCGTCCGATCCAGCGTCGTGGTCGCCTGGATGACCTTCCCTTTTGCAACAGCCAGTGACAGCTCCACTTCATCCCGCTCTTCCTCTGAGATCAGTTGGCTCTGATAGAGCCGTTCCCTCCGGTCAAATGTTCTCTGAGCCTGTTGAAGTTCGGCATTCGCAATATTCAGGTCTGCTACAGCCTGCGCCAGAGCCGCTCGTTCGTCCTTTTGATCGAGGCGAACGATCAGATCCCCCTTCTTCACGACATCGCCCTCTTCAACAGCGAGATCAACAATTTCACCACTCGCCTTCGACTTGATTTCCACCCTGTCAATCGGCTGGACAATACCATTTGCTGTGACCACAACCTGAAAGACCCCGCGCTCCACCACGATTTCCTTCATCGATGGTCCCTCATTCGAGGCATTTCCGTCACCACCGACAAGGAAAATGAGTGCCGCAAGACAGACGACGAGAACACCGCCCGCCAGAACCAGACGACCTCTGTTTTTCCTGTATGAAATTGCTTCCTTAGCCATTGCGCTTGTAGTTTTCAATCGGACAACTGTTCTTTAATATATCCTTCTTCGATCTCCCCTTCAACAGAAACGAACACGTGAGACCGGCAGCGGGATCCCCGGAGAGTCCTCGGAATGGAGGAACAAAAAAGGGGGCCGGAAGCCCCCCTTCATGAACACGGATGCTGACCGTTACTTCATCAGGATCATCTTCTCCATCCGGGAATAATCCCCTGCATCCATTCTGTAAAGGTACACGCCGCTTGGGACTGGACTCCCCTGGCTGTTATTACCATCCCATATCACAGTCTTCAGTCCGGGCTCCTGGTGTTCATCCACCAGCATTGACACGATCTGGCCGAGAATGTTATAGACCGCGATCGTTACTCTTCCTGCATTACTCACACTGTAACGGATCGTGGTACTCGGATTGAAAGGATTCGGGTAGTTCTGATCAAGAGACATTTCGTGAACGACAGCATTCTCTGTGACCGCACCGGCTGATATAGTTCCTTTCTGCGCAAATCCGCGGGTACCAGGCTCGGTGATATCGATCCGCTGGTTCGCGTTGAACGGTCCAAGTCTCTGAACCTGTCCACTCGGCCAGGTAATCTCAACGGACTTTGCCCTGGTTGCTTTCCCCAGACCGAAGGTTTGAATGCGCGGCATATCGGTGAAGAACCCTGTACCGGCACAGACCTCGCGAATCTGTGAGGTTGGCGGTTCGCCCGGCCCAAGAGTGGATTTCAGACGAATGCGCGCTCCCACTGCATCACGATTGCTCTCGGTCCCGGTCAGACGGAACTGAATCCAGTTGTTTCCTCTTGTGTCGTTCCGGTACAACGTGTTCGGTTCGCCCAGATCATGCGCATACCAGACAACATCGACATCGCCGTCGTTGTCAACATCGGCCGGGACCACGCCCTGGTTCTCGTAATCCGCCTGCTCCATGCCGACGAGAGTCGCAATCTCCAGCCAGCTCCCATCCTGGTTGTTCAGGAAGACCCTGTTTTCCCCTGCCGCGTTTGCCATGAGGACGTCAAGCCATCCATCATTGTTGAGATCACCGAAATTGCCATCCTGAAAAACCAGATTGTCAAAATTGAGACCTCCCTGCTGGGCGGCGGGGCTGAACGTCCAGATCCCCTGGCCGTTCGGCCCGTCATTGTGAAACAGCTCAGAGTCTGATTCCCTTCCATACAGGAGGTCCAGTCTTCCATCATTATCATAATCACCCCAGGCGGCACTGAACCCCCGTCCGGGAGGGCCCACAAGGTCAACGCCTGCTTCAGCAGCGACGTCCGTAAACGTCGGGATACCGGTCTGTTGATCCCAGCCATCATTACGATAGAGCCGGCTCGGTGCTCCGAAAGGCACGGCATGCGAATTTGTTACGAAGAAATCCTGATCGCCGTCATTGTCATAATCAGCAAATGCAACCCCCATCGGGTTATCATCGAGAAGTCCGACGACATCACTGACATCGGCGAATGTTCCATCGCCGTTGTTCAGAAACATCTTATTGACATGTTCCGCGGCATTCCTGTTTGGGTCATACTCACACGCGTACACGTCGAGCAGGCCGTCGTTGTTCAGATCAACCCAGGATGCACCTGTTCCCTTGGTAATACAGATTTCCAGACCGCTTGCGGCGGTCACATCCTCATACATGAGAGGATCAAGAGAAACAGCCCGGTACAGAGTGCTTTTGACAAAGTTGTGCGAGAGGAGATCCCTCATCCCGTCATTATCATAATCTCCCCAGACATGACGCATCGCATTCCACCAGTCATCCACGCCGGCTGCCGGCGCAACATCAGCACTGAAGGTCCCGTCTCCGTTATTCAGGTGAAACGTGTTGAAGTTTTCGGGCGGTGGAGGATCAACCTGACCCGGTTCAGGGCAGGTCCCGGATGGAACCGGCGTGTTAGTCGGGTCTGTCAATCCATTCGGATAATACAGGTCGACCCAGCCGTCGTTGTTCGCATCCACAACAGCGATCCCGAAATGCCTGTATTGAGGATACCCGATCCCCAGATCATCGGTGAGATCCAGGAATGCATCCACACAGCGTGAGCTGACGGGATCCCAGACCTTGAGGGCGGATGAGCAGGCGAGTTGATCATTGATCGGCCCTTCGCCAATCGAGACCTGGTCGATCATTCCCTTGAAGTAGTTCGAGCGGTTCATGCCGCCCACAAAAATCTTGCTGTCCTGCGCGATCGGCAGGTCTGGTTCAACCAGTGATGCTGCGAGTTCGCCGTGAAGATAGAGGCGTAATTCCGTCCCGTCATACGCTGCCAGCAGATGGGTCCAGACACCGGGCATAGAAGGATACGGTGCCGTAACAACATGGAGGCCGCCCGAGATGTCATGGACACCGAACATCACTGCCCCTGCTGCCCCGTCGATCCAGACAGTGTACCCGCGGCTGCTCTTGATCTTGCTGATCAGGGTCGCGTCCGCTGTTGGTGTCTCATCCAGTTTGAACCAGAGCGACACCCCGATCGTCGACGTCGTGAATTCCTGACTGAACGGAATCCCAACGAGGTCATCAATTCCGTCAAAATGGAGTGCTCCTCCCACAATCCCTTCAACAAGCGCTGCCCCACCGATCACTCTGCCATCATGGCCATGCCCGGTAACATCAGTCGCAGTTCCATCATCGAACGAGTAACTGGCAATCGGTTGGGCCACGCTGAACTGCCCAACGAACGCGAATATTACTAAGAGCGTGTAAATCAGTCTCATGACTCAACCTCCGGAATTGGGATGATGTGTCTTCTGCAGGGTACAGCAGGGGGATCAGAGTGGGGGAGATTCTCTGCACTAAAGAACAACTTGTACCTCAGAATGTCAAGGAGGTGGAGAAATCAGGAGGAGAGAGTGATCGCCATCACGCGGAATGTCACCCCAACAGCGCATCGGCGATGATTTGCATCTGGATTTCCGAGGTTCCCGAGTAGATCGTCCCGCCAATTGCATCCCTGAAGTCCCGTTCCACCTCAAATTCGACAGAGTACCCATATCCACCATGTATCTGGATTGCTTCGAGCGAGGACTGCTTCCAGCTCTCACTGATATGCAGCTTGGCCATTGCCGCAAGCTCTCTGCACCTCTTCCCGGACGCTTTTTCTGACGCCATTCGATGCAGAAGAAGGCGTGAGGTTTCGAGCCTGAGACGCATTCCGACAAGAAGGTTCGAGATCGACTGGAACCGAATGATAGGGCTGTTGAACTGACGGCGTGTCTTTGCGTATTCCACACAATCTTCGAGCTGCCTTTCCATTGCTCCGACCGTTCCGGCCAGGAGACATCCCCTCTCCCACTCCATTGAATCGTTGAACAATGTTGCTCCCGCGCCCTCATCGCCAAGCCTGTTCTCCAGAGGGACGAGACAATCCTCCAGGAAGACTTCGGCCCAGGGACAGGATCGGAGGCCGAGCTTGCTGATGGGATTACCCACCCTCAAACCGGCAGTATCCCGTTCGAGAAGGAATGCGGTCACTCCCAGGAATCCGGCTTTCCTGTTCACCGTGGCGAAGACAACAAAGAGATCAGCCACCGGTGCCAGGCTCACAAATGTCTTGGAGCCGGAGAGGCGGTAGAAGTCCCCTTCCCGCACAGCCGTGGTGGAGAGAGAAAAGGCATCCGACCCGGATGCGGGTTCCGTCATCGCGTGTGCCCCCACCAATGTCCCTTCGCAGAGAGGGCGGAGGAACCTCTCTTTCTGATCCGGCGTTCCGAACCTGTGGATCGGCATCTGGACGCTCCACATCTGCGCGTTCAGGCCAAACAAAAGACCGTTATCCCGGCAGGCATAACCGAGCCCTTCCATCGCTCCAACGGTCGAAAAGATATCGAGGCCTTGTCCACCATAGAGAACCGGGAACGGAAGGCCGGGAATGCCAAAGCGGGCACACCGCTCCCACAGATCCCGGTCAAAGTGTTCCATGCGGTCGCGCTCGATCGCTGACTCCGCCAGCTCCCGCCGGGCGAACCGGATGATCGACTCCTTCAACTGGCGCTCTTCTTCACTCCAGGAAAAGTCCACCTCTGCTCCCTTCCGTCGTTGAAACCCGGACACCATTCCCGTGTGTCGAGGAATACTCGATTGTCCCGTTCACAAGACTGACTCCATAGAACGGATCGTTTGCGATCAGCAGCGCTCCGTCGAGATCGATCCATCCGGCCATCGGAGCCAGCTGCGCGGCAGCGGAGATGGCACACGATGTTTCCGTCATACAGCCCAGCATCACCCCGAGCCCGAGGGTCCTCGCCTTCTCAATCATCCTCTTCCCTTCTACCATTCCTCCACACTTCATCAGCTTGATATTCACCCCGTGATACAGGGTGGCTATGACGCCAAGATCATCGGTCCGATCTGCCGCCTCGTCAGCCACCAGCGGCAGCTGGCTCCGCTCCCTGAGCCACAGCTGATCATCAGGACGATCCGCAGGGAGTGGCTGTTCGATGAGCTCAACGTTCCGGCCGGCGAGCCAGTCGATCGTGGCCGCCGCCTCTTCCCGGTCATCCCACCCCTGGTTGACATCGACCCGAATCGGCGTATCGGTTATTTCCCGTATGCACGAGATGACTCCCCGGTCATCGCTGCCGCCAAGCTTGATCTTCAGGAACGAAAACGCTGACGCTCCCCTGACCTGTTCCCTGATGTCGTCCCGATCTCCTATGCCAATCGTAAACGACGTTCTGGCAACATCTTCTTCCTTCAGCCCCCATTGCTCGAACCACCGGAAACCGTTCTGCTTTCCGACCAGATCATGGAGGGCCATGTCAACAGCCGCCAGCGCCCCCGGATGCTCTTCCCCCTGTTCATGGAGGTTTCTGAGAAAGCCGGAGATATCGTCCGGACCCAGACGGGACGGGAGGATAAGATCCCGAAGGAACGAGATGACCGAATCAACCGTCTCGCTGCGATATGGCGGCAGTGCGGCCTCGCCAAAACCGGACAGCATCCCGTCATCGATTGCGACCAGCACGGCAGCCGTTTCTGTCCGCGACCCGGAGGCCAGACTGAACCGACGTTTGAGTCGTATCGTAAAAAGCTGGTACCGGAGGTTCACGGGCAAATCACGCGTATGAGACAGAACGAACAGCGGACAAACAACGGGAGAGAAGAACACGATGGAGGGACGGGTTGCCCGGCCCTCCATCCAGGACTACCTCCTGTTGTCAATCTGAAACTCCTTGAGAACTGCCTCACGCATGAGACGCGGCGGGAGCAGGCCCTGTGAGAGGATGAAATCGTGAAAACCTCGTTGATTGAAATCATCTGACAGCTCCTCCTCCACCTCTTTCCGGAGTTCCATCAGCCTGATGAACCCATAGAAGTATGACGTTGCCTGTCCGGGGGCCCTGAAGGTATAACGGTCAACTTCCTGAGTCGCCATCGCTTCGGAAAGAACCACCTCTTCGCGCAGAATCCTGTACGCTTCCTCTTTCGTGATCACACCCATCTGCAGTTCCGGGTCAAGGTATGCTCTCGCCGCGCGGATCAATCTGTGCTGGAGCGCGATCAGTTTTCCTTCCGGCGGGAGAAATGGAAATACGATTGCCTCCGAATAGAGCCCCCACCCTTCGACGTTGACGCTGTTGAACGCAAAGATCACGCGTGCTGTCGAGACACCTCTCTCGACCATCGAGGAGAATTGCATCTCATGTCCGGGTCTCCCTTCGTGCGCCGTCAGGGTCCACGACGCGGCAACGAAGGTGAAGTCATCGATCTTCCCCCCTTTATCCGCCTCCTTTCCCGGGACGTTGAGAGGGAGAACGAACTCACCAACCTCACCGGTGTTGCCAATGAGACGTGGAGGACGCATATGAGGGGCAGGACTTGCTGCACTTTCAGCTTCCGACGCGAGCCGGATCGCCATAGGACGCTCGGGAAGAGTCACCAGTCCCGCGTCGCGTATGATCGTCTCCAGATCTTCTGCCCGCCTTCGGTAAAGCGGCAGGATCTCTTCGCCGACAATCTGCTCACTCTTCAATGCACGGATGACATCGCGGTAGTCGTTCAACTCAAGCCCTTTCTCCTCCGCCACGAGACGGGCCACTTCCTGCATCTCCTCCTGAATGGCACCATACGCAGAACGGGCGATCCCGGCAAGCTCGTCCGGCTTCATCGAAACCCCGTACTGCTCCAGATTGAAACTGTACAAGTCAGGTGGGAGGCGGAAATCACTGGTTG
>Ga0224505_10001690_pt1 | contig 13680 bp, 10 predicted proteins | sample SF_Jan12_sed_USG_FD_169102 | JGI IMG/M metagenome (GOLD analysis project Ga0224505, IMG submission 169102) | Sediment microbial communities from San Francisco Bay, California, United States - SF_Jan12_sed_USGS_4_1 | ecosystem: Environmental > Aquatic > Marine > Sediment | place: USA: California... | reverse complement strand
GGCTGCCCACCGATCCCGGGACGATCCGCACCAAGCCGAACGCCAGGAAGAACAGCGCGCCGATGAGCTGCACGGCGGTGCCGGCGCGCCCGATCACCCGCGTGGCCGCCACCGCGGCGACGAGTGTGAGGGGGAGCGCGTAAAGCGTGTAGATGGGCGCCGCGAACGGGTACTCGACCAGCGCCAACCCCACCGCGAGGCAGCAGAGCGTGATCGCCGAACGCAGCGCGGCGCCGTGCGTCGCGTTGGGCGTCGTCACGCGCGCGGTCGTGCCGGCGGTCGCCGTCGCGAGGACCATCCGCGCCGTATCCACCGATAGGATGAAGAGGAGTCCCCACGCGGAGTACCAGCCGGCGCGATACCATTGTCCGCCCGTGCCCGAGAGCACGACGATCGCCCCGAACCAGAGTGCGGCGAGCGCCGGCGCTACGAACCGCATCGCACCGCGCCTCGACGGCAGCCAGAGCAACGCCGCGAGCGGCACGGCGAGCAGGATCGTCACGGGCGGTGGCGGGCTGAGCGAGGCGGATGCGATCCGCCGGAACGGGGTCACGAACACGCCCCCGAGCATCTGTCCCGCGCCGCCGACCACGAGATAGAAGAGGAGGAAGAACCCGAGCGGCACGACCGCGCCGACCGTGAATGGCGTGAGGCGCTGGATCAGTGCGCGCCACCGCTCATGCGCCGGGGCGAAGGGTGGCGTCCACGTGCGCGCGAGGATCGCGAGTGCGACGAGGCTCGTCGGGAACGCGATCCGGAACAGCTCTCGGTCGCCAACGCGCCCGGCGACCGCGCCGAGCGCGACCACCACGAACACGAGCACGAGTGCGAGCGCCCACTCGTAGTTCCCGCGCGCCGCGCGAGGCGCTGTGGCGGAGTCCACGGCGGCCGCGCCTCCGCGGGAGCCGTCCGAGTCAGGCGCACTCGCCGCCAACCCGCCCGGCGCCTGCTCCGCGACGAGCAGGGCGAGCCCACCGCCGAGCAGCACGAAGATCCCCGAGAGCTTGAACAACAGGGCGATGCCCGCGAGCGCGCCCGCAAGCGCGATGAATCGCCGGTCGCCACCCTCGTGCCACCGCATCAACGAGAGCGCCGCGAAGGTCGCGAAGAAGAGGATGTACCACGACGGCAACGACGCCGGATAGTTCGGCACGCTCCACACGAAGACCGCGAGCGCAGCGAGCCCCGCGCCGACGGGGGGTGCGAAGCGGAGGAGGATCCGGTACGTCGCGGCGAGCCATCCCATCGCCGCGACGAAGAGCGGGAGGCGCAGCGGCACGGTCCCGATCCCGAACACCGCGAACACCCCCGCGTGGATGTAGCTGAGCAGCCCCGTGTAGATCTCGTCGAAGTCGCGATGCGGTACCTCGCCCTGCAGTACACGGACCGCGGACTGCCCCAGCGACCCCTCGTCGTGCGGGAACCACCCACGGAGGAGGAAGACGCTCAGCAGGGCGCCGCCGAGGAGGAGCACGGCGCCCAGCACCAGCGCCGCCCACGGCTGGCGCGCCCGCTCCCCTCCCTCGCTCACGACGCCGACCCGGCGGTGCTCACCACGCGATCCCGTAGTCCTCGCCGAAGTTGCTCGCCGCCCCCCAGAGCGACTTGTGCTTCTGGTCCACCCAGATGGCCGTGATCGGCCCCGAGGTGTAGCGCGAGAACTCGAGTGCATACCCGCGGCGCCGCAGGTCGTCGCGCACCCAGTCGGGGATCCGCTCGTTCAACTGCAACCGTCCCGGCCGCGCGTCGTGCGCACCGAAGCTCGAGCGCATCTGATAGCTGTGGAAGCCCGGGTGCTCCGCCGCCTGCTGCACCGTCTGGCCGAACTCGACCATCGCGAGGAAGAACTGGAGCAGGTCCTGGTCCTGCGTGTCGCCGCCCTGCACGGAGAACGCCATCCAGGGCGCACCGTCCTTGAGCGCGAGGGTCGGCGTGAGCGTCACGCGCGGGCGCTTGCCCGGCTCGATCACGTTGAAGGGGCCGTCCTCCGCCAGCGTGTTGAACGACTGCGCGCGCTGCGAGAGCCCGATCCCCGTGCGACCGGCGATCACCGCCGGCACCCAGCCGCCGCTCGGCGTGATCGAGACGAGCCAACCCTTCTCGTCCGCGGCTTGGATGCTCGTCGTGCCGCGCGTGAAGGCTTCGTCAAACGCGGCGTTGTCGCCGGGAGTCTCGCTCGAGGCTGCCGTCCTGGGCCCCGTGGCGGACCAGCTCTTGAGGAGCTCCGTGAACGGGTTCGTGCCACCCTGGAACGCGTACGGGTCACCGGGACGCACGCCGGCGTCGTTCCGGTCGTGGTTCAACTGCGCCCAGCGCGCCTTCGCGTACGCCTTGCTCATCAGCCCTGCCACCGGCTCCTCCGGCGGGAAGTACGGGTCGCCGTAATAGAAGTCGCGATCGGAGTAGGCGAGGTTCATCGCCTGGTAGATCGTGTGGATGTACTGCGCGCTGTTGTAGCCCATCCCCTTGAGGTCCGCGTTCTCGAGGATGTTCAGCGACTGCAGCATCACCGGCCCCTGCTGCCAGATCGGGAGCTTGTAGACGTCGATGCCACGGTAGTTCGTCGTGTACGGCTCCTCGATCTTCACCTGCCAGTTCGCGAGGTCGGCCTTGGTGAAGAGTCCGCCCTGCTCGCGCATCCCGCGCACGATCTCGTCGGCGATGTCGCCCTTGTAGAAGCGATCGTAGGCGGCCATGATCGCGTCCTTGCGCGACTTGCCGGCCTTGAGCGCGGCCGCTTCGGCCGCGATCAGTTTCCGGAACGTCGCCGCGAGATCCGGCTGCCGGAAGATCTCCCCCGGCATCGGTGCCTCGCGCGCCTCACCCGCGTGCGGGAGGAAGACGGCTGGTGAATACTTCCACTCCTTGATGCGCGCCTTGTTCATCTCCATCCCGTTCGCCGCCTGTGCCTCGATCGCGTAGCCGTCCTCGGCCATCTGGATCGCCGGGGCCAAGACCTGCGCGAGCGACATCGTGCCGTACTCGGCGAGCATCACCATCATCCCACCCGGGGTGCCGGGCGTGACGGCCGCGAGCGGCCCGAAGTCGGGCGGGAAACGCATTCCCTTCGACTGATAGAACGCCGCGGTCGCTCCCGTGGGTGCGACGCCGAGCGCGTTGATGCCGATGACCTTCTTGAGTCCCGGGTGGTAGATCAGCGCCTGCGTCTCACCTCCGCAGCCCAGTGTGTCCCACATCGTGCAGACCGCGGCGAGCATGCCGACCGCGGCGTCCACCGCGTTCCCGCCCTGCTGGAAGATCGTGGCGCCGGCCGTCGCGCCGAGTGGCTTGCCGGTCACGGCCATCCAATGCTTGCCGTGGAGCTGCGGGCGCTCGGTCTTCTGGGCGCCGAGCGGGAGCACCGCAGCAAGGAGGCTGAGGGTCAGGAGGACGGTGGGCAGGGGGCGATCGGGGCGCATGGGGTCGGGGTGAGGGACCCGTGGAAGATGCACCATCGTGCACCATCGAGCCACGGATGCGTCTGTTGAGGTCCGCGCGAACATGCCGTGTCCGAGCAGGGTGCGGGTCCGCCCGACCGACGCGTAGGGGAGCGCCTCTGGTCGCGCGGGGTGGGCGGGCGTACCAATGCACCATGGGCACCGACGCGGTCTTCCAGGCTCGGGACCTCGCCAAGATCTATCACATGGGTGAGGTCGAGGTACCCGCGCTTCGCGGCGTGGATCTCGACCTGTTCGCGGGTGAGTTCGTCGTCATTCTCGGGCCGTCCGGGAGCGGGAAGTCGACATTGCTCAACATCCTCGGGGGACTCGACGCGCCGACCAGCGGCAGCGTCCGATTCCGTGACCACGCGCTCACCAACGCGGACGAACGCGCGCTCACGCAGTACCGGCGGGAGCATGTGGGCTTCGTCTTCCAGTTCTACAACCTGATCCCAAGCCTCACGGCGATCGAGAACGTGGCGCTCGTCACGTCACTCGCGGTGTCCACGCCGGGAATGCGCCCGGCGGATCCCGCCGCGACGCTCGCGCTCCTCGGCCTCGGTGAGCGGCTGGACAGCTTCCCGGCGCAACTCTCGGGCGGGGAACAGCAGCGCGTCGCCATCGCGCGCGCCGTCGCGAAGCGACCGGACGTCCTCCTTTGCGACGAGCCGACCGGCGCACTGGACGTCGAGACGGGCAAGCTCGTGCTGGAGGCACTCCGCATCGCGAACCACGAGTTCGGCACCCTCACGGTGGTGATCACGCACAACGCCTCCGTGGCAGGGATGGCCGACCGTGTGCTCAGGTTGCGCAGTGGCGCGATCGCGTCGGACGAACGGAACGCGAATCCCATCGCGCCGGGGGAGCTCGTCTGGTGAGGCGCTACCTCGACCGCAAACTCTGGCGCGACCTGCGCAAGCATCTCGGCCCGCTCATCGCCATCGCGATCGTCGTGAGCTGCGGGGAGGCGGCATTCGTCGCGATGCGGTCGATGGCGCGACTGCTCACCGCGGCGCAGGCGGACTACTACCGCGACGTCCGGTTCCCCGACGTCTTCGTCCAGGTCCGTCGGGCGCCGAACGCGGTGCTCCCGGCGCTGCGTGCCATCCCCGGCATCTCGCGGGTCGACGCGCGTGCCACGGGGGAGGTGCCGCTCCGCGTGCCGGGGCTCCGCGAGCCCGCGACCGCGCGCATCGTGGGGACCCGAGGGCCGGAGGCCCGTGCCCTGAACCTGGTGGTGCTGCGGCGCGGGCGCCGCCCGTTCCCGGGCGAGGCCGACGCCGCCATCATCAGCGACGGCTTCGCCTCCGCCAACGGCATCGTGCTCGGCGACACGCTCGGTGCGGTGATCGGCGATCGCTGGCGGAATCTCCGCGTGGTGGGAGTCGGGGTGACGGCCGAGTTCGTGTTCGAGATCGGACCAGGCTCGATGTTCCCCGACCCGCGCAGTTATGGCGTGATCTGGCTCGACGCCGACGCCGCGGCCGATGCCCTCGGGTTCGGCGGTGCCTGGAACGACCTGGCCGTGACCCTCACGCCAGGTGCGGACGAGGCCGCCGTCATCGCGGCGCTCGATGCCGAGCTCGCCCGATATGGGACCCTCGGCGCGTATGGGCGCGGGCGGCACCCCTCGCATCTCTTCGTGACCGAGGAGATCCGGCAGAACCGTACGTTCGCCTTCGTCTTGCCGCTGATCTTCCTGGCCGTGGCCGCATTCCTCGTGCACCTCGTGCTCGGGCGCGTGGTCCGACAGCAGCGCGAACAGGTCGGCACCCTGAAGGCGTTCGGGGCGCCCGCGCACGAGCTCGTGCGGCACTACGCGCTCTTCGGCCTGGTGCCGGCTGTCGTCGGCACGCTCGTCGGCGGTGGCTTGGGCATCTGGATGGCCCAGGGCCTGGCCGAGATCTACGCGGAGTTCTTCCGATTCCCTCGGCTCGAACTCCGGATCTACCCCACCGAGCTCGTCATCGCGGCGATCATCGCCGTCGTCGCCGCATTGGTCGGCGCGCTCGATGCGCTGCGCGGGACCCTGGCGTTGCCGCCCGCCGAGGCGATGCGACCGGAGCCACCCGCGACCTTCACCCACGGCTTCACGGACCGCGTCGTGGGTGACCGGTTGGGGTCCCCGGTGGCGAAGATGATCGTTCGCGGCATCACGCACCGGCCGTGGCGCACGGCGCTCGGCGCGTTCGGGATCGGCCTCGGCGCTGCCGTCGTGGTCGCCGGCACGTTCGGCTTCGACTCGGTGGCGCGGATGCGCCGGATCCTCTTCGAGGTCGGGCTGCGCGCGGATGTCTCGGTGGTGTTCGCGGAGGCCCAGGGCGTGCGCGTGCTCCCATCGCTCGCGGCGCTCCCCGGGGTCACGCGTGTCGAGCCGGTCCGTGAGGTGGCCGTCCGTGTGCGCCACGCGCATCGCTCCCGTCAGACGGCACTCATCGGCGTCGATCCCGCCGCACGATTGCGGCAGGTGGTGGGTCTCGACGCGCGTGCCGTCACGGTCGCGCCGGCGGGCGTCACGCTCAGTGCGAGCCTTGGCCGGGTGCTCGACGCCCGGGTGGGAGACCGGGTGGACCTGGAGTTCCTCGACGGCCGTGAGCGGCGCGTCGCGCTCCTGGTCGCCGCGCTCGTCGATGACATCTCCGGCGTCGGCGCGTACGTGGGTGCCGAACGGCTGCCGGGACTCGTCGGCGTCGGCGAGGTGATCACCGGCGCGGACCTCGCGGTGGAAGCGGGCGCGATGGACTCCCTCTACGACCGGCTGGTGCACGCACCAGCGGTGCAGGCGGTGCTGGTGCGCGACGCCATGCGACGCGCTTTCGACGAGACCGTGCGCGCCAACTTCCTCATCGTCCTCATCACGCTGGTGGCCTTCGCCGGAGCACTCTCGGCTGGCACCATCTACAATGCCGGGCGGGTGACGCTCTCCGAGCGCACGCGTGACCTGGCGAGCCTGCGCGTGCTCGGGTTCACGCAGCGCGAAGTGGCGCGCATCCTCTTCGGAGAGCTGGCCTTCCTTGCCGCGGTCGGCCTGCCGGTCGGGCTCGTCGTCGGCGTCGGGTTCGCCGCGGCGACGGTGGCGTCGTTCGGCGCCACCGAGCTCTTCCGCCTGCCGCTCGTCATCGGTCCGCGGACGCTCGCCGCCGGGATCGTCATCCCGTCCGTCGCAGCGGCGTTCGCCGTGATCCCGTTGCGGCACCGGCTCGAACGACTGGACCTTATCGGCGTCCTCAAGACGCGGGAGTAGTGGCGATGGGACGCAGGGCACGATGGATCACGGTTGCCGCCGTCGTGGTGCTCGGCGCGGCCGGCCTCTGGTGGCGGAGCGCGAACCGGGCGCTCGTGGTCGAGACGGCGACCGTGGTCCGCACCGCATTCGAGGAGACGATCGCCGAGGACGGGCGCACGCGCGCACGCTGGCACGTGGACGTCACGGCACCGGTCTCGGGTGAATGGCGTCCCGAGTCCCTCAAGGTCGGTGACTCGGTGGCCGCGGGACGCACGCTGGGCACGCTCGTCGCCGCCGCGGCCGACCCGGCGACGGCACGCCAGCTCACGGCGCAACTCGGCGTCGCCGAGGCCACGCTCGTCGCGTCCAGGAACGCCGAGGCAGCGGCGCGGCTCGGCGCCGAGCAGGCGAGTCGCGCCCTCGCGCGAGCGGAGCGGCTGGGCGCGGCGGGCGGCGTGTCGGTAGAACAGCTCGAACAGGCGCGCGACCTCGCAGAGTCCCGGCGGCGTGAACTCGACGCCGCGCACGCCCGCGTGACCGCTGCCGTGTTCTCCCGCGACGCGGCCCGCGCGCTCCTGCCCGGTGGCGGCGCGCCCGTGCGCATCGCCGCGCCGGGCGACGGCCTCGTGCTGCGGGTGGACGAGGAGCATGCGCGGGTCGTGCCGGCTGGCACACCCCTCCTGATGATCGGTTCCCTGGGGGCGCCCGAGGTCGTGGTGGATGTCCTCAGCACCGACGCCGGGCGCATCCCGGTCGGGGCCACGATGCGGATCGTGAGTGGCACCGACACGCTCTCGGCGCGCGTGCTCCGCGTGGAGCCGGCGGCACACACCGTGCGCTCGGCGCTCGGGGTCGACGAGCAGCGCGTCTCGGTGGCCGGGGACGTCGCCGACGGCGCGGTGCGCCTGGGGCACGACTTCGAGGTGCGCGTGCGAATCGTCGTGAGCCGACGCGAGGACGCACTGGTGGTGCCCGCGGGCGCCCTGGTGCGTGAGGGAACGGCGTGGTCCGTCTTCGTCATCGACGAGGATGGCCGCGCCCGGCGTCAACCGATCACGCTCATCGCCCGCGGCGCCGACGCGGCCGCGGTCGACGGCATCGCGGAGGGTCGCGTGGTCGTGGTCTATCCGCCGGAGGCGCTCACCGACGGGTCACGCGTGCGTCGCTGACCGCACGGTGAACACTCAGCGGATCGCGAAGCGATCCCTGGCCGAACGGACCGCCGCCGTGAGCCGCTCGACGTCGTCCCGGCCGCTGTAGACCCAGAACGACGCGCGGACGGTGGAGGGCACGCCGAGCGCACGCATCAGCGGCTGCGCACAGTGATGTCCCGCGCGCACGGCGACACCCTCCGCGTCGAGCGCCGTCGCCACGTCGTGCGGATGCGCGTCGGCAACGCTGAAACTCACCACCCCGCTCCGCTCCTCGGCGCGCGCGGTGCCGTGCAGCGCGACGCCGGGAATCCCGGCGAGCGCGCGCATCGCCAGCGACGTGAGTGCGACCTCGTGCGCCCGTACCTTGTCCATGCCGAGCGCGTCGAGATAGTCGCACGCCGCCGCGAGCGCGACGGCACCCTCCACGTTCGGCGTGCCCGCCTCGAACTTGTGCGGCAGCACGTTCCAGGTGGTGTCCTGGTCATCCACCCACTCGATCATGTCCCCGCCGAGCTGGTAGGGCGGCATCGCCTCGAGCAGCGCGCGGCGCGCCACGAGCCCGCCGATCCCCATGGGACCGCCCATCTTGTGGCCGCTGAAGCCATAGGCGTCCACGCCGAGCGTGTCCACGCCCACGCGCAGGTGCGGCACGGCCTGCGCGCCGTCGCACACCACGAGCGCGGAGCCGGCCCCGCGCGCGATGCGCACGATCTGCGCCACGGGGTTGATGGTGCCGAGGGCGTTGGAGACGTGCCCGAACGCGACGACCTTCGTGCGCGCGTCCACGAGGCGCGCCAGCATCGCGAGGTCCACGCCGCCCGCTGCGTCGAGCTCGGCGATCCGGAACTCCGCGCCCGTGGCGCGCGCGAGCTGCTGCCAGGGGACGAAGTTCGCGTGGTGCTCGAGCCGGGTGACCACGATGTTGTCGCCGCCGCGCACGTTGGCGCGGCCCCACGCGGTCGCGAGCAGGTTCAGGCCCTCGGTCGTGCCGCGGGTGAAGATGAGGGTGTCTGCGTCGGCCACGCCGAGGAACCGGGCGATGCGGGCCCGCGCGTCGTGATATGCCTGAGTGGCCGTGCCGGAGAGCGCGTAGGCGCCGCGATGCGGGTTCGCGTTGGCGTGCGTGTAGTAGTGCGTGATCGCGTCGAGCACCTGCCGCGGCTTCTGCGCCGTGGCGGCAGAGTCGAGGTACACGAGGTCGGGCGCCGCGGCGAGCAGCGGGAAGTCGGCGCGTGGCGCCAGCGCGTCGCTCGTCACGGCCCAGCCCTCGGAGGCCGGCGCGCGAAGATCGCCCCGTCGCGCTCCTCCACCTCCCACATCGCGAGCGCGTCCTCGGCGGGCCCGCGGCGCACCGCGCCCGAGCGGCAGTCGAACCGCGCGCCGTGCCAACAGCACTCGATCTCGCCACTCGGCAGCACCGAGCCCTCGGAGAGCGGGAACTCCGCGTGCGTGCAGTAGTCCTTCATCGCGAACAGCACGCCCGCGTGCCGCCCCACACAGAGTCGCGTGCCGTTCGCGAGGGTGGCACCGTGCAGCGACCCCTCGGAGACGTCGGCCGCGGCGAGTCCTTCCACCCGCACGAACGCCTCCATCGCCGCGGTCATGGTGGCGTGACGCGACCAGCGGAGGGGGCCGCACCGCCGCCCGCTGCGCCATCCATCGCCGACTTCATCGCGTGCCAGGCGAGTGAGGCACACTTCACGCGCATCGGGAACCGGGAGACCCCGGCGAGGGCGCGGAGCTGGCCGAGGTCCTTGCGCGCGGGGGTGCCCGCCTCGCCGGTCACGAGGGCGCGCACCTGCTCGAAGAGAGCGACTGCCTCGGCGCGCGTCTTCCCCTTGATCGCCTCGGTCATCAGCGACGCCGATGCCTTGGAGATCGCACACCCCACGCCCTGGAACGTGACGTCGCTCACCCGGTCGCCGTCCAGCTTGAGCCAGACCGTGAGCGCGTCGCCGCAGTTCGGGTTCTTCCCGTCCGCCGTGCAGGTCGCGCCGTCGAGGGGGCGGAAGTTCCGCGGCCGCCGGTAGTGGTCCAGGATGATCTCCTGGTAGAGGGCGTCGAGCGCGGCGTCCGCCATCGCGAGGGACTACTCGAGCCGCGTGTGGGTGAAGCGCTCGAACACGCCGCGCTCGAGTTCGAGCCGGAGCGCGTCGACCTCGATCGTCTCCAGCGCCTCGGCCGCGAACGCGTAGGTGAGGAGCGCCCTCGCGTTCTCGACCGGGATCCCGCGGCTCTGCAGGTAGAAGAGCGCGCTCTCGTCGATCCGGCCGATCGTCGCGCCGTGCGTGCACTTGACGTCGTCGGCGAAGATCTCGAGCTGCGGCTTCGTGTCCACGCGGGCCCGGTCGCTCAGGAGCAGCGCCTTGTTCGTCTGCTTGCCGTCCGTCTTCTGGGCGATCGGGTCGACGTAGACCTTGCCGTTGAAGACTCCGTGCGACGCGCCGTCCAGGATCCCCTTGTAGAGCTCGCGGCTCGCGCACGATGGGGCGAGGTGCTCCACGAAGGTCTGGTGGTCGGCGTGCTGCACGCCGTCGAGCATGTACATTCCGTTGAGGCGGGCCTCGCCTCCCTCACCGGTCATCCGCGTGTAGACGTTCGTGCGCGAGAGTGCCGCGCCCGCCGCGTACGAGAACGAGTGGAATATCGAGTCGCGGCCCTGCGTCACCTGTACCGTGCCCACGTGGAATGCCTCGGTGCTCTCGCGCTGGACCTTGTAGTGGTCCACGCGGGCGCCGTTGCCCACCACCACCTCGGCCACCGCGTTCATCAGGTACGACGCCTTGTCGAGGCCCACGAAGGACTCCACCAGCGTCACCTGCGCCAACGGCTCCGCCACCACGACGAGCCGCGGGTGCAGGGCGGCGCCGTCCGCCTTGCCGTCGACGATGTGCAGGACATGCAGCGGGGTCTCCACCACCTCGCCCTTCGGCACGCGCACCACGATCCCGTCCTGCATGAACGCGGTGTTGAGCGCCGTGAAGGCCGCACGGTCGAACCCGGCGAGCGAGCCGAGGTGCTGCTCCACCCACTCCGGCTCCTCGCGGAGCGCGTCGGAGAGCGTGCTCACGTGCACGGCGGCGGGGAGCCCGGTGAACTGCGAGAGCGCCGGCTCGAGGCGCCCGTTCACGAACACCATGCGGTGCCACTCGGGGTCCACGAGCCAGGGCTGGATGGCCGACGCCGTGAGCGTGGTGGGCTCGGTCCTGAGCGCCTTGAACGTGCGCTCGGCAATCGGCGTGACCGAGGTGAAGTGCCAGTCCTCGTCGCGCGTGGTCGGGAAGCCGAGCGCGCTGAATCGGTCGAAGGCGCGCTTGCGGAGCGCGGGGAGCCACGCCGGCCCCTCGCCCCCGCCGTTGCCGACGTACGCGGCGAACTGGTCGGTGTAGGGCGCGGTCACGCGGGCACCGGCTCCAGGAGCCAATCGTAGCCCTTGGCCTCGAGCTCGAGCGCGAGCTCCTTGCCGCCCGAGCGCACGATCCGGCCGCCGGCGAGCACGTGCACCCGGTCGGGCACGATGTAGTTCAACAGGCGCTGGTAGTGCGTGACGACGAGCGTCGAGCGCTCCGGCGAGCGGAGCTTGTTCACGCCCTCGGCGACGATCCGCAGGGCGTCGATGTCGAGTCCCGAGTCCGTCTCGTCGAGCACCGCGAGCGTGGGTTCGAGCACCGCCATCTGGAGGATCTCGTTCCGCTTCTTCTCGCCGCCGGAGAAGCCGGCGTTCACGGAGCGCTGCATCATCGTGGCGTCCATCTCGACGAGCTTGAGCTTCTCCTCCATGATGTCGAGGAACTCGATCGGATCCACCTCCTCCTCGCCGCGCGCCTTGCGGAGCTCGTTGAAGGCGGCGCGCAGGAAATAGGCGTTGGTGACGCCGGGGATCTCGACCGGATACTGGAACGCCAGGAAGACGCCCGCCTGCGCGCGCTCCTCGGCCTCCAGCTCGAGCAGGTCCTTTCCTTGGAACTCGATGCTGCCCTTGGTCACCTCGTAGCCGGGATGCCCGGCGATGACCTGGGCGAGAGTGGACTTGCCGGAGCCGTTCGGGCCCATGATGGCGTGCACTTCACCGGCGCCGAGCGTGAGGGAGATTCCCTTGAGGATCTCCTTTCCGCTGGCGGAGGCGTGGAGGTCTGTGATCTTCAGCATTCTTGAATGCGGGTGTGAGGAGTGAGGGGTGAGGTGCAAGGAACGGCGGCGCGGAGGATGTTGCGGTCCCTCGCACCTCCCGCCTCGCACCTCCCATCGGCCGTTATCCGACCGACCCTTCGAGCGTGATCCCGAGCAGCTGCTGCGCCTCGAGGGCGAATTCCATCGGCAGCTCCTTGAACACTTCCTTGCAGAAGCCGGCGACGATCAGGCTGATCGCGTTCTCCGTGCTGATGCCGCGCGACCGGCAGTAGAAGAGCTGGTCCTCGCCGATCTTCGACGTGCTGGCCTCGTGCTCGAGCGTGGCGCTGTTGTTCGCCACCTCGATGTAGGGGAAGGTGTGCGCGCCACACTTGTTGCCGATGAGCATGGAGTCGCACTGCGTGTAGTTGCGCGCGCCCTCCGCCTTCGGCAGCACCTTCACCTGGCCGCGGTAGGAGTTCTGGCCGTGACCGGCGCTGATCCCCTTCGAGATGATCGTGGACTTCGTGTTCTTCCCGATGTGGATCATCTTCGTGCCGGTGTCGGCCTGCTGTCGGTTGTTCACCACCGCCACCGAGTAGAACTCGCCCACCGAGTTGTCGCCCTGGAGGATCACCGAGGGGTACTTCCAGGTGATCGCCGAGCCCGTCTCCACCTGCGTCCAGGAGATCTTCGCGTTCGTCATCGCCTTGCCGCGCTTGGTGACGAAGTTGTAGATGCCGCCGACACCGTGCTCGTCGCCGGCGTACCAGTTCTGCACCGTGGAGTACTTCACCGAGGAGTCGTCGAGGGCGACGATCTCCACCACCGCGGCGTGCAATTGGTTCGTCGCTCTCTTGGGCGCCGTGCACCCTTCGAGGTAGCTGACGCTCGCGCCCTCCTCGGCCACGATCAGCGTGCGCTCGAACTGGCCCGTGTCCGCAGCGTTGATGCGGAAGTAGGTGGAGAGTTCGAGCGGGCACTTCACGCCCTTGGGCACGTAGACGAACGAGCCATCGGAGAAGACCGCCGAGTTGAGGGCGGCGAAGAAATTGTCCGAGTACGGGACCACCGAGCCGAGGTACTTCTGCACCAACTCGGGGTGGTTGTGCACCGCCTCGCCGAACGAACAGAAGACCACACCGACGGCGCTCAGCTCCTTCTTCATCGTGGTGCCGACGGAGACTGAGTCGAAGATCGCGTCCACGGCGACGCCGGAGAGGCGCTTCTGCTCGGTGAGGGAGATGCCGAGCTTCTCGTAGGTGCGGAGGAGCTCGGGGTCGACCTCGTCGAGCGACTGGAGCGGCTTCACGCTCTTGGGCGCGGAATAGTAGGTCTGCGCCTGGTAGTCGATCGGCGCGTAGGTGATGTTGGGCCAGTGCGGCTCGGTCATCGTGAGCCAGCGGCGGTACGCCTTGAGCCGCCACTCGAGGAGCCACTCGGGCTCGCGCTTCTTGGCGGAGATGAGGCGGACGGTCTCCTCGGAGAGTCCGCGCGGGATCGCATCCGACTCGATGTCGGTGACGAAGCCGTACGCGTACTCCTTGTTGACCAGTGATTCGATCGATGAGCTCATTCGGACCTTGATTCGCCTATGTAAGTGATTCTAAAGCAATCTAGTCGGGAATGAGGGTGCGTCAACGAAAACCGCGCGTGACGCCGGGAGGGCGGGCGTCGCGCGCGGAGCGAAGCGAGGTGAGGAACGCGATGTAAACATTTGTGTACCCCCGGCTTGCCGATTCCCCGTCGG
>Ga0224505_10001689_pt1 | contig 13690 bp, 11 predicted proteins | sample SF_Jan12_sed_USG_FD_169102 | JGI IMG/M metagenome (GOLD analysis project Ga0224505, IMG submission 169102) | Sediment microbial communities from San Francisco Bay, California, United States - SF_Jan12_sed_USGS_4_1 | ecosystem: Environmental > Aquatic > Marine > Sediment | place: USA: California... | reverse complement strand
CGGGCAAGCTGCTGATAGTTCCTCATAAGTGCTCCTTTGACTTGGCGGTTTAAGAAGCATTGAGCCTACAGCAGCTTGCCTCTTAAACGCACCTGCAAAATTGCACTTACGAGTTGAATTCACCTCATAAGAATCATGCGGCCGTAGCGAAAATGGAGTTCGGCATTGCGAGTAAAGGGGAATCTGTTAATATTTTCGAATAATTTCCAAGGCAGACAGGCTGACGACTCCGGAATTTTAGGGGTAAATCCATGAAACCGGTCATCTGCATCTCCGGCATTTCAGGAAGGGGCAAGACAACTCTGGTGGAAAGGCTGATCCCCGGCTGATATTCAGGTGCTGTCGGGTAGCTTCAACGATGTACGCGTCCACGTTGCAACCCGACTGATGGGAAGGTTAATGTCGGATGACGGTAAGGCGACGGAGATAAAGCCCAGCTCCGTTTTTTTGAACCAGACTGAGAGCTGTCGACCGGCGCCTGCATTTAAGCCTTCTGGGTTACGTTGGCAATTTTTATCAACAGCGATTTCTTGTCAATCGGTTTTACCAGAAAATCAGCCGCGCCGTTGTCTAGGCATTCCTGCATGATGAGTGGATCACCGTGCCCCGTAATCATAATAATGGGGATATTGGCAAGTCGAGGCACGGTTTTTATCCTCTTTGTCATCTCCACACCATCTATGCCAGGCATCATGATATCCATAAGGATGACGTCAGGGAGTGTGTTGCGCATAAGATTAAGCGCGTCCATGCAGTCGGTGGCGAACTGAACCTGATACCCTTCCGTTTCCAGGATTTTGCCGATGATTTTATGCAGGAACGTGTCATCGTCCACCAATAGCACCGATCGGCTTTTGTGCCCGGAACTCTGCCTTGCCGAAGGAGCCTGTGCCATAGCAGCCTCTGAATGGCCTTCCACCTTGCCAGTGGGGGGCACAAAGCCAAGATCAGTCGGTACTTTGCGCGCAGTTTCATTGCCAATATTCATCAGCCGTCTCGCCCGACCTGAAAAGCCCGCCACTGTCGCGTCACCCCCCAAGGCAGACAGCTCGTGCATGATTCTATGTACGGCCATGTTGAGCCGGCGCGGGTCGTCCATCGCGGGCCAGAAAAGCACATAGTCGTCAAATATTCTGTCACGGCAGAGTTCATAAGCGTGCTCTGCGTCATTTCTGTTGCAAAAAATGATAGAGTGCGGCGGGTACTCGTTCCGCGCTTCTCTCCGGCGGCAAAGGTCAAGATAAAGATCTCGCGATTTTCCGATCAGTTCGAAGGCCAGTATCAGTACATCAGGGTTTTCTCGCTCAATCTCCGCGACAGTGTTCTTGTTACTGGCTACAGTGAGCACATTTTTGAATTCAGCACTCAGGCGCTGTTCTGCCAGTTTCGCATCGGCGACATTGTCGGAAGTGATCATGATTTTAAGGTTCTTGGTGACGGTCGAGGGGTCTGATTTCATGTGTATGCCACGTTGGTCCCGGCTCACGGGAAGTGTTTAATTATTTTTTCAAGCGCATCACTGTACTACACGATTCACTGGTGCACAAGACACTTGCTAGAAAGAGCTGATATACTCTTCTACCGCAGCGGTCTCCGTTTCAAAGCGAGACAGTAACTTGGCCAGGGAATCTGTATGTCCGGCTTTGCATGCCTGTTCTATTTCCGCGCACAATTCACCCAGGGTTATTGCGCCGACTGAGCGAGACGACGATTTGAGCTTGTGGGCCAGCGCTCCTGCCAGCGCTGAATCGCCAGTATCGCAGGCGGCCCTCAATTCCGCTGCAATGCCGGCCATACTGCTTTGGAACTCCCGCAGAAAGTCCCGGACCACTGCTTCATCGTCTCCTACGAGATCCTTGAGCATGCTTACCTCTACGGGGATGGTTCCCGCTGGTACTCGTTCCGGTGTCGAAGGGGCTAACGGCGTTGTTTTGGCTGAAGAAGGCAGCCATTTCTCCAGCAGGGGTTTTATTTTTTCGGATCGTGCCGGTTTTCCGAGATAGTCATCCATTCCCATTGAGAGACAATCTTCGTCCGTACCTTTTAGGGTATTGGCAGTGAAAGCGATGATGGGAATATGAGTTTTACCGTTCTCGGCAGCGCGGATGGCGGCGGTCAACGCGTATCCATCCATTTCTGGCATATGCAGGTCGGTAATGACGAGACCATAATCACCGCTCTGCCAGCGTTGAAATGCCTCAAGACCATTACTGACCACATCGGCAGTGTATCCCAGAAGTGATATCTGACGCAGGATAACTTTCTGGTTTATTTCATTGTCCTCCGCGACCAGGATCAGTCTGCCGGTGAGGCGAGCCTCCTCACGGGATAAAGGTGTTCCCGTTGCCCGAGCATGATTATTGTGGTTCGCCAGATCATCTTTATCGTTCAATCGGCCAGCGGCAATGGCTAGGGCTTTAAAAAACATCTTCCGCTGCACAATTTCACCGTTCATGGTGACGAGATCTGCGGCATGCCTCCTGAAACCTCGATGTCCGTCGTTCCCGATAATGATAAAGCGGGTATCGAGGTCAGGTCGAGCTCGACAGACAGTCCTGAATTCATCGATGGCTGGCGTATTATGGCGGGCGTCAATTATTATCAGGCACAGGCCCGGCCTCTGTTCTTCGATAAGGGCGCAGAGGGCCGCTGGATCTGCTGCCAGCTTGGCACTTACGCCGGCGTATCTCAGGTAGGCGGCCAGATCTTCAGCCCTGCTGTGCGTGTCCGTTGCCACAATGCATGGCAGGCCGGCGATCAGTGATGTTGTGTCATCGGCAACAGACTTGTGGTGAGAGGATGCAAAGGGGATCTGCACAGAGAAGGTTGAACCATTGTCAATCTGGCTCTGCACAGAGATCTCTCCTTTCATCAGCCGTGTCAAACGATGACATATGGCAAGCCCCAACCCTGAGCCGCCAAAACGCCTGGTGGTTGAGCTATCAGCCTGTGAAAAAGGCTTAAATAACTTTTGCAATGCTTTTTCACTGATGCCAATGCCGTTATCTATAACGCGAAATTGCACGATAACCGTTTCGTTCTCGCTGTTAAGTGTGTCGGTGTTGAGTGTTGCATTATCAATCATCTCAACGCGGAGGGCTACCTGGCCGCGCTGTTGTCGATTGGCGGAAAATTTAATGGCATTGCTGAGAAGGTTCACCAGTATCTGATGCAGGCGCAGGGGGTCACCAATGACACTTTCAGGAATAGCGGGGTCGACGAAGAGGTAGAGCTCTACCTCTTTTTTGGAGGCCATATTGCCGACAATAGCGCATGCTTTCTCTGCTATATCGACTAGAGATACGGGTAGAGTTTCAATATCGATCTTTCCTGTCTCGACCTTGGAGAAGTCGAGGATGTCTTCTATGATATTTAGCAAGGTAAAGGCCGATTCCTGGATAAGGTTTACTGTCTCAACCTGCTCATTGTCGAGGTTGCTATGGCTCAGCACATCGATCATGCCTATTATGCCGTTCATGGGCGTGCGTATTTCGTGGCTCATGGTGGTAAGAAATGTCGACTTGGCATGGTTGGCATATTCGGCATCAAGCTTGGCTTTTTCAAGCTCCATGGTGCGCTCGACTACTTTCCTTTCCAGGTCAAGATTAAGATTGCGCACCGCGGCCTCAGCCTTTTTTTGTTCCGAAATATCTCGAGCGATACCAGTAAAAAACGCTTCGCCAGACGCTGACCATTGCGCCAAAGACAGTTCCAACATAAAAAAGTGACCGTCCTTATGCAGCCCCTCTATCTCGATCGTTTTTTTCATCAGGCTGGTCACGTTACCTGCGGTAAATATCGATATTTCATTGGAATAGCGGCTGAGAGAATTCTTCGACAATAATGCGCTAACCGGCTGGCCGACTATCTCATCATGTGCATAGCCAAACATCTGCAAGGCGCCGGAATTCCATCCTAGTATAATGCCAGCGCTGTTCGTCGTAATAATGGCATCGTTTGCTGATTCGGTCACGGCACGGAAATGTTGTTCGCTTTTCTGAAGTGCCAGTTCGGCTTGTTTGCGTTCGGTAATATCCGTGATCAGGCCGTCGAAAGCGAATACATACCCTGCTTCATCGAGCTGTGGCACTACCTTGCTGCGAACCCAGCCTGTCGAGTGATCCTTCCGGATAATGCGGTACTCCAGTAGAGGAGGAGATTCCCCTGCAAGTACTTTCGATAATTGTTCCAGCACGATGCTCTTGTCGTCAGCATGGATTATGCGCCACCACAAATCCGGATCTGCATCGTACTCATCCTTCGTATAGCCGGTTACCGCAACACAACCTGGGCCATAAACAACATCGCGAACCCTGCCGTCTTTGGCTTGAGCTGTGTAGACGTAGTCCGTTGTCGATTCCACCAGCTTTCGGAAGCGTTCATTGCTCGCTTGCAAATCCCTTTCAATCGCCTTGCGTTCGTTGATCTCTTTTCTAAGCTGTTCAGCATTCTCTTTCAGCTTAGTGACAATAAGCCTGGTGTGGTCTGCCTCGAACTCTTCGTCGCTAAAAAAAGGTGAAAGGCCTGGATGGGAAGGCTCCTCCGGGTTTGGTTTGAGGTGGCTTAATAATTCTCTCCACTTGATTGGCTTTGTAAGGAAGATCGCTCCCATTGACTCGGCCATCGTTCTCTCCGTATTATCTTTGTAAAATCCTGAAACAAAAATTACCGGAATATGCCGAAGATGATCATGTTTTCTCAGGGCCAGCAGCATCTGAAAGCCATCCATGACCGGCATGAGGATATCTGAGACAATTGCGTCAGGGCGTTCGTCCAGAGTTATATTCAGGGCGGCTCTGCCGTCAGCGGCTTCGAGAACCTTAAATCCTTGCTCCTGCAACATTTCAGCCAGGAGTTCCCGAACATTTTCTTCATCATCAACGACCAGTATTTTCTTTATCTCGCGGGGCATCGGAGTACTCGTTTGGTTAAGGCCGCATCAAGGACAACCGTAAAAGAATAAAACATTTTTCGGCAGACAGGCTTCTTTTCATGAGAATCATTTGCAGCGCCATTCAGCAGAGATGCCAGTTAATATCGTTACAAAAAAATGGCTAGAACGGAAAGATATCATCGTTGCAGAAAGAGGGGAATCTGCTAATATTGCCGAGTAACTGCTCGGCCAAACAGGCTGAAAGACTGACATTTTCTGGGGATATCTTCATGAAACCTATCATCTGTATCAGCGGCATTTCCGGAAGCGGCAAGACAACCCTGGTGGAAAAGCTGATCCCCGAACTGATCTCCAGGGGTTATCGGGTTGCGTCGGTGAAGCATGATGCCCACCGGTTCGAGATCGACAAAGAGGGAAAGGACAGCTGGCGGCACAAGCAGGCGGGATCGAGGACCGTGGTCCTGGCCTCCCCCGAAAAGGTGGCGGTGATCCGCGACCTCGACCGCGACATGGGCATCGACGAACTGGTTGACCGCTATGTCGAGGATGTTGACATTGTGGTGGCCGAAGGGTTCAAGGGGGCGCTCAATCCCAAGGTAGAGGTCTGGCGCAAGGCCGCCAGTGAGGCCCCTGTTCTTCTGAAAGATCCCCATCTGCTGGCGGTGGCCACCGATGACAAGGAGATCGATCTTCCTGTGCCCCGAATTGACATTAACGACGTAAAGGGGGTCGCTGACCTGATTGAAGAGAAGGTGCTGCGCGGGGCCGCCATGGAGTATTTCGGAAGGGTGAACCTCTATGTCAACGGCAGGCGAATCCCCATGAAGGACTTTGTACAGGATTTTGTCGCCGGAGCTATTTTGGGAATGGCATCCTCACTAAAGGGCGTTGAAGGGCCGATAAGGGAACTTTCGCTGAGAATCGAGGAGCACATGCCGACAAAGTTGCAGAGCAAGGAGGAATAATGAACGATCGGAAACCTCAGCTTGCCCTCAAGGGTGATTACAAGAGTATGGATATGGAGTCGCTGGTGAGGGACTTCGCCAACCATATGGAATTTACGGTCGGCAAAGATGCCTATACTGCCAAGGACCATGACCAGTACAAGGCCCTGGCGCATGTGGTCCGGGACCGTATCACCGAACGGTGGATGGAGAGCCAGCGCACCTATTATCGCGCCGACGCCAAGCGCATTTACTACCTTTCGCTGGAGTTCCTCATCGGAAGGCTCATGGGAAACAGCCTCATCAATCTGGGCTTCTGTGACGAATGCTTCGCCCTCATGCAGGATCACGGCGTCAATATGGAAGCGGTCCAGGAGCAGGAGCCCGATGCAGGCCTGGGCAATGGCGGTCTTGGCAGGCTGGCGGCCTGCTTCCTCGATTCAATGGCGACACTTGAGTTGCCTGCCTACGGCTACGGTATCCGCTACGAATACGGTATTTTCAATCAACATATTGTCGATGGTCACCAGGTGGAGTCTCCCGACAACTGGCTCCGTTACGGAAACCCGTGGGAGTTCCCCCGGCCGGAAGTCCTTTATCCGGTCAAGTTCTACGGCAGGGTCTACCAGCATACCGATGGGAGAGGGGTTCTGCATACCGAGTGGGTTGATACCGACGACGTCATGGCCATGGCCTATGACACCCCGATTCCCGGCTATATGAACAATACCGCCATCAACATGCGCCTCTGGGCTGCCAAGTCGTCCCGGGAGTTCAACCTTTCGTATTTCAACGACGGCGACTACATACGGGCGGTGGGGCACAAGAACGAGACGGAAAATATTTCCAAGGTGCTCTACCCCAACGACAACTTCTTTGTGGGGAAGGAGCTGCGCCTGAAGCAGGAGTACTTCTTCGTGTCGGCTACGCTTCAGGATATTATCCGTCGCTATATAAAGGATAATACCACTTTTGACCGGTTCCACCACAAGGTCGCCATTCAGCTCAACGACACGCACCCTGCCATTGCCATTCCTGAATTGATGCGGGTGCTTATGGACCAGCAGGGGCTGGGCTGGGACAAGGCCTGGGATATTGCCATCAAGACCTTCGGGTACACCAACCATACCATCCTGCCGGAGGCACTGGAAAAATGGCCGGTGGACCTGTTCGGCAAGGTCCTGCCGCGGCATCTGCAGATTATTTACGAGATCAACCACCGCTTCCTCAAGCAGGTGGAGCAGCGCTACCCCGGCGATGCCGACCGTCTCAGGCGGATGTCTATCATCGAGGAGGGGGACGAGAAGCGGATCAGGATGGCCAACCTCGCCATAGTGGGGAGCCGTAGGGTGAACGGTGTTGCGGCCCTGCATACCGAACTGCTCAAGGCCGAGGTTTTCAGGGATTTCTATGAGCTCTACCCCGACCGCTTCGTGAATATGACCAATGGCATTACCCCGAGGCGGTGGCTCAAAAAGGCAAACCCCGCCCTCTCTGCACTGATTTCCGGCAAGATCGGGGGAGGGTGGGTTACCGACCTCGATCAGCTGAAAAAGCTGGTCCCGCTGGCGAAAGACAGGAAGTTCAGGGCTGCGTGGCAAGAGGTGAAGCGAAAGAACAAGGAGGCGCTGGCAGACTACATTTTCAGAAAAACCGGGACGGTAGTGAATCCCGATTCCCTGTTCGACTGTCAGGTGAAGCGTCTGCATGAGTACAAGCGCCAGCTGCTGAACGTACTGCACGTTATAACGCTTTATAACAGGATACGGAGCAACCCCGCCGGTACGGTCGTGCCAAGGACCGTCATATTCAGCGGCAAGGCGGCGCCGGGCTACTGGATGGCCAAGAAGATCATCAAGCTGATCAATTCCGTCGCCGATGTGGTCAACAACGATCCGGTCGTCAATGGGCGTCTCAAGGTGGTCTTCCTCCAGAACTACAATGTGTCGCTGGCGGAGAGGATCATCCCCGCTGCAGACCTTTCTGAGCAGATATCCACTGCCGGCACCGAGGCGTCGGGGACAGGCAATATGAAATTCGCCCTGAACGGCGCCCTCACCATCGGCACCCTCGACGGCGCCAATGTCGAGATACGGGAGGAAGTGGGGGAGGAGAACATCTTCATCTTCGGGCTCAACACCCGCGAAGTGGCCGAGCTCAAGGCGGCGGGATATAATGCCCGGGACTACTACAATGGCAACGCGGAACTCAGGCAGGTCCTCGATATGATCGCCGGGGGCTACTTCAGTCCCTCCAGTCCCGACCTGTTCGCCCCTATTGTCAACTCCCTTCTCGATGGCGACCAGTACCTGCTGCTGGCGGACTACGCATCCTATGTTCGGTGCCAGGAGCAGGTTGCAAAGACCTATCTCGACCAGGAAGAATGGACGAGGATGGCTATTCTCAACGTGGCCCACATGGGGAAATTCTCCAGTGACAGGACCATTAAAGAGTATGCCCGGGAGATCTGGCAGGTAAAACCGATACCGATAGAAATGCCTGAAAATACAGCACGTGGTTGCTCTACGGGCTGATCTCTTTTCCCTTGACACCCCGCGGCACTTTCCCTATAGTACGCATTTCACTGACGACACCCCCCGTGTGTCTGCATCAGGTAGTCTGGTATGCTAGAAGACCTTTCAGGTAAGTTACAGGCAATATTCAAGAAGCTGAGCGGTCGCGGGCTCCTCACCGAAGAGGTGGTCGCAGAATCGCTGCGGGAAGTGCGTCTTGCGCTTCTTGAGGCCGATGTAAACTTCCGCGTCGTCAAGGATCTGGTCGAAAAGATCAGGGTCCGGGCCGTCGGGCAGGAAGTGCTGGGAAGCATTACTCCCGGCCAGCAGGTTATAAAGATCGTCCACGACGAGCTCTGCGCCATGATGGGCGGGCAGGCCACCGGTATCCCGCTGGTCCCCAATCAGCCGACGGTCATCATGATGGTGGGGCTTCAGGGCTCCGGTAAGACAACCACCACCGCCAAGCTCGCCCTGCGGTTCAAGAAGGACGGCAGGCGCGTCCTCATGGTTGCGGCCGATACGCAGCGGCCGGCGGCTATCCGGCAGCTCTTCACCCTTGGTGAACAGACCGGCGTTGAGGTGTACGGGACCCAGGAAAAAGACGATCCGGTCAGGGTGTGCCGCGAAGGGTTCGACAAGGCGTACCGGGCCGGTTTTGATGTAGTGCTGTTCGATACCGCCGGTCGACTCCAGATCGATGAAACGCTCATGGAGGAGCTGGCGCAGATCAAGGGCGTCGTAAAGCCCCACGAAATTCTGCTGGTGGCCGATGCCATGACCGGTCAGGAAGCGGTCAATATCGCCACCCGTTTCAACGAAGTGCTCGACCTCTCCGGTGTGGTTCTTACCAAGCTGGACGGCGATGCCAGGGGCGGCGCGGCCCTCTCCATACGCGCGGTGACGGGCAAGCCGATCAAATTCGCCGGTATCGGAGAAAAGATCGAGGCCATCGAGCTGTTTCACCCCGACCGGCTGGCCTCGCGGATACTGGGGATGGGGGATGTCCTCTCCCTCATCGAGAAGGCCCAGACGGCGGTTACGGTTCAGGACGCCGCAGCGCTCCAGGAGAAGCTGGCGAAAGACGGCTTTACCCTGGAGGATTTCCGGGAGCAGATCACCCAGATGAAAAAGCTGGGGTCTCTGAAGGACCTCATGGGGATGCTGCCGGGGATGGGCAAGCTCAACATGGCCAACATGAAGGTCGACGACCGGGAGGTGGCGCGGGTTGAGGCGATCATCAACTCAATGACCCGCAAGGAGCGGCTCAATCCGGTGATCATCAACGGAAGCCGGAGGGTGCGCATCTCGAAGGGCAGCGGGACTACAGTGCAGGAGGTAAACCGGCTGCTCAAGCAGTTCGCTGAAGCGAGAAAGATGTTCAAGACCCTCAGCAGCGCAAAGGGGAAAAAGGGATTGGCGTCAATGGCCAGAAGGTTGATGCCGTTTTAGGTGTGTTTTGTAGGGGCAGTTGACGAGTTGCCCGCATTTTTGGCAGGAGGAAAAGAGATGTCAGTAAAAATCCGTCTCACAAGGATGGGCACGCACAAGAGGCCGTTTTACCGGGTGGTTGTTACCGATTCGCGTACGAAGAGGGGCGGCCAGTACATTGAGAACGTGGGGACCTACGATCCGCTGATGGCGGCTGAGGGCGTAAAGCTCGACCAGGCCAAGATCGTCGGCTGGCTCGACAAGGGTGCGATCCCTACTGTTACGGTAAAGCAGCTGCTGAAGAAGGCCGGTATCGCGAAGACGGCCGCAGCACCCGCAGCCTGATTACCGTGCCCGACATCTTTGGATGACAGGGTAGACCTCGGGTGACGGTCAGGGACCACGTTATCATCGGAAGGGTTGTCAAGCCTCACGGCGTCAGGGGAGAGGTCAAGGTTGTCCCCCTCTCTGACGTGCCCGAACGCTTCAAGCGCCTCAAAAAGGTATGGATTGAAGAGGCGGAGAAGGGGTTGACGCTGTTTCGGGTCCGCTCGAGCCGGACGCAGAATGAGATGGTGATCCTTTCCCTGGAGGGGATCAATACCCCGGAAGAGGCCGCCGAACTTTCCGGACAGGAACTGCTGGTTCCGAAAGAGGAATCTCCCGAGCTTCCCGAAGGGGTTTTCTACTGGCACGATCTCCTCGGGATGGAAGTGGCGACCACCGACGGACGCATGCTGGGCAGGGTGACGGATATCTTCCAGACGGGCAGCAACGATGTCTACGTCGTCCAGGATGGGGACAAGGAACTGCTGGTCCCTGCCATCGCCGATGTGATCCGGACCGTGAGTGTCGCGGAAAAGAAGATGATCATTCATCCCATGCCGGGCCTGCTGGATGAAGATTAAAGTTATTACCCTCTTCCCGGCCATGGTCGAGACGGTGCTCGAAGAGAGCCTGCTTGGCAAGGCCAGGGCAAAAGGGATACTCTCCATCGATGTGGTGAACCTCAGGGATTTCACCGAAGGGAGACACCAGGTCGCCGACGACTACCCCTATGGCGGTGGCGCGGGGATGGTGCTCAAGCCCGAGCCGATATTCCGGACGGTGGAGAGCCTGAAGAAGGAATTGCCGGACGCCCGGGTGATCTACCTTTCTCCGCAGGGTGAGCGGTTCGACCATGAAATGGCCCAATCGCTGGCGGCGGATACCCGCCCGCAGATATTCCTGTGCGGCAGGTATGAAGGGATCGACGAAAGGGCGCGGGTTGCCCTGGTTGACCGGGAGATTTCGATAGGGGACTATGTCCTCAACGGCGGCGAACTGGCGGCCCTGGTGGTGATAGAAGCCGCGGCCCGGTTTGTGCCCGGCGTGCTGGGAGACGACCGGTCGGCGGATCAGGATTCATTCTCCGACGGCCTTCTCGACTATCCGCACTTTACAAGGCCGCCCGATTTTGAAGGTATGAAGGTCCCCGAGGTACTGCTTTCGGGAAACCATGAAAATATAAGGGTCTGGCGGAGGAAAGAGGCGTTGCGGGCCACCTGGTTGAAGCGCCCGGAGCTGCTGACCCGAATGGAACAGGAAGGGCGCCTTTCCGCCGAAGACATGCGATTTCTGCGGGAGATATCCGGGACTGATGCCTGACAATATTTACCTGGGCCTGGTGCACTACCCTGTGTACGACAAGGGCGGCGACATTGTCGCCACGGCCATAACCAACCTGGATATCCATGATATCGCCAGGATGGCCCGGACATACGGCATACGGCGCTATTTCATGATAACGCCGCTGGAAACCCAGCAGGAGATGGCCGGCAGGGTGCTCCGTCACTGGACCGAAGGGACCGGGGCAGACTACAATCCGCTGCGGAAAGAAGCGCTTTCGAGGGTCTCGGTAGTGCCCGACCTCGAAACGGCCCAACAGGCTATCGCGGCTGATTGCGACGGACGTACCGCCACCGTGATTGCCACCACGGCCAGACTTGCCGATGACGCGGTGGATTACAGCGACCTGCGCCGGAGGATGGCAGAGGATGCAGGCCCATTCCTGGTTCTCTTCGGAACCGGGTGGGGGATGGAAGAAAGGTTTTTGAAAAAGGCGCACTACCGGCTCAAGCCGATTTCAGGGCCGGAATCTTACAATCATCTGTCGGTCCGCAGTGCGGCGGCGATCATAGTGGACCGGTTGCTCGGCGACCGGCAGGAGTAAAAATAACGGCAGGTAGATAGACTGAAGACCGAAGGCTGAAGGTAAGGCAGGGTTGAAAAACCGCTTTTCCGATAACCCTTCAGTCTTCGGCCTTCAGTCTTCAGTCTGTATTTTTGTCAGGGAGGTAAAGGGAAATGAACAAGATTTCGCGTTTGGTTGAACAGGCTCAGATCAAGTCGGATATCCCGGCATTCCGGGTAGGCGATACCCTGAAGGTGCATGTAAAGGTTGTCGAGGGTGAAAAGACCAGGGTTCAGGTCTTCGAAGGGATCGTCATCAGGCGTCGCGGCGACGGCCTCCGTGAAACCTTCACCGTCAGGAAGATCTCGTCCGGCATCGGCGTGGAGAGGATATTCCCTCTCAACTCCCCGATGCTCGACAAGATCCAGGTGGTGCGTCAGGGACATGTACATCAGGCAAGGCTCTTCTACCTCCGGGACCTCAGGGGCAAGGCTGCCCAGGTGAAGGAGAAGGACCTCAGGGCGAAGCCTGCAAAGTCCAAGAGCGCCGCAGCGTAATAGTTGCCAACAATGGGCAGGGGATGCCTGCATCGCCCTGCCCAGCGTCAATCAAATTGGCGGGAGGACCATTTGCCCAGCTCCGTCCAGCCGACTCTGCCTTTTGAGGCGGAGGTCCCCGACCTCTATAGGTTTGAACGGGAAGCCGCCGCCGGCGGTTTCCGTATGGTTGCCGGCGTCGATGAAGCGGGCCGGGGTCCGCTGGCCGGGCCGGTCGTGGCCGCTGCTGTTATCCTCAACGCCCCACCCGGTGAGCCGCTGATCGAAGGGCTCAACGACTCGAAACAGCTTTCCGCCGCCCGGCGGGAGGCCCTCTACCCCCTGATCATGGAAAAGGCCCTGTCGGTGGGGGTCGGCATTGTCGACGCCACCGAGATCGACCGCATAAACATCCTCCAGGCGACCATCGTCGCCATGAAACAAGCCATTGCCGGCCTTTCCGCTTCACCGGATTTCGTACTCCTCGACGCCCTGACTCTCCCTGATTTCCTTATCCCGCAGAAGGGGATTATCAAGGGGGACGCATCCAGCGCATCCATTGCGGCGGCCTCCATCGTCGCAAAAGTCACCCGCGACCGGATGATGGATGAGCTGCATCAACGTTTCCCCCAGTATGGTTTTAATGTTCACAAGGGGTACGGTACCCGTCTCCACCTCGACCGTCTCCGGGAGCACGGACCTTCCGATATCCACCGAAAAAGCTTCAGGGGTGTTGTTGCCTGATGTCCTTGTGGTACACTGCTCCCGCTGAAGTATTCTTTCAAAAGGAGAGGTCTTGCGTTTCCTGCCCCGTACTCTCAAAAGTATTCCCCGTTCAGCTGTAATCCTCCCTGCCGTCACCTTTGCCGTCATCGCCGCGATCATCATTGCGGGGGATGTTATCCCCGTCAAGGAGTGGCTCAAGCTTCCCGCCGAATATTTCGGCCACAAAAAATCCGAATTGGCCACCCTCAAAGAGCGTATAAGCCGAATAAGCGGGGTAGTGCAGGAAGGGCAGAGCCTGCACTCCATCATGGAAGGATTTCAGCTTTCGCCCGAGAATATCCGCCTCATCGTCAAGGCCGCCCAGCCGCATGCCGACCTCAACCTGCTTCGCGCCGGGAATCCGTATTATGTGGTCACCGGCGAGCGTGGGGAGTTGAGGGGTTTTGAGTACTACCCCGACCCGGAACACCTGT